>MCND01000519.1_pt1 | contig 10507 bp, 8 predicted proteins | sample 778211 | NCBI WGS metagenome assembly MCND01 (sample SAMN04296812, study PRJNA304217) | bioreactor metagenome | isolation source: activated sludge enriched with benzalkonium chloride | place: Turkey: Istanbul urban wastewater treatment plant
CGGCCGCCCATCATCATCTTGAAGCCGTTGTACTTGGGCGGGTTGTGGCTGCCGGTGATGGCCACGCCCGAACCGGTCTGCATGGTGTGCGCGGCGAAATACACCAGCGGCGTGGGCACCTGGCCGATATCGAGCGTATCGATGCCTTGTTCCAGCATGCCTTCCTGCAGCGCCGTCGACAGCATTTCGCTGCTGAGCCGGCCGTCGCGACCCACGACCAGCGTCTGGATGCCGGCCTCGCGGGCGCGTATCGCCAGCGCCGCGCCCAGCGCGCGGGCGAAGCCGGCGTCGATCAGATCGGGCACGGTGCCGCGGATGTCGTAGGCCTTGAATACCGAAGCGGGGAATGGCGTGGTGGCGCCCATGCGGGATCCTTTGGCGGCGGGAAGGCCTAGGGGAAATCCCTGGCTTCGGTGCCGCAAAATCAATATGGTGTGTAAAAAAGGGATTATCGCGCAATTCTGGGGGGGCATGCCCGCTGCGTTCACAGCAGGCCGGGGCCTGGAGATCGACGCAAGAGTGTTGGAATCAGTCCTTTTTCCTCCTTCGGCCGACAGCGCCGTCGGACTGCGCCGCGGGCGCCGTCGCCGATGCCCGTCATCCGAAGGTGATACGCTTGCCATGCAAGCAGAAAGACCGGGAGGGGCCTATGGCTGCAAAAGTTTCCACAGTCATATCTTCGGGCGGCGCCAGAAACCGGCGCGGACCGCCCACGGACCACGCCGGACCCGCGGCCGGACGCGAGCGCCGGCTGGACATCCATGTCGTGGTGCCGCCGGGCGGCGACCCCCTGACGGGCCGTGCCTGGGAGCGCAGCGTCTGGCGCGAGGCGCGCGTGCTGATCGCCGAATGTCCGGCGCCGCACCTGCCCGCGTCGATGGAAAGCGCGCTGCGGGCGGTGGCCGCCAGCGTGGCGCGCGACCGTGGCTGGCAGGGCATGGGCACCGTGGCGTTTTCGCTGGATGACCGCAGCGGCGTGTTCCGGGTGCTGTGCGCCCAGGCCACGCCCCTGTCGGGCGCGGCGGTGGCCGATTGCGAACCTGTCGCCGCGCATGCGCTCGAACTGCGCATCGACGGTGGCGGGGACCGCCATGCGCCGTGCACACGCCTGCTGGTGTGTGGGGTGACGCGCGGAGACGCCCTGCGGCGCGCCTATCGGGCCTTGTCGGAAATGCCCGGCCCGGTCGCGGTGGACAGGGGGTTCCTGATGAATCTCATCGCTTCGCGGGCCTTCTGCTCGGGTCTGACCGGCACGCGGCTGGATCAGGCGGTAGGCTAGACGTCGGGCGCGCCCCTACAATATCCGCATGTCTTCCGAACCGCGTCTGGACCCGTGCCAGGCGCTCGACCTTGCGCGGCGCCCCATGACCCTGCTCAGCGAACTGCAGTCCCTGCTTGGACCCTCCCACGTGCTGACCGGCGCCGATGCCGACGGCTATGTGCAGGACTGGCGCCGCCGCTATCGCGGCGCGGCGCTGGCGGCGGTACGCCCCGGCAGCACGGATGAAGTGGCTGGCGTGGTCCGGCTGTGCCTGCGTCACGGCGTTCCGGTGGTGCCCCAGGGCGGCAACACCGGCCTGTGCGGCGGCGCCACGCCTGACGCATCGGGATCGGCGGTCGTGCTGTCCACCGCCAGGCTGAACCGCGTGCGGGCGCTGGATACCGACAACGACACCATCACCGTCGAGGCCGGTTGCGTGCTGCAGGCCGTCCAGGAAGCGGCGGCGGTGGCGGGCCGGCTGTTTCCGCTCAGTCTCGCGGCCGAGGGCAGCTGCACCATCGGCGGCAACCTGGCCACGAACGCCGGCGGCACGCAGGTGCTGCGCTATGGCAATACGCGGGATCTTGCGCTGGGGCTGGAGGTCGTTACTGCCGACGGCGAGGTCTGGAACGGCCTGCGCGGCCTGCGCAAGGACAATACCGGCTACGACCTGCGCGATCTGTATATCGGCAGCGAAGGCACATTGGGCATCATCACCGCCGCAACGCTGAAGCTGTATCCGCGCCCGGTGGCATCCTGCACGGCGCTGCTCACGCTGAGCGGCATCGATGACGCGGTGGAGCTGCTGTCGCGCGCCCGCGCCGGCTTCGGCGCATCGCTGACCGGCTTCGAGCTGATGAGCGGCGCCTGCCTGCAGGCCGTGGTGCGATTGTTTCCGCAGCAGCGCCTGCCTTTCGAAGGGGATTCCGCCGCCGCGCCCTGGTTCGCGCTGCTGGAGCTGTCCGATAGCGAAAGCGAGCAGCATGCACGCGAGCGTTTCGAGGCGGTGCTGGGAGCGGCCATCGAGGATGGACTGGTCAGCGACGCGGCCATCGCCGCCAACGTGGCCCAGAGCAAGGCGCTCTGGCATCTGCGCGAGAGCATCCCGCTGGCCGAGGCCGAGCTGGGCAAATCCGTCAAGCACGATGTCTCGATCCCGATTTCCGCCATCGCCGGCTTTGTGGACAAGACCAACGCGCTGCTGCAGGCGCGCTTTCCCGGCGTGAGGCACGTGATCTTCGGCCATCTGGGCGACGGCAATCTGCATTACAACGTGGCCAATGCGGCCGGGCAGACCGAGGCCGAGCTGCTGGCGCTGCAGGGCGAGATCTATGGCGTGGTGCATGACAGCGTCCACGCGCATGCGGGCTCCATCAGCGCCGAGCATGGGGTGGGACAGCTCAAGCGCGACGAACTGCCGCGCTACAAGAGCGCGATCGAACTCGGGCTGATGCGCCGCATCAAGCGCGCCCTGGATCCGCAAGGCCTGATGAACCCGGGTAAGGTCCTGCAGGACTAGGGCCGGGCGGTCGGGAAAACTCAAACTCCAAGGCCGGATGTTCCGGCGGAATTGACCAGGAGGACAGCATGGCGGCAGGTCCCGCAGCGGGGGCGAACCATCGGGTGCTGATCGTCGAGGACGACAGCATCATCGCAGGCAACCTGTACACCTTTCTGGAGGCGCGCGGCTTTCTGCCCGATGCCGCCTACAGCGGGCCGGCCGCGCTCAAGCGCCTGGGCGAGCAGCGTTTCGACGCGGTCATCCTGGATATCGGCCTGCCCGGCATGGACGGCAACGCGGTGCTGCACACCCTGCGGACCGAACTGCGCCAGGCCGTGCCGGTGCTGGTGCTGACGGCGCGCGACAGCCTGGAGGATAAGCTGGCCGGTTTTTCGCATGGCGCCGACGACTACCTGACCAAGCCCTTCGCGCTCCTCGAGGTCGAGGCGCGCCTGCTGGCGCTGATCCAGCGCGCCCGGGGCAACACCGTGAACACGCTGCGGGAGTTCGGGACCTTGCGGTACGACACGCGCAGTCGCGAGTTGTCCGTTGGCGGCGTGCCGGTGCACCTGACCCGCAAGGCGGCCGTCATCATGGAAGTGTTGTTGCGCGATCCGGGCCGGGTGGTCTCGCGCGAGGAACTGGAATCCGCGCTGTGGGGCGGCGAACCGCCGTCCTCGGATGCCCTGCGCAGCCAGGTGCATCTGCTGCGCCGCGCGCTGGCGGATGCGGGCTTCGACGGCATCCAGACCATGCACGGAACGGGCTGGCGCCTGGTTCTGCCGGGAGAAGACGCGTGAACGCCGCTGGCGGCGTAGGCCGGGCGCCGATCGCCGGGCAGCCGTTGCCGGAGGATCGGCGATGAGCAGGGGCGGCAGCGGCACGCTGACCCAGCGAGTGGTGTGGGCCTTGACCGGGACGGTCGCGCTGTTCGTGACGGCCCTGGCCTTGCTGGCCTACCTGACGTTCGACCAGATGGAAGACGATCTGGTCAACGACATTCTCAATACCGAGATGGACCGGCTGGTGCAGCATGCGCGCGTCAGCGACGAATTCCTGCCTCGGCGCGGACCGCGCGTGCTGGGCGGCTCCATGCGCGCCTGGCTTCAATCGGACGGCCAGCCGCCGGCCGGCATTCCCAAGGAACTCCTGGGCCTGGAAAATGGCATGCACCTGATCGAGCCAGGGCCCTATACCTGGCATGTGATGGTGGCAGACACCGGCGGCGGCAAGGTCTACCTGCTCTACGATGCGACCGAAAACGAGGAGCGGGTGCATGATTTCGGCCTGATCGTGCTGGGCGTGGGGGCGATCTGCGTGGTCGGCGCCTATGCGCTGTCAAGGCGGGTGGCCGCCGTCGCGGCCGGGCCGCTGCTCGACCTGACCGACCGGCTGTCGACCTGGGCGCCCGGATCTCCGGACCTGGCCGTGACGCGTGACGACGAGGCGGGCAGGCTGATCGAAGCGTTCAACCGCATGCAGAACCAGGTGGACAGGTCGATCGCGCGCGAGCGCGAGTTCGCCGGCAACCTGAGCCACGAGGTCCGCACGCCCCTGGCCGCCATTCGTTCCGACAGCGAGCTGATGCTGCTGACGCAGGTCCTGACGCCCGACCAGCGGCAGCGCCTGGCGCGCATCGTGGACAACGTCGACGACGTGGTCGTCTGTCTGGAAAGCGCCCGCGCCATGGCGCGCGATCAGCTTCGGCCGCCCGAACCCGTGGATCTGGCGCAGTGCATGGCCGATGCCTGGCGCGGCCATGAGGCGCAGGCCGACCTGGCGGACCTGTGGCTGGACAACCGGATCCCCGAAGGGCATGTATTGATCCTGGATCGCTATGCCTTGCTGACCGTGCTGCGCAATCTGGTGCGCAATGCCATCGAGCATGCCGCGCCGGCCACGCTGATGGCCAGTCTGACCGGGGATGGCGCGCTGGCGCTGCGCGACGACGGCAAGGGCATAGACGAGGCCGACCTGCCTTTCCTCTTCCGCCGCTATTTCAGTGGTCGGCTGCGGGACGCCGGCGGCCTGGGACGGGACGAAACCGCCCATGGACTGGGCCTGGCGATCGCCAAGCGCGTCTGCGACATGCAGGGCTGGACGCTGACGGTGGAGTCGTCCAGGACGGGGCCGGCTCGTGGCACCTGCTTCTTGCTCCGCTTCAAGGACGAATCGGCACGGGTGTGACGCGGATTTCACGATTCTTCGACTGTGGCCTGTCTACACTGCGCCGTTGAGTCCATCTTGCGCCTTGCCGCAATTCTGTCATGCCCACTCTTCCCACGCCCGAGCCGCGCGGGCCGTCCAGGACGGCCTATCTGCTGACGCATGTGCTGGGCGTGCCGGCGCTGCTGGCCTGCCTGGCGTGGTGGATCAATGCGTCCGGGCTGGACATGACGATCGCCCGTACCCTGTTCGACCCGGCGATCGACGATTTCCCCCTGCATACCTCGCGCTGGCTGGAGCTTATCGGCCACCGTATGGTGCTGGCCCTGCCCATCGGCGTGGGCCTGGGCGCGGTGGGCGTGGCGCTGGTCGCCTCCAGGGTGCCGGCCTGGAAGCCGGCGCGCGGGGTCGCCCTGGCCGTGGCGGCGACCTGCCTGCTGGGCCAGCTGGCGGTGAGCCAGCTCAAGCACTACACGACACTGCCGCGCCCCTACGACCTGGAGACGCTGGGCGGCTATACGCCGTATCCGCTGCATTGGTGGACCTGGGTGCGAGCCCGGGCGGGCGGTGCATTGCCCAGCGGGCACGCCGGCGCGGGCTATGCCATGCTGAGCCTGTATTTCGCCGGCTGGGCGCTGGGGCGGCCGGCCTGGCGTTGGGGCGGGCTGGCCCTGGGGTTGGGCGCGGGCCTGGGGTTTTCCGCAGTCCGCGTACTGCAAGGCGCGCACTTCCTGAGCCAGACCGTGTGGTCGGCGGCCCTGCTGTGGTTCCTGGGGGCGGTGGTGTTCTATCCGCTGATCGCCGGGCGCGGCCGTCTGGTGGGGGCCTCGGGGCAGGGCCGGCGGTATGCCGGCATGGTGGCCGACCGGCGCGAAAAAGCGGGCACCTAGGCGGTCGGCCTGATCGTCATCGCATGATTTCCGGCACCGTATAATCGCCGGGACTTCTCATCGCGAGCCACCGCAGGCAGACTCCTCCGGATGAATGCACCCGCCGATATCCCCGCCCCGCTGCCGCGTCGGCCACGCAATCTGGCCCAGGGCCTGGTCGAGAGCTTTTCCGAACGCATTCGCGGCGGCCAGATCCGGCCCGGCGAGAAACTGCCCACCGAATCCGAGCTGATGCGGCAATTCGGCGTCAGCCGCACGGTGGTGCGTGAAGCGCTGTCGCGCTTGCAGGCCTCGGGCCTGGTCGAAACCCGTCACGGCGTGGGCACCTATGCGCTGGAGCCGAGCGGCGGCGATGATTTCCGCATCGATCCGGCCGACATCGCCACGTCGCGCGATGTGATGGTGCTGCTGGAACTGCGCATCTGCCTGGAAAGCGAGGCCGCCGGCCTGGCCGCGGCGCGGCGCAGCCCGGCGCAGCTCGACGCCATGCGGCAGGCGCTGGATGCCTTCCTGCAGGCGCTGGACGGCGACGGCGACACCATCACGCCCGATTTTCAGTTTCACCTGCTGATCGCCCAGGCCACCGAGAATCGCTATTTCGCCGATCTCATGTCTCACCTGGGCTCGGCCATCATTCCGCGCACCCGCATCAATGCCGCCCGTTTCGCCCAGGAAGGTCGGGCCGTCTACCTGGCGCGCGTGCAGCGGGAACACGAGGATATCTACGGCGCGATCCTGCGCCAGGACGCCGAAGCCGCCCGGGCCGCCATGCGCACGCACCTCGGCAACAGCCGCGAGCGCCTGCGCCGCGCGCAATAGAACGTCGAAAGAGCGCCATCCCGATCTTGCGGTGGGTCATTAGAGCCAATACGATGTCGTACAACTCAGGGGCCACGGCCAGGGCTGTGAGGCCCGTGGCGACGCTCGCCAACGGCTGAAGCCGGATTGCGTTACGCTTGGCCCGTTTTCATTTCCCTACGGCGGGACGGCATGGCTTTGCCTATCAGATACAGCGGCGCGGACGGTTCCGCTCGGACCTCGATCGCGACCCGGAGGGCCGCCTGATGCGCCGCCTGACCCTGAGATTCATCCTGGCGGTGCTGGCGTTGCTGACGCTCAGCCGCCTGGGCCTGGCTTTCTGGCAATGGGACCGCGTGCAGGCCGCCGGCGGCCTGGCCCCGCTGCTGGTCGGCGGGCTGCGCATCGATGTGTGCCTGCTGTCCATGGTGATCGCGCTGCCCGCGGTGTTCTCGCCGTGGTTCGGCCACCGCGCCTGGGCCGCGCGCGCGACCGCCTGGTGGTTCCGCGTCTGGTGGATGCTGTACGTGCTGCTGGAAGTTTCCACGCCGCAGTTCATCGCCGAATACGACACGCGCCCGAACCGCCTGTACTTCATCTATTTGCTGAACCCGAAGGAAGTCGGGGCCATGCTGTGGCAGGGCTACAAGGGCGTGCTGCTGGCCGCGCTGGTCGTGTTGCTGGTGGCGGCCTGGCTGTCGGTCAGGCTGTTCCCGACGCGGGTGCGCGATCCGTTCATGTCCTGGTGGAAGCGGCCGCTGGCCTCGCTGCTGATCCTGGCGCTGGTGGTGCTGGGCGCGCGCGGCACGCTGGAGCATCGCCCCATCAACCCGGCCAAGGTGGCCTACAGCTCGGATTCGTTGATGAACGCGCTGGCGCTCAATTCGCTGTACAGCGTGTTCGACGCCGCGTACCGCATGCGCGACGAGCGTTCGTCGGCGGCCATGTACCCGAAGATGGCGGTGGACGAGATGAACGCCATCGTGCGAGCCAAGGCCGGCATGGAAGGCCCGCCGCTGGATCCGCGCTATCCCAGCCTGCACGAGCAGAAGGCCAGCGTGCGCCGCGACAAGCCGCTCAATCTGGTCATCATCCTGCAGGAAAGCCTGGGCGCGCAGTATGTCGGCAGCCTGGGCGGGCGCGACCTCACGCCCAACATCGACCGGCTGGGCAAGGAAGGCTGGATGTTCCACCGGGCCTACGCCACCGGCACGCGCTCGGTGCGCGGCATCGAGGCCGTGACCGCGGGCTTTCTGCCCAGCGTGGCCGACGCGGTGGTGAAGCTGCCGCGCTCGCAGACCGGCTTCTTCACGCTGGCGCAGGTGCTGGGCAAGCATGGCTACCAGTCGCGCTTCGTGTATGGCGGCGAGGCGCACTTCGACAATATGCGCGCCTTCTTCCTGGGCAATGGTTTCAACGAGGTGGTGGACCGTCCCAAGTTCGTGAATCCGGTGTTCGAGGGATCCTGGGGCGCGTCCGACGAGGACATGTTCAATCAGGTCGATCGGCTGCTGCGCGCGGACGGCGACAAGCCGGTGTTCACGCTGGCCTTCTCGGTCAGCAACCATTCGCCGTGGGAATACCCCGCCGGTCGCATCCAGCCGGTGGGCGATCCCGCCAGCGTGGACAACACCGTGCGCTACGCCGACTGGGCGCTGGGGCAGTTCTTCGATAAGGCGCGCCAGGCGCCGTACTGGAACAACACCGTGTTCCTGGTGATCGCCGACCATGATTCGCGCGTCTACGGCTCCATTCCCGTGCCGGTGAGGCATTTCCAGATTCCCGCGCTGATCCTGGGCGCTGGCATCGCGCCGCGCCAGGACGAGCGGCTGGTCAGCCAGATCGACATGGGTCCCACGCTGCTGTCGCTGATCGGGCTGGACAACGTCAATCCCATGCTGGGCGCCGACCTGACGCAGCGCGATCCGAACCGCGCGCTGATGCAGTACGCCGACAACTTCGGTTATTTGCAGGGTGACAAGCTGCTGGTGCTGGAGCCGGCCAAGGCGCCGCGCGAATTCAGGTATCGCGCCGCCCCGGTCGGACAGGACGAGACCTATGAACCGGTGGAGCCGGTGGACGAGGCGCTGTCCAAGGAGGCGCTGGCGCACGCGCTATGGGCCAGCTGGGTCTACCGCGAGGAAAAATACCGTCTGCCTTGATTTCCCCCCGATGGCGCCTGAGACCGGCTTGATTCTGCGCAAGCCGGCCGCGGGCGCACCCTCGCACACTGGCGCTCATGACTTTTCCTGATCCTCTTCCCGATCCGGCGCCCGCCCGCGCCGCGGATGCGCCCGAAGCCTCCGAGGCATCCGCATCCCGGCCGGCCGCGCGGCGGCATCGCCCCTGGCCGGTGCCGCGCGGCCGCCTGGCATGGCTGACCGGCGCGATCAGCACGCTGTTGCTGGTCGCCAGCACGCTGTTCTGGTGCCTGCTGCTGTTTCCCCTGGCCCTGCTGAAGCTGCTGCTGCCTTTCGCGGCGGTCCGACGGCGCATCGATCCGCTGCTCAACGGCATCGCCACGGCCTGGGTCAGCTGCCACAGCTGCTGGTTCGAGCGCATCCAGCGCGCGCCCTGGGACGTGCAGGGCAATACCGGCCTGCGTTACGCGGACTGGTATCTGGTCAATTGCAATCACCAGTCCTGGGTGGACATCTTCGTGCTGCAAGCCACGTTGAACCGGCGCATTCCGCTGCTGAAGTTTTTTCTCAAGCAGCAGCTCATCTACGTGCCGGTGATAGGGCTGGCGTGGTGGGCGCTGGATTTCCCGTTCATGAAGCGCCACGGCAAGGCCGATCTGCGCCGCAATCCGGCCCTGGGACGGCAGGACCAGGAAGCCGCCCGGCGCGCGTGCGAGAAGTTCTCGCTGGTGCCTACCAGCGTGATGATCTTCGCCGAAGGCACCCGGTTTTCAGAGGCCAAGCGCGATGCCCAGGGAGCGCCGTACCGCCATCTGCTCAAGCCCAAGGCAGGCGGGATGGCGGTGGCGCTCAACGCCATGGGCGCGCGCTTCCGTTCGATGATCGACGTCACCATCGCCTATCCGGATGGAGCGCCCAGCTTCTGGGACCTGGCTTGTGGCCGCGCGGGCGCGGTGCGGGTGCGCATGCGCCAGCTGCCCGTGCCGCAGGCATTCTGCGAAGCCGACTATAGTCGCGACAAGGCCTTCCGCGCGGAATTCCACCACTGGCTGGGCCAGCAGTGGCAGGCCAAGGACGAGGAAATCGAGGCCTTGACGGCGCGGGACGCCGTCACGCCTCGATCCTGATGGCCCGCGCCGCTTACGCGCGCGCCGGCAGCACCGTGCCCGCGCTCTCGCCGAAGCCGATGCGCGGATAGCCTGCCTTCACGCATTCGGCGCGCATGAGGATTTGGTCGCCGTCCTGCAGGAAGGTGCGCTTCTCGCCCCACGGCAGCTCGATCGGCGTCTTGCCGCCCTGGGTCAGCTCCAGCAGCGAGCCGGCCTCGGCGGGCAGCGGGCCGGACAGCGTGCCGGTGCCCAGCATGTCGCCCGGTTGCAGGTTGCAGCCGTTGACCGTGTGGTGCGTGATCAGCTGCGCCACGTTCCAGTAGGCGTCGCGGAAGTTGCTGGCCGACAGCGGCGCCGGCGCCTGCTTTTCGGCGCGCGACTTCTCGGTGGTCAGCAGCACCTGCATGCGCACGTCGAAGGCGCCCTTGGCGCGGTTCGCGTCCGAGGACAGGTAGGGCATGGGCTGCGGGTCGGACGCGGCGCGGTTCCACTGCGTGCGGAACGGCTCCAGCGCTTCCATGGTCACGATCCACGGCGAGATCGTCGAGGCGAAGTTCTTGGCCAGGAAGGGGCCCAGCGGCTGGTATTCCCAGGCCTGGATGTCGCGCGCCGACCAGTCGTTCAGGATGCACAGGCCGAAC
>MCND01000520.1_pt1 | contig 10498 bp, 9 predicted proteins | sample 778211 | NCBI WGS metagenome assembly MCND01 (sample SAMN04296812, study PRJNA304217) | bioreactor metagenome | isolation source: activated sludge enriched with benzalkonium chloride | place: Turkey: Istanbul urban wastewater treatment plant
TCACGATCCAGTTCTGCTGCGAAGTGCGCGCCAGGCCGGCCACGAAATCAGGATTGTTGAAGCCGCCGGCATCGGCCACCACCACGCCGAAATGCTGGCGCAGCCGCTCGAACACCAGCAGCGAATCGGATTGCGAGATATCGCGCATCTGGCCCAGATCGCGCGGCAGGGCCAGCACGCTCAGACCGTTGGCCGTGTGCGCCATCGCCGAGCCCAGCAGGGTCGGATCCAGGCGGCGCAGGTTGCGCGCGGCCTCGGCGAAATCGAAGTCGCTGCCGATGTTCAGATACAGCTGGCAATCGCCCACCGGCCAGCCCAGATCCAGCAGCGCCACGCGGCTGGACAGCGGCTGCATGGCGCCGGCCTCGGCGGATTTGGACGGCTTGGCGCCGCTGGCACCAAAGCGCAGCGCATGCGCCTGCTTCATGCGGTCCTGCACCAGGCCGGCCAGGTGCACGGCCAGCGTGCTGGTGCCCACGCCCGGACGGGTGCCCAGCAGCAGCACGCTGCGCCGCTGGCCGTCGGCGCGCCCGCCGCCGGCGACGGGCGTGTCCAGCAGGCGCTGCACCACGTCCTTCACTTCCTGCGGCGCGACCGAGGGATCGACGAAATCGCTGACGCCGGCGCGCAAGGCGGCGATGGCGCCTTCGGGCTGGCTGAGCAGACCCACCGCGACCCTGGGAATGCCCGGCGCGATGCGCGCCAGCAAGCGGGCCAGCTCGGCCGAACGGAACAGCTTGCCAGGCTCATCCTCGCTCAGCGTGAAGTCCAGGAACACCACCTGCGGCGCGATCTCGGCCAGGCGCTTGGCCAGGTCCTCGACGGCGGGCGCTTCCTGGGTCAGCATCCCCAGATCGCCGATGGCCTGACCCAGCTGCGCGGCCACGCCATCGCCCTTGGAACAAAACAAGAAGCGGTTCCCGCTCTGCAGGCCCACCCATTCCCTGGCATGTGTCTTCATGTCGCTCACCGTGAAAAACCCGGCATCTGCTGCCCGCTCATCGGACCCATCAGGTAATAGCCCCAGGCGTTGAACGCAGTGTCGCTCGCCTCCTGCTTGGCCCCCGGCAGCGGCAGGGATACGCCGCGCGCGATGGGACGCACCAGCCGGGGCGTCACCACGATGACCAGCTCGGTGTCTTCCTGCTTGTAGTCCACGCTGCGGAAGAAGGCGCCGATGATCGGCAGGTCGCCCAGCATGGGCACTTTGTTCACCAGCGCCTTGGTCTGGCGCGACACCAGGCCGCTGATCACGAAGCTCTCGCCGTCGCCCAGTTCGATGGTGGTGTCGGCCCGGCGCGTGCGCAGCGCCGGGATCACCGTGACGTTATCGGCGCTGGTGACCAGCGGAATGCCGTTGCTGTAGTCCAGTTCGCTGGCTTCGGGCGCGACCTTCAGCGCGATGCGCTCGCGCGACAGCACCGTCGGCGTGACGGTCAGCCCGATGCCGAAGGGCTTGAATGCGACCGTGACCGATCCCAGGCCGGCCGCCTCGGGCACGGGCAGCTCGCCGCCAGCCAGGAAGCTGGCGCTCTGCCCGCTCAGCGCCACCAGGGTTGGCTCGGCCAGCACCCGGGCCATGTTGTTCCCCTGCAGCAGGCGCAAGCGCGCGCTGAAATTGTTCGAGTCATAGAACAGCGAGAATCCCGAGGCCAGCGGCGCGGACTTGTTGAAGCCCAGCGGCGCGGTGAAGCCATCGGGCGTGATCGAATTGGTGCCGCCCCAGGGACCGCTGCGGCCGGCGAAGCTGATGCCCGCCTGCTTCATCACGGAACGCTGCACCTCGACCACCTTGACCTCGACCTGGACCACGCCGCCCGGCCCGGCGGTGGACAGGTCCACCACGTTCTTCTCGCCGCCGACGGCCGACGCCGCCGCCGACACGGAACCCTGATGGCTCAGCTGCGACTCGGCATGCCCGGACAGCACCGCCTTGTCGCCGGCCATGTCCACATTGGCCCCGCCGCTCACGCCGCGCCCGGCCAGCACGCCCTGGACCGGGCCTGACACACGCACGTTCCAGACCTGCGGCGCGGCATTGGCGCCGCTCCATACCTGCAGCTGGGTGGTGCCGGCCTTCTTGCCATAGACCAGCACCGACGCGGCGCGCTTGCCGGACGCCGGCAGCACCTTCACATCGGCCACTTCCGGATCGCCAATGGCGATGCGCGACGGCGCGCCGCCCAACATCAGGGTCTGCTGACCCTTGACCGCCACCGCGATATCGCCGGCGGGCGCCACGGCCCCCTGCGCCGGCGCGGCGTTCTGCGCCATCGCGGCCGGGCTGCCGGCCAGCGTCGCCGCGGCGGCCAGCACGCAGATCACCCAGGCAGAGCGCCGGATGGCAGCCCGCCCCCGAGGCGCCACGCGCGCCTCCCTAAAGAGGGCGCCACCGCGGTCCGGCAGAGCCGGTTCCGCGCGGCCCCGATGGAGCGATATCCCATTCTTGCGATGCGTGCGGCGCGCCTGCGCCATGGACAACTGATATCTCTTCATCATGCTCGGTCAGATTATGGTTGCAGTCTCTGGGGCCTGTACACGGGGCAGCCTGCGGCAGCCGGATTCAATAGCGCACGCGCTCGGATTTGTCTCCTCTGACGATTTCCACGCTGCGTCCGCCGCCGCCCGATCCGCGCGCGACCTGGCGCGGCGGACGCAGTGGTGCCGTCCATTTGCAACAGGGTGTCACCGCCATAGGCCCGGTTGGGGCCGCTGTCCAGCAGCTCTCGTTGTCCGGGCGTCAGATCGGCGCGCGCCTGCATCGCCGCGCGGCGCTGCGGAAACAGGGCGATATCGGGCACGCCCGCGTCGCCCAGCGGACGCAGCGCCAGCTGCAGCCGTCCGGCGCGGCTGGCCAGCATCAGCTCGCTGACGCGCTCGACCGGCACCGCCAGCACCGCCGTCTTGGCCGGCTGCGCGGGCGCGCCCTGCTGCAATAGCGATTTCTCTTCCGGCCCGTCCAGCGAATTCGCGCCATAGGCCAGTACGCGCAGCTGCGATTGCAGCAGGCGCGCCTGGCCGGCCTGCACTTCCGCGCTCTTGTCCAGCATGAAGAACACATCGACGAAATCTCCCGGCAGGATGCGATTGCCGCCGCCGCTCACTTCGTCCACCGCCACCGCCAGCGCACGTTCGCCCGGTTGCAGCAGGCTGGCCATGCCATGCGCCAGCATGGACGGCAAGATGGGATCGCCCACGGCGACGTCGGTGCGCACGATCGCGCCGGTGAGCAGGTCGGCCGCCGGAAAACCGCCCGACAGGGCCACCTGCCACTTCGCCACTTCCAGCATGTCCGGCGCGATGCGCGTGCCGGCCGGGATCGCCTTGGCCGCCACCACCACGGGATAGAACTTCACCGGCTCTTGCGGCGCCGGCGCGCTGGCCGCGACGGGCGCGACCGGCTGCGGCGGCGAGGACGGCGCCGACGCCAGGCGCCAGGCCACGAAAGCCAGCACGAGCCCTGCCGCCAACAACACGCCCGCGATGATCTTGCTCAGGCTGCTCATGGTGTCCCTTGTGAGATTTGCACGGTGGCTTTGGAAGACAATCTGGACGGGATCCAATCCTTGTTCGTGCCGGGCAGCATGGCGATGAGCGCCTGCATGGTCGCCAGCACCGGCCAGGACTGGGTGTTGTAGGTCATGGAGATCGTGGCGCAGTTGGCCGTCTGTCCGCCCGCGCCGCTCCAGGCGCAAGGCGCGCGGGTGATGGCGCAGCCCACCGCGGAGCCGGTCGAGAACACACCCATTGCCGCCGTACAGGCCGCGCCGTTCACGTCGGGCGCGCCCGAGAAGCGCGCGAACACGGCGGCGCGCGCGCCTTCGTTGGCCGCCGCAGCCAGCTGCTGCTGCATCCAGAACAGCACGCCATAGCCGACCACGGCGCAGATGAACATCAGCAGCATGGTCAAGGTCAGCGAGAACTCCAGCGCGGCGATGCCGCGCTGCCGGCGACGCGCGCCATGGCGATCAAGGGTGGGAGGCGTTGTGGGCCGCATGGCTCAGGTATCTCCGTCCATGGTGTTGCCGAGATACACGGTGGCCCGCGCGCTGAGCACGCTGGATGCGGGCATCAGCGCATCCTGCAGGAACGGAAAGGCGGGAATCAGCGGATGCGCGCCATAGGCATAGGACACCGTCACTTCGATCTGGTCCGTAGCCAGCGTCATGCCACTGCAGGCGCCGTCGCCGGCGCTGCTGAGCGTGCCGGTGCTGCCGCAGACCGCTACCTTGACCGGCGCTGAGGACATCGTGCTGACCCAGTTGGCCAGGGCCAGCGCGGTGTCGCGGCCGGCGTTGGCCCGCGCCGTCAGCGACGGCGTGCCGGCCTGCCATTGCAGCACCTTGCGCGCGCCGTCCTGCGCGGCCAGGGTGATGGAATGCTGTGCGGCGAACACCAGGGAGTAGGTCAGGATCCCGTAGAACACCAGGAAAAACACCACGAATACCAGACCGAATTCAAGGGAATAAACACCACGCTGAGCGCGGCGACGCCCAGATACGCGCCATAGGGAATCTGCCTCCAGCGGTCGGCCAGCGCCCAATACCGGCTGATCAGCAAATAGGCCACCGCGTGCAGGCCCGCCAGCAGGCTCGCCCCCACCAGCGTCACCAGCAGCGGCGCGAAGCCCAGCAGCAGGCCGAGTATGGCGATGGCCTTGACATCGCCCGCGCCCATCTTGCGCCGCGCCCACACAGGCAAGAACAGGAAGGCGCAGAAAAAGCCTGCCAGCGTCATGCCCCAGCCGGCCCAACGCGGCGGATGCATCCAGCCAGGAACCAGCCAGGCGGCCAGCAGCCAAAGCAGCTGCCCCGCGAATCCCGCGACGATGAGCGTATTGGGAACGCGGCGATGGCGCAGATCGGCGTGGATCAACACCAGATTCCAGCATGCGAACAACAGCCACCACAGCGCTTCCCCTGGATACAAGGCACGACCTTCCAACGGTTACCGATACGACCGCAGCGCGTCCGTCCGAATGGACGCCGCCCCTCCAATCCGTGCATCGCGGACACCGCCGCGGCAGTCCGCGGGCGGCCCCTCGGAACCGGGACCGTCCGCGGCGCGCGCCGGGCTCGTTCCCGAGGCCTCAGGTGCCCTGGGCCGCGTCGAGCTTCGCCTTGAGCGCCTGGTACATGCTCTGAAGACTGCCGGTGAACAAGCCCACCGACGCGATCAGCGCGACCGCGACCAGCCCGGCGATCAGGCCATACTCCAGCGCGGTGATGCCGGCGTCATCGTTCCAGAACTGCATGAGCTTCGCTTTCATCTCAGACTCCTGGTCTATCCCCTGCTCCGCCCTCGAGCGGGCGGGCCCTCCGGACAGGCTGCCGGCCCCGGCCGGCGCGCCAGCCGGAGCCATCACGTGCCCTTGGCGGCATCCAGCTTGGCCTTGAGCGCGTTGAACATGTCTTTCAGACTGCCCGTGAACGCGCCCACGCCTACGACCAGGGCCACCGCCACCAGGCCCGCGATGAGCCCGTACTCCAGGGCGGTGATGCCTTCCTCATCGTTCCAGAACTGCGCAAGTTTCGCTTTCATGTCGAGCTCCCTAGGTCTCGATTGATCAATTGAGCCGCCCGCGCGCGCGAAGCATGCTCGCCAAGACCAGGAACCGTCCGCAAGCCCGCTGGCGCCGGCCTGCACCCGGAACCTGCCTAACCCGGTCCCACCGTGGGACCGTGGGCCCTGCCCGGCTCCACGGTGGGAGCCGATTCGATGATGGCGTCGATGCGCTGCGCCAGGCGCGCGCGAAAACGGCTGGAGGCCCGTTGCAGATGCCAGCGCATGAGCACCAGCACCACGGCCGACAGCCCGAAGGCAATATAGGGAAGCAGCACGCCGCCGATCTGCATGCCGGCTCCGTCGCGCGGCGTGGTGCACACCACCGTGCCCGCCGCGGCGCCGGTGTAATGCATGCCGCACACGGCCACGGCCATCAAAACGGCCGCTCCGGCGCGCTGGAGCTCATTTTGCGTATTGAAAGCCAGCCATAATGCGGCCGACGCGGCGATTACGGCTATCAAAACCGATAAAACAACGAGCGGCAGATTCCACAGGAATACTGCCGGCATGCGCATGGCGCTGATGCCGACATAATGCATGGCGGCGACGCCCAGGCCCGCGGCCAGGCCGCCGACCAGGCAGCGTCCGATCGTGAAACGGTCACGCCCCACATACCAGAACGCCCATCCCGAGAACCCCGCGGCAACCAGGAAACTGAGTACGGTCAAACCCACCTGGTAACCGACCAGGAACGGCAGGTCCTGTGCCTGCATGCCGATGAAGTGCATGCTCCAGATACCGACGCCGCCCATCGCCACCGCGCCGATGAGGATATAGCCAAGGCGGATATCGCCGTCCTGCGTTTCCGTGCGGATGCCGACCGCGGCAAGCAGCGCCACATAGGAACCCAGCACCGCCGTCAGGAAGGACAGCGCGACCAGGCCGCCATTGAAGGAAAGCGGAACGACGTCACCCGGATTCATGAGTGTCCCCGAGGCAGCGGCCCCTGGCCGGCCGGCCTTGCCGAACATTCGCCGCGACTCGTCTTGCGGTCATCCTGGCGCATCTTGCGGACTCCGGTTAACCCGAAAATCGAAAGTGTTTAGAAACGTGTATATAGTCTTATCTATTAACAATTAATACACATCAGGGTTTATACCAGCATTCACAGCGTGACGACAACAGACATGTAACGCCTATCCCCAATATTCAGAACAATCATATTTGAAACCCTTCAAAACCCCAGACCAGGCAACGGTTTCACTTGATATTTCAGCGTACCGTCGACCCACATCCCTGGCATTCACGGCAAGTGGCCATCCGGCCACAATGAAATAAATTGTCATTACCTTTTGGCGCTGGCAAGATACCGCCTGACATCAAACCTACATTTATATCGGTAAATATTGCGTCCCCATTAACAACTGATATTTGGTAAATATCGCCATTACCGTTTCGGCGGCAATGCCGCGGCACATCAGAGACACGACAGGCATGAGACGCACGCTCCCCGCAAGCCCCTCATACGTACTGCTGGCCTGCGCGCTGGCCGCAGGCACCGCCCACGCCGACGGCCCGCTGCGCGGCAACCCGGTGGATTCGCTGCCGCCGATGGAAAGACCCGCGTCGGCCAACCAGCCGCCCCCCGTGGTGCAGGCTCCCACGCCAGAGCAACTGGCGCTGCAGGCCCGGCTGGCCCAGCGCATCGTGCCGCGCCACTTCGACGTGTCCGGCGTGCACGCCATGCCCTTCGAAGAGGTATCGGCGCTGCTGAGCCCGCTGTCCGGCAAGGAAATCAGCCTGGGCGAGCTGGTGCAGCAGGTGGACAAGATCACCCAGCTCTACCGCGACCGGGGCTATCCTCTGTCCTTCGCCCTGGTGCAGAACCAGAGCTTCGCCAACGGGCTGGTGGTCGTGACGGTGGTGGAAGGTCACATCGGCAGCGTCCGCATCAACGGCGACCTCGGCAATGCCAAGGACCGCCTCGAATCGCTGGCGCAACGGCTGAAAGAGGAAAAACCACTCAGGCAGGCCACGCTGGAGCGCGTGTTGAACCTGATGCGCACCGTGCCCGGCGTGACCTTCACGCCCAGCCTGGATCTGCCCCGGCGCGCGGACGGCGCCACTGAACTGGTGCTGGAGGCCAGCCGGCAGCCGGTGAGCCTGACCGGCGGCGTGGCCGAGCTGGGCAAGGGCATGCAGCCGCTGGTCAATGTCGCCACCAACAGCCTGACGCCGCTGGGCGAACAGATCAAACTGACAGCCGCCGTACCTTTCAGGTCGGGCGACGTCAAATACGTCATGGGCGAGATCCGCGTGCCGATCGGCTCCGACGGGCTGGCCGTGAAGGTGGACGGCTATCACTACGACGCGCGCCCCAAGGACGATGCAATCGAATACCTGGGATTTCAGCGGCGCGTCCGCAATGACCGTATCGGCCTGGGCGTGAGCTACCCCTTCCTGCTCAACAATACCCGCTCGCTGACCGGCACGCTGGGGGTATACGCGGCCAATTCCAAAGATCGCTACGAAGCCAACAACAGCGACCGCTGGCTGCAACAGGACGCGCGCGTGCGCGCCGTCAATGCCGAACTCAGGTATATCCAGCTGTCCGAGAGCATGGCCACCGACGTGACACTGGGCGTGGCCAAGGGTTTTGACGCCGCCGGCGCGAAATAGGAAATCTCGACCAATTACGGGTTTTCCTCGGTGCCGGTCCTGGACCTGGATTTCAAGCGCTTCAACCTGAACGCGAAACAAACGTTTGTGCTGCCGGCGCAGTTTGGCCTGGTGCTATCCGCGGCCGGCCAATACTCCAGCAATATCCTGCCCTCGTCCGAACAGGTCTCGTTCGGCAGCTGGCGCTACGCCATGGGCTACCCGCAAGGAGAACAGAGCGGCGACAAGGGCGTGGGCGCGTCGCTGGAAATCAATCGGCGTTTCAACACAGGCTGGCGGTATCTGAGCAATGTGCAGCCCTACGCGCTGGTGGACTATGCCCGCACCTGGTACAACAACGCGTCGCTCCAGCAATTGAACCAGCGCCATCTGTCCTCGGTGGCGCTCGGCCTGAGGTTTACCGACGACAAGTACTATTTATTCGATTTCAACGTCGCCAAGCCCGTCGCCTCCCGCACCTCCAACGGCGACAACCGCGACCTGCGCTTCAACGCGAATTACTCTCTTTATTACGACGCATTCTGAACGGCATGCCCCCCGTCCCGGACAAACCGGGGCGTCGATAAATCACGATATCCCCGCGCCTGTTGCGACAGGCGCTTTTTTTTGCCGGTTTCCAACATCACGTTACGTAACGCCGGACGTAACGTAACCCCCGAATCCGCCGCATTCGTAACATTCGCAGGCTCTTTGCGATCCCAGATTTGCGGGTTTCTCAATATTGGTGCAAACCCTTGGAGTGATACGCAAGCCATTGAAAAAAATGGATATTTATTAAGTTGCAACTCCATTAATCACGTTCAAAATCGGTTCCTGAAAAAACTTGGCACGGTTTATGCATGAGGAAAGGTATCGGGCGGTATCGCCGTCTGACCCTTCCAAACCAGGAGCTCGCCATGTACATCAAGACCGATACGCAACGTGTGCAACGCATTCTGACCGCCACCGTCATGGCGGCCGCCATCATGAGCGCCCTCTCCGCCTGCGGCGGCGGTGGCGGCGGTGGAAGCAAATCCGCCGGCCTGCCGGGCACGAACATCCCGACCAACCCGGGCGGCGGCCTGCCGGGCAACCCCGGCAATCCCGGAAACCCGGGCAACCCCGATCCTGGCGGCCCCACCACGCCGACCACCACGCCGGGCGCGCTGCAAACCTCCCTGGGCAATACCGGCAAGGCCGTGGACAACGTCCTGCCCCTGAACCTGGGCACGACGCTGGGCGGCATCGGCAAGGCGCTCGATCCCACGGTCAAGCCCGTGACCGACCAGGTGGTCAGCCTGACGCAGAAGGTCGGCGCGACGACCGGCCTGGGCCAGCCCGTGGACGGCGTGTTGCAACAGACCGGCGGCCTGGTCAGCAATCTGGGCACCACAGTGAAGGGCACGGGCCTGCCGGGCGGACTGAGCGGCGGCGTCGGCGGCCTGGTCGACGGCCTGGGCAAGACCGTGGCCAGCGCGGGCGGCCTGCTCAATGCCTCTCCGAACAATCCGGATCCGCTCAAGACCGTGCTCGGTAACGCCACCAATGCCGTGGGCGCGCTGACCGCGGGCCTGGGCGGCCAGGGCGGCCTGCTCAACCCGGTGAACAAGCTGGTCGGCGGCGTGACCGGCGGCCTGCTCAGCGGCCCCTACAAGCCCGTGCTGGAACCTGCCCTGACCAATACCGGCAAGGCCGCGGACAACCTCCTGCCGCTGGGCCTGGGCCCGACGCTGGGCGGCGTGGGCGCGGCGCTTGACCCGACGGTCGGTCCGCTGGCCGGCACGGTCACCAACCTGACCCAGCAGGTCGGCGCCACCACCAAGCTGGGCGCGCCGGTCGCCGGCCTGCTCAACAACGTGGGCGGCACCGTCGCCGGACTGGGCGGCCAGGTCGGCAACACCGCGGGCCTGGGCGGCGTGCTGCAAGGGCTGGGCGCCACCGTCAGCAGCGTGGGCGGCCTGCTCAACGCCACGCCGGGCAATACCAACCCGCTGGGCAACACGCTGGCCAATGCCACCGGCACCGTGGCGGCCCTGACCGGCGGCCTGGGCCTGGGCGGCGCGGCCGGCGGCAATGGCGGACTGCTGAGCCCGATCACCGGCATCCTGGGTGGCGTGGGTGGCGTCGGCGGCACCCCGGTGGGCGGCAACGGCGGCCTGCTGGCGCCGGTCACCGGCCTGCTGGCGGGCGTGACGGGCAGCCTGGGCGTCACTGCCGGCGGCTCGGCCAACGGCGGTCTGCTGGGCGGCCTGCTTGGCGGCACGGCCGGCGGCACCGCGGGCGGCACGGCGGGCGGCGCGGCGGGCGGCGCGGCCAACGGCGGCCTGCTGGGCGG
>MCND01000521.1_pt1 | contig 10479 bp, 10 predicted proteins | sample 778211 | NCBI WGS metagenome assembly MCND01 (sample SAMN04296812, study PRJNA304217) | bioreactor metagenome | isolation source: activated sludge enriched with benzalkonium chloride | place: Turkey: Istanbul urban wastewater treatment plant
CCGATGCGGCGGATCGTGTCGCGCGCGACCTGGATGTAGTCGACGTTGGCGGTGGTGGTGATTTCGCCAGCCAGCACTACCAGGCCGGTGTTGCACAGCGTCTCGGCTGCGACGCGCGCATTCGGGTCCTGGGTAAAGATTGCGTCCAGGATCGAGTCGGAGATCTGGTCGGCAACCTTGTCGGGGTGCCCTTCGGAGACGGATTCGGAAGTAAAGAGAAAGTCGTTGTTGGCCACAGATGCGTCCTTGGTGGCCGGCTGAGCCGGCGCATAGGTTCACGAGGCGCGTTGCACCCCTGACCGCAAGACGATAAGCAAATCTGGGCGCGACGCTTTAGCGGATTTGGCAAAAGGCGCGCAAAGCGCTACACCCTTGCCGTCGCCCCGCAAGTTGTCGGTTAACTCGGCGACTGACTTATTTTAAGCGAAAATGCGGTTCTGCCGCCAAAGCCGGGGGACGTATGCATATTCCTTCTGGCCCAGACGCACTTCCAGCCCGTCCCACTTTCCTGCCGCATGCTGCTCTTCCTGTTCAGACTATTCGCCGCCCTGCCCCTCTCCGCCGCCCACGCCGCGGGGCGCCTCGCCGGGCGCGCGATCTACGCCTGGCCCGGCAAATACCGGCGGCGGCTGCAGGCCAACGCGGCCCAGGCCGGCTATCCCGACCCCGCCTTTGCGCGCCGCGCAGCGGGCGAAATCGGCGCCATGATCCTGGAGAGCCCGCGCGTCTGGTTCCGCAATGAACAAAGCCTGGCCCAGGTGATTTCGGACGACAACGAGGTGGTCAGCGCGGCCCGCGCCGAGAACCGCGGCATCCTGTTCCTGACGCCGCACCTGGGCTGCTTCGAGATCACCGCGCGCTATCTGGCGCGCCAGATGCCCATGACCGTGATGTTCCGGCCCCCGCGCAAGGACATCCTCGCCCCGCTGCTGGAAACCGCGCGCAACACCTCGGCCGTCAACGCCGTGCCGGCCACCATGCAGGGGGTGCGTGAATTCGTCCGTGCCCTGCGCCGCGGCGAATCCGTGGGCATGCTGCCCGACCAGGCGCCCAGCGTGGGCGACGGCGTCTGGGCGCCGTTCTTCGGGCGCATGGCCTACACCATGACGCTGCCCGGCAAGCTCGCCACGCAGACGGACGTGCCCATCATCCTGACCGCGGGCGAACGGCTGCCAGGGGGCCGGGGCTGGCGCATCCACTACGTGCGCGTGCCCGAGCCGCTGCCCGCCGATGCCCAAGCGCAGGCCGCGCTGCTCAACGCCGCCATGGAAACGCTGATCCGCCGCTGCCCGGAGCAATACCTCTGGAGCTACAACCGCTACAAGACGCCGCGCGGCGCGCCGCCGGCACCTGCCGCCGACACCGCATCCCCGGCCAACTGAAGCGCCGCGCCCCTGTCCGCTCCACTTTCCTTACCTATGACTAATTTCAAAACGCGCGCGCTGGTATCCCTGTTGAAATGGTTCGCCCGCATCAAGCCGTCGACGCGGCTGCGCATCGGCGCGGGCCTGGGCTGGCTGGCGCCACGGCTGGTCAAATCGCGCGCACGCATAGTGCGCCGCAATCTCGAACTGTGCTTTCCCGAGCAACCGGAACACGTCCGCGAACAGTGGGTCGCAGACCACTTCCGCGCGCTGGCGCAATCCATCGTCGACCGTGGCGTGCTCTGGTACGGCACGCCCGAGGCTGTCAGGGAGATGGTGACGCTCAGCGGCGTGGACGAAGTCAACGCGCTGATCGCCCAAGGCCGGCCGGTGATCCTGCTGGCGCCCCATTTCATCGGCATGGACGCCGGCGGCACCCGGCTGACGATGGACATTCCCAGCGCCGCCACGATGTATACCCCGCAAAGCGACCCCAACATCGACGCCGTCATGGCCGCGGGACGGGCTCGTTTCAACGAGGCTTTCCTGGTCAGCCGCAAGGACGGCGTGCGCGAACTGATCCGCCACCTGCGCGCACCCCGTCCTGTCTATTACCTGCCCGATATGGATTTCGGTCGCCAGGGCGCGGTGTTCGTGCCCTTCTTCGGGATCCCGGCGGCCACCCTGCTCGCCACTGCCCAGCTGGCCAGGAAATGGAATGCGGTGGTCATGCCGGTCCTGGATTTCTGGAATCCGGATACCGGCCGGTATCACGTCGAAGTGCTGCCGCCGCTGGCCGACTTCCCGGGGACCGACTCGCTGGAGGACGCCACGGCGCGCCTGAACCGCGAGCTGGAATCCTGGGTCCGCCGCTGCCCCAGCCAGTACTACTGGGTCCACCGCCGCTTCAAGACCCGTCCGCCGGGCGAACCGAAACTCTACTGAGTCCGCGGCTCGCGCCCCAATATGGGCGATAATCCAGGGATGAACTGGAACTTCACCAAAATGCATGGCGCGGGCAACGATTTCGTCGTGCTCGACGGGGTCCGCCAGACCATCGAAATGACGCCCGAGCGCGCCCGCGCCCTGGGCGACCGACATTTCGGCATCGGCGCCGACCAGATCCTCCTGGTCGAGCCCTCGACCCGGCCCGACGCCGATTTCCGCTACCGCATTTTCAATTCCGACGGCAGCGAGGTCGAGCACTGCGGCAACGGCGCGCGCTGCTTCGTGCGCTTCGTGCATGAGCAGGGCCTGTCCGACCGCAACCCGCTGCGCGCCGAAATCGCCACCGGCATCCTGGTGCTGGACCAAGGCGATGACGAACAGGTCACCGTCGACATGGGCAGCACGCGCTTCGAGCCCGCCGCGCTTCCATTCGACACCGCTGGCCTCCCCTCGCGCGTCGAAGGCCAGGACACGCTGTGGGAACTGGAGCTGGACTCGCCCGCCGGCCTGCCGCGCACGGTCGCGCTATCCGCCGTGGCGATTTCCAATCCGCACGCCGTGCAGGTGGTGGACGACGTCGACACCGCGCCCGTGGCCGTCCTGGGCCCGTTGATCGAAACCCATCCGCGCTTCCCGCGCCGCGTCAACGCCGGCTTCATGCAGATCGTGGACCGCAACAACATCCGCCTGCGCGTGTTCGAACGCGGCGCCGGCGAAACCCTGGCTTGCGGCACGGGCGCCTGCGCCGCCGTCGCGGCCGGCATCCGCCGCGGCCTGCTGGACTCGCCGGTGCGCGTGCAAGCGCGCGGCGGCGTGCTGACCGTCGCCTGGAACGGCGAGCAATTGCGCATGACCGGCCCTGCCGAGTCCGTCTTTACGGGGCAGGTCGATATCGACAAGCTCGTCTTCTCCATGGGGCTGAACCGATAAGCCATGACTGATACCGCCATTACCGCTCAGGACGTCGCCGATTTCCTGCAAGAGAACCCCGGCTTCTTCGACGATCACGCTGACGTCTTCGCCACGTTGCAAGTGCCGCATCCGCACGGCTCGCGCGCCATTTCACTGGGCGAACGCCAGATCCTGACGCTGCGCGAACGCAACCGCGAACTCGAATGGCGCCTGAACGAACTCGTGCGCAACGCCACCGCCAATGAAAGCATCGGCACGCACGTGGCCAAATGGTGCAGCCGCCTGTTGTCCGAGTGCGATCCGCAGCATGTGCCGGGCGAGATCGCCTTGGGGCTGGCTGAACAGTTCGAGCTGAACCACGTGGCGCTGCGCTTGTGGGACCTGTCGGAACTGCCGGCGACCGGCTACGGCGAACCCGTCACGCAGGACGTGCGCACCTTCACCGACAGCCTGAAGACGCCGTACTGCGGCGCCGACACCGAATTCGAAGCGGCCGGCTGGCTGGAAGCCAAGCCCAAGTCGCTGGCGCTGGTGCCGCTGCGCCTGGAAGCGGACGGCCCCGCCGTCGGCCTGCTGGTGCTGGGTTCCGACGACGCCGAACGCTTCACGCCCGAAATGGGCACCACCTTCCTGGACTCCATCGGCCAACTGGCGTCGGCGGCGCTGCATCGCCTGAATCCGGCCTCGCCCAAGGCCTAGCCGAATCGGGCGGACGCCATGCCGAAAGCCACGCAAGCGCAAGACGCGGCCCCGCCCGAAGCTCCCCTGCCGGATGCGATGAGCGCCTGGCTGCGCCATCTGGAAACCAACCGGCGCTATTCGCCCCACACGTTGGACGGCTACCGCCGCGAGCTGCATTTCCTGCGCGAGCTGGCCGCGAACGCCAAGCTGCCGCTGGACAAGATCGGCAACGGCCACATCCGCCAGTTCGTGGCGCGCCTGCACGCCCAGGGCCGCGGGCCGCGCAGCCTGGCGCGCACGCTGGCGGCATGGCGCGGCTTCTATCAATGGTGGGCGCCGGCGATCGAGCTGGCTGGCAATCCCGTGGCCGGCGTGCGCGCCCCCAAGGCGCCGCGCGGGCTGCCGAAAGCCCTGTCCGTGGAGCAGACCCAGGCCCTGCTGGACCGCGCGCCCGCGCAAGTGGCAACCGAACCCGCCGCGCTGCGCGACCAGGCCATGCTCGAACTGCTCTATTCCAGCGGCCTGCGGCTGTCGGAGCTGGTCGGGCTGGACCTGCGCTACGAACGTTCCGGCAATTACGAATCGCGCGGCTGGCTGAGCCTGGAAGAGGCCGAGGTCACCGTGCTGGGCAAGGGCGGCAAGCGCCGCTCGGTGCCCGTGGGCCAGGCCGCGCTGGAAGCCCTGCGCAAATGGATCGCGGTGCGGCCGCAGCTGGCGCCCTTCACGGCGCAGCCCGAGGACGCGGCCGCGCTGTTCCTGGGCGCGCGCGGGGGCCGCATCTCGCCACGCGTGGTGCAGCTGCAGCTGGCGCGCATCGCGCAACAGGCCGGCGTGCCCACGCACGTGCATCCGCACGTGCTGCGCCACAGCTTCGCCAGCCACGTGCTGCAATCGGCGCAGGATCTACGCGCCGTGCAGGAAATGCTGGGCCACGCCAATATCTCCACCACCCAGATCTACACGCGGCTGGACTTCCAGCACCTGGCCCGCGCCTACGATCAGGCGCATCCTCGGGCCGGACGCAAATCCTGAACGCGCCGGGTCCGCCGCATTCAGCGAAGACGCATACTCAAGCCCGCGCGACCGGCCCCTAGCCGCCTCCCGCGATTACGCCGCCCAACAACATCACACCCAGCAACAGCACGGCCAATGCCGCCAGCGCTTCCACGCCGTAACGCAGGCGCGCAGCGCCGACGCTGGACAGGCGGCTGCCGACGCGCGTGGCCGCGCCGCCGGCCGCGACCGCCAGGCAGGCCAGCGCCGCCACCGTCAGGCCGGTACCCAGGCCCATCGCCAGGGCCGAGGCCACGCCCGCCAGGAAGAAGCCCTGCGCCAGCGCGAACACCAGCACGATCAGCGCGCCGCTGCAGGGGCGCAGGCCCACGGCCAGGATCGCCGTGCCCGCGCGGCGCCAATTCAGCGGACCCGAGACCTGCTCGGGCGCGGGCGCATGGACGTGGCCGCAGCCGCAATCGTGGTCGTGATGGCGACCGTGGTGGTGATGGGCCTGCGCCTGAACATGCTGCGACTCGTGTGACCGGCTGCGCGCGTGGCCGCTGCCGTGCTCATGTCCCTGATGAAGCATGGCTCCCTCGGCCGCACGTCCTGCCCAGGCCCGCCACAGCGGGCGGACCGCCTTGACCCACACCAGCCACACGCCCAGCAAGGTCACCAGGGCATAGGAGCCGAGTTCCAGCCAGCGCGTGGCGTTGTTCATCGTTGCCGCAGTGGCGTTGAAGACCAGCGCCAGCACGGCCACCAGCGCGATCGCCACCAGCGCCTGGATCAGCGCGGACGCCAGCGCCAGCAGCGCGCCGTTGCGCGCGGTCTGGCGGTTGGCCAGCACGTAGGAAGAGATCACCGCCTTGCCATGCCCGGGCCCCAGCGCGTGGAACACGCCGTAGGCGAAAGACAGCCCGATCAAGGCCCAGGCCGCGCCGCCATCGGCCTGCCAGGCGCGGACCGCGCCCGTCAGTTGGCGATAAAAATGGCTTTGCCAGGCCGACACCTGGCCGAAGAAGCCGGCCAGCCAGCCCGGCCCGCCCATGCCCGCGCCGCTCTCCGGCACGCCGAAGGGATGCGCGCCCTGGGCCGCGGCCGCGCCCGCGCCGCCCAGCAGCAGCACGGCCAGCAGCGCAAGCGCTACGGGCAGCGCACCTCGATGCGGTGCGTCAGCCCCTTGGTAATCGCGAAAAGCTCGTCCGGCAAGGCCTCCGGGTCGGCCGGGATCGCGGCCAGTTGCTGCATGGTTTTCCAATCCAGTTCCTTGGGCTTGCGGTAGGCGGACGTGCAGGTCTTGGCGCCCTGCCCGCTCAGCGATACCGCGCCGCTTTGATCGAAGGCGTAGGCCACGAAATAGGTGGGATCGTAGATATCCACCTGCGCGCCGCCTGCGCCCGGCGCCACTGGCGTGGCCAGCGGCAAGGTGAAGGACAGCGTCAGCCGCGTGGTCTTTGGGTTCCAGTCGACGCGCGCATCTTGCGGGGCCGCGAAAGCCGAGGTCTTGCCGTCCACGGTGACGCGGGTGAAGTAGTGCGAGATCGGTTCGCCCAGCGCCCGCATCCAGTCCCGCGCCATGCCCTGCAGGATCTCGGGCGACAGCGAACCGTCCTTGCCCTTCTTCAGTCCCTGCGTGGCGTAGGCGCCGAACATCTCGTCAAACAGCCAGACCTGCCGCACCGCCGCGATGCGCTGCTGTCCATCGATATCGATGGCCGCGCGGGCATCGATCCACATGTGCGGATGCGCGCTGGCGGCGCCCGCCGCCAGCAGCATCGCCGCCGCGGTCAGGGCTGCATGGCCGCGGCAAGCTGACGTGCGTTCCATTCAAACATTTCCAGATAGGTGGCGCCGGGCTGTCCGGGCTTGGACAGGGCATCGGAATAGAGCGTACCACCCACCTTGGCGCCGGTTTCGCGGGAGATCTGCTGGACCAGTTTGGGGCTGCTGATGTTCTCCACGAACACCGCCGGCACGCGCTCGCGCCTGACCTGTTCGATGATGCGCGCCACCTCGCCGGCCGCGGGCTCGGCATCGGTGGACACCCCCATCGCGGGAATGAACGCCACGCCGTAGGCGTCGCCGAAATAACCGAAGGCATCGTGCGAAGTCACGATCTTGCGGCGCTCGGCCGGAATCGCGGCGAAGGTCTTGCGGACCTGAGCGTCCAGCGCCTGCAGGCGCGCAACGTAGGCTTGCGCGCGCTGGCGGTAGGCGTCGGCATGCGCGGGATCGGCAGCGGCCAGGCCTTCGGCCACATTGCGGGCGTAGATGACGCCGTTGGCCAGGTTCTGCCAGGCATGCGGATCGGCGCCGCTGTGATGATGGCCATGCCCATGGTCGTGTTCGTGGTCATGGTCGTGGTCGTGGCCATCATCATGCCCGCCGCCCGCGAACGTGCGCGGCTTCACGCCCTGGGACGCGACCACGGTGGCGCCGGCAAAGCCCGACGCCTTCGCCAGGCGCGGCATCCAGGTCTCGAAATCCAGGCCGTTGACGAACAGCACGCGCGCGGCGGCCAGCTTCTTGGCGTCGCCCGGCGTCGGTTCGTACTCATGCGCGTCGCCATCGGGCCCCACCAGCGTGGCCACGCTGACGTCGGCGCCGCCGACTTCCCGCACGATGTCGCCCAGGATGGAAAAGCTGGCCACGGCCTTCAGCGGCTCGGCGGCTTGCGCGGTTCCGAACAACGCCAACAGGCACAGGCCTGCCAGGGCGAGCAGCGCGCGGCGGCGCGCCAGGGGATCGAAACGCATGGCGTATCTCCTATAGGATGAGTCAGGCCCGGCGCAGGCGGCGCCTCGCCGGCAGCAGCCCGCCTTGCGGGCCGCCCACGATGGAAAACAGGTAGCAGGCGCCCGCCGCCAGGATGATGGCGGGCGAAGCCGGCACGTTGAAGTGATACGAAATGAGCAGACCGGCCGTGGACGCCGCCGCGCCCAGTCCCGCGGCCAGCGGGATCTGGCGGGCGGCCGAGCGGACCCAGAAGCGCGCGGCGGCGGCGGGCAGCATCATGATGCCGACCACCATCAAGGTGCCCAGCACCTGGAAACCCGCCACCAGGTTCACCACCACCAGCACCAGGAAACCCATATGGACCCAGCCTCCGCCGCCGCCGCAGGCGCGCAGGAAACCCGGATCCAGGCATTCGGCCACCAGCAGCCGGTAGATCGCGGACAGCGCCACGAGGGTCACGCTGGCCGTGGCCGTAACCAGCAGCAGCGCCGCGTCGTCCAGCCCCAGCACCGTGCCGAACAGCATGTGCAGCAGGTCCATGTTGGAGCCGCGCAGCGACACCAGCAGCACGCCCAGCCCCAGCGATATCAGATAGAACGCGGCAAAGCTGGCGTCCTCGCGCAGCGGCGTCATGCGCGCCACCAGCCCCGCCAGCAGGGCCACGGCCAGCCCGGTGGCGATGCCGCCCAGCATCATCGCGCCCAGCGACAGGCCGGCCAGCAGAAAGCCCGCCGCCACGCCGGGCAGGATGGCGTGCGACATGGCATCGCCCATCAGGCTCATGCGCCGCAGCACCAGGAACACGCCCAGCGGCGCCGCACCCAGCGACAGGGCGCAGGCGCCGGCCAGCGCGCGCCGCATGAAGCCGTAGTCCAGGAACGGCGACAGCACCCATTGCGCCAGGCTCATGCGCGACTCTCCGCGTGCCATTGCCGCGCCCGCTTCAGGTGCGCGTCGTTCAGGGTCTGATCGGTGTCGCCCCAAGCCACTACCGAACCGGACAGCAGCAGGCATTCGGGAAAATGGTCACGCACCAAGTCCAGGTCGTGCAGCACCGCGATTACGGTGCGGCCCTGGCCGTGCAGACCGCAAAGCAGGGCCATCAGGTCGTCCGCCGTGTGGCTGTCCACCGCGGCGAACGGTTCATCCAGCAGCAGCACGGGCGCGTCCTGCACCAGCATCCGCGCAAACAACGCACGCTGCATCTGCCCGCCCGACAGCGCATCCACGCCGCGCCCGGCCGCGTCGGCCATGCCCACGGTCTCCAGCGCGTCCATGCAGCGGTCGAGTTCCGCGTTCGCATACCGGCGCCATCCCCCCACGCGGCGCCAGGCGCCCATGGCCACCAGATCCAGCACCGACACCGGAAACGAACGGTCGAGCTCGGCGGCCTGGGGCAGCCAGGCCAGCTCCGAACGGCCCGCGCCGCCGATGCGCACGCTGCCGGCCATCGGCCGCAGCACGCCCATGATGCCCTTGATCAAGGTGGACTTGCCCGCGCCATTGGGCCCGACCACGGCGGTCATGCCGCCTGCGGCAAAACGCCCCGAGACCGATTTGAGCGCTGCGTGCCCGTGCCAGCCGAAGGACGCGTCGGCCAGTTCGATGGTGACTGGCGCGTTCATCGCGGCCACCAGTCCAGCGCCCAGCCGGTCAGGGCCCACAAGGCGGCTGCTGCGGCCAGGGCGGCGGCCATGCGGCGCCAGGCGGAGACCAGGAAGGCGGAACGCGGCGGGAGGTCTTGCCGGGGCGCGGCATCAGGCCGCCGGGGCAAAAGCGTGAAATGGGACATGGAAGAAATGCGGAGGCGGAAAGCGGCGTAATCAAGTTTTATTATGTTATATCATAACTAAAAGGCTTGATTCCACGGCGTTCGCCCGCATCTGGATGTTTTCTGCTACCTTCCAGGCATCTCGCGCGCATCGCGCGCGTTTTCCATAGAGATAAAGCCAGCCATGTCCGCACCGCAACGCCCCCCTCGCAGCGATACCGTCGGCGCCCAGCTCAGCGTCGCCGAAGCGCTGTGCGAGCAGCGCGGGCGCCGCCTCACCCCCATCCGCCGCAAGGTGCTGGAGCTGCTGCTGCGCCACGGCCGCAGCCTGAAGGCCTACGAACTGCTGGACGCGATGCGCGCCGTGCATCCGGGCGCCGCGCCCCCGACCGTGTACCGTGCCCTGGACTTCCTGATGGACGAAGGCCTGATCCACCGCCTGGACGCCGTCAACGCCTGGAGCGCCTGCCACGACGCGGGTGGCGCGCCCCATGACCTGCTGGTCGTCTGTACGGGCTGCGGCGCGGTCGCGGAAGTGTCCGACCCCGCCATGAGCCGCCAACTGGCCGAACGCGTCGCCCAAACCGGCTATGCCCTGGCCACCCACGAAACCGAAATCCGCGCGCTGTGCCCCCAGTGCCAGCAGAAACAGCCCGCCGCGGACGCCGGCCACGGCCACCACCATCATTAAGATCTAGTGCCGGCGGGCTGCCCGCGCGGCGGGCTCTCCGCCATCTGACGCAAACCCGCACACGGGCTGCCATCCGGATGTGCGCATCGCGCTCTTGAAATCCGGCAAACCGCCCCCAAATAGTGGTATCGCCCGATACTTGACGGCGTACGGACGCCATCTGGATGGCTACGGCCCCAGGGTTGACCCTGGGTTTGCCCCCTGCCCCCGACTGTGCTGTAATCCTGCGTCCGGCCGCTGCAGGCGGCCCACGCAGCCTGCGGCAAACACCCTCCGGCAAAGACTGGGAAACCCCGTCCAAACGTCGCAAGACGGCGTTGCAAGACAGGGTTGCGATCCCCGCCGAGAGTTCCTGTTTAACGCCTTGACTTCACGCT
>MCND01000523.1_pt1 | contig 10432 bp, 7 predicted proteins | sample 778211 | NCBI WGS metagenome assembly MCND01 (sample SAMN04296812, study PRJNA304217) | bioreactor metagenome | isolation source: activated sludge enriched with benzalkonium chloride | place: Turkey: Istanbul urban wastewater treatment plant
CGCCGGCCACCGCGCCCATCCACAGCACCGCGCTCATCAGCGAAGCCAGCAGCGACAGCGCGCCGCAAGCCGGCCTTCGTGGCGCTGTGCGTCGGCGCCGCGCTGTCGCTGCTGGCTTCGCTGATGAGCGCGGTGCTGTGGATGGGCGCGGTGGCCGGCGGCGTGACCGGCGGTGGCTATCGCGGCCAGGCCGACTACCTGCTGCCCGTGGCAGGGTGCCTGCTGGCGCTGGCCGTGGCCTGCGCGGTAGGCGCGTTCCTCAAGCGCAGGGGCTGACACCCGGCCTCCTCCGACTCGAGCAAGATTGCCTCCACGACCTCAAGGCAGCCCATGAAGCTCTACGAGAAGTTGGCGCGGGATATCGAAGGGCAGATCCTCAAGGGCGTCTATCGCGACGGCGAGCGCCTGCAATCGGTGCGAGAAACCAGCAGGCAGCGCCAGGTCAGCATCACCACGGTCCTGCGCGCCTATCTGCTGCTGGAAAGCCGCGGGCTCATCAAGAGTCGCCCCCAATCGGGCTTCTACGTGACTCCGCCCGCTGGCGAGCGCGCCCCGGCCGGCGGCCAGGCCGACACGGCACGGCCCATCGCCATTTCTTCCCCGGTCGACGTCAGTCGGCTGGTGCTGTCCACCTTGCGCACGATCTCGCAAGGCCACGCCATCCCGCTGGGCTCGCCCTATCCCGACCCCGCCGGCTTCGCCTTCGACAAGCTCGGCCGCTACGCCCATGCCGCGAGCAAGGACGCCTCGCTGAACGAGCTGCGCAACGCCCTGCCCCCAGGACACCCCCAGCTGCTGCGGCAGATCGTGCGGCGCCACCTGGACCAGGGCTTGGTCGTCGATCCGGCCGAGCCCATCGTCACCGTGGGCGCGACCGAGGCCATCAATCTGTGCCTGCAGGCCGTGGCCAGGCCGGGCGACGTGATCGCGGTGGAAACGCCCACCTTCTACGCGATGCTGCACGCCATCGAGCGCATGGGCATGAAAGTGGTCGAGGTTCCCACCGATCCGGAGCTGGGCATCGACGTGGACATGCTTGCCCGGCTGGCCCGCGAGCTACCCATCGCCGCCTGCATGGTGATGCCGAACTTCCAGAACCCGCTGGGCTTTCGCATGCCCGATGAGCGCAAGGCGGCGCTGGTCCGGCTGGCGACGGAACGCGACATGCCCATCATCGAGAACGGGGTCTGCAACGAGCTTTACTACGGCGACACGCCGCCCGGCACGCTCAAGGCCCATGACACCAAGGGCCTGGTGCTGCACTGCTCGTCCTTCTCCAAGACCCTGACGTCCGTCTACCGCATCGGCTGGGCATTGCCGGGCCGCTACCGCGACCAGGTCGAGAAGCTGAAATTCCTGAACACGCTGACCACGCCCGCGATTCCGCAGCTGGCCATCGCGGAATACCTGGAGCGCGACGGCTACGACCACAGGCTGCGGCGCATGCGCAAGGCCTACGCACAGCAGGCCGGCCTGATGCGCCACGCGGTGCACCGATGGTTCCCCGAAGGCACGCGCACCTCGAACCCGCAAGGCGGATACGTATTGTGGGTGGAACTGCCCGCGCCGATCGACGGCATGGAAATCTACCAGCGGGCGCTGGAGCGCGGCATCACCGTCGGGCCGGGCTACATGTTCTCGGTCTCCGACAGCTACCGCAATTTCATCCGGCTCAACTACAGCAGCCCCTGGTCGCGCGAGATCGAGCAGGCGGTGGCCACCGTCGGCAAGATCGCCGCCAGCGCCCTGCGCGCCAGACGCTGACGGCGCGACTACTCTGCCCGGCGACTCAGGCCGCCTGCGCCGTCTCCTGGCGCAGGATGCGCACCGGAATCGACTTGTACGACGGCGTGCCGGACTCTTCGTCGATATAGTCCAGCGGCACCAGCACATTGGCTTCCGGATAATAGGCCGCCACCGATCCGCGCGCGATGTCGTACTCGATGACGGTGATGCCGCCCAGCCTGAGCGCGCGATTCGCGGAGATCGTCTGGATCTCGATCAGGTCGCCATGCTCCAGGCCGCGCTCGGCCATGTCGGCGGGATGCATGAACAGCACATCCCGTCGGCCGAACACGCCTCGATAGCGGTCGTCCAGGCCGTAGATGGTGGTGTTGTACTGGTCATGGCTGCGGATGGTGATGAGGCGCAGCACATCGTCGGCCCAGGGCTCGTAGTTCTCGCGCACGCCGGGAAACACCGAGAACATGGCCTTGCCCGAGGGCGTGGGCCAGCGGCGCTCGGTCGGCGGCAGAGGCATGCGGAACCCGCCAGGCACGCGGATGCGTTCGTTGTAGCCGTCGAAGCCGGGTATGGTGCGCTCGATCAGGTCGCGGATGCGGTCGTAGTCCGCCACCAGCCCGTTCCAGTCGACCTTGCTGTGATCCAGCGTCGCGGCCGCCATGCCGGCGACGATCGCCGGCTCGGAACGCAGCTGCGGCGACGCCGGGCGCAACCGGCCTGCCGAGGCATGCACCATCGACATCGAATCCTCCACCGTGATGGACTGCGCGCCGCTGGCCTGCATGTCCAGTTCCGTGCGGCCGATCACGGGCAGGATGTAGCTCTCCTTGCAAACCAGCAGATGCGAACGATTGAGCTTGGTGCCCAGGTGGACGCTCAGGTCCAGTCGCCGCATGGCGGCGAACGCCTGCTCCGGATCCGGCATCGCCACCGCGAAATTGCCGCCCAGGCAGATCAGCGCCTTCGCCTCGCCCCGGGCCATGGCCTGCATGGTCTTGACCGCATCATGGCCATGCGCGCGCGGCGGCGTGAAGCCGAAAACCTCCTCGATCTTGTCGAGGAAGACCTCCGAGGGCTTCTCGGTGATTCCCACCGTGCGGTTACCCTGCACGTTGGAATGGCCCCGCAACGGACAGATGCCGGCGCCAGGCTTGCCGAAATTGCCGCGCAACAGCAGCAGGTCCGCGATCAGCCGCACGTTCCAGGTGCCGGTGTTGTGCTGCGTGAGGCCCATGCCGTAGGTGATGATCGTGGCATTGGACTTGGCATAGGCCTCGGCCACCTGCTCCAGCTGCGCCCGCGTCAGGCCGCTCTCCTTCTCGATCTGCGGCCATTGCGTCTCGGCCAGGTCGGCCGCCAGCGCCTCGTAGCCCTCGGTGTGCATGGCGATGAAATCGCGGTCCAGGATGCCGCCGCGCTGCTCATCCAGCTCCAGCAGCGCCTTCATGATACCCTTGAGCGCCGCCGCGTCGCCGCCCGCCTTGACCTGGAAATAGGTCGAGGCGATCGGCGTGGAGCGGAACGTCGCCATTTCCAGGACGTCCTGCGGATCGGCGAAGCGTTCCAGCGCGCGCTCGCGCAGCGGATTGAAGACGATGATCGGCACGCCTCGGCGCGCCGCCTCGTGCAGGGTGCCCATCATGCGCGGATGGTTGGTGCCGGGGTTGTGACCCATCGAGATGATGAGCTCGGTCCGCTCGAAATCGTCCAGCGACACGGTGCCCTTGCCGATGCCGATGGACTGCGGCAGTCCCACGCTGGTGGCTTCGTGGCACATGTTCGAACAGTCGGGAAAATTGTTGGTGCCGTACTCGCGGGCGTACAGCTGAAACAGGTAGGCCGCTTCGTTGGACGCTCGCCCAGACGTGTAGAACTCCGCCTGGTCCGGCGAGTCCAGGCCTCGCAACACCTGGCCGATGCGCGCGAACGCCGCTTCCCACGACACCGGACGAAACTTGTCGCTGGCCGCGTCATAGGCCATCGGATGCGTCAGCCGGCCAAAGTTCTCGAGCTCGTAGTCGCTGAGTCCGAGCAACTCCGTCACCGTGTGCCGCTCGAAGAACTCGGGCGTGACCCGCTTGTTGGTCGCTTCCCAGGTGACGGCCTTGGCGCCGTTTTCACAGAACTGAAAGGTGGAGCGATGCTCCTTGTCGGGCCAGGCGCAGCCTGGACAATCGAAGCCGGCGGGCTGGTTGGTGCGCATCAGCACCAGCGGCGCCTCCAGCGCCGTCATCTGCTGGCGGACCGCCTGGGCGGTCGCCTTCAGGGCGCCCCAGCCGCCGGCGGGAGCATCGTACCTGCGTATGCCCGGAACCTCTCGCTTGCTCATGACTGCCTCCTTAGCACCTTGCGCGCTCATTGACCTTGATGTTGGTTAATGTAATGAGTCGCCGATGACAAAAAAGAGTACAGATTGACGTCCCTGGAACGAGCACAGTTGCGTTTCCGGAATCATCCCCTAGCGCGGACGTTGCACTGCGCCATCGCCTGGCGGCGCCAAGGGCCATTTCCCCACTCCCGCTGGCAGCGCCGGCAGGCAGGCCTGCAACATCGCCTCGATGAAGGCATCCGGCGCCAGCCTGCCGCCCGGTCGATACCATTGCACCGTCAGGTTCATGCTGCCCAGCACGCAGCGCTTGATCACACGCGCGTCGCCGGCCAGCAGGCCGGCGTACACGGCAGCGGCCACCGTTTCCTGCCACATCCCTTCGTAAAGATCGCTCAGGACCTTGACGCCGCGCTGGCTCTGAGCCGACAGGCTGCGCCATTCATAGACCAGCGCATTCATCGCATCCCCGCCCGCGCCGTGCAGCATGCTCCACATATGCACGCGGAACAGCGCGGCCAGCCGGTCCGCCGGCGCGGCATAACGCGCCAGCGCCTGCCGGCCATGGTCCAGCACCTCCTGGATGCCGTTGTCCATCACCGCGACCAGGATCTCCTCCTTGCTGCGGAAATGATGGAACAGGCTGCCGGATTGCAGCCCCACGGCCTTCGCCAGTTCGCGCACCGTGGTGCGTTCATAGCCGTGTTCGCGGAACAGGCGTCCGGCGGTCAGGATCACCTCGCGGCGACGCGCAGAGTCCGGGCCTTCGTCGCGCGCCGCGCCGCGGATGTCCGGATCGTCGTCCCGCTTGTCCATGTTCGCTACAGCCGTTCCAGGATGGTGGCCGTGGCCATGCCGTGGCCGATGCACATCAGCTGCATGCCGAACTGTCCGTCGATGGCGCGCAGCCCGGCCAGCATCTTGGCCATCAGGCCCGCGCCGGTCGCGCCCAGCGGATGGCCGTGCGCGATGGCGCCGCCCCAGGGATTGACACGCTCGGGATTGGCGCCTGTGGCGCGCAGCCAGGCCAGCACCACGCTGGCGAAGGCCTCGTTGATCTCGATCCAGTCCAGGTCGCGCAGCGTCAGGCCGGCGCGCGCCAGCGCCCGCTCGGCGGCGGGGATCACGCCCGTCAGCTGCAACACCGGGTCCGAGCCGATCGCCACCCGCGCCTTGAAGCGCGCCAGCGGACGCAGACCGTCGGCCAGCGCGGCGTCCATGTCGGCCAGCAGCACGGCGGCGGCGCCGTCGGACAGCTGGCTGGCATTGGCGGCGGTCACGCCGCCCTGCCCCGGCGGCCGCAGCGCCGGCGCCATCGCCGCCATGCGCGCGGGGTCAGTGTGTTCGCGGATGCCTTCATCGCGCGCCGGCACGCCGGCGGGGGCTGGCAGCAGCTCGTCGTGCAGGCCGGCGCCCGCCGCCGCCCAGGCGCGGGCATGGCTCTGGCGCGCCCAGTCGTCCATCTCGGCGCGCGTCAGCCCCCAATGCTCGGCGATGCGTTCGGCGCTCTCGATCTGGTGCACCAGCGGATAGCGTTGCAGCAATGCGGGATTGAGCGTGTCGAAGCCCCGGAACTCACCCTGGCCCAGCGTCACGTCCAGGAACATGGGCACGCGGCTCATGCTCTCGACGCCGCCGGCGATCACATAGCGCATGTCGCCGGCGGCGATGGCCTGGGCGCCGAAATGCACGGCCTGCTGGCTGGACCCGCACATGCGGTTCAGCGACACGCCCGGCACCGTCTCTGGCAGTCCGGCCAGCATGGCGGCCAGGCGGCCGATGTTGGCGCCCTGCTCGCCCGCCTGGCTGACGCAGCCGGCGATCAGGTCGTCGACCCGCTCGCCGGGCAACCCGGCCCGCCGCAACAGGCCCGTCACCGCGCTGGCCAGCAAATCGTCTGGCCTCGTATCGGCCCAGACACCGCCGCGCTTGCCGAAAGGCGTGCGCACGGCTTGCACGATCACCGCTTCATTCATGCCGCGTTCTCCTCGGCGTAAAGCGTTTCGATTTCATGCGCGTAAGCGCGATAGATGCTGGCGCGGCGCACCTTCATGGTCGCCGTGACTTCGCCGTCATCATGATCCAGTTCCTTGGTCAGCAGGTGGAAGCGCTTGATCTGCGCCACCGGCGCGAGGCCCTGGTTGGCGCGCGCGATCTCCTGCTCGACCAGCGCGCGCACCTGCGGATGCTCGGCCAGCGAACGGAAGTGCGTGAAGGCGATGCGGCGCGACTCGGCCCACTTGCCGACCGTGTCGAATTCCAGCTGCACCAGCGCCGACACGTACTTGCGTCCGTCAGCGATCACGATGCACTCCTTCACATAGGGACTGCCCTTGACCGCGTTCTCGATCTCGGACGGCGTCAGGTTCTTGCCGCCGGAGGTGATCATGATGTCCTTCATGCGGTCGACGATGCGCACCCGCCCGCCCTGCACCGCCACCACGTCGCCCGTGTGCAGCCAGCCGTCACGCACGGTATCCGCCGTGGCCTGCGGGTTCTTGTAGTAACCCTCGAACACCATGTCGCCGCGCACCTGCAGTTCGCCGGATTCGCCGACGCGCCAGCCCACGCCGGCGATGGGCTCGCCCACGGTGCCCACTTTGACCCGGTCGGGATGCTGGCCGAAGATCATGCCGGAGGACTCGGTCAAGCCATAGACCTCCAGCAGCGGCACGCCGATGTTGCGGAAGTAGCGCACCACGTCCGGCGGAATCGGCGCCGCGCCGGTCATCGCCACCCGCACGCGCCGCAGGCCGATGAAGTTCTGCAAGGCGCGCAGCACCAGCCAGTACCACAACGCATGGGTCCAACGTTCGCGCCAGCTGTATTGCGCCGACGACTTTTCCAGGAACGGCGCGCAGGCCGTCAGCGCCCGCCGGTACAGCCATTGCTGCAGGCGTCCGGCTTCCTGCATCTTGATGGAAATCGCCGCGTGCAGTTTTTCCCAGATGCGCGGCACGCCCAGGAAGATCGAGGGCGCGACCTCGCGCAGGTCTTCCTGCACGGTGCGGATGGATTCGCCAAAATTCACCTGCGAACCCACGTAGATCGGCACGAAGGTGGACAGCATCTGCTCGGCCACGTGGCACAGAGGCAGATAGGAAAGGTGCACGCTGCGCGCGTCCATCTCCAGCCGCTCGGCGATGCCCCAGGCCACGCCGCGCATATTGCGGTAACTCAGCATCGCGCCCTTGGGCTTGCCGGTCGAGCCCGAGGTGTAGATCATCAGCCCGATATCGGCCAGGCGCTGGCCATCCAGCGCCGCATCCAGCGCCCCCTGTTCGAGGTCCTGGCGCCGCTGGCCGTCTTCCTCGACCTGCGCGAAGGTAACGATGCGCGCGCGCTCGGCGACGGCATAGGAACGCAGGCCCTTAGTCTCGATCACGACGATGCGGCGCAGGCCCGGCAGGCGGTCGGCGACCTGCAGCACCTTGTCGACCTGCTCCTGGTCTTCGCACACGACCAGTTCGATGTCGGCATGTTCCAGCACATAGCCCATTTCCTCGGCCGGGCTGGTGGCGTACACGCCCACGGCGACCGCGCCCACCGCGCCCGCGCCCATCTGCGTCAGCAGCCACTCGATGCGGTTCTCGGAGACGATGGCCACGCGCGCGCCCGGCGCCAGGCCCAGCGCGCGCAGCCCCAGGCCGACGCGGCAGGCGCGCCGCCAGTATTCCGCCCAGCTGCTGGGCTTCCAGATGCCAAAGTCCTTCTGGCGCAAGGCCAGCCCGTCCGGCTGGCGCCGCGCCTGCTCGCGCAGCATCTGCGGTAGCGTCAGCTCGGGCCAGGCCGGGCGCGCTTCGCCCACCACCGACATGCGGTCGCGCGCGCCGCTCATGACAGCCACCGCTTGCGGCGCTTGTAGTGCTTGATGTCGCGGAAGCCGCGCGTCTCGCCGGCGCCGCCCACGCCCAGGTAGAACTCGCGCACGTCCGGGTCCGCCGCCAGCTTGTCGGCGCTGCCGTCTATCACCACCTTGCCGGTCTCCATGATGTAGCCGTAGTGCGCCACCGCCAACGCCACGGATGCGTTCTGCTCCACCAGCAGCATGGCCACGCCCTGCTCGCGGTTGATGCGCGCGATGATGGAAAAGATGTTCTCGACCAGCATGGGCGACAGGCCCAGCGACGGTTCGTCCAGCAGCATGAGCTTGGGCTGCGCGATCAGCGCCCGGCCGATGGCCAGCATCTGCTGCTCGCCGCCCGACAGATAGCCGGCCAGGCCCTTGCGCCGTTCATGCAGCCGGGGAAAGTAGCCGTACACCAGGTCGAAGTCCGGCTTGGCGTCGCGCCGCCCGGTCAGCGCGTAGGTGGCGGCCACCAGGTTTTCCTCGACGCTCAGGTCCTCGAACACGCGCCGCCCCTCCATCACGTGCGCGAGTCCCGCGCGCACCAGGTTCTGCGGCCGCGCGCCGGCGGTGTCGCCGCCATCGAAAGCGATGCGCCCGGCCACCAGCGCGCCATCCTCCAGGTCCAGCAGCCCTGACACGGCCTTGAGCGTGGTGGACTTGCCCGCGCCGTTGCTGCCCAGCAGCGCCACGATGCCGCCGGCCGGCACGGACAGGGACAGGCCGCGCAGCACCTGCACCGCCTTGTTGTAGACGACTTCGATGTTGTTGATGTCCAGCAGCGCGCGCGGCGCTTCCTGTCCCTCGGTCATGGCCGCGTCCGCCTTACTTGAGCACGATCCAGTCTGAAGCCGGCACCATCTGCTTCTGCTTCACGTCGGCGCGGTAGATCCGGCCCACGGGAATGGAATTGCCCTTCATGCTGATGGGCACGCCGATCAGGCCGCCGGTGTCGAAATCCTTGATGCCGTCCAGCGCCGCCTTCATGTTGGTCGCGCTCAGGTCCTTGCCCGCGTCCAGCGTGCGCTTGGCCGCCTCGGTGAACAGCATGGCGGCCAGGAAGCCCTGCATGTAGCCCGTGCTCTGGTACTGCGGCCGCATTTCGCGGATCTTCTTCAGCATGGGCGCGTCGGCCGCCTGGTCGTAGTAATAGCGGTACGGCATCACGCCCATGAAGCCCTCGGCGTCCTCGCCCATCTGCATCACGGTGGAATTGTCCATGGTCCAGAAGGTGCCCATGTACCGAGTCTTCAGGCCCATGCGCTTGCCCTGCCCGACGAATTCCGGAATCGGCGCCAGCACGTAGCCGTGGAAGATGGTGTAGTCCGGATCGGCGCGGCGCAGCTTGATGACCTCGGTGGACACGTCCACGCTGCCCGGCGGCGTCATGATCTCGGTGGCCACCTTCAGGCCCAGCTTCTCGGCCACGGCGCGCGAGCTGGCGATGGGATCGCGGCCGAACTCGGTGTCCGAATACACGAAGGCGACCTTGGCGCCCGGCTTTTCCTTGGCGATGTAGCGCAGCAGGATGCCGAACATCTCGGTATAGTCCGGCCCCAGCATGAACTGGGCCGGATACTTGGCCGGGTCGTTCAACTCGGTGGCGAAGGACGCGCCGGTCATCAGGATGTTGCCCGCGCGGTTGAGTTCGGCGTTGATTGTCTTGGAAAAGCCGGTGGAATCGCCGTAGTAGAAGTTGACCTTGTTCTGGCTGGTGATCTTCTTGAAGGCGGCCACCGAGGCGTCGACCTTGTAGGCGGTGTCTTCCGGCACGTAGCGCAGCTTGCGGCCCTTGATGCCGCCCTGGTCATTGACGATCTTCACGTAGTCGGTGATGCCGGCGTGGATGCCCTGGCCGGCAAAGGCGAACACGCCGCTCAGCGGGATCGAGCCGCCCAGCACCAGGTCTTCCTCGGCCTGGGCCGCGGGCGCGACGGCCAGCGCCGCCGCCAGCCCCAAGGGGGCCAGCCATTTCAACAAACCGCCTGTCGGGATGCGCTTCATGGGATGTCTCCTTGTGGTCTGCTTGTAGTCTGCTTGTCTGCGGCGTCCGCGGGCTAGGCGCGGAACGGCCAGAGGTGAAAATAGCGGCGCACACGCCGCCAGATTTCCGCGAGCCCCAGCGGCTCGAAGATCAGGAAGCCCACGATCAGCAGGCCGAACACGATGGTGCGCACGGGCGAGATCAGGCTCAGCGCGTCGCCGCCGACCGGCAGCCAGCCCACCACCAGCTTGAGCATCTCGGGCACCATGGTCATGAAGGCCGCGCCCAGGATGGAGCCCAGGATCGATCCCATGCCGCCCACGATGACGGCGGCCAGGAAGAAGATCGACATGATCAGCGGAAAGCTCTCCGGCGTGACCACGCGGAAGAAGTAGGCCCACAGACCGCCGGCCACGCCCGCGTAGAACGAGGACAGGCCGAAGGACAGCAGCTTGTAGCGCAGCAATCGGATGCCCAGCACCTCGGCCGAGATGTCGCGGTCGCGGATGGCGATGAAGGCGCGGCCGATGCG
>MCND01000528.1_pt1 | contig 10332 bp, 3 predicted proteins | sample 778211 | NCBI WGS metagenome assembly MCND01 (sample SAMN04296812, study PRJNA304217) | bioreactor metagenome | isolation source: activated sludge enriched with benzalkonium chloride | place: Turkey: Istanbul urban wastewater treatment plant
CCGACGAGTTCGCCGGGGCCTTGCTGGCGGATTGAGGTCCATGGATCCGGCGCGCATGCGCCGGAAAAAACAAAGGGACGGCGCATGCCGTCCCTTTTGTATTCAAGCCTGTGTCACTTCCAGAACGGCTTGCTGGCGGCCAGGTCGTCGAACGCCTTCTGTGCGTCGTCCGCCAGTTCTTCCAGGCGCGCGCTGATCCAGCCCAGGGCGAACCAGGCTTGCGGATGGGTGGCGGTACAAGACTCGTAGTAGTCCTTGGCCACCGCCAGGTCGTTGATTTCGCCCAGCACGTCCTGCACGCGCGACAAGAGCTTGCGATAGCCGCGCAGCTTGCCGGCGGGCAGCAGCGATTCGGCGAACGCCAGGCTGTAGCGCAGGCGCTTGCCGCGCTTGCGCAATTCGTGGCGCGTGGGGATGTCCAGCGTCGCGAATTGCGTGCCCTGGTCGGCCACCTTGCTATGCCAGCGATGCAGGCGCCGCGCCAGCTGCTTGTGCAGGCGCTGCGGATCGGGTTCGGGCGCCAGCATCGGAATGATGGTGGGTTTGACGCTGGGCGCCGCCACGCCGCCTTCTAGCCGGATGGCGGGCTCGGGCGCGGCGTCGCTGGGCGTGCCATTGGCTATGGTCTGGCCTTCCGTGGACGGCAGGGCCGGCGGCACGTCCAGGCTCCATTCCAACAACTCCAGCAGCCAGGCCTGGAAGGCCTTGCCGCCGGCGATGCTGCGCGCGTCCTGTTCCGGGGGCGCGGCTTCCATGGGGATGACCGGCATGCCCGCGCGCATCAGCGCGGGCGCCACGGTTTCGTTCAGCACGTCCTGGTCGCGATTGGCGCCGAAGGCGGCGAAGTGCGTGCGCACGCCTTGCAGCAGGGCGTCGGGAATCGGCGCGATCCAGCCGTCGAACAGCTTCCAGGCTGAACGCAGGCGGCGCACCCCAACGCGCAGCTGGTGCACGTGTTCGGAGTTGCCGGCGCGGTAAACGCCTTCGGTGTCGACCTCGGCCAGCACCGAGGCGTTGCGCGCGATCTGGTCCAGGCATTCGGCGGCGATGCGCGCCATGGCCTGGGGCGCCGTCATGTCTACACGCAGCTTGACCGACGCTGCGCCGCGCGGCGCCCAGAACTGGGCGATGGCTTGCGCGCGGCGCGCTTCGAGGTCATCGCCGGGAATGGCGTCGGCATCGGCCAGGCGCTGCGCCAACTGGGCCAGCGCGTCGCCGCGTTCAGACTTGCTGCGCGGGTCCAGCACCAGGCTGTGGCGCTGTTGCCAGCCGCGGGCCGCGGCGAAGATGGCGGCGGGGCGGCCCGACACCAGTTCGAATTCCAGTTCGGAGATGGGCAGCTCCAGCGCGCCGGCACGCAGGATACCGGTGTCGTAGGCCAGCTCCACCGTGCCGTAGCGCGTGCGGACCTTGCGCAGCAGGCGCTGCACATCGGTTTCGTAGCGCAGGCCCAGTTCGCCTTTGATGGCGGCCAGCGCGGCTTCGACCTCGGTGCCGGCATACACCGACAGGTCCAGCACCGGACCGGGCCGCGGGTGATTGAGTTCGATGCGCGTGATGGCGTTGATGCCGGGCATCTTCAGCGTCTGCACCCAGTCGCGGCCTTCCTGGCGCAGCCGGATGGCGATGCGCGCCCGCGCAAGTTCGCGTTCGGGCGTATCGAAATACATGGCGTGCAGGCGGATGCGGGTCGCCTCGCGCTGCTTGATCTCTCGCTGCACCGCCTGGCGCGAAGCCGCGGGCACGTGCAGTTTCAATTCCTGTTCCGACATGGCGACGAGCGTCCAACGGCAAAAGCCGAGATCTTAATCAAACGAGGGGGGCGATTTGATGACCGGTCATATTTATTTCACATGGAGCATAGACGTGTTTGCGGCGCATCAACAACCGGGGGTGCGCAGCCTTGCCCGCAAGCCAGGGGGAGACGCTGGCAGCCGAATGCCGAAGCGTTGGCCGGGTTCGTTCAATTACCAAGTTTCAGTGATATGCAATGTTACGAATCGCTTTTCTAATTGTAATTGGCGGGTAACGCGCTTCGCGGCCCTGGCTTCCATCCGCGTCTGCCCAGCAACTGTTCCTGCGGGCCCCGATTACATAAGAGCCCAATGAATCATACGTATCGCATCGTCTTCAACCGCAGCGCAGGCTTGTGGAAAGTGGTAAGTGAACATGCCCGCGGGCAGGGCAAGGGCGGTTGCCGCAGGGGGCGATCCGCGCGCGGGCGCCTGCCGTTGATGGCGATGTTGCTGGTCGCCCTGGGTACGGCCAGCGGAACACAAGCGGGGCCGCTGGTCACTATCACCGGCGATACCACGGTCGGATCCTTGTCAAGCCCGAGGATTACGGTCCTCGTCCCGCTCTCCGTGGGTATATCCGGCGTGGGAACAGTGACCATCGCCGATGGCGGCGAGCTGTGGATGTCGCTCGGCGACACAGTGTCTCTGGCCGACTCGGCCTCGGCTGACGGCACGATCAACATCGGCGCGGCTCCCGGCGCCGCGCCCGTGGGCGCGGGTTTCCTGTTGACGTCGCTACTCGAGTTCGGCGCGGGCACGGGCACGCTGAATTTCAACACCAACAGCACCCACGACTTCGGCGCGGCGCTGGTCAGCAGCGCGGCGGGCACGCATCAGCTCAATCACTATGCCGGCGAGACGCTGCTGCGCGGTGATAGTTCGGGCTTCGCGGGCGCGGTCAAGGTCATGGGCGGAAGGCTGGCCATTCTCAACAAACTGGGAGCCTCCGAAGGACGCATCGATGCTGGAACTGCGGCGGGCGCCAGGGCCAAGGTCGACGTGGGCAGCGGCGGGGCCTGGAACATTGCGGGCAACTTGTTTGTCGGTGAAAACGGCCCCGGTGAACTCAGCATTTACAGCGGGGGAACGGTATCGAACCAGTTCGGCACTGTTAACGCCAAACAGGGCGGCACGGCGCAAGTAAAGGTTCTCAACGCGAATTCCCGCTGGGTGAACAGTGCTGCCCTGTCGATCGGCTCGGACGGTGCGCGGGGGGCGTTGACGGTCGAGCAGGGCGGCTACGTGAGCAGCAACGACGCCTATGTCGGCCGCATGCAGGACGGCTATGGGACCGTCTTGGTGACAGGGAGCGGATCGGCCTGGGTCAATGGCGGCAAACTCCTGGTGGGCGACATGTCTGCCCAGGGCTTGTTGAGCATCGAGAGGGGCGCTGTCGTCACGACGGTCGACAGCATGGTGGGCAGCATGGGCGGCAGCGGCAGTGTGGTCGTCAGCGGAGCCGGCGCCTCCTGGAACAATACCGGTGCGCTCAATGTGGGCTTCGGCCAGGCTCTCCTCTTTGGCACCGGCAGCGTGACGATCGCGAATGCGGGCGCCGTTACTGTCGGTGCGAACGGAACAGGGGTGGTTGCCTTGGCCAAGGATGGCCTGTTCCCCGGATTCGGCACGACCGGCACGATCAATATCGGCGCGCAGGCCAACCAGGCCGCCGTCGCGGCCGGCACGCTCAATGCATCGGCGATCGAATTCGGCAAGGGCAATGCCACGCTCAATTTCAACCATGCCGATACGGGCTATCGATTCCTGGTACCGCTCAAAAGCACGGGCAATGGCATGCACCAGCTGAACCAGATTGCCGGCTCCACCATCATGGAGGGAGACAGCTCCGGCTTCAGGGGCGCGACGAAGGTGTCGGGCGGCAAGTTGATCGTGACGGGAAAACTGGGCGGATCCGCCGAGGTGACGGGCGGCGTGCTGCAGTATGGCGATGGCGCCACGGGCGCGGCCAACAGCCTGAGCGGCAACCTGAAAGTCTCCGGCGCCGGCAGCATGCTGGCGCTGCGAGGGGGCGCCACGCTCGGGGTCGCAGGCGATGTCGATCTGGCCGACGCCACCGTGTTGGACATCGCGGCCGGCGCGGGCAGTCCGTCATTGCAGGCAAACAAGGTCAAGCTGGGCGACGGCGTGGTGTTCAAGCTGAGCGGAATTTCCGACAGGAGCCAGCTTGACAAGGTACTGATCCAGAGCACGAACGGCATCGATGGTGATTTCAGCGGCGTGAGCGTGGGCGGTTTCACGGGCGCCGTCGATTACCTTACCGTCCACACGCGCAAATCCGCGGACGGCCTGCAGTACCGCGCCACCTACGATTTGAGCTGGACCGCCAACAACAATCTGGGCCATGGCACCTTCACGCTGGCCAACCCTGCGGACCGTTTCGACGTGGGCGTGGTGCTGTCGGACCAGGCCGCCAATACCGGGACCGGCTGGAATGGCAACACGCTGACGAAGGCAGGAGCGGGCACGCTGGTGCTGAGCGGCAACAACACCTACAGCGGCGGCACGGTGATCGCCGGCGGCACGCTGCAGGTCGCAAACAATGCGAATCTGGGCTCCGGCGCGTTGACCTTCAGCGGCGGGACATTGGCGGCCACGCACTCCTTCGATACCTCGCGCGCCGTCGCGCTGGCGCAGCATGGCAGGTTCGACGTGGCTGACGGCGCCGTGCTGGGCCTGACCGGCAGCGTGGCGGGGAGCAGCGACCTGATCAAGAGCGGCGCGGGCACGCTGCGCCTGGACAAGGCGGGCAATGCCTACGGCAATACCTGGATCCAGTCGGGGACGCTGATCGGCAATGCCGCTTCGATCTCCGGCGACGTCAGCAACGGTGGGAGGCTGGTGTTCGAACAGTCGATCAATGGCAACTTCTCGGGCAGCATCTCCGGAGCTGGCACGCTCGTCAAGCAGGGTGCAGGTACGCTGGCGCTCTCCGGCGACCACGCCGCCTTCACTGGCAAGACCACGGTGTCGGCGGGCACGCTGGCCGTGCAGGGCGTGTTGGGCGGCTCGGCGGAGGTCACGGGCGGCACCTTGCAGTATGGCAATGGCGTTGCCGGCGCGGCCAACCGCTTGAGCGGCGACCTGAAGGTGAGCGCTGCGGGTAGCAGGCTGTCGGTGCAGGGCGCCGCCACTTTGTCGGTGGCGGGCGATGTCGGCCTGGCTGATGGCACCGTGCTGGACTTTGACGGCAGTGCGAACGGGCCGGTCCTGCAGGCGGGCAGCGTCACGCTTGGCGACGGTGTTGCTTTCCGGATCAATGGCATCACCGGCGCGGGGATGGCGGAAAAGGTCCTGATCGATACCCAGGCCGGCATCAGCGGGGACTTCGGATCCGTGAGCGTTGGCGGCTATTCGGGCGGGGTGGACTACCTTGCCGTCAACACGCGCAAATCGGCGGATCAACGGCAGTATCTGGCCAGCTATGGTCTGAGCTGGATGGCCAATAACGATCAGGCAGGCGGCACGTTCACGCTGACTGGCGCCACGGACCGGTTCGAGGCCGGCGCGGCGCTGAGCGACCAGGCGCCCAATGCCGCGAAAGGCTGGAACGGCCGCAGCCTGACCAAGGCCGGCGCGGGCACGCTGGTGCTGAGCGGAAACAACCGCTACACGGGCGGCACCGAGATCCTGGGCGGCACGCTGCAAGTGGCGCGCGACGAGAATCTGGGCGCGGCCTCGGGTGGGCTGGCCTTCAACGGCGGCACACTGGCCGCCACGGGCTCCTTCGACACCGCGCGCGCCGTCACGCTGGCGAACTCAGGAACCTTCGACGTGGCAGACGGTGCCAGGCTCGGGGTCAATGGGCCAATCTCGGGCGGCGGTTCCCTCGTCAAGACCGGCGCGGGCACGCTGGACCTGGCCGGCAATCACGCCTCGTACACAGGCAAGACGACCGTGTCGCAGGGGCGGCTGATCGTGCAAGGCGTGCTGGGCGGCTCGGCCGCGGTGACGGGCGGATCATTGCAATACGGCAACGGCGTCGCGGGCGCGGCAAACCGCCTGAGCGGCGATCTGAAGGTTGCCGGCGGCACGCTGTCGGTGCAGGGGCCGGCCGTGCTGTCGGTGGCGGGTGATACCGATCTGGCCGACGGCACGGCCCTGGAGATCGCGGCGGCGACTGGCCGCCCCGCCTTGCAGTCGGATCGCGTCTTGCTGGGCGATGGCGTGACGTTCCGGCTGGCAGGCATCTCCGACACGAGCCGGCTCGACCAGGTGTTGATCGATACCCGCCACGGCATCAGCGGAGACTTCGCGTCGGTGAGCGTAGGCGGCTTCACGGGCGCCGTGGACTACATGACCGTCAATACGCGCAAGTCGGCGGACAATATGCAGTACCTGGCGACTTATGGCTTGTCCTGGAGCGCCGGCAACAACCTGGCGCACGGCACGTTCACGCTGACCAACGCCACGGACAGTTTCCAGGTGGGAGCGGCGTTGACGGATCAAGCCGGCAATGCCGCCAGCGGTTGGGACGGCAGGACCCTGACCAAGGCAGGCGCGGGCACGCTCGTGTTGAGCGGCGACAACAGCTATGGCGGCGGTACGACCATCTCGGGCGGCGTGCTGCAGGTTGGCCGCGACGCGAACCTGGGGGCGGCCACGGGCGGGCTGAGCTTCAATGGGGGCACGCTGGCGACTACCGGGACTTTCGACACCGCGCGCGCGATCACGCTGGCGCAGGCGGGCGGCTTCGACGTGGCGGCCGGTACTACCTTGGGCCTGGCCGGCACGGTATCGGGTGGGGGCATGCTCATCAAGGCGGGGGGCGGCACGCTGGTGCTCAGCGGCAACAACACCTATGCCGGCGGCACGCGCATCGTTGGCGGCAGCGTGCGGGTCGCGCAGGACGCGAGCCTGGGCGCGGCCTCGGGCGCGCTGACGTTCGACGGCGGCGCGCTGGCGACCACGGCGTCGTTCGACACCTCGCGCGCCGTCCTGCTGGCGCAGTCGGGCAGCTTCGACGTCGCCGCAGGCACGGTCTTGGGGTTGAACGGCACGGTGTCGGGAGGCGGCATGTTCGCCAAAACCGGGGCCGGCACGCTGGTGCTGGGCGGCAGCAATACCCACGCCGGTGGCACGCGGGTCGATGGCGGCATCTTGCAGGTCGCGCGGGACGCGAACCTGGGCGCAGCGGCCGGCGCGGTAACGTTCGGCGACGGCACGCTGGCGACCACCGCGTCATTTGATACCACGCGCGCGATCTCGCTGATGCAGTCGGGTCGCTTCGACGTGGCTGCGGGCACGGCGCTGGGCCTGAGCGGCACGGTTTCGGGCGCTGGCGGGTTTGCCAAGCTTGGCGCCGGCACGCTGATCCTGAGCGCCAGCAACAGCCATGCCGGCGGCACCGAGATCGCCGGCGGCGTCTTGCAGGTCGCGCAGGACGCGAACCTGGGCGCGGCCGCCGGCGCGTTGACGTTCAATGGCGGCACGCTGGCGACCACGGGCAGCTTCGATACCGCGCGCACGGTCGCGCTGGCGCAGACAGGGACCTTCGATGTCGCCGCCAACACGACGCTGGGCCTGACCGGCATGGTCACGGGTAGCGGCAATCTGATCAAGACCGGGGCCGGCACGCTGCGCCTGGACAACTCGGCCAATGCCTACGGCAATACGCTGATCCAGGACGGCATCCTGGTTGGCAATGCCGCTTCGATCCAGGGCAACGTCGACAATAACGGCACGTTGGTGTTCGACCAGGGCGCGAATGCGTCGTTCGGCGGCGCCATTTCCGGCAACGGCTCACTGGTCAAGAGCGGCGCCGGCACGTTGGGACTGACCGGCGACAGCTCGGGCTTTACCGGCAGCACCACGGTCCAGGGCGGCAGGCTGGCCCTGAACGGCAAGCTGGGCGGTGGCTTGAACATCGGCGCGGGCGGTGTGCTCGCAGGCGCGGGGACCGTGGGCTCGGGAGCTGGCTCGACGGTGACCGTGGCGGCGGGCGCCACGCTGGCGCCGGGCAATTCCATCGGCACGCTGACCGTCGATGGCGATCTCGTCATCGAGAGCGGCGCACGCTACGCCGTGGAAACCAATCCGCAGGGCGCCGAGGCCGACCTCATCCATGTCACGGGCAATGCCACGATCAATGGCGGCTCCGTCGCGCATATCGGCATCGACGGCGACTACGGACTGCGTTCCGTCTACACGCTACTGACCGTCGACGGCGCCCTGTCCGGCCGATTCGACACGGTGACGTCCGACTATGCCTTCCTGACGCCGAAACTGGGCTACGACTACGGCGCGGGCCGCGTGTCGCTGGAATTGGCGCGCAACGGCACCGCGATGGCCTCGGTCGCCGCCTCGCGCAACCAGCGTGCTGCAGCGGGCGCGATCGACAGCATCGGCATGGCGGCGGGCAACGGGCTTTACGACGCGATCGCCGTGCTGCCTGACGACAAGGGCTTGCTGCGTTCCAGTTTCGACCAGCTGTCCGGCGAAATCCACGCGTCGGCCAAGACCGTGCTGTTCGAGGACAGCCGCTACGTGCGCGACGCCGCCAGCGAACGCCTGCGCTCGGCCGCGGGCGCGGTCGGCGCATCGGCGGCGCCGGTGCTGGCTTCCTCCGGGGGCGGCGCCCGCCTGGCTCCGGCCACGGCCATGGGGCCCGCCAGCTGGATACAGGGCCTGGGCTCCTGGCGCCAGACCGATGGCGACGGCAACGCCGCCCAGGTCAAGAGCTCGACCGGCGGCTTTCTGCTGGGCGCGGACGCGACCGTGTCCGACGCCTGGCGGCTGGGCCTGATGGCGGGCTACACCCGCTCGGATTTCGACGTGCGCGACCGCGCGTCATCGGGCGACAGCGACAACTACCATCTTGGCGCCTACGGCGGCGGTCAATGGGGCGCGCTGGGCCTGCGCGGCGGGTTGGCCTACAGCTGGCACGACATCGCTACCCGGCGCTCGGTTTCGATGCCCGGCTACTCCGATCGCCTCAAGGCCAATTACGATGGCCGCACGGTCCAGGCTTTTGCCGACCTCAGCTATCGCATCGACACGCGCATCGCCGCGCTTGAGCCGTTCGCCAACCTGGCTTACGTCAACCTCAAGACCGACGGCTACAGCGAGAGCGGCGGCGCCGCGGCGCTGCGCGCAAACAGCCAGACCACCGAGACCACCTACACGACGCTCGGCTCGCGGGTCATGTCCAGTTTCGAACTGGGCAGCGCGCAAGCCACCGCCCGGGGATCGCTGGGCTGGCGCTACGCCTTCGGCGACTTGAAGCCCACAGCCACCCAGGCGTTCTCCGCTGGCGATGCCTTTACCGTGGCCGGCGTGCCCATCGCGAAGAACAGCGCGGTGCTGGAAGCGGGGCTGGATGTGCAGGTGTCACGCAAGGTGTCGTTCGATCTGTCATACCAAGGGCAGCTCGCAAGCGGGGCGCAGGACCACGGCGTCAGGGCCGGGGTGAGCATGCGGTTCTGATTCGTCGGCGCAAAAAAAACCGCCCGTTTCCGGGCGGAGCAAAGGAACGCTGTAGGGATCCGCGGACGCGTCAGAGGATGCGTTTGCGAACCTGCGTAATGATGATTTCGGCCACGACGACCACCGCGAAGATGGCAGCCAGCACCAGCGCCACGCGGTCCCACTGGAACAGGTTCAGCGCCGTGTCCAGCGCCATGCCGATGCCGCCGGCGCCCACCAGCCCGAGTACCGCCGATTCGCGCACGTTGATGTCCCAGCGCAGCAGCACGATGGACCAGAAGGCCGGGCGGATCTGCGGCCAGTAGGCGTACCAGATCACGGAAGCCTTGCTGGCGCCAGTAGCGGTGACGGCCTCGATCGGGCCGCGCTGCGCTTCCTCGATGGCTTCGCCCACCAGCTTGCCGACGAAGCCGATGGAGCGGAACGCAATGGCCAGCGTGCCGGCCAGCGCGCCCGGGCCGAAGATGGCGATGAACAGCAACGCCCACACCAGCGAATTGACCGAACGGCTGGATACCAGGATCAGCCTGGCCAGCATGTTGACGGTCTTGCTGGGCGTGAGATTGTTGGCCGCCAGCAGCCCGACCGGCACCGCCATCACCACGGACAGGATGGTGCCCAGCGTGGCGATGTGCAGCGTTTCGATCAGCGCGCCGTGCACGCCTTCCGGGTAGTAGGCCCAGTCTATCGGCCACATGCGCCGGAACAGATCGGCCATCTGTTCGGGCGCGTCGTACAGGAACTCCGGAATGATCTCGACACCGCGGATCGCCTGCACGATGGCCGCGACCACCAGCAGATAGAGCGCGAAGCGCAGCAGGCGCTGGCCCATGCTGTAGCGCTGCCAGACGCGTGGCGAACCCGGGGGATTGAAGGTGGAGGCGTGGGCGTTCATTCGTCCACCTCCGCCCGGCGCTTGGCTGGCGTTGCGCTGCCGCCGATGCCGCGCGCACCCGCGAAGCGGCCTTGCAGGATGCGATCGAAGCCCAGGTTGTCCAGGAACACGGCGCGCACGAAGCCCGCGAGGATTTCGCCCAGCATGATGATGGCGATCAGGGTCAGCAGGATGGCGCTGACGAAGTCGTAGTCAAAG
>MCND01000529.1_pt1 | contig 10332 bp, 10 predicted proteins | sample 778211 | NCBI WGS metagenome assembly MCND01 (sample SAMN04296812, study PRJNA304217) | bioreactor metagenome | isolation source: activated sludge enriched with benzalkonium chloride | place: Turkey: Istanbul urban wastewater treatment plant
GCCTACATGTACCTGGGCGAGCTGATGGAATTCGGCCAGACCGACCAGATCTTCGTGAAGCCGGCGCGCAAGGAAACGGAAGACTACATCACCGGCCGCTTCGGCTGATGCCGGCCAGCGCGGGCGCCGGGACGGAACCCGCGCGGCGCCCACAAGCCGAGCCTCGCTCCCCCGCATGAACAAAGCGCCTCGGCATGTCCGAGGCGCTTTGCCATTTCAGCGGGGGCCGTCCGCTCAGGACGGTTGTTCGGGGCTCAGCGGGAAATCCCGTTCCAAGCTCTCCAGCCGCACGCGTTGTCGCAGCGGGGGCGCGAGGCGATTGAAGCAGGCCTTGGCGTGGTCGTCATCGCCCAGGCCCAGCGTCAGGTTGGGATACTTGTGCAGCAGCCTCGCGTGATCGCGTTCGTCCAGATCGGGGTTTTCCGCGATCCACAGCTGGCGCAGCCGCGGGTCGGCATCGGGGCCCGCCGTCAGTTCCTCGACATGGGCGCTCGTCAAGCCGCAACCCGACATGATCAGAACCGCAGGCAGGCGTTCCTGGGCCAGCGCGCGCAGCTGTCCGGGGGGGATGTCCGTTTCCGAGATGTCGACCGTTGCCAGCGACGGATGCTGGCCCAGGTCATCCAGATACTCGCCCATGCCCGCGCGCGCCAGCGAGATGTCCGAGACCCGATTGCCGAAGAGGACGCGCTGCCAGGCCTGGTAGGCGGTCTGGTCCTTGAGGAATAGCCTGGTGTCGTCGAGCCAGAGCGTCCGCAGGTCCTTCCATTGAATGTCGTCGTCCTCCGGCGGCTCGATGAACTCCGTGCCGTCGGGGCCCGGCGTCGTTCGCGCCGTCTGCGGCGGCTTGCGGTCGTCCTCCGGGTAGCGGGTGACATTCGTGCCGCTCAGGTTCAGGGCCTGCAACGGCAAACGGTACAGCGCCGGGATGCTGGCCTCCGACAGGTCGGGATTGTCGCTGAGGTCCACCCGGCTCAGCCGCGACGACGCGGGCATCCGGGACGCCGTCAGCTGGGTCGAACCGTTCGAGCCGATCAGGTTGCTCGAGAGGTCCAATGCGGTCAGTTTCGGCATGCCGATCAGCGCGTTCGCGCCTTTCCCTGTCACGCCGTTCGATGCAAGATCGATGGTCTTGAGGGAGGAGGATTGTGCCAGTGCGATGGCGTCCGCATCGTTCGCCTGGGCGCGCCATGCCTGTACCGACAGCAATCCCGGATGCCGTCCCGCCTCGGCCAGCAGTGCTTTCGTCGGCAGCGCATCGCCGATGATCGCCAGCGCGCGCAGGGAACGAGGCAGGGCGATGGGCTCGTCGTGCGGCTGCAGGCCGGATGCGGAGTTCAGACTCAGCAGTTCGATCGGGAGCTTCTGCAATTCCTGCAGGGCGTCGCGAGTCAGGTTCACGCCATTGAGATAAAGCTCGGTTGTTTCCCGGGACAGCAATCTGATGTGCTGTGCGGTAATGGTCGAAACATACTCTTTGGACAGGAGCGCCACCTTGCTCGAGCTCCAGCCCGCCAGGTCTTTCTGAAACTGAGTCAGTCCGGGATCCTGCGCGGGTTGTTGCCTGGGACGCGCGTAGGGGACAGGCACGCTTTCGTTCTGCGGTCGAGGCGCGGAGCGGCCCGTTGGCTTCGACGGCGCCGGAGCGGGCTTGCCAATGGATGGGGCTGGCTGTTGCGTCGACGGCGTCGGCTTGCCGCCGGCTTGTGTCTTTTGCTGGTTCCAGAAGTTCCTGGCCGCCTGGGGGCCGCCGGCGGGCGCGTCGGCGGGTTGCGATGGCGCCGGGGCCGGCTTGCCGAACGTAGGCGGCTTGGACGGGGGCGGCGACGCATCAGCCGGGGCCGCGCCTGTCTTCGGACTGTTTTGCGGCGGTCGCGAAGCCGGTTTCTTGGCGGATGCGGCGTCCTGCTGCGCCCAGAAGGTCTTGGCGGAGCCACCGGTCCCGGCTGGCGGCGCGTCGGGAGCGCCGGTTCGACCCGAAGGCGCTGGCGATGGTTTTGGGAATGCACCGGATTTGGGCTGGAAGGGCTTTGGCGGCACGCGGTCCGTGGCCGGTTTGGCTTGCTGGAAGCCAGCTCGGTTGTTGTCGGAGGCTTCCTGGTTTTTCCGTGTGGGAGATGGGGAGGGACCCGTGGCGGGCAGTTTTCCGATGGTCATGCGCAGCTCTCCAGAAGGGGGCTCTGGTGAGTGACCGTCGACCGGGACCGGGTTCCGGGTTCCGGGTTCCGGGTCCCGGTCGACGAGACTGACAGCGGGCGGTGGCGTTCCAGGAGCAGATCGTCAAGGAGATCGCGCTATGGCGCGACGCGGGCGTCAAGGTGGATTGAACGCAGCGCCCTGTTTCAGGCGGCCACGCCGTGGCGCTCGGCGATGCGCAGCAGCAGGGCGTCCAGTTCCTGGATGATCGGCCGATGGTCGTCGACCCGGCGCACCAGGGCCGACGGCATCGCCGGCAGGTCGATCTCCACGAAGGCAATCTCGGGCGTGGCGTAGTAGCTGGCCGCGCGCTTGGTCAGCATCAGCAGGCCCTCGCGCGTGTTGACCGCGGCGATGCCCTCGCGGATCGTGCGGATCACCGGCCCGTCGCCGATCGGGCGTCCCTTGGGCGTGTGGCGGGGAAAATGATAGTCCTGCCATTCCTGGTTCACCGAGCCGGGCACCATGCGGACCAGGCGCTCGTCGCCCAGCACTTCCGGATCCAGCAGCGTGAACGCAGTGAACGGATGGTCGTGCGGCACGCACAGCATGCGCTGGTCGCGCAGTACGATCGGACCGTGGCACAGTCCGTCCGCGCCCAGCGGCAGCCGGCAGAACGCCACGTCCACCGAGCCATCGGCCACGGCGGCATAGTGCGTGACATAGGTCAGCTCCACGAACTCCAGCTCGACGCTGGGGTGGGCCGCCTTGAATTCGGACACCAGCGGCCGATACAGCTCATAGAAACCACCGCCCAGGAAGCCGATGCGCAGATGGCGCGGCTTGCCGGATGCCTGGCGCCTGCAATCGTCGATGGCGCTCTTGAGCAGGATGACGGCGGGGCCCGCGCCCCGTTTCAGCGTCTCGCCCAGCGGCGTCAGGGCCACCCGGCGGCTGCTGCGTTCGAACAGCGGGCCGCCCAGCGTCCGCTCCAGCGCCTTGATGGCTTCCGATACCGAGGACTGACTCATGTGCAGCGCATCGGCCGCCCGGCCGAAGTGCAGGGTTTCGGCGACGGCGAGGAAGCAATCGAACTGGCGCAGATCCATGGGGCGGTCCTTTCCGGCGCGGGAGAGGTGAGGATTTTATCAATCGGAAATCACGATTGATTTGATGAATAATACCGCTTGTTCCCCTCTGGCGGCATGGGCAGAATTCGGCCCTTGCATCTGTTTTTATCCCAATACACAGCGCCAAGGAGAGGGGAATGACCGAATCGCGCACGCCGCGGCCGGATCTGGAAAAATCGGCAGAGCCGATTGAATTCGTGGTGGAAGGGGACCGCGTGCGCGGCACGCTCTACCTGCCGGCGCAAGCCCGCGGCCCCGTCGGGGCCGTGGCGCTGGCGCACGGCTGGTCGATGGTGGCGGGCGGCGACCTGGAGGACTACGCGGCCGCCATCGTCGAGCAGGGCCTGGCGGCGCTGACCTTTGATTTCCGCAACCTGGGCCGCAGCGACGGCCAGCCACGCCAGGAAATCGATCCGCAGCGGCAGATCCAGGATTTCCGCGCCGCCATTTCCTACCTGCGCCGCCGTCCCGAGGTGGACCGCGAGCGCATCGGCATCTGGGGCAGCAGCTACAGCGGCGGCCATGCCCTGACCGTCGCCGCCATCGACAAGCGGGTCAAGTGCGTGGTGAGCCAGGTGCCCACCACCAGCGGCTTCCTGGCGGCGCAGCGCCGCGTGCGCTACGACAAGGCGCTGGTCCTGCAGGCGGCGTTCGAGGCCGACCGCGAAGCGCGCGATGCGGGCCTGCCGCCCGCCACGCTGCGCATGGTCGATGCCGATCCCGAGGCGCCGGTGGCGTATCCGGGGCCCGACTCCTATGCCTACATGACCGGCGAAGCGAAGCGTTGCCCCGCCTGGGTCAACGAGGTCACGCTGCGGTCCCTGGAGCTGGCCCGCGCCTACGAGCCCGCCGCGTACATCCGCCGCATCGCGCCCACGCCCCTGTTGATGATCGTCGCGACCGGCGACGGCCTGACGCCCGCCGATCTGCAGCAGGAAGCCTTCAACACGGCCCACCAGCCCAAGCAGCTTCTGCTGCTGCCGGGCGGCCATTACTCCGTCTACACGGAACATTTCGAACGCACCCGCCGCGCGGCCGCCGACTGGTTCGCCCAGCACCTGCGCTGACCCCTCAAGGACAAGACAATGACGACAATAACAATGGAGACACAAGACCGCCGGCGCCGCCTGGCTTCGCTGCGCGCGGCGGCCGTGGGCAACGCCCTGGAGTGGTTCGACTGGACGCTGTACGGCACGTTCTCGGCCTATCTGGCCATGAACCTGTTCGATCCGTCCGATCCCACTTCGGCGCTGTTGGCCACGCTGGCTGTGTTCGCCGGCGGCTTCCTGGCGCGGCCCGTCGGCGGCTGGCTGTTCGGCCGCATCGGCGACCGCTATGGACGCAAGTTCACCCTGGTCCTGACGATGTGCCTGCTGGCCCTGACCAGCCTGGCCATCGCGGTGCTGCCGACCTACGGACAGGCGGGAGTGTGGGCATCTGTTCTGCTGTTCCTGTGCCGGCTGACGCAGGGCCTGGCGCACGGCGGCGAGTCCGGCGTGGCCTATACCTACGTCGCTGAAATCGCGCCGGCCAAGCGGCGTGGCCTGTGGTCCAGTTCCGTCTTCGTCAGCGTGACCGTCGGCGTGATGGCGGCGACTGGCCTGGCCGCCCTGCTGACATCCTGGCTGGGCAAGGACGCGATGCAGGCCTGGGGCTGGCGCGTCGGTTTCGCGGTGGGCGCGTTGCTGGGCATCTATGCGCTGTTCCTGCGCCGCAGCGCGAGCGAAAGCGATGTGTTCGAGCATCGCGCCGAGCCGGCGGGCGGCGTGAAGGTGTCGCGGCGCCAGGCCTTGCTGATCGTGCGCAACATCATCATGATCGCCGCGGCCTCCAACGCCACCTACTACACCTGGGTGACTTTCGCGCCGGCCACCGCCATCGCGACCCGGGGCATGGATCCGTCGGGCGCCTATACCGCCAGCCTGATCGCGCAGCTGATCTGCCTGCTGTGGCTGCCGGTGTGCGGCTGGCTGGCGGACCGCTACGGCCGCAAGCCGATGGTGATGGCGTTCGGGCTGGGCGTCGCCCTGGCCGTGTTCCCGGTATCGCATCTGGTCACGGACCAGCCGTGGACCCTGTTCGTGGCGCAGCTGATCGGCCTGCTGGTCTGGGCGCTGCTGGCGGCCATCTTTCCGGCGGTGGTGGCCGAACAGGTGCCCACCGGCGCGCGCGCCATGGGCGTGGGCTTCATTTCGTCGCTGTCGGTCGCCATCTTCGGCGGCACGGCGCCGTACATCAACACCTGGCTGGGCGCGCAGGGATTGGGCTGGGTCTACACGGCCTATGTGGGCGCGCTGGGGCTGATGGCCTTCGCGGGCGGCTTCCTGATCAAGGAGACCGCCGGCGTGGACCTGAACGCCATCCGCCTGCCGGGCGAGCCTACGCGCGAATCCGTCGCCAAGCGTGCGGCCTTCAACTGAATTCCAACTTCTACATCCATTTCTATGAGCAACGTAAATTATCTGGACCTGGCAGGCAAAGTCGCGGTGGTCACCGGCGCGGGCGGCGGCATCGGACGCGCGGTGGTCGCGGCGTTGAGCAAGCAGGGCGCGCGCGTGGTCGCCACCGATCGCGACCTCGCGGCGATGGCGGGCGTGGATGCGGATTGCCGCGAACTGGACGTGACCCGGCCCGCCGCGATCCGGGCGCTGGCGGACGCGGTCGCGGCCGAGTATGGCGCGCTGGACATCTGGGTCAACAACGCGGGCTACATGGATCGCATGCCCGCCCTCGATCTGGACGAGGCCGCCTGGCAACGCACGCAGGACATCAATCTGAAGGGCACGTTCTTCGGCGCGCAGGCGGCCGCGCGGCACATGGTGGCGCAGCGCAGCGGCGCCATCATCAACCTGTCCAGCTATGCCGGCGTGAAGCCGCGCCCGAACTGCGCGGACTATGCCAGCGCCAAGGCGGCCGTGGCGCATCTGACGCAATGCCTGGCGCTGGAATGGAGCCCCCTGGGCCTGCGCGTGAACGCCATCGCGCCGGGCTTCATCGAAACGCCGATGAGCAGCTGGATGCATGCCGACGCGGCCATCCACGCCGAATACATCGGCCGCCTGCCCGCGCGGCGGCTGGGCCAGCCCGCCGAGATCGCGGACGCCGTGCTCTATCTGGCTTCGCAGGCTTCCGCCTATGTGACCGGCCATGTGCTGCTGGTCGATGGCGGCGTGTCCAAGACCTGAGGCGCGCGCGATGACGACGCAATCCTATTGGAGCGGCAAGGCAGCCGTGGTGACCGGCGCGGCGCGCGGGCAGGGCGCGGCCGAAGCCCTGCGCCTGCTGCGGGCCGGGGCCATCGTCCATGCGCTCGATGTGCTGCCGGCCGACGACCCGACGTGGAACGCGCTGCGCGCGGAGGCGGGCGCGGACGCCGGGCGTCTGCGGATACGCGTGGCGGACGTGGCCAGCGAAGCCGGCTGGCGGACGCTGGCCGCGCAGATCGAGCGCGAGGGCGCGCCGCTGTACGGGCTGGTCAACAACGCGGGCGTGACCCTGCGCAAGACCGTGACCGAAACCTCGCATGCCGAATGGCGGCGTTTGCTGGATATCAACCTGGACGGGCCGTTCCTGGCGATCCATGTGCTCGCCGGCTTGATGCCGGCCGGCGCGTCCATCGTCAATACCTCGTCCACCGCCGGCCTGACCGGCTATTTCAGCGCGGCCTACACGGCCAGCAAATGGGGGCTGCGCGGACTGACGCGCGCCGCCGCGCTGGAGCTGGCGGGACGGGGCATACGCGTGAACACCGTGTGCCCGGGCCTGGTGGAAACGCCGATGATCATGCAGCCCAATGCCGTGCACGACGCGGGCCGGGCGCGGCTTTTCTACGAAGGCAACCGGGATGCCACGCCGCTGTCGCGAGGCGCCGATCCCGACGAGATCGCGGCGGCCGTCATGTTCCTGCTGGGACCGGACGCCTCGTTCATCACGGGCGCGGACCTGCCGGTCGACGGTGGCATGACGGGGGGCGGTGTGTACTGGCGGATCGGCAAGGCCACGGGCAATCTGTAGACGGGCGGCGTTGCCCGTGCAGACTCGCCGAGTCGCCACGGCGGTGCGCCCGGGCGCGCGCCGCCGTATCTGGTATAGTTCCCACCCTTCGGGGCGTAGCGCAGCCTGGTAGCGCATCTGCTTTGGGAGCAGAGGGTCGCGAGTTCGAATCCCGCCGCCCCGACCAGTAAAATCAAAGGCTTAGCTCAAGTTTTGAGCTAAGCCTTTGTTCCTTGGGGGGCCAGTAGGGGGGCCAGCGCTAAGCGGAATCCTCAGCGGGGTGCCATTCCTTGCTGCGCGGTCTGCTTTCCAGCCACGCTGTGACCTCGCGGGCGCGCCAGCCTACTGAGCGCGCGGTGAGCTTCACAGGCGACGGGAAATCTTTTCGCTGGATAAGCTCATAGATCGTGGTCTTGGACAGGTTGAGTACCCGGACAAGGTCCGGAAGGCGGTAAACCAGCTGATCGTTCATTCCTGGCCACCATGCTCCCCACCCCGAACCGCCAGCGCCGTGATGATAGGGCGCACCCAGATCGGTGCCGCCGACAGCTGGAACGTTTCGCCCGTCCGAGACAGCAGGATGGCGCGGCCGATTTCCTCGGCCATGGCCTTGGCTGCCTTCCTGGGTACGGCGTTGCCGATGCGCTCGCGGTGTGCGCTGTCGGACGTGCCGTCCATCTGGAAGGGCTCGCCGTTGGCCTCGGCCTCGGCGTAGTCGTCGGGGTCGTAGATGCTCTGCAGGGCCGCCAGCTCAAGCGTCGTAAACGGGCGGTGCCAGGTGCCGTCCTCGGAGATGATGCGGCATACCAGTTTGTCGTTGGCCGCAGGCAGCGCCCGCGGATCAGCAACCGACCATGAGCCATTGTCATGGCAGGCCGACGCTGACACCGCGCCGACGTGCTTATCCCATGCTGCCACGCCATAGTGTCCGGCGGTCAGGTAGTGATCGCCCCGCTCGCGGGCCAGGCCCGGGCGTGGGTCAGCGATGGACATCCATCCGCCCTGCACGCCCTTACCGCCGGCGATAACCGCACCTGCTGCCCGCTGCCAATCCACAACTTTGAGGTTGTTGCTGTGCCGATGCCAACCCGTGCGCGGGTCTGCGACGCATTGCCCCGTTCCGTGCGCGCCCGTGACGGCGCGCGCCGTGTCTTCGTAGCGCACGATCCGGAATTCGTTGCTGTGCTTGGCGGGGCCGTGGTGGCGCGGGTCCGCTACGCTGTATGCGCCTTGTCCCGGCGCCTGCTGGCCCGCAATTGCACCGGTAGACGCCTCCCAGCGGCGCACGCCGTAGGCCTGGCCGTCCTTCCACGCCGCCGACGGATCGAAGCGCGGATCAGCCACCGAGAAGGCACCATTCAGCGGATAGCTCCGGCCGGCGATGACGCCGGCGCTATCCTGCGTCGAATGCACGCCCAGGGCGCCGCGATGCATTTCCGGCACCAACAGGTAGTCCTGCAGGTAGCCGTCCTGCACGGCCAGGCGGTTCAGGCTGCGCCAGTCGCCGCCGGCTTGGACGAACGCGAGCCGCACCCAGGTTTTCCAGCTCAGATTCGGGATGCGGTGCATAGGGCCGGCGCGCAGGTCGCCTGGCAGGTGCATACGGCCCAGGATTTCGCCCACGGCGCGCAGCGGGCGCTTGGGCGGCTCGTAGATGAACGCCGGCACTTTCTCGGCGTGGCGGGCGATCAGCAAAAAGCGCTTGCGGCTTTGGGCCAGGCCGCCCAGCTCGCCGCAGTCGTGCGCGGTTTCGCGCACCACATAGCCGTAGTGACGCAGCAGCTGGACGATCTGATCGAGGAAGTGGCGCCCGCGCGTGGCGATGCGCGGCACGTTCTCAAAAAGAATCACCTCCACGGGATCATCCTTCCATGCCTCAAGGCACAACCAGATGCCGCGCAACGTCAGCTCATTGAGCGCTTGGTACTTGGCGGTCAGGCTGCGGGCGTGAGACAACAGGCCCGAGAATCCTTTGCACGGGGCCGAAAGAAATAGGATGTTTGGCCGGCGGCCACCAGCAGCTGCGCGCATGTCGGCGGGCAGTGCCTCGGCCCAACCCTCGGGCGGTTGATGCCCGTGAAAGGCGATGTACTGGTTTCGGCTGAACAGGTCGCGCACCGTGCAGCGAACGCCCGTGAAGCGTTGGAAGTCGGCCGCGCCGGCGGGGTCTACATCGATCCCCCCCAGGCACACCATGCGGCCACGTAGGCCAGGGATTTCCGGTTGCGCTTGCTGCATGCCGGCCGCACCAATGCCTGATCCCGAGAAAACGCCGAAGTGAGTGATTTCCGAGTACTTCATTCTGCGCACTCCTCTTCTGCAGTGTTCTCATTTCCGGCATGCTTGACGGAATCAGCAAGTGCCCTGATGCGCATTTCATCGGCGGGTGTGTGCCAGCCCTGTGTCAGGTCACGCCACAGGTTGAACGCGCCATACGCCCAACTGCTCACCTGACTCACGCTGATATGGTTCAGCCGATCATCGGGGTTGCGCGCCAATAGCTCTTTCAGGAAATCCGCGTGGGAGCGAATCCGGGCTTCGGTTGCCTCGGTAAGTTGCTTATAGCTCCAGGCCTTGCGGGGTGCGGGCGCCTTCTTGAACGCCGGATTGGAATCTTTCATGTCTATTCGTCCTTGTCGCCGGCACTAGCGCGTTTGACATCGCGGCACGGCGGTGTGAAATGGTCGGGATGGGCGCGAATTTGCGATGGGGCCGGCGGCGCGGCAGGCGGCGGGCGGTAGTGGTCGGCGCGGGGTTGCGAGAGCGCCAGCGCCGTAATTTCCAGGCAGCGGGCGAGCGCCGGCGAGCGCAGGGCATCCGCAAGCGTGCCGCGAAGGCGCGCGGCCGCGTGTGCCTGCGCGAGCTGGGGAAGGGTAGGCTTGTGCATCGTCATGCCCCCTTCCGAAAGACCCAGCAATGCACCGTCGATGCCTTGCTGCTGCCAGCCTGACTGCTGTTCTGGCGAATACGGCTCTTGACGGTCTTGACGCCGAGAAACTTGTATTGGCGGCTCGTTCGAAGAACCTTTTTCAAGTCGCGCAGCGCCGGTACTTGCTGGCGATGGCTGGAGGCT
>MCND01000531.1_pt1 | contig 10297 bp, 7 predicted proteins | sample 778211 | NCBI WGS metagenome assembly MCND01 (sample SAMN04296812, study PRJNA304217) | bioreactor metagenome | isolation source: activated sludge enriched with benzalkonium chloride | place: Turkey: Istanbul urban wastewater treatment plant
TGCTCCGGCCCACTCGACAATTGCCGCGCTCAGGTATTCGGGTCCGTTATCGCACCGAATGGCTAAGGGCTTGCCCCGCCAGCCGATGATCTGCTTGAGCGTGCGGATCACGCGCTCGGATGGCAGCGAGAAGTCAACCTCAATGCCCAGTGCCTCGCGGTTGAAGTCGTCGATTACGTTGAACACGCGGATGCTGCGCCCATCGGCAAGCTGGTCATGCATGAAGTCCATCGACCATACCTGGTTCACGTTGGTCGGCACGGTCAGTGGCTCAGGCGTCTGCCGAACCAGCCGTTTGCGCGGCTTGATCCACAGGTTCAGTTCGAGTTCGCGATAGATCCGGTACACGCGCTTATGGTTCCAGCCAAAGCCTCGAACATTGCGCAGATACAGGAAGCACAGACCAAAGCCCCAGTTGCGGTGGTTGTCGGCCAGGCGTAGCAGCCAATTGGCGATCTCCTCGTTCTCGACGTCCGTCTTGGCGATGTACCGATAACAAGTCTGGCTGACCCTGAACGCCTCGCAGGCCATCCGGATCGATATGCCGCGATCCTGCACTGCACGATGGGCCATCTCGCGGCGGCGAGATGGCCTCACCACTTTTTTTCTAACGCCTCCGTCACGATCTCGGCCTTGAGCTTCTCCTCGACGTACATCTTGCGCAGCCGGGCGTTCTCGGCCTCTAGCTCCTTCATGCGCGCCATCAGCGATACGTCCATGCCGCCGTACTTGGAACGCCACTTGTAGAACGTAGCCGAGCTGACGCCCAGCTCACGGCACAGCTCAGGAACGGCAAGACCAGCCTCCACGCGCTTGATGGCTTCAATGATCTGGCTATCCGTGAATCTCGACTTCTTCATGTGGTAGAACTCCTCAACGAGAAAATTCTACTTCTGACCTCATCGCTTTTGCGGGGGGATTACCGTTGAAATAGCACGAAAATCCTGTTTAACCACCTAACAATTAATGCGTGACGTGGGACTTCGCAGTTGTCGACACAGTTGAACGCACATATTCGTGGACTCTCAGACCTCACTGTTGGCATCTATGCCACGACAAATCGAGTGTCATAGCCGAAAACCCACCGCAGAACGCAAGTGCCGCATGCCAATCAACGGGTCCGGCCAAAGCTCTGCAAAGAAGAAAAACCCACTACGGACGCCAACATGCGGGGCTCCCGCTGGAATGCTCAAGTACTCTGTGCAGATGACAGTTCATGAGATTCCATCCTAGATGGCCAATTTTCGGCAGATAAGCAGCCAAATCCAGCACCGCGCCTTATGGGCACTGAAGGCGCGGTGCTAGTGTCCCATCCCGCAAAGACGCCCACACAGGCGAGCGAGTTTTTGTGGGATTGAGTCTGCCGTAGCGGTCCAGATGAAGGGATTGCAGGTCTGGTTATAGAGGTTGATAAACGTATCGATCTTGGTCGTCATTTCCTTGACACTCTTGAACGAGCCGCGGCGTATGGCTTTGTCGGCGATGATCGAAAAAAAGCGCTCGACCTGATTGAGCAAACTTGAGTAGGTCGACACAAAATGTATGCGCCATCGTGGCCACTGAGCCAGCCATGCCCGCACCTTTGGATATTTATCGCTGGCGTAGTTGTCTGGGATAGAGTGCACGTCTAGTTCGAATGACAGGGCCAGATCAATGGCGCGCAGGAAATCCAGATATTCTTGGTGTCGATGCCGAGGGCGGCATTGCGCCAGCACCTGCCCGTTCATGACATTCGACGCAGCAAGCAGTGTGGTCGTGCCATGACGCACTGAATCATGGGTAACGCCTCGGACGTAACCCAGGTCCATCCACAACATGGGCTGCGTACGCTCAAGCGCCTGACACTAGCTCTTCTCATCGACACAGAGCACCAGCGCGTTCTCGGGCGGGTTCAGATATAGCCCGACCAATCGCGCAACTTCTAGATGAACAGCGGCTCCGTCGACAGTTTGAAGCTCTCCATACGACGCAGCTTGATCTGGAACGCCTTCCGATACCAGGCTACCGCTGTTTTGCTCAGGCCCTTCTCGCCGGCAAGAACCACGAGTACTCGAGTGTGTTGCACCGTCGGTGGGCTTGGTATGCAACGTCTTGTTGATCAAGTCGGTAACACACTCGTCGTCTACTGTACGCAGCCTGCCCGGGCGAACTTCATCATAGAGACCAGAGACTTGGTCCTGCGCGTAACGCCCACGCCTCTTGGTCACTGTACTTGCAGCCTCAACACCCTCGCAGACCAGCACAATCCAGGCTCGAAGCGCCAACGCCGCCGGTAGCGATCTCGAGCGCCCAATCGCACTCAACTCATTCAGTTTGACCTCAGTCAACGCCACCCCATGACGGCGTGTGTAGGAGTTAGGCATCGGCTTCTCCCAAGATGCCTTATCCTACCTATTTCCTTTGACGGTGAACTTACGGGACAGGATACTAGTGGCCGACTAAACTTCAAGCATCAGCACCACTGAATTCTGATTCTTGCCTGGAGGCCAAAATCTCTACAGGATGATCTGGCGTGACCTTTTCCACCGCCCACCCAATAGCAATGGATGCAATTGACATGCAGTCACACCGTGGGCGGCGACATTGTTTGTCCGCTTCTGGATAGCCCTAGCGTTCAGCGTGATTGATAAGATAGTTTCTTCTTGAAAGGATTATCTTACCAATCCGAACATTGCGATCGAAAGGATCCAGCTTCGAAAACTGCTCATTGATGATGCTACCTCCTCGGAGATAATCCACTAAGTCCAGAGCATGAAACTGTTGACCACGCCAGAAACTTCTTGTCTCTCCATCCCCTGTTTTGACTTCACCTCGCTTGACGACATTGATCAGTTCGTGTGCTTGTCTCACCGGATGTAAACCTATCGAGTACCCATTGAAAACTCGATTGGCAACGACAACTCCGGTATGAATTTCCGTTGTACGAGGGACATTCCATCCTAGCCAATCGATTAAGCTCTGCTGATTCTCGGCTACCCCAAGCCATTCCAATCGGTGATCCAATTGCTCTTCCGCTGTTCGGAGAAGCTCGAAGCTATTCATCGTCTCGCGCGCGCAACATGGATGATATGCATTCTTGCATTCCAGCAGAAAAAGATGGCCATCTCGCCAGCAGACAATGTCGGTTTCACGTTTTGTACCTATCTTGAAGTCGAAATTGTTCCTAACCTTGAAACCGGCATCCAACAGCGCCCGAATGACCATCTTTTCCATAGGATCTTCGTGCCCCAAGCTAGCTTTGCGTAGCTTGTTCGCGACGACAGTATTGCGAGCGAGATTTGAACGGGAAATTAGCGCAGGGGCGACGACAAAGTATTCGCCCGCAGCTATGAGAGGCTTGTATTGAAGGTCAATAAACTTCTCGTCTTCCGCGAGCGTCAGGAGCTTCAAGGCCTCATCGACTTTGTCAGGGGGAAGAATAAATTCAAGCTGCTGGCGCAAGATTGCGGCTGGCATAATTGGTAGAGTGGAACGAATTCGAAGTTTTTTTCTCAACTGGTCATCTTCTATTTCACGCAACTTCTCATCGAAGACTGCGTGTATAAAACTGAAGTAGCGTTGAACCTTGATGAGATCCATTACAAGCAGAGTGTCGCTAACCCGCAACGGACCTTCTGAATCTTGCTGATAGTTCTCAATGCCAGTACTGGCAAGAGTGACCGCATCCTCAACAAATAAGAAATCGGCGGCGAGCGGCGCAAAAAAACCAGGATCTTGTATGGTCAGGAAAACTAACCGTGTTATTGGATCATTTTCCAATATTACTAGTTCACCCATCCCTGCTTGGAATGCCTCTGCAACGAAACTGGCCATAGTCCGCGGTGTCTGCCCTTCGATTTCATATTGATGCAATACCTCTCGGACTTGAATCGCACGCTGCGTGTTGCTCTGGATGTAGCCCAGCCGAATGCTCTTCTCAAGCATCTCATCAGTCGAGCACACTTGCAGGACATTACCGTTTTCGACCACTCGATACGGCATTACATCGAGAAGTTGTTCAGCTTCTAAAAACTCGTTTATACGAGCTGCTTCGATTAGTAGATCAGCGTAGACATTCCCCGCCTGCTGGCAGAGCTGTTCATCCACATGCTGCCATAGCTTTGGCTCTCTACCGATCTCTTTTCGCATAAGGTGAAGAACATAAGACAGTGCCATCGACAAGTCCTCGCTCCCCCAGTGCCTTAGACAATTTGAATCAGCGCTTGGATCGCCGATCCACTCGCTAGAAAACGCGGCATTAACAAGAACAAGTTGGCTTTTTTGAGCGGTTAGTCGACGAGCTTTCAAACGTTCTAGGAGCGCGCCATTGGCGTGTCGCGCTTCGTCTGCAGCTGTCATTAGTATCAAGACAGATCGCAAATAGGAAAGGCGATGAGGTTGAATTGCGATCTCGGTCGCAAATTCAAGCGCCGCCTTGACGGTCTGACGCACGCCTTTTGTACGAAAATCGTACCGCGAGGCGCGAAACAATCCTGCACGTCGGACCCGAGCAATTGTTTGATCGGCGTCCCACAGCATTAGGGCCAGAAGAAGGGCGACCGCATCCTGATGTCGATTGCGACTGAGAAACTCGCCGAAATTTTCGATCGCCTTGGACACCTCATCTTTGGTAGCGACGACCCTTGTACTTTTTTTTGCAGCTTCTACCATGGCGGCCACGTGCCCATGTTCCAACAGTACCGCTGCCTTATGCTTAATTCCCATTTGAACCCCTGTTAATTTTGGTGAGTAGCTAACCGAGATGCAGTCGTTGCAGCACCTTGACGCGGAACGGCATCTTGCTAGCGATTGACCTACTTTGGTGACCTTCCGTGGCCAAGCGATGAAATATCGCCCTGCACCTTTGACAATTATGATTTATCTAGCTTATTTAAACTACCTAACACTTGAAAATCGACCTCGATCAATCAGTCTTCAAGCTGCACAGTAATCCAAGTAAACAAGGGGTGAGACCCTTCAGGTTGGAACGGGTCCTAATCTGGTTGTAATCTCCGCCACGCACTATGCGCTTCAGCGTCCCTGCCAGTAGCGCCCGTTGTGCTGCCTCTCTCCGCGCACCCGCAATTCGGCAGGCAGGGATTCCGCCACCACCGCGCCATCCCGGTCGCTGCTCCAGAAGCGCGCGCCGGCCGTCGTCCAGCGCTGCTGCACCGCCAGCGCCGGATGGCGAAAGCGATTCAGCATGCCGGCCTGGGCGATCGCGTGCCCGGCCCGCGTGGCGGCGATCAGTTCGCGGCCCGACGACGTGGCCGAGCCATGGTGTGGCGCCATCACCACATCCGTCGGCGGCAACGCGGGCGCGAGCGCGCGTTCCTGGGCCACGCCGATATCGCCGGTCAGCAGCAAGGAATGCCGCGCGCCCTGCACGCGCAGCACGCAGCTATCGGCGTTGGGATCCGCCGGATCCCGCTCGGCCGCCAGCGGATGCAGGAACGCGAAACGCAGGCCGTCGGCTTCCCAGGCCTGCCCTCGCGCGCAGCGCAATCGTGCGACAGGCAGGACATAGACGCCGGCATCCGCCCGCCCCTCTGAAATCAGCGCCGCGCGCGCGTCCCGCGCCAGAAAGGCGTCCAGGTCAAAGGACGCATGGCTGCGCCCCACCGCCACCGCGTTCAGCACCGCCCGCGTTCCGCCGACATGGTCCATGTGCACGTGCGAAAGCACCAGATCATCCAGCATGCGGATGCCGCGCGTACGCAGGTAGGGCGCCACCACCCGCTCACCGACATCGGATCCGCCCCGATGGCGCGGCCCGGCATCGAACAGCAGCGTGCGCGTGGCGGTTTCCAGCAGCACCGCGCCGCCCTGCCCCACATCCAGCGCCGTCAGCCGCCAGTATCCCGGCTCGGGCCGCTCGGGACGCCAGCACAGCAACGGCAGCATCCAGAGCCACCCGCAATGACGCCCCGGCCAGCCTCGCGCCTGCAAGGCCCAGGCCATACCCGCCAGCGCCAGCAGCAGCCAGGGCCAGGGCCAGGGCGCGGCCGCCACATCGAAGCTGGCCCAGGATGCCTCGCCCACCCAGGCGACGGGCATCATGGTCAGGTCGAATACCGCCAGCCCCGCCTGCCCGGCGCCGGCAGCCAGGCGTTCCGCGCCCGGAATCGCCGCGAACAGCGCGCACAGCAGGGACAGGGGCGTGACCAGGAAACTCACCGCCGGTATCGCCACCGCGTTCGCCAGCGGCGAGCCCGCCGACACCTGGCCCACCCAGAAGGCCAGCAGGGGCGTCAGCCCCAGCGTCACCAGCAGTTGCAGGTGGCTGGCCTGCCCCAGCCTCGCCGCCACGCGGCGGCCCAGGCCGGCCGACGGATCCACCGGCGCCGCGACGATGCGCAGCAGGATGGCGACCGCGCCGAACGACAGCCAGAAGCCCGGCGCCATCGGCGCCCAGGGGTCCAGCGCCGTCACCAAGGCGGCGGCGACGGCCAGCACCCGCCCGCCCGTCAAGGGCAGGCGCGACATGGCCGCCGCCAGCACCGTCGCCAGCATGAAGAAGGTGCGCCGGGCCGGCACGCCCCAGCCCGCGAGCAGGCAATACAGCAATGCGACCCAGGCGGCCGCCAGGCCGCCCACGATGCGCGACGGCACGCGCTCGGCCAATCCGGTGCCGCGCCAACGCGCGCGCCGCCACAGGAACGCGGCCAACATGCCCGCCACGCCGGCGATCGAGGTGACGTGCATGCCGCTGATGGACACCAGATGCGTGATGCCGCTGCGGTTGAACAGCCGCCAATCCTCGCGTGCGACCCCGGCCTGGTCGCCGATCGCCAAGGCGATCAGGACCGGCGCGTAGCGATGCCCGTCCAACGCCCGGCGCATGCCCGCGCGGATGCGGTGACGCGCGCGTTCGATCACCACGCCGGGCCCGGCCCGGGGACGGTCGGCTACAAATTTGGGCTGGCCGCGCACCGTGCCGGTGGCCCGCAGGCCCAGCGCAAACATCCGGCCTTCCGCATCCGGCAGGCCCGCGTTGCGCAGTCCCGCCGGGCGGCGCAGCACCAGCGCCATGCGCCAGACCTGCCCCGGCGCCAGCGCCGGCAGGTCCGGTCCGTCCGGTGACGCATGCCATGTAACCAGCAGGCGGGAGGGGATGCCGGGCGGCGCGGGTTCCAGCGTATCCGCGACGAAGCGCCAGCGACGGGCGTCGCCGTCCGGCAGTCCTGTCACTTGCAGCATCAGGCGCGCCACCTGATCGTGGTGCGCGTCGGATAGACCATCATCGAGGCGAGCCTGGGCCTGCCAGCTGGCGTTGAACAAGCCGGCGGACAGGCCCAATGCGAGCGCGGCGGTCAACTTCCAGGCGGCGCGTCGCGGCCGTCGCAGCGCCAGCGCCGCCAGCAGAATCGCGGCCACCAGCGCGGCGCGCGCCACCGGCCCCGGCAGCTCCGCCAGGGTCTGCGTCAGCGCCGCGCCGGCGACGAATGCGAAGCAGAAGAATCGGCCAGTGATAGGCGCCCCTTGCCGACACGGAATGCAAGCCACGGGACCATGCCGCGGGCCGGTGTCGAAGGGGATCAGCGTAGGCCGCGCGCAGACGGCCGAAGCAGGAAATGAATGGCTTCGTCACTGCGTGGCGACCGCAGCGCGAACATGTACGCGGGCGCAGCGACACGGCGCGGCCGAGTCTCGCGCGCCGCACGCCCATCCCCGCGCTACCGGAACCGCAGATTCGCCCGCCCCAATTCCCTCACCGACTTGCACCCCATCAACCGCAACGCCCGCTCGATCTCCACCCGCATCAGATCCAGCGCGCGCTCCACTCCCGGCTGGCCGGCAGCCGCCAGCGGGAACAGGTAATAGCGTCCCAGCCCCACGGCCTTGGCGCCCAGCGACAGCGCCTTCAGCACATGCGTGCCGCGCCGCACGCCGCCGTCCATCATCACGTCGATGCGGTCGCCCACCGCGTCGACGATCTCGGCCAGCTGGTCGAAGGCGCTGCGCGAGCCATCGAGCTGGCGGCCACCGTGGTTCGACAGCACGATGCCGGTGCAGCCGATGTCGGCGGCCCGACGCGCGTCCTCGACCGACATCACGCCCTTCAGGCAGAACTGGCCGCCCCAGTGCGCGACCATCTCGGCCACGTCGTCCCAGGTCATGGACGGATCCAGCATCTCGGTGAAATAGCGGCTGATGGACATGACGCCGCCGCCCATGTCCACGTGGCCGTCCAGCTGAGGCAGACGGAAGCGCTCGTGCGTGAAGTAGTTCAGCGCCCAGCCGGGCTTGGCCATGAACTGGGCGATGCCGGCCAGGTTGAGCCGGAACGGGATGGCGAAGCCGGTGCGCTTGTCGCGCTCGCGGTTGCCGCCGGTGATGCTGTCCACCGTCAGCATCATCACCTGCACGCCGGCCTCCTTGGCGCGCGCCATCATGTCGCGGTTCAGGCCCCGGTCCTTGTGGAAATAGAACTGGTAGACCTGGGGGCCGCCACTGATCCGGCGCGCTTCCTCCAGGCTGACCGTGCCCAACGACGAAACGCCGAACAGGGTGCCGTGCCGGCCGGCGGCGGCGGCCACGGCGCGCTCGCCATCGTGATGGAACAGGCGCTGCAGGGCCGTGGGCGAGCAATAGACCGGCAGCGCCAGCTTCTGGCCCATCACGGTCACGGACAGGTCCACGTCGGCCACGCCGCGCAGCACGTTGGGCACCAGGTCGCAGTCCTCGAAGGCGGCGGTGTTGCGCGCGTAGGTGGTTTCATCGTCGGCCGCGCCGTCGATGTAGTTGAAGATCGGCCCGGGCAGGCGCCGGCGCGCCATGGCGCGGAAGTCGTGAAAGTTATGGCACTGGTTCAGGCGCATCGCGGGACCTTGGGACGGGCGTGGAGGACGAAGCGAAACCGGCGTGCGGCAGTGCCGGGCGTAGGCTTAGTGTAGGGGCTGAGCGCCCCGGAGCGCGCCAAGGCCGCCGCGCCCGCCAACTTGACAAGCGCCGCCCCCGCTCGGAACATAGCCCCCAATTCCGCCGCGCCGCCGCCCTCGCCTACGCTGTCGCGCCCGCTCCGCGCGCGGCCTCGCATCCGCGGCCCGGCGCCCCCGGCCAGCCGCACAAACCAGGATCCGCCGGCATGGCTGACGCACGCAACGATCTCGACTCCCTCGCCCACACCTCCCGCGACCTCCACGCCGCGCTGCACCGCGACGCGCCGCTGGTGCAGTGCCTGACCAACTTCGTCTCCATGAACTACGCGGCCAACGTACTGCTGGCCGCCGGCGCCTCGCCGGCGATGGTGCACGCGGCCGAGGAAGCGCCCGAGTTCTCGCGCATCAGCGGCGCGGTGGTGATCAACATCGGCACGCTGTCCCAGCCCTGGCTGCACAGCATGCTGCTGACCGCGCAGGCGGCGTCGCAGGCCTCGGTGCCCTGGGTGCTGGACCCGGTCGCCCACCATGCCACCGCCTTCCGTCGCGACGCGGTGCGCCGGCTGCTGGCGCTGAAACCGGCCATCATCCGCGGCAACGCGTCCGAGATCATCGCGCTGGCCGGCGGCGCCAGCGCCGGACGCGGCGTGGATGCGGGCGATCCGGTGGCGCAGGCCGAGCAATCGGCGCGCGAGCTGGCGCTGGCGCAGGAGACCGTGGTGGCCGTCACCGGCGAAGTGGACTATGTCACCGACGGACACCGCGCCGTGCGCATCGCCGGCGGCGACGCGCTGATGCCGCGCGTCACGGCGACGGGCTGCGCGCTGACCGCGCTGACGGGCGCCTTCGCCGCCGTGGCCGGGCAGGCCGCCGACAGCGCGGGATCACGGCAGGCGCCCCGCGCAGCCGGTTCCCGGCACGCGGCCTATGCGGCGGCGGTCGCCGCCCTGTCCTGCTTCGCCATCGCCGGCCGCCGCGCCGGAGCGCTGGCCGACGGGCCGGGCTCGTTCGCGTGGCGCTTCCTGGACGCGCTGGCCGCCTTGCGTCCGGACGACCTGGTCGCGGAATCGCCGCTGCGCCCGTGAGCCTGCCTCAGCACCCATGACCGCCTGATGACGACCGCAAGACCGCAGGTCGCGGTTGCAACCGGGTCTTCCGTGTCATGGATGGGTCACACGGCGTCCCCAGAATTCGTCTCCTTCATATCCGGAGGAATGACGATGAAGCCCGCCCTGCGCAAGATCTTCGCCCTGTCGGCCAGCGCCGCCCTGCTAGCCAGCCTGTCCGCCTGCGGCGGCAGCGACGACGATGACGACGCGCCGCCGTCCAACGCGCTCAAGGGCGCCACGCTAGATGTCGCCATCCTGGGGACGACCGACCTGCACGCCAACGTGCTGGGCTACGACTACTACAAGCTGGCCGAGGACAAGAGCTAC
>MCND01000532.1_pt1 | contig 10251 bp, 6 predicted proteins | sample 778211 | NCBI WGS metagenome assembly MCND01 (sample SAMN04296812, study PRJNA304217) | bioreactor metagenome | isolation source: activated sludge enriched with benzalkonium chloride | place: Turkey: Istanbul urban wastewater treatment plant
CCCCACAGCGAGGCGCAGGTGCGCCAGTACTTGGGATTGCCGACCAGCGCCTTCATCACGTCCTCCTGGCCGATGGCGTACATGGCGGCCTGGCGGATCTTCCTGTCATTGAACGGCGGATGCAGGAAGTTGAAGCGATACATCGAGTAGGCGGGGCTGGACGTGGCCGGCTCCACCTTGATGCCGGCATCGCCTTCCAGCATGGGCAGCAGGTCGTAGGGGAACTGCTCGACCAGATCGATCTCGCCGCTCGTCAGGGCATTGGCGGTGGTCAGGTGATCGGGCATCACCAGCCACTCGACCCGGTCCACCTTGACGCGCTTGCCGCCGGCCAGGCCGCTGGCGGGTTCCGGGCGGGGCACGTAGGCGGCGTTCTTGACGTAGACCGTCTTCACGCCGGGCTTGAACTCGACGACCTTGAACGGGCCGGAACCGGTCATGTCGGTGATGGGCTTGCCGGGCGGCTGCTCGGCGACGCGCCGGGGCAGGATGAAGGGCGCCGACGTGGAGGGCTTGGCCAGCGCGCGCAGCGCGAGGTCGGTGGGCTGCGTCATGACGAAGCGCAGGCGGCGCGCGTCCACCGCCTCGATGCGCTCGGTGAACTTGAGCAGCTTCTGGCCCATGGCGTCGATGGCGGCCCAGCGCCGGATCGAGGCCACGCAGTCCTCGGCCGTCACGGGCTGGCCGTCATGCCAGGCCAGGCCTTCGCGCAATGTCAGCGTATAGGTCTTGCCGTCCTCGGACACGTCCCATTTTTCCAGCATCTGCGGTTGCAGCGCGTTGTCCCCGTCCACGGCGATCAGCGTGTCGTAGATCATGTAGCCGTGCCAGGCGGTGATGTAGGCCGTGGTCGCGTGCGGGTCGGTCAGGCGCAGCGGCGAATGCATCACCGCCCTGAGCGTGGTTTCGGCCGAGGCGGGCGCGGCGGCGGCCAGCGGCAGCAGCGCCAGGAGCGCCGCTCCCAGCCGCGCGCGCGCCGCGTCGGCCCAGGTTGGCCGCGCGGCCCGCGCGATGGCGGCGGTACAGGGATACACAGGGGGGCAAGGCTGGTCGCGATGGCGCATTAAGGCTCCCGTCAGGGTTGGCCGCCCGGCCTGCAAGAAACGGTACTGCAAGGCATGTGACCAGCGGCATGCGGCCCATTCTGGGTACGCCCGCCAAGTTTGAAAATACACGCCCCAGGCCAAACCGGGGCGCTTGTATAGTCGGGAAAATTGCAACTGTACAGGTCGTGCGTGGTGGCCGAATCCTTGATCGAGTTCCAGCCCGTGCGCGGCGACGCCGCGTCGACGCTGGTGGAACAGGTGGTCGCGGCCGTGCGCCGGGCGATCGAGCGGCGGGCGCTGCCGCCCGGGGCCATGCTGCCGTCGATACGCGCGTTCGCCAGCGTGCACAGCGTCAGCGTCCATACCGTCGCCCGCGCCTATGGCCGGCTGGCCCTGGACGGCTGGCTGACGGCCCGGCCCAGGCTGGGCTACCGCGTCGCGCGTCCGCGTCCGCCGCAAGCCGCGCCGGCGGCCTCCCGGCCCGCCGCGCTGGACACCCAGTGGCGCCTGTGCGAAACCCATGCCGACAGCCCCCCGCGCCTGAGCCCTGGCTGCGGCTGGCTGCCGGACGACTGGCTCAACCAGGACGGCCTGCGCGCCGCGTTGCGACACATCAGCCGCCAGCCGATGCGGCGCATGGCGCACTACGGCCATCCCCTGGGCTACGCGCCCTTGCGCGCGCACATCGCGGCGACGCTGGGCGAGCGCGGCATCGCGGTCGACGCGCAGCGGGTCCTGCTGACGCAGGGCGCCACGCAAGGCCTGGACATCGTCGTGCGCACGCTGCTGCGTCCGGGCGACACCATGGCGGTGGAGCAGCCCTGTTATGCCAATCTGTTCCCGATCCTGCGCCTGGCGCAGGTGCGCGCCGTGCCGGTGCCGCGCGGCGCGGCCGGGCTGGACTGCGTGGCCCTGGAGCGGGTGGCGCGGCTGCACCGGCCCAGGCTACTGTTCATCAACACCGCGCTGCACAATCCCACGGGAACGAGCCTGGAAGCGGCCAACGCCGCCGAGGTGCTGGCGCTGGCCGCGCGCCATGATTTCCACATCGTCGAGGACGACGTCTCGCGCGAGCTGCTGGATGGCTGGTCCCCGTCGCTGGCGGGACTGGATGGCGCGCGGCGCGTGATCTACCTGGGCGGCTACTCCAAGAGCATCGCGCCGTCGCTGCGGGTCGGCTACATGGTGGCCGACGACGCGCTGCTGCGGGTCTGCGCGCGCAGCAAGATGATGAGCGGGCTGACCGGTCCCGAGACCATGGAACGCCTGGTCCACCACGTGCTGCTCGAAGGACGCCACGCGGCGCACACCGCGCGCCTGCGCGACCGGCTGGCGCGGGCGCACGAGCAGATCGAGGCGCTGCTCGACGCCCATGGCTTCGAGATCTGCGCGCGGCCGCGAGCCGGCCTGTTCCTGTGGGCGCGACCCGCCGGCCGCCGGGCCGGGCTGGGCGCCGACGCGCTGGCCAGGATGGCGGCGGATGCCGGCATTTGGCTGACGCCGGGCTCGCTGTTCGACATAGACGGCCGGGATCTGCCCTGGCTGCGCTTTAACGTGGCGTACTCGCAGGATCCGGAGCTGTGGCGCTTCCTGCGCGAGGCGGGGGCGGCGGGCGGGACGTAGCGCCGGCATCGCCAGTCTCGCGGCCCTGATCCACGATGCCTGTTCCTGAGACATTTCGCTGCGTCCTAGGACTGGCGGCAGCCAGACATCAAGCCATCAGAGAGCGCGAGCCAATGGTTCCACGCGACGCATGCAAGTGGTTCCATCAGTCATCGCGAGGCGCTGCTATGTTGGCCGGACAAGAACGCAAGCCCGACAGGGCCCAACGCAGCCTCAAGGAGACACGTCGTGAATCACACGCACGAGCAGGGCGGCGCCGGCGCGCCGCAAGGCGCCAATGAAAACGCGCTCAGCGCGACGCTGAAGACGCGTCATCTCACCATGATGTCCATCGCCGGCGTGATCGGCGGCAGCCTGTTCGTCGGCTCGGGCAGCATCGTGCACTCGGCGGGGCCGGCGGCGGTGCTGGCTTATCTGGCCGGCGGCATCGTGGTGGTGTTCATCATGCGCATGCTGGGCGAGATGGCCACCGCCAATCCCGACACCGGCTCGTTCTCCACCTATGCCGACCGGGCCATCGGCCGCTGGGCGGGCTTCACCATCGGCTGGCTGTACTGGGGCTACTGGGCGCTGCTGATGGCCTGGGAGGCGCACGTCGCGGGCATCATCCTGCACGAGTGGTTCCCGATGCTGTCGGTCAACGCGTTCACGCTGGGCGCCACGCTGGTGCTGATCCTGCTGAACTTCTTCAACGTCAGGAACTACGGCGAGGCCGAGTTCTGGTTCGCGCTGATCAAGGTCGTGGCCATCGTCTGCTTCATCGTCGTCGGCACGCTGGCCGTGCTGCGGCTGTGGCCCTGGGGCGAGGCCCAGGGCGTGGCCAACCTGGTGGCGCATGGCGGCTTCATGCCCAACGGCGGCAAGGCGGTGGTGGTGGCGCTGCTGGGGGTGATGTTCGCCTTCCTGGGCGTGGAGATCGTCACCATCGCCGCGTCCGAGTCTCCCAATCCGGCGCAGCAGATCAGCCGCGCCACGCGCTCGGTGGTGTGGCGGGTCTGCCTGTTCTACATCGGCTCGATCTTCCTGATCGCCGCGCTGGTGCCGTGGAATGATCCGCTGCTGGGCCAGTCGGGCTACGGCGCCTACCGGCGCACGCTGGAGCTGCTGGGTGTGCCGGGCGCGCAGTTCCTGATGAACTTCGTGGTGCTGACGTCCGTCAGCAGCTGCCTGGTGTCGGCGCATTACACGGCCTCGCGCATGCTGTATTCGCTGGCCCGGCGCGGCGACGCGCCGGCCATGTTGCAGCGCACGCGCGGGCGCAGCGGCATACCGGTGCATTCGGTCATCGCCTCCTGCGCCGTGGCGGTGTGCATGGCCCTGATCAATTTCGTCGATTTCCTGCGTCCCAAGGATGTGCTGGACACGCTGATGAACATCACCGGCATGGTCGCCATGCTGGTCTATCTGGTGATTGCCTGCTCGCAACTGCGCATGCGCGGCAAGCTGCGCGCCGAAGGCAAGGAGCCGCTGGTGCGCATGTGGCTGTTTCCCTGGCTGACCTGGGCGGTGATCATCTTCATCGTGGCGGCGCTGATCACGATGGTGTTCGTCGATGAGTACCGGACGGTGGTGCTGTCCACCGGCGCGGCGGCGCTGGCCGTGGTGGCGGTCGGGCTGCTGCGGCATGGACGCGGCGTGGGCAGCCTGCAACGCGCGCGGGCTTGATGCGGCCGGCGCGGTCTGGTTCGGGCATGCGCCGCGTATTCACGTGGATACGCGTCGAGATGGAGATTGTCCCCGATTAATCGGATTGCCGCGCGCGTTCCCCTTGGGCAAAATTCCGGCACACTGCAACACCGGTTTGTCAGGAGCCTGCCATGTTGTGCTGGAAATCTGGAATCTCGGCGTTGATGCTGGCGACCCTGGGACTTTCGGCGCAGGCTCAGGGGTTGTCGCCGCAGGACAAGAATGTTCTCGCCTTGCTGGAGTGGGGCGGCAGCACGGCCAGCGCGCTTTATGGACTGGTGCAGGCGGACCTTCATCGGCGCGTGCCCGGCGACCGCTATGAACAGTTGGCGCGCGAGATCACCTATCAGATTCATGCCGGTCAATCTGCCAGCGCCCTGGTGCGCGCGCCGATGGACCTGGCCGGTTCGGCGTTGTACACCGCCGCGCTGGTCGATCCAGAACCGTTTTCGCGCACCGCAGCCCTGGTCGGCGGTTATGCGTCCAAGAAATTCGGTGAAGCCATCAGCCAGTCCATCGTGGACAAAGCAAACGCCCAGGCCGACGCGATACTGAAACGCGGCCTGGACGAAAGCAAGATCGCGCTGAGCGATCTGCAGAACATGCCGCCACAGCAGTTCACGCAGACCATCGAGAGTCTGATGATCGGCGACAGGAAACTGGCCGAGATCCTGAAGGATTCGCCCCAATCCCTGGAGCGCATCAGGAACCACGCCAACGACCTTCGGGACACCGCGCAACTCGCCACGCTCGCGACGGTGCAGGGTATCAAGGGAACCGTCGATGAAATAGCCCAAGGGGTGGCCGCGGCCACGAAGCAGCTGGATCAGATGGGCAAGACGCTCAACGCCCGGCTGGATGACGTCCAGACAGGGCTGTCGGCGCTCAACGACGCGGTCGTCCAGCAGGGTAAGGATCTGGCGACGCTGCAGAAGTCGGTCGAAGGGAACTCGGCCGCCCTTCAGACGCTAGCACAGGTCAGTTCGCTGACCTGGACCACCGATCAGAAACTGGCCGCGCTGAACGGAGGGCTTTTCCCGGATCTGAATGAGGCCCAGCGCAACGCCATGCGAACCGCCTTGCTGTCCCAGAAAAAGACAGAAATATTCCTGTCCAACCTACAGGCCACCGCCTCTGCTCTGGGCGACGTGGCCGCCATAGCCAAAAACCTGGGCGTGGATCCGCAGGTCGTGAAGGCGGCGCAGGTAGGGCAATTGATTGTCGGTTCGGTTGCCGCCTATGCCCAGGGGAATTATCTCGGGGCCGCTGTTGGCGTGAGTTCCCTGGTGGGCATGGGAGGAGGCGGCGAGGACAGCACCGGGATCATCATCGGCTATTTGAAGGTGGAGTTCGAGAAGATCAACCAGAAGCTGGACAAGATCATCGTCCTGCAGGAGCAGACAATGCAGGCGGTTGCCGCGGTTTCGCTGCAGCTGGAACGCATGCAGATGCAGTTGCAGGTGATCGAGCGCGATGTATCGACGTCGCTTATTTCATTGCAGTATTTGCAGCTTGCACCCTGGCAGGTCTGTCAAGCGTTGATGAGCCGGATCAATGGCTGGAAGCCGTCCTTGGCTGCGTTCAAGGAAATCGCCGGTAACCCTGAGATTAACGGCTATCTCTCGGCGTGCTACATACAGTACGCGCAGTGGTTCGATGCGAACATCGCGGCTGGAAAATGGGGCTACGACGTCTTGGACCTGAAAGTCTTCCCGGCCTCGGGCGTATACCAGACCGAAGGCGAGATCAGTCACTACCGGCGGATTGCCGATGCGACCCAGCGGAGCTATGACGCGTCGCGCAACTTCTTCCTCGCCGTGCATGGCGACGCCGCCGGCGCGCAGCCCGCCACCTATCTGGCCGCCATGCTGGACCCCCAGCCTACGCTTGCTGCCGCCCAGGCGCGCGACGCCAGGCGACAGGCGGCGGTCGCGCGTCTGGCCGGGTTCCGCTGCGGCCAGGTGGGCGTCGTACACGAGGGAATCAGAAAGCCGCTTTGCATCGGCGCGTCGAATGAGGATGCTCCCCGGCCGGACGTCTGGCGCAGCCTTCTATATCCGCAACTGGCGGGGCCCTTCGCCTCGCGGTTGATCGAGGAAGGCACGGCCGTGGGCCTGTGGTCGACATTCAGCTACATCAGCGGAAATAGCAAGTCCGTGCTGTACGTACCCGCGTCCGACATCGAGAACTTGCCAGCGGCGGGGATGACGAACAAGCTCAAGCTGGCCATGGCCGCCAATCGTCGGGGTGGCATGCTGACGCGGCTTGAATGGCTTGCGGAAGGATACCTGCTACAGCAATCGTTGCTTTACGGGGATTTCATTACCCAGCTGGTGGTCGAGGAACTCTACGATCCCAATACCCGAACGCTGACGGCGCCTGCCGATGGGGCGCCGCTTGCCAAGAAACTCGCCTACCAGGCGATGGTGGCAAACGAGACGCTGGCGCGCAATGCGGTCGTCATAGCCTTGCGGCGCGCACTTTCCACCGACGATGGCGTGGTACAGACGACCGCCTATGCCATGGGCATCACCACGCTGCAGGGGGCCGCTGCTTGCGATGGGACCGCCACCGGCACGCAATACCTCAAGCTATTGCTGCCGGGGTGGACATTCACGCGCGCGGAGACGGAAGCGGCGAAGAAGGCCGATCCCGCGCTGGGTGCATGCGCAACGGCCAATCCTGATGCCCAGATCGCCACCGGCTTCGGCGTCAAGCTGGGCGGGTTGTTCGTCAAGGCGCCCATTCCGCAGACACTGCTGGAAGGGCAACTGGAGCGACCCGCATCCTTGCGTCTGGCGCGGCAGCTCGTCATCAAGCTGGCGAATGAACGCAGTGATCTGCAAGCCAAGTCCTGGATCCCGGACAATCCTGCATCCGACGATGTGTTGTTCTTGCGGCAACTGCTGGCCAGCCAGTGTTTGAACGGAAAGTGCCAATGATTTCCGCATACCTTGGATGAACGCGATGAAGCAGCTTTTCTCAAAAAAGCGCCTCCCATGGATTTTTGTCCACCTTCTACTCGGCATGTGGGGCGGGGCCGCTCATGGACAATTGGCCGATTACGTGTATTACAACAGCGAAGGCGATGCCTCGGATCAGCATGGCGCCTTGATGATAATAGACAAGCCGCAGGCGCCGAGCGAAGGCTGCGGGCTTGCCGGGCTGACCTATGGATCCTACGAAATCCGGGATTCGAATCCCCTGCGTAACAGCCAGACGGAATGGCACTACCAGGGCAGGATGAATGGGTATTGCGTATCCAGCAAGTCCAAGGCATTCCATCGAGGAAGCGTCCTGGTTTGCGATGACATCTACTACGTCTCGCCGCTCGCCGGCCGTCAATTCTGCGAAACCGCAGAGAAGAACGCGGCGGCGAAAGTCGAGCAACTTCAGACCAACATAGAGCTGGGCAAGAAGCTCGATGCCACGAACAGGCAACTGAACGACGCCCTAGAGCAAATCGATGTCTTGAAAAAGTGCCTCATCGCGCCGCAGATCTGTCCCTTGACCCAGCCGTAGCCCGGCACGACAGGCATGCCCTGTGAGTGCCGTGTCCAGATATCCCATTTTCATGCGCTGCAGCAGCGCTCGCGCAGCCTGCAACCAGGGGCAGGTCAACCCGATTCCGGTCTCCGTATTTTCCCGATGGAACAACCCATACGCGCATTTGTTCTATTGACCATACATTAGGACACTTCTAGAGTTCGCGGCATGGATACCGCGATGCCCTTGCCGAAGTACCACCAGATCTACCTTGTGCTGCGCGAGCAGTTGCAGGAAGGGCGCTACGACGTGGACGGCGTGCCGGGCGAGCATGCGCTGGCCGCGCAGTTCCAGGTGGCCCGCATCACCATCCGCAAGGCGATGGAGATGCTGGTGGCCGACGGGCTGGTGTCGCGCCGGCCTGGCCTGGGCACCTGGCCGCGCAGCGCGCCGGCCGCGTCCGCTACTGCGCCGCGCCCGCGCGCGGCGCAGAAGGCGCAGCTGACCGGGCTGATGGAGAACATCGTCAACATGGGCCTGCGCACCGCCGTGCGCGTGCTGGATTGCGTCCAGGTCGGCGCGCCGCCGGCGGTGGCCGAGGCGCTGGAGATCGCGCCGGGCGAGCCGGTGATCAAGAGTCTGCGGGTGCGCAGCACCGAGGCCGGCCCCTTGTCCTACATCACCACTTACGTGCCGCTGGCCGTCGCAGCCTTCACGCGCGAGGACCTGGAGCGCCAGCCCTTGCTGATGCTGCTGGAGTCGGCCGGCGTCGAGTTCGGCGGCGCCACGCAGACCATCAGCGCCCGGTTGGCCGACGCGCAGGTCGCGCCGCATCTGGACGTGGCCGTGGGCTCGGCCCTGCTGGCCGTGACGCGCCTGGTGCGCGACGTCAAGGAACGTCCGGTGCAGCTGCTGCAGGGCCTGTACCGGCCCGACCGCTACCAATATCAGTTGCAACTCTCGCGCGTCGGCGGCATCGACGCCAAGGTCTGGGTCAGCGAAGAGCTGTCGGCCCAATTCCATTGATCCCACTCCGGAGATTCGCCATGAACACGCGCCGTCATTTCCTGACCCGATCCGCCGCCGCCGCGGCCTTGTTGTCCGCGCCCTGGATCGCGCGCGGCCAGTCCGCGTCCGCCGTGAAAATCGGCGTGCTGCATCCGGTGACGGGCGCGCTGGCCTATTCGGGCCAGCAGTGCCGGCTGGGCGCGTTGCTGGCCATCGAGGACATCAACCAGGCCGGTGGCATCAAGTCGCTGGGCGGCGCGCCGCTGGAGGCGGTGCTGGGCGACGCGCAATCGCGTCCCGAGGCGGGCTCGGCCGAGGTCGAGAAAATGGCGGCGGCCGGCGTGTCCGCCGTGGTCGGCGCCTACGCCTCGGCGATCTGCCTGGCGACCACGCAGACCGCCGCGCGCTACGGGCTGCCCCATGTGGTCGACGTGGGCGTGGCCGACCAGATCGTCGAGCGCGGGCTGAAGAACACCTTTCGCTTCGGGCCGGGCTATCGCAGCTGTACCGAGCGCGCCATTCAGGACCTGGCGGCGCTGAACCAGGCCGCCGGCAAGCCGGCGCGCACGGTGATGATCGTGCACGAGGACTCGCTGTTCGGCGCGGGCACGGCGGCGCTGCTGTCCAAGTCGCTGCCCGAGCACGGCTTCGAGGTGAAAGAGGTCATCAAGCATCCGAACCCGACGCGCGACTTCAACAATATCGTGCTGCGCATGCGCTCGGTCAATCCGGACATCGTGATTCCGGCCAACTACTACAACGAATACGCGCTGCTGCTGCGCGCCATGAAGCAGCAGAAGGTGCAGCCCAAGGCGATCTACTCCGTGCTGGGCGGGGCGGCGTCGAGCTACAAGTTCCTCAAGGAATATCCCGACGTGGCCCACGGCATCATCGACTGCAACCACTGGTTCAATCCCAAGGACGCGCGCGTCGCGCCGCTGAAGGCGCGGGTGGAGCAGAAGGGCGCCTACTTCAGCTACGAAGTCTTCATGACCTACACCAGCATGTTCCTGCTGGCGGACGCGCTGGAACGGGCGAAGTCGGCCGACCGCGCCGCCATCATCGAGGCGCTGGCGGCCAGCGCGTTCTCCGATCATCTGATGCCTTACGGCCCGACCCGTTTCGTCGACGGCCAGAACACCGGCGCGCGGCCCCTGCTGACGCAGGTCCTGGGCGGCGACATCCAGGTCATCATCCCGCCCGAGTACCGGCAGGCGGACGCGCAGTTTCCCGTGAAGGCCTGACGCGATGCCGCTGGATCCCGCCATCCTCTTCAGCGCCGTGCTCAACGGCCTGACCACCGGCGCCGTGTACGCGCTGGTGGCGCTGGGCCTGACCCTGATCTACGGCGTGCTGCACATCATCAACTTCGCCCATGGCGCGGCGCTGATGGTGGCGCTGT
>MCND01000533.1_pt1 | contig 10244 bp, 9 predicted proteins | sample 778211 | NCBI WGS metagenome assembly MCND01 (sample SAMN04296812, study PRJNA304217) | bioreactor metagenome | isolation source: activated sludge enriched with benzalkonium chloride | place: Turkey: Istanbul urban wastewater treatment plant
TTGGTAGAGCGCAACCTTGCCAAGGTTGAGGTCGCGAGTTCGAGACTCGTTTCCCGCTCCAACATCCGATCCGCAGATTTCCACCGGAGTCTGCGGATCATTGAAAAAAGGGCCTGTCGGCCCTTTTTTCATTTCCGCGCGATCCCTCATCACGCGAGATAAGGCAGCCTCGGCGCGGGCACCCGCTCGTGGATCAGGCCCACACGCTCGACGATCTTCAGGCACGACGCTTCCAGGTGGCGCCGCAACGCCTCCTGCGCCTGCCCCGTCTCGCCGCGAGCCAGCGCTTCCAGCACGTCCAGATGCTCCTGCATGAACGGATCTTCGTTAGGCATGGGCGCGGCAGCGCCCAGCACATGCTTGCTCAGCGTCAGGATGCAGCGCGTGCGCTGCAGGCTTTCGACGATGCTGTCGTTGGGACAACGGCCGATCAGCGCGACATGCAAATCATGTTCCAGCTCGTCCAGCTCGGCCCGGGTCAGGCGCGGATAGCGCGCCTTGGCGCGCCGCAGCCGTTGCGCCATCGCGGCGATGTCTTCGGCGGACACGTCGGCGGCCGCGCCGGCCAGCGCGGCGGGCTCCAGCAGCCAGCGCAGCTGATAAAGGTTGCGGATGCGCCGCTCGTCCAGCGGCGTGACGATCCAGCGCTGGCGCTCGTCCTTGCCCACCAGCCCCAATCCTTCAAGCCGCAACAGCACGTCGCGCGCGGCGGTGCGACCAACCCCGAAGTGCCGCGCCAGCTCGACCTCGTTGAGCCGATAGGCGCCGAACACCGAAAGATGGACCACGTCGTGCTCGACCGCGTGATAGATGTGCTCCCAGCCCTGTGCCTTGCGCACGGGTTCGCTCTCATCGCCCAGCCCCAGCATCCCTGGCGTCAGCGATTGCCGCAAGGGCGTCTCGGACGCGCCGCCCGCCAGCATGCCACGGCCGTCGAACCGCGCAACCAGTCCTTCGCTTTCCAGCTCGCGCAGCGCCTGGCGCACGGGGTTGCGCGTGACGCCCAGCAGTTCGGACAGCGGCCCCTCGAGCAACACCATGCCCGGCGGCAACGCGCCGCTGGCCAGCGCCTGGCGCAACAGGTCCGCGATGCGGGCATAGAGCGGGGTGCTGGCGGGCGTTCCGGGCAAGGAGAATTCGGTGGACATGAACGTATTCGTGGACGGCGTCACGGGAGGTGCATCGCTTATGCGTCAGACCGAATCGTAAGACAAGCACGCACTCGATATGAAGCAGCTAGGGAAAACGATAGCGCTTATTGCCGGCATTGATCGTTTATATTTTTGATCATTGCCGGCAACAACCCTTTATTGAGCACCAGCACGAGCCTTGCGGACGAGGGATCATGGATTACGACTTCGACTTCAGTTTCCTGTCCACGCATTGGGATGCCTTCCTGGCCGGCGCGCGCTCGACGGCGCTCATGTCCCTGGCGACGATCGCGCTGGGATTCCTGGCGGGCGCGGTGCTGGCCGTGATCCGCACGCAAGGGCCGCGCGCGGCGCGCCGGATCGTCACGGCCTACGTGGACGTGATCCGCAACACGCCGCTGGTGATTCAGGCCTTCTGGCTGTTCTTCGGCCTGGCCTCGCTGCAGGTGCGCATTCCGGCGATTGCCGCCGCGGTCATCGCCTTGGTGATCAACGTATCCGCGTACACCACGGAAATCCTGCGGGCGGGCATCGAGTCGATTCCTCGCGGCCAGATCGAGGCCGCGTCCTGTCTGGGCATGAACCGCTGGAAAGTCCTGCGCCTGGTGATCCTGCCCCAGGCGGTGGAACGCATGTATCCGGCGCTGGTCAGCCAATTCGTGCTGATGCTGCTGGCGACCTCGATCATGTCCCAGATCTCCGTCGAGGAACTGACCTCGGCTGGCTACAGCGTCCAATCCGAGACGTTTCGCGGGTTCGAGATCTATCTGGTCGTCGCCCTGGTCTATCTCTGCCTGTCCTGGCTGCTGCGCCTGCTGATGGCCAGCCTGGCCCGCGCGGCGTTCACCCGGCAACGCCGGCTTGGCACGCCGCTGTAGCGCCCCAAGGGCAGTCCCTCCCCCCTCTCTCGGAGTCGGCACATGTTGGGCATTTCCTTCGAACAATTGCGCTTCATCCTCCATGGCGCAGGCTGGACGCTGCTGCTGTCGCTCATCGGCTTCGCCGGCGGCGCGCTGCTGGGACTGCCGCTGGCGCTGTTGCGCAGCCGCGGCGCGCGCCTGTGGCGCGCCACGACGGGCGCGCTCATCCAGCTGGTGCAGGGCATTCCGCTGCCCGTCCTGATGTTCCTGTGCTATTTCGGCATCAGCATCGCCGGCTATGACCTGCCCAGCCTGGCGGCGGCGGGCCTGGCGATGACGCTGTATTCGGCCGCGTTCCTGGCGGAGATCTGGAAAGCCTGTATCCAGGCCGTCTCGAAGACGCAGTGGGAAGCCGCCGAATGCCTGGCGTTGCGCCCGCTGCAATGCGTCCGGCATGTGGTGCTGCCGCAGGCGGCGCGCATCGCGGTGGCGCCCACGGTGGGATTCCTGGTGCAGATCGTGAAGAACTCTTCCTACGCGGTGGTGATCGGCTTCTTCGACCTGACCTACTCCGCGCGCGTGGTGAACAACTCGACCTTCGAGCCCTTCGCGGTGTTCAGCATCGCGGCCGTCCTGTACTTCGCCATCTGCTACCCCCTGTCGGTGCTCTCGTACCGGCTCGAGAAACGCCTGCGCCGCGCCTAGGCGACAGGCTGGAAAAAATCAGGAGACAGATTTCATGAGCGACATCGTTTGCTTCAAGCAGGTACGCAAGTCCTTCGGCGATGCCCAGGTGTTGAAGGGCGTCAGCTTTTCCGTCGCCCCCGGCCAGGTCGTGGCGCTGATCGGCCGCAGCGGCTCGGGCAAGACCACGGCGCTGCGCTGTATCAACGGACTGGAAACGATCCAGGACGGCCAGCTGCATGTCTGCGGCCGGGCGCTGGAACGCGGCGGCCATGACCTGCTGGCGCTGCGCCAGGAAGTCGGCATCGTGTTCCAGGCCTACAACCTCTTTCCCCACCTGACCGTGCTGCAGAACGTCAAACTGGCGCCCTGCAAGGTCAAGGGACTGCCGGACGCGCGGGCCGACGCGCTGGCCATGCAGGTCCTGGACAAGGTGGGCATGCGGGACCGCGCCCACTACTACCCGGAGCAACTGTCCGGCGGACAGCAGCAACGCGCGGCGATCGCCCGCTCGCTGGCCATGCAGCCCAAGCTGATGCTGTTCGACGAGGTGACCTCGGCGCTGGATCCTGAACTCACCGGCGAAGTGCTGCGCGTGATCGAATCGCTCGCCGCCGAGGGCATGACCATGGTGCTCGTGACCCACGAAATGGCGTTCGCCAGATCGGTGGCCGATCAGATCCTGTTCATGCATGACGGCGTCGTCTGGGAACACGGAGACGGCCGCATGCTCGACCAGCCCTGCACCCCCGAATTGCGGCAGTTCATTTCCAGCGGCTTGTAGCCCGGTCACGCCGCCTGCTATCCATCCCGCCATCCATAGGGAGAATCCCATGAAAATCCTGTCCCGGCTGCTTTCCGCGCTCGTCGCATCCAGCCTGCTCCTGGCCAGCGCCGGCGCCTGGTCCAACACGCTCGAAACCATCAGGCAACGCCAGAAGATCCTGGTCGGCGTCGACATCAGCGCGCCGCCTTACGGCATGCTAGATGAGCAGGCGCGCCAGACGGGGTCGGACGTCGAAGCGGCGCGGTTGCTCGCCAAGGATCTGGGCGTGGCCCTGGAGATCGTGCCGGTGAACGGCCCGAACCGGGTGCCCTATCTGCTGAGCCGCAAGGTCGATGTGGTGCTGGCCTCTTTCTCGATCACCGAAGAACGCAAGAAGGTCGTGGCGTACTCGGAGCCCTACGGCGTCGTGCCCGTGTTGGTGGCCGGCCCCGCGTCGGTTTCCGTCGCCAGCTTCGCCGACCTGCGCGGCAAGACCATCGCGGTGACGCGCGGCACCACCAGCGACCAGGAACTGAGCCGCGGACTGAAGGATGTGCCCGGCGCGAGAATCGTCCGCTACGAGGACGACGCCACCACCAATACCGCCGTCGCCACGGGCCAGCAGGACTTCCTGGTCGGCGCGCCCAGCGTACTGCTCGCGATCAGGCAGGCCAATCCGGCGCGGGACATCGTGCCCAAGTTCACCGCCACGGCCTATCCCTATGCGGTGGGGCTGCGCAAGAACGAACCCGAGCTGAAGGCCTGGCTGGACGACTGGGTGGCCGCGAACCTGAAGAACGGCGCGTTCAACGAGATCTATCAACGCTACTTCGGCATGCCCTTGCCTGCGGACATGCAGCGCTGAGTCACCCGGGGAAACACAACATGCCCAGCAACGATATCGCCCCCTTGAAACCGGCTCGCGTCATCCGCCTGCATCCGCGCGACGACGTGGTCGTGGCCCTGGACCAGTTGATCGCGGGCGTCTACGTCGCCAGCGAAGCGGTGACCGTTTCCGGATTGGTTCCGCCCGGCCACAAGATGGCGACGCGGACGCTGGCCGCCGGCGAGCCGGTCCGGCGCTATGGCCAGATCATCGGCTTCGCCAGCCAGCCGATCAGTCCGGGGCAGCACGTACACAGCCACAATTTGAGCATCGGCGATTTCGTGCGCGACTATGCCCACTCGGCGGAAGCGCGCGCCACGACGATGGCGGCCGAGCCCGCCACGTTCCTGGGCATTCCCCGGGCCGACGGCAGGATCGCCACGCGCAACTACATCGGCATCCTGACCAGCGTGAATTGCTCGGCCACGGTGGCCCGCGCGATCGCCGATCACTTCCGGCGCGACATCCATCCCGAGGCCCTGGCCGACTACCCCCATGTCGATGGCGTGGTCGCGCTGACCCATCACAGCGGCTGTGCGATGGACGCGGAGGGCGACGGCCTGAAGATGCTCCAGCGCACGCTGGGCGGCTATGCCTGCCACCCCAACTTCGCCGGCGTGCTGATCATCGGGCTGGGTTGCGAAACCAATCAGATCCCGCGCCTGCTGGCCACGCAGGGCCTCGCCGAGAGTCCCGGCCTGCGGACCTTCACCATCCAGGACAGCGGGGGCACCGTCCACACGATCCGCAAGGGAATCGAGCTGATCCGAGACATGCTGCCCCAAGCCAACGCCGTGCGCCGGCAGGCCGTGCCGGCCAGCCACCTGCGACTGGGCCTGCAATGCGGCGGATCAGACGGCTATTCGGGCATCTCGGCCAACCCGGTCCTGGGCGCGGCGGTGGACCTGCTCGTCCAGCACGGCGGCACGGCGATTCTTTCCGAGACGCCGGAGATCTACGGCGCCGAACACCTGTTGACCCGGCGCGCGCAGACGCCGGACGTCGGACGCAAGCTCCTCGAACGGATCCGTTGGTGGGAGGAATACTGCGCCCGCAACGGCGCCTCGATGGACAACAATCCCTCGTCCGGCAACAAGGCCGGCGGCCTGACCACGGTGCTGGAAAAATCGCTGGGTGGCATCGCCAAGGCCGGCTCCACCAACCTGGTCGAGGTCTACCAATACGCCGAACCCGTGCGCGCGCAGGGCCTGGTCTTCATGGATACGCCGGGCTATGACCCGGTCTCCGCCACCGGCCAGGTCGCGGGCGGCGCCAATCTGATCTGCTTCACCACCGGCCGCGGCTCCGCCTATGGCTGCGCGCCGGCGCCCTCTTTCAAGCTGGCCACCAACACCGCCCTGTGGCGCCGGCAGGCCGACGACATGGACCTGAACTGCGGCGATGTGCTGGACGGCACGCGCGGCATCGCCGAACTGGGCGCGATCCTGTTCGAGCAACTGCTTGCAACCGCTTCCGGCGCGCCGTCGCGCAGCGAGCGCCATGGATATGGGCAACAGGAATTCGTGCCCTGGCAAACCAGCGTGATCACCTGATCCCTCCCATCCTCCTTGATTGGAATCCCATGAGCCTCTCTCACCCTCCCCGCCATCGCGGCCTCTACCCCGTCGTGCCGACGATCTTCAACGAAGACGGCAGCCTGGACCTGGACGGTCAGCGCCGCTGCGTGCAGTTCATGATCGACTCCGGCGTCGATGGCCTGTGTGTGCTGGCGAACTATTCGGAGCAATTCCTGCTGGCCGACGAGGAGCGCGAGATCCTGACGCGGCAGATCCTGCAATGCGTGGACGGCCGCGTGTCGGTCATCGTCACCACCAGCCACTTCAGCTCGACGGTCTGCGTCGAGCGCAGCCGGCGCGCCCAGGACATGGGCGCCGCCATGGTGATGGTCATGCCGCCCTATCATGGCGCGACGTTCCGGGTCGGCGAAGCGCAGATCCACGATTTCTACGCGACCCTGTCCGATGCGCTGCGCATTCCCATCATGATCCAGGACGCGCCCGTGGCGGGAACGCCGATGTCGCCCGCCTTCATGGCGCGCATGGCCCGCGAAATCGAGCAGGTGTCGTATTTCAAGATGGAAACGGCGGGCGCGGCGGCGAAACTGCGCGAGCTCATCCAGCTGGGCGGCGAGGCCATCGAAGGCCCCTGGGACGGCGAGGAAGGCATCACGCTGCTGGCCGACCTGGACGCCGGCGCCACCGGATCCATGACGGGCGGCGGCTACGCCGACGGCATCCGGCCCATCATCGACGCCTATCGGGCGGGGGACCGGGACAAGGCCTATGCGCAGTACCAGGCCTGGCTTCCCCTGATCAACCATGAGAACCGGCAGGCGGGGTTTCTGGCGGCCAAAGCCCTGATGAAGGAAGGCGGCATCATCCGCTGCGACGCGCCCAGGCATCCCTGGCCCGCCCTGCATCCGGAGACACGCCGGGGCCTGTTGGATATCGCCCGGAGGCTAGACCCGCTCGTGCTGCGCTGGGCCTGATAACGGGCCTGGCGAGCGTGGGGATCATCCTGTTGGCGGCTGCCGCGCTCAGGATGACCCGCGGCGCGCCGGCTCATGCATTTCCATCACGAATAGGACTTATCCGATTGCGGCGACAGGCTCGATAAATCTTTAATAGAAACAGGAACCATTCCTATTAAAAGGATTTCATCATGACCTCGCCGCACATCCGCTCCCGCGCCCTGCCGCCCCGCGCCAGTCTCTATTCCGCCTTCGCGGCCGCAACCGCCGCCACCCTGGCCGCGCCGGCCTATGCCCAAGGCGCCGCCGACGGCACGAGCGTGCAACTGGCGCCGGTCACGGTCAGCGGGCAGGCGGTCACGGGTTCCAAGACCGACGTTTCCGGATCGGCCAAGTACGCCGTGCCGCTGCTGGACGTGCCGCAGACCATCACCGTGGTGCCGCGCCAGGTGCTGGACGAACAGAACGCGCTCAGCCTGCGGCAGGCCCTGTCCAATGTCTCGGGCATCACCTTCAACGCGGGCGAAGGCGGCGGCGGTTCCGGCGACTCGATCAACATCCGCGGCTTCAGCGCCAACGCGAACATGCAGGTGGACGGCCTGCGCGACAGCGCGCAGACCAGCCGCAGCGACCTCTTCAACCTCGACTCGGTGGAAGTCATCAAGGGGCCCAACTCGGTCTTCGGCGGCTCGGGCACCACCGGCGGCAGCATCAACATGATCAGCAAGCAGCCCAAGTCCACGGATTCCACCGAGATCGCCGCGCGCCTGGGCACCGACCGCTACAAGCGGCTCACGGTCGACACCAACCAGACGCTGGGCAGCGAAGGCTTCGCCGCCTTCCGCCTGAACCTGATGGCCCATGGCAACGACGTGCCCGGCCGTGATCAAATCTACAAGCGCCGCTGGGGCGTGGCGCCTTCACTGACGCTGGGCATGAACGGACCGACGCGGCTGACGCTGAGCTTCCTGCACCAGACCGACGACAACCTGCCCGATTTCGGCGTGCCGGCGCTCTATGGCAAGCGACTCGACGGCGTCTCGCGGGAGTCCTATTTCGGCTGGCGCAACCTGGACAAGGAGAAGATTCAGTCCAACGCGCTCACCGCCAAGCTCGAGCACGACTTCTCGGCCGACCTCAAGCTGCAGAACCTGACCCGCTATTCCAGCCTGAGCCGTGACACGACCGTATCGGCCTCGCACGTGGATCTGCGCGGCATGCGGCCAGGCTACTACAAGCCGGCGGGCCCGCAGGGCTATGGCCGCGATTCCACCACCGAAATGTGGGTCAACCAGACCAACCTGACCAGCAAGTTCGACACCTTCGGCCTGGGTCATACGCTGGTGACGGGTTTCGAGATCTCACGCGAAACCTATGACCGCACGACCTACTCCTACAACATCAACCGCTACTATCCGGCGGGTGGCTTCGAACTGGCCCGTCCGCCCGGCCGCTGGGATGGCCCCACCAGCAAGAGCGCGTCCGCCCGCAACAAGACCAGCCTGGACACCAAGGCGCTCTATGCGATGGACACCATCGCGCTGGGACGGATGTTCGATGTCAGCCTGGGACTGCGCTACGACTGGATCGACGCCAAGTCGTCCAGCCGCCCCGTCGGCGGCGCGCGCCTGGATGTCGACAGCGCCGATCGCAAGCTCAGCACGCGCGTCGGCCTGACGTTCAAGCCCGCCGAGAACGGCCGCATCTATGTGGCCTATGGCACGTCCTTCAACCCGTCGGCGGAATTCCTGGTCACCACGGGCGGCGGCCTGGATGCCAGGAACAACAGCCTGGCGCCGGAAAAGAACCGCACGGTCGAGCTGGGCACCAAATGGGAACTGCTGGACCAACGCCTGGCGCTGGGCGGCGCACTGTTCCAGGTGGACAAGACCAATGCCCGCGAAGCGCTGGCCGATGGCAGCTACCTGCTCGCCGGCGCCCAGCGCGTGAAGGGCCTGGAGCTGAACCTGTCCGGCAAGGTCACGCCGCAGTGGGACGTGTACGCCAACTACACCTACATGGACAGCGAAACGCGCAAGTCGACCACCCAGCCGCTGCGCATCGGCCGCGCCCTGGGCAACACGCCGCGCAACTCCTTCAGCCTGTGGACCACCTATGCCCTGCCCGGCGGCTGGACGGTCGGCTATGGCGCGCGCGCCGTGGGCACGCGCAACGTCACCTCGCAGGGCGACGGCAAGCTCGACGCCTACTGGGTCCACAGCGTGATGGCGTCCTACGACGTGAACCGCAACCTCAAGCTGCAGCTCAACGTCGAGAACCTGACCGACAAGGCCTACGTCGAACGCGTGCGCCAGGTGGTGGGCAACGAGTCGCGCTCGTCCGCCATCGAGTACGGCGACGGCCGCTCGGCCATGCTGTCGGCTATCTACAAGTTCTAGGCCACAGACAGGAAGCCGCCGCGATGATCGTCCACGTACCCGGCGTGCTGGCCACCGGCCCGCTCACGAGCTGCCGGCAACTGCTGCAGCAGGCGGACTGGCAGGACGGCCGTGGCACCGCCGGCTTCCAGTCCGCCCTGGTGAAGAACAACCTGCAGCTGCCCGCCGATTCCGAACAGGGGCTGCAGGCCGCCGCGCTGATCGACCAGGGCCTGGCCCGCAATCCGCTCTTCATGTCGGCCGCGCTGCCGGCGCGCATCTTCCCGAAGCTGTTCAACGTCTACGGCGAAGGCCAGTCCTTCGGCCTGCACGTGGACAACGCCATCCGCTATGCGCCCGGCGCGACGTCCGGCATCCGCACCGACCTGTCGGCCACGCTGTTCCTGTCCGAGCCGGACAGCTACGACGGCGGCGAGCTGGTCATCCAGGACACCTATGGCGAACATGCGGTCAAGCTGCCGGCGGGAGACATGGTGCTGTATCCCGCCGGCAGCCTGCATCGCGTCACGCCGGTGACGCGCGGCATGCGCCTGTGCTCATTCTTCTGGATCCAGAGCATGATCCGCGACGATGGCCAGCGCGGGCTGCTGTTCGACCTGGACGGCGCCATCCAGGATGCCGGGCAGCAGCTGGGCGCCGGCCATGGCGTGGTGGTTCGCCTGACCGCCACCTACCACAACCTGCTGCGCCGCTGGGCGCATCCCTAGCGCCCAGCGTAGACCTCTCCAAAGCCCCCGGGCGCCGCCGACGCCGGCCACGCAGGTCGGCATTAGGCGGCGCCCACGCTCCGGCTGACCGCCATCTTGCGCCCGCCTTGCCACTTTCACGCACACGTCCCGAAATCTGTGTATAATCGCTGTCTTTGGTGAATGCCAGTGCGCAGCAAATCGCGAATAGCGGCCTGCGAACAATGAACGGCAAGCATCAAAATGCAGCAATGCAAACGCGGGAGTAGCTCAGTTGGTAGAGCGCAACCTTGCCAAGGTTGAGGTCGCGAGTTCGAGACT
>MCND01000535.1_pt1 | contig 10224 bp, 10 predicted proteins | sample 778211 | NCBI WGS metagenome assembly MCND01 (sample SAMN04296812, study PRJNA304217) | bioreactor metagenome | isolation source: activated sludge enriched with benzalkonium chloride | place: Turkey: Istanbul urban wastewater treatment plant
GTCCAGCGCGGAGGTGGGCTCGTCGAACAGCATGATCTTGGGCCGCATGCACAGGGCGCGCGCGATCGCCACGCGCTGCTTCTGGCCGCCGGACAGCTGGCCCGGATACTTGGACGCGTGCTGCGGGATCTTGACCCGTTCCAGGTATTCCATGGCGCGGGCCTCGGCTTCCTCGCGCGGCACGCCCTTCACCAGCATCGGCGCCAGCGTGCAGTTGTCCAGCACGGTCAGGTGCGGAAACAGGTTGAAATGCTGGAACACCATGCCAACCTCGGCGCGGATGCGCTCGATGTTCTTCAGGTCGTCGTTCAGTTCGATGCCGTCGACGACGATGCGGCCCTGCTGGTGTTCCTCGAGCCGGTTCAAGAGCCGGATGGTGGTGGACTTGCCGGAGCCGGACGGCCCGCACAGGATCAGCTTTTCCCCCGGCAGCACCTCCAGCGCCAGCTCGTCCAGCACCTTGAAGTCGCCATACCATTTGCATACGCCCTGCATCGTGATGATAGGGGCGGCGTAGTTCAATCCATCCATCGCATCAGGCCTTGGAAATGTCATGGTTTTCGCCGGCGCCGCTCCAGTAGCCCGGCACGGTCAGGCGCTTTTCGGAACGGCGGAACACGTAGGACAGCACGCTGCACATGGCGAAGTAGATGACGCCCACCATGGTGTAGACGGTCAGCGCCTGGAAGGTGGCGCCCGCCAGCATTTCGCCCGCGCGCATCAGCTCGTAGACGCTGATGACGGCCACCAGCGAGGTTTCCTTGATCAGCACCAGCGCGTAGTTGCCCAGCGCCGGGAACACGGTGCGCAAGGCCTGCGGCAGCACGATGCGGCGCAGCCGCTGCACCTTGCCCAGGCCCAGCGCGCGCGCCGCCTCGTACTGGCCGCTGTCCACGGACTGGATGCCGCTGCGGAAAAGCTCGGCCAGATAGGCGCCGAAGTTCAGCGTCAGGCCCAGCACGCCGGCAACGAAGCCGTTGATGACCACGCCCATTTCGGGCAGGCCGTAGTAGATGTAGAACAGCTGCAGCAGCAGCGGCGTGCCGCGTATCACATCGATGTAGAAACGCGCGCCGCGGCTGAGCAGCCGCGACGGCGACAGGCGGCACAGACAGACGACCAGGCCCAGGGCCACCGCCAGGAATGCCGAAGAGAAGAACAGCGCCAGGGTCCAGACCGTGCCCTCGGCGAGGGGGGTCAGGTACATGCGCAGGGTCGCGAGATCCAAGTCGTGCTCCTTATCCGTGCCGTTGTGGCGTCATTTGCTCATCAGGTCGGCCACGCCCCACTTCTGCCCGATGGCGGCAAGCTCGCCGTTCTGCTTCATCTGGGCCAGCGCGCCGTTGACCGCCTCCAGCAATGCGGCGTTGCCCTTCTGCACCGCCATGCCGACCTGCCACTTGCGCTGCGGCTGATAGCCGGTGTCGAGCTTCACGCCGGGGATGTTCTTGGTCTTGATCTGGTAGATGATGCTGGGCGGGTCCACGATGCCCAGGTCGATGCGGCCAGCGCGCACGTCGGCCAGCAGCGTGGAATAGTCCTGGTACGTCGACACCTTGGTGCCGGGCATGTCCTTGATCATGTTGAACTGCACCGAGTCCACCAGCACGCCGACGCGCTGGCCTTTCATGTCTTCGAACTTGGCGTACTTCTTGTCGGCCTTGTCGCTGACCACGATGCCCTCGCCCCATTCATAGACCGGCGCCGAGAAATCGATGGCGCGGGCGCGTTCCTCGGTGATGAAGAGCGGCGCCGACATGACGTCGGCGCGGCCCGAGGTCAGCGTCGGAATCAAGCCGGAGAACGGCACATCGGATAGCTTGTCCGACACCTTCAGGTGCTTGGCCACGGCCGCGGCCACGTCCACCATGATGCCTTCCAGCTGGTTCGACTTCGGATTCTTGAAGCCGTGCGGCGGCGCGGACGCCGTGGTGACCACGTTCAAGCTCTGGTCCGCGCGGATCTCGTCCAGCGTGCGCGCCTGCGCGCCGGCATGGACCAGCAGGCTGGCGGCAGCCAGGCCCAACAGGATGGATTTGAATTTCATCGTTTTCCCCTTGAATGAAGTTATCGGCGTGGCGCTGCCGGCTCAGGCCGGACGCCCCTGCGGATACTGCTGCACCGCCACCGCCGCCAGCGCGCAGAATTCCTGCATGACGGTGGCCGCCAGGAAAGCCGTGGCCCCCTGCACGTCTTGCGGCGGCGACACGGTGTTCACGTCGAACGCCACGAAGTTCAGGCCCGCGAGCTGGCGCAGCAGCGCCAGCCCTTCCTTGGCCGAGAGCCCGCCCCATTCCGGCGTGCACACGCCCGGCGCGCAGGAGGGGTCGAAGATGTCCATGTCAAAGCACAGGTACACCGGACGCTGGCCGATGCGCTGCTTGATCTGTTCCAGCGCGCCCTTCTGGTCCTGGTCGAAATCGTCGTAAGGCAGGATCGTGTAGCCGACCTCGCGCCCGAACTCCAGCACCCCCGGCATGAAGGAGCTGCCGCGCGTGCCCACGTGGAAGCTGGAGGCCACGTCCAGCAGCCCCTCTTCGGCGGCGCGCGTGAACGTGGTGGCCGTGTTGTAGCCAGGGATGGGATAGGTGTCGGTGTGCGAATCGAAATGCAGCACCACGAAATCCGGATGGCGGCGCGCCACGGCGCGCAGCTGCGGCAGCGTGACCGCGCCATCGCCCCCCATGGAAATCGGTATGGCGCCCGAATCCAGGATGGCGCCGATGCCGGCCTCGATCAGCGGATAGGAGGCGTCCGGATCGCCCGGATGGCAGGCCACATTGCCCACATCGATCGCGCGCAGGAATTCCGGCGGATTGTCGATGCCGTGGCGCCGGAAGATGTCGACCGGACGCAGCAGCCTGGACTGCTCGCGGATCGCGTCCGGCCCCTGGCGCGAACCCACCCGGAACGGATGCGTGCCGCAATCGAAGGGGATGCCCACCACGCAGGCGCGTGCGGCCCCCGTGCCGGCGGCGCGTGCGGAAGGCAGGCCCATGAACCCGGCGACGGGATGAAAACGGACTTCGGCTGGCTGCTGCACAACTCGGCTCCTGTGTGACGACCCGCTGTCATGGACAAGATCGGGATCACTATTTAGATTCAATCAAATCGCTGTGCGATATGAACGTGTCGAAATAAGAGTAGCGCGCGTACAAGCATCCAGCCAATTAGGGAGTTTCCCCTAATCGGTTGTTTTATATCCGACTAAATCAGTATGAATAAAAGGCACGCAGGCGCGAGGCGCCTGCGCCCTGCCCGCCGCGGAATCAGACCTCGTCGCCCGCGAACGGCATCGCGTCGCGCAGCGCGCCGCCTGGCGGCTCCATCTCATAGAAGGGGCGCGACCGCCCCAGCGTGCGCGACGCACTGATGGCGTGCGCCGTTTCCACCACTTGCGGACCAAACACTGCCTGCGCCTGGTCGAACGACCAGCGGCTGGACGGGACCGACACGTTGACCGCCCCTACCGGCGTGCCACCCGCATCGAGTACCGCGGCGCTGACCGTGATGTCGCCCGGGTAGAACTCGCCGTTGGAGCGCGCATAGCCATGGCGGCGGGCAAACTCCAGCTCGGCCAGGAGCTCGTCCATGCTGGTGATGGTGGCGGCCGTGTAAGCCTTGCGGTCGCAGCGTTCCAGGAAATCGCGCGCGACGCCGGGATCCAGCCTGGCCAGCACCGCCCGACCTGCCGCCGTGCAATACAGCGGCAAGCGCATGCCCACCGGCATGTTCACGAACATTTCCTTGTGGGTGGCAAAGCGCGCCACGTAGACCATGTCCAAGCCGTCGGGCTCGGCCAGGCTGCAGGTTTCCTGGCTGTTGCGGTTGAGCGTGTGCAGGAAGGGATTGCCGCCCAGCACCAGCGGGCTGGTCTGCACGTACTTCATGCCCAGCTCCAGCGACCAGGGCCCCAGCGAAAACTTCTTGCTCACGGGATCCTTGCGCAGATAGCCCAGGGTCCACAGCGTGTGGGTGAAGCGCTGCACCGAACTCTTGCTCAGTCCCGTCGCTTCCGCCAGTTCCGGCAAGGTCATGGCGGGCTGGCCCTCGCTGAAGGCGCGCAGGACAGAAACGCCGCGCGCCAGCGCGGCGATGAACAATGGGGAATCCTCGGCGTTGCGGGTCTGCGTCATGGCGCGTAATGGGGCGTCCGGTGGAAAGCGCATAGCGTACCGCATTACGGTTCATGCGTATCGCGTGGCGATGCCATAAAAAACGGCCCGGGTTACCGGGCCGTCTTGACGGGCGCGAACCTTAGCGGATCGGCCAGGGATACATGGCGCCGCCGTTGTTCCACAGCGCGTTGGTGCCGCGTTGCAGGCCGAGCTTGCTGTCCTTGCCGACGTTGCGCTCGAACACTTCGCTGTAGTTGCCCACCGCCTTGATGGCGTTGTAGGCCCATTTTTCATCCAGCCCCATGTTCTTGCCCGCCCCCGGCGTCACGCCCAGGATGCGCAAGACGTTGGGGTTCTTGCTCTTCAACATTTCGTCCACGTTCTTCTGCGTGATGCCGTATTCCTCGGCTTCCATCAACGCGAACAGCGTCCAGCGCACGATGCCCAGCCAGTTCTCGTCGCCCTGGCGCACCATGGGGCCCAGCGGCTCCTTGGAGAAGCGCTCCGGCAGGATCTCGTAGTCGTCCGGCTTGGCGACCTGGGTGGCGCGCACGGCGGCCAGTTGCGAGGAGTCGTCGGTAAAGGCGTCGCAGCGGCCCGACTCGAAGGCGCGCACGACTTCGGTCACCTTGTCGATCACCACCGGCTTGAACTCGATGTTGTTGGTGCGGAACCAGTCGGCCAGGTTGAGCTCGGTGGTGGTGCCGGGCTGCACGCAGACCGTGGCGCCGTTGAGCTCCTTGGCGCTTTTCACGCCCAGCTTCTTGTTCACCAGGATGCCCTGGCCGTCGTAGAAACTGGCGGCCACAGCGGCGAGCCCCAGCGAGGTATCGCGGGTCTGCGTCAGCGTGACGGTGCGCAGCAGCACGTCCACTTCGCCAGATTGCAGCGCGGTGAAGCGTTGCTGCGTGGACAGCGGCGTGCCCTTGAATTTGGTCGGATCACCGAACACCGCCGCCGCGACCGCGCGGCAGATGTCCACGTCCATGCCTTCCCATTCGCCCTTGCTGTTGGTGGCCGAAAAACCGGATACGCCGTCGGTCAGGCCGCACTGCACGAATCCTTTTTTCTTCACGGCATCGAGGGTGGGCCCCGCCACCGCCGCCTGGGATGCGCAAGCCAGGGCCAAGGCGCCGGCTGCAAACAAGATGGACCGCTTCATGATCGCTTCTCCTGAGATGGATGCCCGCGCCGGCTTGTAAGCCGGCTGCGGTTGAAACCGAGCCCTGCCTTACTGGGCCGGCCGCCAGATTAAGCCATGTCCACGGCGTGAACAACGCGAAGGCGCCTAGTGGAAACCCGCAGGCAGGCCGCCGTTCCAACAGATTGCAGAGCTGTCCGGTCACCGAACTTTATCCGCTCGCCAAGCCGTGATCCCCGCAGGCCCTGATGCCATACTTTTTTTCGCGTCCCGGGCCCGCCGCTGCCGGCGCCGCAATCCCGACAATAACGGCCGCGCTCTCGCCAGCGGCCGACTCATGGAGGAGACCAACCCATGGCATATGCAAGCACTTTGCCGTCCCGCCGCAGCACTCTCAAAACCCTGCTGGGCGCGACCCTGGCCGCGGCCGGGCTGGCGGCCGGCGCCGTCCATGCGGCGGATGACTGGCCCAGCAAGCCGATCAAGATCATCGTGCCGTACACGCCCGGCGGCTCGACCGACATCGTCACCCGCATCGTGATGGACAAGCTCGGCCCGCGCCTGAAGCAGACCATCATCATCGAGAACCGCCCCGGCGCCAACAGCAGCGTGGGCTCGGCCATCGCGGCGAAGGCCGAGCCGGACGGCTACACCTTCCTGTCCATTCTTCCGGCCTACATCATCAATTTCCACCTGTACAAGCTGGGCTACAAACCCGCCGACCTGACGCCGGTGGTGCAGATGGCGGACCTGCCCCTGTTCCTGTTCGTGGCCCAGGACATTCCCGTGAAGACGGTGGCCGAACTGGTCGACTATGCCCGCAAGAATCCGGACAAGCTCACCTACGCCTCCAGCGGCAACGGTTCCAGCGCGCACCTGACCGGCGCCGACTTCGCGCTGCAAAGCAAGATCACGATGACGCACGTGGCCTACAAGGGCAGCGCGCCCATCCTGGCCGACCTGCTGGGCGGCCGGGTATCCATGGTGTTCGACCCGATCCTCGTGCCCATGCAGTACGTCAAACAGAACCGGCTGAAGGCCTTGGCATTCACCGGCAAGGCGCGCTGGCCGACCGAGCCTTCGATCCCGACCATGGAGGAAGCCGGCCTGCCCGGCTTCGTCACCGGCTCGTGGGCCGGGCTGATGGCGCCGGCCGGCACGCCCGCGGCTATCGTGGACCGCATGGCGCGCGAGATCAGCGAGATCGTCAAGGAACCCGACGTCAGGCAGAAATTCCTGGACGCGGGCTTTCTGCCGGCCAGCGGCACCACCGCGCAATTCGCCGAGCTGATGAAGACGGACTCGACCCGCTACGCCGGGATCATCAAGCAGGCGCGCATCACCGTGGACTGAGCGCGCAGGAGCCCCGCCATGATCGACAAGTTCTACGACACCCCAGAAACAGCCGTCGCGGACGTCCACGACGGCGCCACCGTGCTGATCAGCGGCTTCGGCGGCGCCGGCATGCCCACCGAACTGATCCACGCGCTGATCGCGCAGGGCGCGCGCGAACTCACCGTGGTCAGCAACAACGCCGGCAACCACGAAACCGGCCTGGCCGCGCTGATCAAGGCTGGCCGCGTGCGCAAGGTGATCTGCTCGTTTCCGAAGGCCTCGCACTCCTGGGTCTTCGACGAGTTCTACCGCCAGGGCCGCATCGAACTGGAATGCGTGCCGCAAGGCACCATCGCCGAACGCCTGCGGGCGGCGGGCGCCGGCCTGGGCGGGTTCTACACGCCCACGGCCTACGGCACCGAGCTGGCGCGCGGGAAGGAAACGCGCATGATCGACGGCCGCGGCCACGTCTTCGAACACCCCTTGCACGGCGACTTCGCGCTGGTGAAGGCCGACCTGGCCGACCGCTGGGGCAACCTCACCTACAACAAGAGCGCGCGCAACTTCGGGCCCGTCATGTGCATGGCGGCCAAGACCGCCATCGTGCAGGTGCGCGCCAAGGTCGCGCTGGGCGAGCTCTCGCCCGAAGCCGTGGTGACGCCGGGCATCTTCGTCAAGCGCGTCACCCAGGTCGCCAACGCCGCCTTTTCCAGCTAGGGCTGGCCGAACCGCAAAGGAATCCGCATGTTCCAACCCCTGACCCGCGAAGCCATGGCGCGCCGCCTGGCCCAGGACATACCCGACGGCAGCTATGTCAACCTGGGCATCGGCATGCCGGTGCTGGTGGCCGCCCACCTGCCGGCCGGCCGCGAGATCGTGCTGCACAGCGAAAACGGCATCCTGGGCATGGGCCCGCCGCCCGCCGAGGCCGACATCAACCTGGACCTGATCAACGCCGGCAAGCAGCCCGTGACCCTGCTCGAGGGCGGCGCGTACTTTCATCATGCGGATTCGTTCGCGATGATGCGCGGCGGCCATCTGGACATCTGCGTCATGGGCGGCATGCAGGTCGCCGCCAACGGCGACCTGGCCAACTGGTCGCTGGCCAAGCCGGGAGAAGCGCCGGCCGTGGGCGGCGCCATGGACCTGGCGGTGGGCGCGCGCAGCGTCTACATCATGATGGAACACAACAGCAAAAGCGGCGAACCCAAGATCGTCGACCGCTGCACCTATCCGCTGACGGGCGCCGGCGTGGTGGACCGCATCTATACCGACCTGGCCGTCATCGAGGTCACGCCTGGCGGGCTGCTGGTTCGGGATATGATCGACGGCATGACCCTCTCAGCCCTACAGGCGCGCACCGGCGCGCCACTGCGCGCAGCCTGATGCGGCCCAATCTTCCCCCGCCCGGCTATGCCGCGCCGCTCGCGGCGGAAGATCACCCCGACCAGCTGCGCGGCGATCCGGACTACATGCTGACGCTGGCGCGCGGCCTGCATGTGATCCGCGCCTTCGGCACGCGCCGCCATCCGCAGACCGCAGCCGAACTGAGCCGCCGCGCCGGCCTGCCGCGCGCCGTGGTGCAGCGCTGCCTGCACACGCTGATCCTGCTGGGCATCGCCGAACAGCAGGGCAGGCTCTATGTGCTGACCCCGCGCATCCTGGGCCTGGGCTACGCCTATTTCTCGTCCACGCCCTTCGTCTCGCTGGCGCAGCCGGTGCTGGAAGAACTGAGCGCCACGATCAACGAAACCTGCGCGCTGGCCATCATGGAAAGCCACGAAATGCTGTACCTGGCGCGCTCCGAGGTCACCCGCCTGCTGGCGACCTCGATGGGGCTGGGCAGCAGGCTGCCGGCGTATTGCACCTCCATCGGCCGGGTGCTGCTGGCGCAGTTGCCGGAACCGGCGCTGGCCCGCTACTTCGCCGCGACCGAGCTGCAGCCGTACACCGAATTCACGATCGTCTCCGAAGACGGGCTGCGCGCGGAACTCGCCCGCATCCGCGAGCAGGACTACGCCGTCGTCGACCAGGAGCTGGAACTGAACGTGCGCGCCATTTCCGTGGCGGTGCGCTCGGCCAGCGGCAAGGCCTGCGGCGCGGTCAACGTCAGCGTCAAGGCGGCGCGGGTGCCGCTGAACCGGCTGACGGAAGATTTCCTGCCGCCGTTACGGCAGGCGGTGGAGCGGATCGGGGAGTTCCTGGCGGCGTGAGGCTCGAGCCTCACAGATCCGTCGTGTCCAGCGTGAAGGCGGCGGCGGCGCGGCCGATGCGGTCGTTGACCGCGTGCCAGTCATCGGTGGCAGGCGGCGCCTGCACAATGATGCGGGCGTAGCCCTGCTTGTCCAGGTCGCGCAACAGCCCGTAGAGCGCCTGCGCATAGCGCGCCGGATCGGCGGGCACGCCCTGCCACTGCACCCGCCCGTCGAGCGCATCGGGCCGATCGCCGTAGGCGACCACCACGACCTTGCCCTCGGGCAGGCCCTGCCCCTGCACCACGTCCCGCAGGCGCGCGTCCGAGGCCAGCTCCAGTGCCGTGCGCGGCGCGTAGTGCGCCTTCAGCGTGCCCGAGGCGCGCGGCGCGGCGGCGTCGGGCGCGAAGACCTGCACGCCCAGCACCGCTTCGATCTGCGCGGCGCTGATGTGGCCGGGACGCAGCAGCACGGGGCCGGCGCCGCGGTCCAGGCGCGACAGGTCGAGGATGGTGGATTCGATGCCTACATCCGAAGCGCCGCCTTCCAGCACCGGCATGCCGGCCGCGACTTCCTCGGGGAACTCGCTGCGCACGTGCTCGGCGCGCGTCGGCGACACCTGGCCGAACTTGTTGGCCGACGGCGCCGCGACGCCGCCCTGCCCGTTAGGCTTGCCCGCGGCAAACGCCGCCAGCAGCGCCTGCGCCACCGGATGCGAGGGGCAGCGGATGCCGATGCTGTCCTGGCCGCCGCTGACCGTGTCGACGATGTGCGGCGCGCGCTTGAGGATCAGCGTAAGCGGACCGGGCCAGAACGCGTCGATCAACAGGCGCGCCTCTTGCGGCACTTCCGCCGCCCAGTACGACAAATCGCCTTGCGGCGCGATGTGCACGATGACGGGATGGTTGGAAGGCCGGCCCTTGGCGGCATAGATCTTGGCGACCGCCTGCGGGTTCTCCGCGTCCGCGCCCAGGCCGTAGACGGTCTCGGTGGGGAATGCGGCCAACTCGCCGTCCAGCATGCGCTGCGCGGCCTGGGCGATCTCCGCGGCGCTGGCGGAAGCAGACGGGGGCAAGGAAGTCATGGCGTCCGCGCTTTACTCGGGAGCCTGCATGCCCAGCGCCGCCGCCACGCGGGCGGCGTCGTCGCGGGCCTGCTGCAGGGTAGGCGCCACGATCGTGATGTGGCCCATCTTGCGGCCGCGGCGCGCTTCGCGCTTGCCGTACAGGTGCAGCTTGGCGGTGGGCACGGCCAGCGCGGCGGCCCAATCGGGTTCGCGCTGCGCCGTGGCGGTGGCCGACGGATACCAGATGTCGCCCAGGATGTTCAGCATGACGGCGGGCGCCAGCAGATCGGATCCGCCCAGCGGCAGGCCAGCCATGGCGCGCGCCTGCTGCTCGAACTGGCTGGTCAGGCAGGCGTCCATGGTGTAGTGGCC
>MCND01000536.1_pt1 | contig 10219 bp, 9 predicted proteins | sample 778211 | NCBI WGS metagenome assembly MCND01 (sample SAMN04296812, study PRJNA304217) | bioreactor metagenome | isolation source: activated sludge enriched with benzalkonium chloride | place: Turkey: Istanbul urban wastewater treatment plant
GTCGTCATCGTCGTCGCTGCCGCCACAGGCGCTCAACAGGGTTACGCAAGCCAGCGACAAGGGCATCAGGGCCCGCCGCAGGCGGGTTACTTCGAACTGCATTCATAGCTCCAGCGTCAGGGCGGCCCACAACTCGCGGCGCCGCGCAGGGCGGGACTATGCCGGCTGCCGGTGACGTGGGAATGACAGGCTGGCGCCGGCGCGCGCCGCTAGCGGGGACGTGGCGCCGGCGCGCGGCCGGCGGCGCGACCCGGGGCGGCCTAGCCGCCGCGCCTGTCGCTGTTCTTGCCGCCTTTCGTGGGCTTGTCCTTCTTGCCCGGCGTCGCAGCCTCGGCGTCCGCCAATGCCTGCCTGATGATGGCCTGCGCGGTCCAGCGCGCCACCTCGGTCACTTCGGGCAGATCCAGCCGCCAGATGTCCTTGAGCACGAGGAACACCTCGGTGCCATAGACCAGCGACAGGGCCTGCGCCACGCGTTCCTGCTGCGCCGGCGTCAGCGCGCCGGCCAGCGGCGCGATGGCGCGCTTCAGGATGTCGACACGGTGGCCGCGCACCAGGCGCGGCTCGTTGCCGGCGCGGCCGGCGCTGGCCTCGGCGTGCTGTTGCAGCGAGACCTGGATGGCGGCGCGCAGCGGCGCCTCGTGCGCCTCCAGGCGCGGGTAGGCGAAGCGCAGCAGCTCGTCGACGCGCGCGCCGGCGTCGTCGGCGCTCGATTCCCAGGCCAGGATCGGGCCCAGGCTTTCGTCGACCACGGCGGCGATCAGCGCGCTCTGGCTGGGGAAATAGCGATAGGCGGTGGCGCGCGACACCTGGGCGTGCTCGGCCAGCTCGGCCACCGAGGGCGTGATGCCCTGGCCCATGAGCTGCTGCGCGGCGTCCAGCAGGATCTTGCGCATGCGCGCGCGCGGCCCGTGCGGCGGCTCGCCGCTGGCCTCGGCCTGGCGGCTGGCGGGGGCGATCAGGGCGCGCGCGGACGCCGCTTGCGGGGCGGTTCGGGTTTGACGTGAGACAGTCGTCTCAGTATGATTCTTTCGTCTCATTTATGAATTCTACAAGCCGGGCTCGCCCCGGCACATATCGAGGCGCGCATCGAGTGTAGCCGCCCGCGGGAGGAGTCATGACGAATACCAAGCGGCGGGTCTACGTGGCCGCCACCTACGACACCAAGGGCCATGAGGCCGAATACGTGGCCGGCCTGCTGGCGCGCGACGGTCTGGACGTGGTGACGGTGGACGTGTCCACCACCGGCGCGTCCAGCGCCGCCCGCGTGCAGGCCCGCGAGGTGGCCGCCCGTCATCCGGGCGGCGCGCAGGCGGTGTTCACTGGCGACCGTGGCACGGCCATCGCCGCCATGGCGCTGGCCTTCGAGCGCTACGCCGCCGCCGACGCCGGCATCGGCGCGCTGCTGGGCCTGGGCGGCTCGGGCGGCACGGCGCTGATCACGCCGGCCATGCGCGCGCTGCCCATCGGCGTGCCCAAGCTGATGGTATCGACCATGGCTTCGGGCAACGTCGCGCCCTATGTCGGGCCGTCCGACATCGCCATGATGTACTCCGTCACCGACGTGGCCGGGCTGAACCGCATCTCGCGCCGCGTGCTGGCCAATGCCGCCGGCGCCATTGGCGGCGCGTTCCGCCAGGCCGACAGCGCGGCCCAGGACAACGACAGCCGTCCCGCCGTCGGCATCAGCATGTTCGGCGTGACCACGGCCTGCGTGCAGCAGGTGGTGCCGCTGCTGGAGCCGGACTACGACTGCCTGGTGTTCCACGCCACGGGCACCGGGGGCCAGTCCATGGAAAAACTGCTGGACAGCCATCTGCTGTCCGGCGTGCTGGACCTGACCACCACCGAGGTCTGCGACTTCCTGTTCGGCGGCGTGCTGGCCTGCACCGAGGACCGCTTCGGCGCCGTGGCGCGCACGCGCGCGCCCTATGTGGGCGCCTGCGGCGCGCTGGACATGGTGAACTTCGGCGGCATGGAGACCGTGCCGGAACGCTACCAGGGCCGCCTGTTCTATCCCCACAATCCGCAGGTGACGCTGATGCGCACCACGCCCGCCGAGAACGCCCGCCAGGGCGAGTGGATCGCCAGCCGGCTGAACCGCTGCGACGGGCCGGTGCGCTTCCTGATCCCCGAGGGCGGGGTGTCGGCGCTGGACGCGCCGGGCCAGGCCTTCTGGGATCCGGAGGCCGACGCCGCGTTGTTCACCGCGCTGGAAACGCACTTGGTGCAGACCGCCGACCGCCGCCTGGTGCGCGTGCCCTGCCACATCAACGACCCGCTGTTCGCCCGCACGGCGGTCGAGCAGTACCTTGAAATCGCCCAACACTGAGGACCGCCGCCATGCCGCGCTTTGACCGCAACCAACTCATGGACAAGTTCCGCGCCATGGTGCGCGACCGCCAGCCCATCGTGGGCGGCGGCGCGGGCACGGGGCTGTCGGCCAAGTGCGAGGAAGCCGGTGGCATCGACCTGATCGTGATCTACAACTCGGGCCGCTACCGCATGGCTGGCCGGGGCTCGCTGGCGGGCCTGCTGGCTTACGGCAACGCCAACGAGATCGTGGTCGACATGGGCCGCGAGGTGTTGCCCGTGGTCAAGCGCACGCCGGTGCTGGCGGGCGTGAACGGCACCGATCCGTTCTGCGATTTCGACGTGTTCCTGGACGACCTCAAGCGCCAGGGCTTCGCCGGCGTGCAGAACTTTCCCACCGTGGGCCTGATCGACGGCACCTTCCGCGCCAACCTGGAAGAAACCGGCATGGGCTACGGGCTGGAAGTGGACATGATCCGCCTGGCGCACGAGAAGGGCATGCTGACCACGCCCTATGTGTTCAACGAGGCTGACGCCGTGGCCATGACCCGCGCCGGCGCCGACATCATCGTGGCGCATATGGGCCTGACCACCGGCGGCTCCATCGGCGCCGAAACCGCGCTGACGCTGGACGACTGCGTGGCCGCGATCGACCGCATCGCGGCGGCCGCGCTGGCGGTGCGCGATGACGTGATCGTGCTGTGCCATGGCGGTCCCATCGCCACGCCCGAGGACGCCGCCCACGTGCTGCGCGCCTGCAAGCATTGCCATGGCTTCTACGGCGCCAGCTCGATGGAGCGCCTGCCCACCGAACAGGCGCTGACCGCGGCCACGCGGGAATTCAAGGGTCTGACCTTCTAAGCTGTTTACCAGGCGCCGTGCACGGCGCCTTTTTCTTGTCTATCGCCGCACTCCATCCTTCCTTCACCGCATCCGCTTCGACAGGAGCCCCGCATGTCGCACACCGTGTATATCAGCGCCATCATCCATGCGCCGCTTGAGCAGGTCTGGCCCATGTTTCGCGATTTCAACGGCCTGGCCGGCTGGCATCCCGGCGTGGCCGTCAGCCGCCTTGAGGACGGCGGCCGCGCGGACGCACTGGGTTCGGTGCGGCACCTGACGCTGCAGCCGTCCGGCTTCGTGCGCGAACAGCTGCTGATGCTGGACGATCCGGGCACGGCGTTGCGCTATTCCATCATCGAGACCGACCTGCCCATGCGCGACTACGTCGCCGGCGTGCAGCTGCGCCGCGTCACCGAAGGCGGGCTGACGCTGGTCGAATGGTGGGCCGACTTCCGCGTCGAGGCCGGCGCCGATCTGGCGGCCGTGGCCGGCGCCGTGGGGCAGGGCGTGTTCGCGGCGGGGCTGAAGGCGCTGGACGAGAAGCTGCGCCGCTAGGTCCCTAGGCCCTGCCCGCGCGCTTGCGCGCGGCGCGGGCGCAGCCGGGCGGCAGCTCGGCCGTTTTCAAATAATCGCGGATCGCGCCGATCAGCGCATCGGCCGCCGGACTCAAGGGATAGTCCAGGTGGCGGATCAGGCAGACCGTGCGCACCATGGTGGGCCGGGCCAGCAGCGCGTAGGCCAGTCCCGGCTCGCGCACGCGCTCGGCGGCCAGCGCCGGCAGCAGCGCCACGCCCAGTCCCGCCTTGACCAGCGCCGCCTGCGAGGTGGTGCTGGACGCCTCATGGAAGGGCGCGGCGGCCTCGATCGGCAGGTCGGCGCGGGCGCGCAGCAGCGCGATGATGCCGGTCTCGTCCACCACGCCCACCAATTGGCGGCCGGCCAGGTCCGCCCAGCGCACCGTGCCGTCCCGGCCCGGGCGCAGCCCGGCGTCGTCCTCGCGGTACAGCACGCCGAAGCGGTCTTCCAGGAGCGGCTCGAAATCCAGCCCGGGCGCGTCCGCCCAACGGCTGGTCAGGCCGAAATCGACCTCGCGCGCGGCCACCTTGCGCTGGATGCGGCCGGAGTTGTCGTCGCTCAGGTACAGGCGCACGGCGGGATGGCGCGCGGCGAAGGCGGCGGCCGCCGGCGCGATGATCTGGGTGATGGCCGACGGCGCCGCCGCCACGCCCACGCGTCCGCGCTCCAGCGCGCCGAAGCGCACCACGTCGCCGATGGCGCCGTCGAAGTCGGCCAGCAGGCGCATGACGCGCGGCAGGAATTCCTCGCCCGCCGCCGTCAGCAGCACGCGCCGGCTGGTGCGCGCGAACAGCAGCGTGGACAGCGCTTCCTCCAGCTGGCGCACCAGGCTGGTGACGGAGGACTGGGTCTGGAACAGGCGCTCGGCGGCGCGCGTGAAGCTGGACTCCTGGGCCACCGCCACGAAGGCGTTCAGGTGCTTGAGCGTGACGTGCTTGGGCAGGCGATTCATTTCAAATCACGATGGATGGATCGATAAAAACAATTTTTCCAGATTGATTGGCCGGCCGATACTAGGACCTTCATCAAGCCGGGACACGCGCATGCGGCAGGACAAGCTGGATCTGATCATCGAAGGCGGCTGGGTCATCGACGGCCTGGGCGGGCCGCGCGTGCGCGCCGACGTGGGCGTGACGGATGGCCGCATCGCGGCGCTGGGCGACCTGTCCGGCTATATCGCCGACAGGCGGCTGGACGCGGCGGGACGCATCGTGGCGCCCGGCTTCATCGACGTGCACGGTCACGACGACCTGATGTTCGTGGAAAAACCGGACCTGGCCTGGAAGACCAGCCAGGGCATCACCTCGGTGGTGGTGGGCAACTGCGGCATCAGCGGCGCGCCCGCGCCGCTGCCGGGCAATCACGCGGCGGCGCTGGCCCTGCTGGGCGAGTCGCCGCTGTACGCCGACATGGATGCGTACTTCGCCACGTTGCAGGCGCAGCGGCCGATGATCAACGTGGCGGCGCTGGTCGGCCACGCCAACCTGCGGCTGGCGGCCATGCGCGATCCGTCGGCCCAGCCCACGGCCGATGAACAGAGCGCCATGGAGCGTATGCTGGACGCCTCGCTGGCGGCCGGCGCGGTCGGCTTCAGCACCGGGCTGGCCTACCAGCCGGGCGGCATGGCGCGGGCGGCCGAGCTGGAGGGACTGGCCCGCGTGGCGGCCGCGCGCGGCGCGCTGCACACCAGCCACATTCGCAACGAGGGTGACACGGTCGAGGAATCGGTGGACGAGGTGCTGTCCATCGGCCGCCAGAGCGGCTGCGCCACGGTGCTGTCGCATCACAAGTGCATGATGCCGCGCAACTGGGGCAAGAGCCGCGCCACGCTGGCCAATATCGACCGCGCCCGCGCCGAGGGCGTGGACGTGGCGCTGGACATCTATCCCTATCCCGGCAGCTCCACCATCCTGATCCCGGAGCGCGCCGAGCAGATCGACGACATCCGCGTCACCTGGTCGACGCCGCATCCCGAGTGCGCGGGCCGCTACCTGGCCGACATCGCCGCCGACTGGGGGTGCGACAGGACCGAGGCCGCGCGCCGGCTCTGTCCGGCCGGCGCGATCTATTTCGCCATGGACGAGGACGAGGTGCGCCGCATCTTCCAGCATGACTGCTGCATGGTCGGCTCGGACGGCCTGCCCAACGACGCGCATCCGCATCCGCGCCTGTGGGGAAGCTTCACGCGCGTGCTGGGCCGCTATGTGCGCGAAGCCGAGTTGCTGACGCTGGAGGCGGCGGTGGCCAAGATGAGCGCGCTGCCGGCGCGCGTGTTCGGCCTGGCCGGACGCGGCCGCATCGCCGTGGGCGCCTGGGCCGACATCGTGGTGTTCGACGCCGACACGGTGGCCGATCTGGCCACCTGGGAAGCGCCGACGCTGCCCTCGGCCGGCGTCGAGCGCGTGCTGGTCAACGGCGTACAGGTGCATCCGCCCTTGCCGGACACGCCGCGTCCCGGGCAGATCCTGCGCCGCTCGATCGCGGCGCAAGCATAACGATTCCATCCACAGGAGACTCCCCATGTTCCGCAAGACCTGCGCCGCGCTGGCGCTGGCCGCCGCATTGCCGGCCGCCCATGCCGCCTTCCCCGAACGCCCCATCACGCTGATCGTGCCGTTTCCGGCCGGCGGCCCCACCGACATCGTGGGCCGCCTGGCGGCGGCCAAGGCCGGCGAGATCCTGGGCCAGCAGATCGTGGTGGAAAACCGCACCGGCGCGTCCGGCACCATCGGCATGGCCGCGACCGCGCGCGCCAAGCCCGACGGCTACACCGTCGGCCTGGCCACCGTCAGCACGCACGGCACCGCGCCGCACCTGTTTCCCAACCTGGCCTATGACCCGGTCAAGGATTTCACGCCGGTCAGCAATCTGGTGACCAGCCCCAACATCCTCAGCGTCAATCCGCAGTATCCGGCCAAGAGCCTGGCCGGGTTCGTCGAGCATGTGCGCGCCAATCCGGGCCGGGACGGTTACGCCAACGCCGGCGCGGGCGGCGTCAACGACCTGGGCATGATCTGGTTCCTGCAGATCATCGGCGGCAAGATGAACAGCATCTCGTATCGCGGCTCGGCGCCGGCGCTGACCGACACGGTGGGCGGCGTCGTGCCGGTGATCTTCGACAATTTCCCGTCGTCGCTGCCGTATCTGAAGAGCAATCATCTGCGCGCGCTGGCCATTACCGGCCCGGCGCGCAACCCGCGCCTGCCGGACGTGCCGACCTTCGCCGAGCAGGGCTACAAGGACTATGACGTGACCGCCTGGTACGGCGTGGTGGCGCCGGCGGGCCTGCCCGACGACGTGCGCGACAAGCTGGCGCAAGCCTTCGCGCAGGCCGTGCGCGACCCGGCCACGGCGGCGAAAATGGAGGAAACCGGCGCCTTCCCGCTGGGCAACACGCCGGCCGAGTTCGGTGCGCAGATTCAGGCCGAGCGCGACCGCTGGAAGAGCGTGATCGACAAGGCCCAGATCAAGCTGCAATAAGGGCGTATCGCGGCGGCGTGGCGCGCGGCCGGCAGGCCCCGCGCGCGCCGCTTCAATACACGTCGCGGCGGTAGCGGCCGTCGTGCAGCAGCTGTTGCAAGCGGGCGTCGCCCAGGATGTCGCGCAGCGCCTCATCCACGCCGCCCGCCATGCCTTGCAGGCTGCCGCAGACGTAGACCGCCGCGCCCGCGTCGGTCCAGGCGCGAACCATGTGGGCCTGTTCGCGCAGCAGGTGCTGCACGTAGCGCCTTTCTTCCTGGTCGCGCGAGAACACGGCGTCCAGTCGTTCGATCTGGCCGGCGTCGCGCCAGCCTTCGATCTCGGCGCGGCAGAACCAGTCATGCGCGGCCTGGCGCTCGCCGAACACCAGCCAGTTGCGATGGCGGCCCGCCGCCAGGCGCGCCTTGAGCAGCGCGCGCAGGCCGGCCAGGCCGGTGCCGTTGCCGATCAGGATCATCGGCCGGTCGTCGTCGGGCGCGTGGAAACTGCGGTTGGACCGCAGCCGGAGATCGATCTCGTCGCCCAGCCGCGCCACGTGCGTCAGCCAGCCGCTGCCCAGGCCCAGGTCGCCTTCGGGCCCGCGCATCTGGCGCACCAGCAATTGCAGCGCGCCGTCGGCGGGCAGCGAGGCGATCGAGTATTCGCGGTGCGGCAGCAGTTCCCCGCCGCGTTCGCGGCGCGGGCCGATCTCGGCGATGTCGCCGGCCTGCCAGGCGGGCGCGGCGCCGGGCGGCGGCGCCAGTGTCAGCAGGTAGCAGGGGCCGCCCTGGCTGTCCGGGTTGAGTCGTTCGCGGCTTTGCAGACGCCAGGGTTCGTAGGCCGGCGTTTCCCAGTCGGGCAGGTCGCCGCGGCCGGCCAGCAGGCCCAGATGATGTTGCCAGTGGCGCAGCGCGGCGGCGTCGCCGTTGTCCACGTCGACGCGGTCGAACAGCGGCTGCGCGCCCTGTGCGCGCAGCCATTCATCCAGCGCGCGGCCGAAGCCGCAGAACTGCGCGTATTCGCTGTCGCCCAGCGCCAGCACGGCGTAGCGCAGGCCCGGAAGTTGCGGCGCCGCGCCGGCGGCGGCCGGCTGCATCAGGCTGGCGAAGGCGGCGGCGGCGTCGGGCGGATCGCCTTCGCCGTAGGTGCTGGCCACGAACAGCACGCGTTCGTAGCCGCGCAGCCGCGCCAGGTCGAGCTGGCCCAGCGCCGCGACGCGCACGTCCAGGCCGCCGGCGCGCAACGAGTCTGCGGTCTGGCCGGCCAGCGTCTCGGCGCAGCCGGTCTGGCTGGCGTGCGCGACGAGCACGGCGGCGCGCGGCGGCGGCTGGTCCAGCGCCTGGCGGGCCCGCGTTTCGCGCGCGCGCTCGCGGCGCGCGCGGCGCCAGGCCCAGGCGCATAGCAGCAGCCAGCACAGCACCACGCCGGCCGTGGCGGTCAGGCGCAGGGTCATGGCGTTCAAGATTGCGCGGCCAGCGCCTGGAACGCCGGGGTGGCGGCGAGCCGGAAGCCGCCGGCTTCGCGCAGGATGAAAAGCGCCGCCAGTCCGTGGCGGCGGGCCAGGTCCAGGCCCTCGGTTTCGCCCAGCACGGTCAGCGCCGTGGCCAGCGCGTCGGCCTGCATGCAGTCGGCGTGCAGCACGGTGACCGAGGCCACGCCGTTGCGCACGGGCTGGCCGTCGCGCGGGTCGATGGTGTGGGCGTAGCGCGCGTCGCCGCTGCCGGCGTGGCGGCGGTAGTCGCCCGAGGTGGCGATGCTCAGGTCGCGCAGCGGCAGCGCTAGCGCGTGGGCGTCGCTGGCGTCGGGCACTTCCACGGCCACGCGCCAGGGCTGGCCGTCGGGCCGCAGGCCGCGCGCGCGCAGCTCGCCGCCGACTTCCACCAGATAGCCGGTCGCGCCCAGCGCGTCCAGCGCCTGTGCGGCGCGGTCCACGCCATGGCCCTTCGCGATCGAGGACAGGTCCAGGTAGGTGCCGCCTTCCTGCCAGGCGGCGCGGCGTTCGGGGTCCAGCTTCACGCGTCGCCAGCCGCAGCGCGCGCGGGCCGCTTCGACGGCGGCGGGCGAGGGCGGTTCGAAGGCGCGCTGGTGCGGGCCGAAGCCCCAGGCGTTGACCAGCGGGCCGACGGTGGGGTCATAGGCGCCGCCGCTTTCTTCGGCCAGCGCCAGCGCGTGCGTCAGCACGTGCCAGAAGCCGGCGGGCAGCGCGCGCCAGCCGGGGCCGGCGCGGTTGTAGCGGGTGATGTCGCTGTGGTCTTCCCAGGTGCTCATCTCGGCCACCACCTCGTCCAGCGCGGCCTGGATGGCCTGGCGCGCGGAGGTTTCGGCGCAGCCCGCGGGCAGCGCCAGCCGGGCCGACCAGGTGGTGCCCATGGTGGCGCCCGCCAGCGCGGCGGCCTGCGGGGCCGGCCGCGAGGGCAGGGCGGCGTAGGCCACGCGCACCACGGGCGCGGGCGCGCCCCGGGGCGCGTAGGACGCGGGCGCGGACATGGCGGCCTGGGCCTTCAACCGGATCAGGGCTTGAGCACTTCGAAGGTGCCGGCGTAGGACAGGCGGCGCTTCTTGGCCTGCGGCACGCTGACCTTGGCGTCTTCCATGCCGGCCTCGACCCAGTACAGGCCCGGCTGCGGCCACTTGACCGAGAACTTGCCGTCCTTGTCGGTCTTGGCCTTGATCTCGCCGACCTGGTCGCGGTAGCGGATGCCGCCGGCCACGATGGTCATTTCCAGGTCCGCGGCGGGCTGGCCGTCCAGCAGCATCTGGAAGGTGGCGGTCTCGCCGGCGTACAGGTCGTTCGGGTGCGTGACGGGCGCCAGTTCCAGGCCTCGGCCCACGGGCTTGACGGCGCTGGGCTTGCCGGCGGTGACGAAGGTCTCGACGCGGCCCAGGCTTTGCGAGACTTCCAGCTCGTCGGCCTTGGCGGGCACGGCCTGGGCCAGGCCCTCGGGCTTGCCGAAATAGCGCTTGGGCTTGCCGTCTTCCTTCCAGCGCGCGAACACGCCGTCGTTGACCACGGCCACGCGGTAGGTGC
>MCND01000537.1_pt1 | contig 10212 bp, 8 predicted proteins | sample 778211 | NCBI WGS metagenome assembly MCND01 (sample SAMN04296812, study PRJNA304217) | bioreactor metagenome | isolation source: activated sludge enriched with benzalkonium chloride | place: Turkey: Istanbul urban wastewater treatment plant
CTGGACCTGGACCGCTTCGACCATCTGGCGCGCACCACGCCGGTGCTGGCCAATCTGCGGCCGGCCGGCAAGTACCTGATGGAAGACTTCTATTACGCCGGCGGCCTGCGCGCCATGCTGGTGCAGCTGGGCGAGCTGCTGGATACGACGCAGCGCACGGTGGACGGCCGCACGCTGGGCGAGAACATCGCCGGGGCGCGCATCTTCAATGAAGACGTGATCCGGCCGCGCGCGCAGGCGCTGATCGAGCGCGACGGGCTGGCGGTGCTGCGCGGCAACCTGGCGCCCGACGGCGCGGTGATCAAGCCGCCCGCGATGGAGGCGCAGTTGCAGGTGCACACGGGCCGCGCGGTGGTCTTCAAGGACTACAACGACATGGCCGCGCGCATCGACGATCCCGACCTGGACGTGGATGCCGACAGCGTCATCGTGTTGCAGAACGCGGGGCCGCAGGGCGCGCCCGGCATGCCGGAATGGGGCCAGCTGCCGATTCCGCAGAAGCTCCTGAAGCAGGGCGTGCGCGACATGGTGCGGATTTCGGATGCGCGCATGAGCGGCACCAGCTATGGCGCCTGTGTGCTGCACGTGGCGCCCGAGGCCTATGTGGGCGGCCCGCTGGCGCTGGTGCGGGACGGCGATCGCATCACGCTGGATGTGCCGGCGCGGCGCCTGGAACTGCTGGTGTCCGACGAAGAGCTGGCCGCGCGCCGCGCCGCCTGGCAGGCGCCGCCGCCGCGTTTCGAGCGCGGCTACGGCGTGCTGTACCTCAAGCACATCGGCCAGGCCGACACGGGCTGCGATTTCGATTTTCTTCAGACCGAAACGCGCGCTCCGGCCGCGGGCGAGCCTGAAATCCACTGACCCGGGCACCGGGCGCACATACTAAAAAACCCACGGAGGAGACAACCATGCAACAGAAAAAACCGGCGGCGCGCGCACGCCTGGCCGTCCTGGCGGCCGCGGGGACGCTGGCCATCCTGCCAGGCGCGCTGATGGCGCAGGGCGCGGCCTGGCCCGCCAAGCAGATCAAGCTGGTCGTGCCGTTTCCGGCCGGCGGCAGCACCGACTCGGTGGGCCGCCTGCTGGCGGCAGAGCTGTCCAAGGAGCTGGGCCAGACCGTGGTGGTCGAGAACAAGGGCGGGGCCAACGGCAATATCGGCTCGGACATGGTGGCCAAGGCCGAGCCTGACGGCTACACGCTGCTGCTGTCGGGCGTGGGCTCCAACGCCATCAGCTACGCGGTCTACCAGAACATGCCGTACCGCAACAGCGACTTCGCGCATGTGTCGTTGCTGGCGACCGGTCCCAATGTGCTGGTGGCCAACAACGATTTCCCGGGCAAGACCTTCGCGGACTTCATCAAGCTGGTGCGCGAGAACCCGGGCAAGTACACGCACGCGAGTTCGGGCAGCGGTTCCTCCGGCCACCTGGCCATGGAAATGCTGGAGCAGGACGCCAAGATCGACCTGGTGCACGTGCCCTACAAGGGCGGCGCGGCCGCCATCACCGACATGATCGGGGGCCGCGTGCAGGTGATGTTCCTGAACCAAGACACGCTGCTGCCGCAGGTCACTTCGGGCAAGCTGCGCGCCTTGGCCGTGGCCAGCGCCAAGCGCAATCCCGCCTATCCCGATACGCCGACGGTGGCGGAATCAGGCTATCCGGGTTTTTCGGCCGAGTCCTGGTTTGGCCTGTCGGCGCCGGCCAAGACGCCGCCCGCCGTGATCCAGCGCCTGAACCAGGCGACGGTGAAGGCGCTATCCTCGCCCGAGATCCGGCAGAAGCTGGAGAGCGTGGGTTTCGTGGTGGTGGCGGACGACCCGAAGTCGTTCTCGGCGTTCGTGGATAACGAGATCGCGAAGTGGGGCAAGGCGGCCAAGGCTTCGGGCGCGAAGATGGATTGAATGCAGGGCCGGGCCTGAGGCCCGGCCGAACATGATTTTTCTCTATGAAGTGAAGACGGCAATGAACTCACCCCTACCCAACCGTTTCCGGCAACGCATCCTGGCACGCGAACGGCTCATCGGATTCTGGATGTGCATGTCCAGCCACATCACGGCCGAGCTCGTGGGGCTGGCCAATTTCGACTGGCTGCTGCTGGACGGCGAGCACTCGCCCAACGAGGTGCCGATGTTCCTGCAGCAGCTGCAGGCCCTGCAGGGCAGCGCCAGCGCCGCCGTGGGCCGGCCGTCGTGGAATGATCCGGTGGAGATCAAGCGGCTGCTGGATATCGGCTTCTACAACCTGCTGATTCCGTTCATCGAATCCGAAGAGGACGCGCGCCGGGCCGTGGCCGCCACGCGGTATCCGCCGCAAGGCATGCGCGGCGTGGCGGGCGCGCAGCGCAGCAACCGCTACGGCACGGTGCCGGACTACCTGCACACCATCAACGACAACATCTGCGTGCTGCTGCAGATAGAAAGCCGCCCCGGCATAGACGCGGTGGACGAGATCGCCTCCGTGGAAGGGGTGGACGGCGTGTTCATCGGGCCGTCCGACCTGGCCGCGGCGCTGGGCCATATCGGCAACCCGGGCCATCCCGAAGTCCAGGAGGCCATCCGCCACCTGTACCAGCGGGTGTCGGCCCAGGGCAAGGCCGTGGGCATCCTGGCGCCCGTGCATGCGGACGCGCGGCGCTATCTGGACATGGGCATGCACTTCGTGGCGGTGGGCACCGACCTGGGCGTGTTCAAGCAGGCGACCTTTGCCTTGCGCGAGGCGTTTCCGACCTGATGATGCTCAGGCGTCTTCCAGCGCCAGCAGCTCGCTGACCGTCTGGCGGCGGCGGATCAGGCGGGCCTTGCCCTGGTCCAGCAGCACTTCCGGCGCCAGCGGGCGGCTGTTGTAGTTCGAGGACATCGACGAGCCATAGGCGCCCGCGTCGTGGAATACCAGGAAATCGCCGATGCGCGGCTGCGGCAGCAACTGGTCCGACACGACGCCGCCGGCATCCTGGGTGAACACGTCGCCCGATTCGCACAGCGGGCCGGCCACGGCAATGCGCGTTTCGGCCGTGCCTTGCGGCCGGCTGCCGTCGGGCGCGTGCACCGAGATCTGGTGGTAGCTGCCGTACATGGCCGGACGCATCAGGTCGTTGAAACCGGCGTCGACCAGCGCGAAGTCGCGTTCCGGGCGGCGGTTGATGGCATGCACTTCAGACACCAGCGCGCCGGCCTCGGCGACCAGGAAGCGGCCCGGTTCGATTTCCAGGCGGATCTCGTGGCCCAGGCGCTCGGCGATGCGCCGGCGCGCCGCGTCCCATTGTTCGAAGTAGTGGTCGCAGTCGATGCGGGCGTCGCCTTCGCGGTAGGGAATGGACAGGCCGCCGCCCGCGGAAATGGCTTCGATGTCGTGGTCCAGCGAGGCCACCACGTCGACCATGGCGTCGCACACGCTGGACAGGTGGGCGTAGTCCACGCCCGAGCCGATATGCATGTGGATTCCGACCAGTTTCAGGCCGTGGCGGCGCACGATGGCCATGGCTGCCGCCACGTCGCCGATCCAGATGCCGTGCTTGCTCTGCGGGCCGCCGGTATTGGTCTTGTTGCTATGGCCGTGGCCGAAGCCCGGGTTGATGCGCAGCCAGACGCGATGGCCGGGCGAGGCCTGGCCGACGCGCGCCAGCATGTCCAGCGAGCCCGCGTTGACCGTGATGCCGTGCTTGAGCACGGCGGCCAGCGTGGCGTGGTCGATCAGGTCCGCGGTGAAGACGATGCCTTCCGGTTCGCCCTGGGGCTGGAAGCCGGCGGCCAGGCTGCGTTCGATCTCGCCCAGCGAGACCGCATCCACCACGGCGCCCTCGGCGCGCATCAGGCGCAGGATGTGCAGGTTGGAGCAGGCCTTCTGCGCATAGCGGATGGTGTCGAAGCGGCGCAGTTGCGCGATGCGTTCACGGATGACGGCGGCGTCGTACACCCAGAGCGGCGTGCCGTGTTCGGCGGCGAGTTGGGTGAGTTGGCGCGGATCGAAGGCCATGGCGGGCGAAACCTTGTGGATGGAAGTGAAAACAAGGCGGCATGATGCCCGGCTTCGGTCATCCAGTAAAATGCTTATATTTCCTTTATCGATTCATTCCTGATATGGGTCAGGCCATGCTGACACACCGCCAGATCGAAGTCTTCCGCGCCGTCATGATCGCCGGCAGCGTGACCAAGGCGGCCGAGCTGCTGGGCTCGTCCCAGCCGACTGTCAGCCGCGAGCTGGCGCGCATGGAGCAGGGCATAGGCTTCACGCTGTTCGACCGGGTGGCGGGGCGGCTGCGGCCCACCATGCCGGGCCTGGCGCTGTTCGACGAGGTCCGCCAGTCCTATGCCGGCCTGGAGCGGGTGGCCTCGGCCGCCGCGCGCCTGCGGGCCTACAAGGGCGGGCAGCTGTCGGTGATTGCCTTGCCGGTCTTTTCCCATTCCATCCTGCCGGACGCGTTCCGGCGCTTCCATGAGCGCCATCCCGGCGTGAGCCTGGCGGTGGAAACGCAGGAGTCCCCCTTCCTGGAGGAATGGCTGAGCGCCCAGCGCTACGACCTGGGCCTGACCGAACACGACGCGGCGCCGGCCGGCACGCGCGTGGAGCTGCTGCTGCAGGTGGACGAGGTATGCGTGCTGCCCGATGGCCACGCGCTCTTGGGCAAACGGCGCATGGAACTGGCGGATTTCGAGGGGCATGCGTTCGTCAGCCTGTCTTCCAGCGATCCCTATCGCATCCAGATCGACGAAGCCTTCGCCGAAGCCGGGGTGCTGCGGCGGTCCATCGTCGAGACGACGACCGCCGTGTCGGTGTGCACCTTCGTGCGCCAGGGCCTGGGCCTGGCCATCGTGAATCCGCTGACGGCGCTGGATTTTGTCGGCCGGGGGCTGCATATCCGTCCCTTGGCGCGCTCGTTTCCGTTTCGGGTCAGCGTGGTGTTTCCCGAGCATCGGCCGGGCAATCCGCTGGTGGACGGGTTGATGGCGTCATTGCGCGAGGCGGCGGAGGCAGCCCGGAGCCGCCTGGCATCGGGCCTGGATCAGGAAATGCCGCGCAGTCGCCGCTCGGCCGCCAGCCGGTAGGCGCGCAAGCGCGCCTTCAGTAGCGGGTCGCCCGCGAACTCGATGCCGGCAGGCAGGATGGAAGGGTCGAACACCAGGGCGCGTTGCGCGTCCTGATCTGGCGCAATGCGTTCCAGCATCAGGTATCCCAGGAGCATCGAGCCACCGTGTCCGGTCCAGGCCGTGGACGGGTCGTCCGTCGCGCCTTGTTCCGGCGCCGGAGTGAACGCCAGTTCCAGCGCCACCGGGCCCGCCGCCATGGCGTGGCGCAAGGCCTCGTCCATACAGTTCCGACCGGTCAGGGCCTTGTGCGCACCGTCGGCGTTCCTGCCCCGGATCGTCAGCCTGCCGGTTCGCGTCCGGCCATCCGCGGCAGTCAGGCGGTAGGAATGAAGCATGTGATAGCTGCGCGAGGCGTAGCCCGTGGGCAGGGTGTCTTGTTGCAGTTGGCCGAAGCGTTGCGCCGACGCATTGGCCGCCAGGTGGGCTTGCAGCGCTTCGGGGGCCGTGCGCTGCGCGTTCAAGGCCTGTATGAAGGCAAGAAACGTCTGCGGGTCTTGCGCGGGGAAACCGTCGATCGAGTGGCCGACGAGCACCAACTGGGAATCCTGTCCGATGCGCACGGCCAGGCCGCGCGGTTCGGCTTGCGGACTGTCCTGGCGAATCCGCGGGTCGGGGCCGGAGTCTGAGAATCGGGCGAGGAGCGGCTGCTCCGCGTCGTTGAACATGGACGAAGCGCAAAATTGCGCTGCCTGGGGCACGCCGAGGAGCCTGCCTTCCACAAGTAGTCCGCGCGCGTGGTTGACGCGGCAGCCTGGCGGGACATCCGCGCCCGCATGGAGCGCGTCGATCAGCTTTGCGGCGATGGAATCCGGCATGGAAGTCTCCTTTTTTCTAATGGATGTTCTGGCTCGTCGGCGCTACCCGAGGCCAGGCTTGAGCGCGATGTGCTTGTATTCGATGAAGTCCTCCAGTGCGGCGAGGCCGTTCAGGCGTCCGAGTCCGGACTGCTTGAAGCCGCCTTCCTCGGTGCCGTCATAGACCTTGGCCCAGTCGTTGATCCAGACCGAGCCGGCGTCGATCGCTTGCGCGACCCGCAGCGCCCGGTCCACATCGCGGGTCCAGACGCTGGCGGCAAGACCATATTCGTTGTCGTTGGCCAGCCGGACCGCCTCGGCCTCGTCATTGAAGCGCTGGATCGTCAGCACCGGGCCGAAGGTCTCTTGCTGCACGATGGCCAAACGGTTGTCGGAAACTTCCAGCAGCGTGGGGCGATAGAAGGCGCCGCGGGCCAGGGGGCCAGTGTTTATCGGGCCGCCGCGCTCGACGACGCCGGCGCCGGCGGCGATCGCCGCATCGACGGCCTGGTCCACGCGTTCGACGTTGGCGCGGTCGATCAAGGGCCCCATGTCGCTGTCCGGATCTGCTGCCGGGCCGACCTTGACCCTGCGCAGCCGGCTGGCGAGTCCTTCGCGGACCGCCGCGTAGATGCCGTTGTGCGCCAGCACTCGGGATCCGGTCATGCAGAACTGCCCGCTGAACACCGTGAGCGCTTTCTCCAGTACCGGTAGCGCGGCCTCCACGTCCGCGTCGTCGAAGAGGATCATCGGCGTCTTGCCGCCCAGTTCCATGCCGAAGCGTTTCAGGCGCTTGGCGCCGGCGCTGCCAATCGCGCGACCCGTGCGGGTGGATCCGGTAAAGCTGACGACAGGGACCTCGGGCGAGTCCACGAGATAAGCGGAGCCGTCGGACCCGCTTTCGAAGAACAGGTTGATGACGCCATCCGGGAGATCCTGCGCTTCGGCCATGATTTCGGCCATGAAGCTGGCGGTCTGCGCCACCTGGCCCGGCAGCTTGACGACGGCGGTGCAGCCCGCTGCCAGGGCCGGCGCCAGCGACCGTATCGTCAGCACGGCCGGAGAATTCCAGGGCGCGATCACGGCCGCCACGCCCATGGGTTTGCGTAGGACCATGGAGACGCTGCCGGGCCTGGGCGTGAGCGCCCGGCCGCTATCCAGCAGGGCGGCGGCGGCCGCGTAGCGCAGCTTGCCTGGAATCATGTCGAGTTCGAAGCCGGCTTCGCTCTTGATCTTGCCGTTTTCGAGCGAGAGGATGTCCAGCAGCCGGTCGCGGTTGCGTTCGAAGGCCTGCGCAAGCTGCTCCAGCACGCGGGCGCGCAGCTCGTGGTCGTGTGCCCAGGGAGTCGCATGGAAAGCTTGCGCAGCGGCGGCGACGGCGGATCTGGCGGCCAGCAGGCCGTTGTCGGGATAGTGGCCGATGACGTTGTAGGTGGCGGGATCGATGGACTCGCTCATGGGGCCTTCGGAGCGCTGGACGCCGCCGATCCAGTTGTATGCCTTGCGCGGCCTGGTGTTGTTCGCGGCGGTGTTCACGGTTTGGCCTCCGTGGTCCTGATCCAGTGGCTGACGCGCTCGGCCAGCATGACCACCGTGGGGTTGGTGGCGACCGAGGGGACATCCGGGAAGCTGGATGCGTCCGCGACCCGCAGCGCGGCGATGCCGCGCACGCGCCCCTGGTAGTCCGTCACGGCGTCGGGGTCCCTATCGCCGCCCATGGGCGCGGTCGAAGCGGGGTGATGATAGATGTCTAGCGCTTTGGGCAGCGCCGCTTCCAGCGCCGTGGCGTCCGCGGCGGCCGGGCCGGGCACGAGTTCCTGCGCGATGATTTCGGATAGCGGGCCCTGGCTCGCGATCCGGCGGATCAATTGGATGCCCTCGACCATCAGCTCCCGGTCGCGCGCCGTCCCCAGGATGTTGAGGTCGATGAGCGGAGCGGTACGCGGATCACGGTCCCGCAGCTTGAGCGTGCCGATGGAGCTGGGTCGGGTCAGCGCCAGGGCCAGCATGAAGATCGCGCCCGTGGGCGAGTCGGCGGGGTCGCCGTAGTGCACGGCGCTGACGTGCAGATCGCCGTCGCCGGGGCCGGCTTTGGACGACTGCGTCCAAAGAATCGCGCCGACTGGCGGAATGGGTAGCCCCAGGCGTTCGGGGTGGGCTGCCCAGATCGTGAAGTAGAAGGGGTGTTCCTGCAGGCGCCGCCCGACCGGTAGATCGGCCGCAACCGGAATGCCCAGCGCCTGGAGGTCGGCGGCGGGACCGATGCCCGAGCGCAGCAGGATGGCCGCCGACCCGTAGGCGCCGGCCGACAGCACGATCTCGCCAGCGGCGATCCGCTGGCCGTCGGCCAGGATCAGGGCTTGCGCCCGGCCGTCCTTGATCTCGACGCGGTCCGCCAGCGTTTCGCTGAGGATCGTCAGGTTGGGGCGGGCCCTTACGGCGTCTGAAAGATAGGTCATGCCTGTGTTCAGCCGCTGGCCCATGCGGTTGTTCATGGGGTAGGGGCCGACGCCGAATGGGGAGTCGCCGTTGAAGTCCTGCACCCTGGGATGGCCCGCCATCTGGGCCGACACCAGGAAGGCGCGCTGCATGTCGGAAATCTCGTCGTCCTGCAACTGGTGCACGGGCTCGGGGCCTGCTCGGCCATGGCATTGGTCCGCGCCCGAGGCGGTCCATTCGCTGCCGCGGAAGAATGGCAGCACGTCGACGATGGACCAATGCGGCAGGCCGGCCTGGGTCCAGCGTTCGAAGTCGGCGGCGGGCGCCCGCATCCAGACGCCGGCATTCACGGCCGAGGAACCGCCCAGCACCTTGCCGCGCGGGACGGGGAAGGATTTTCCGCTCCAGCCCGGCAGGGAGGCGTATCCCCAGTCGTGCCTGGCGTCGCCGCCGATGATGTGCTGGGCGCGGACGGCGTCCGGATAGGCGTGCGGCGGATAGGCTGGGCCGGCCTCGACCAGCAGCACGCGGCGGCCCGCGTCTTCGCTCAGGCGGCTGGCCAGCACGGCGCCCGCGGAACCGCCTCCCGCCACGATGATGTCGAAGGCGGCGTTCTCAAATTCTGAATTTTCCGACCCCTTGGGGTGGCGCAGTCCTGTATTCATAGCGTTCCCGGCTGAAAATTTCGAGCTTGTGTCAGGATGGGAGGTCCAATCGCATCGGACACTGATCGGATTCAGGCTGTCGCGGCCGGTCAGCAAATCACCCACTGGGGTGCATCATTCATCGGTACTGCCGCCAACAGAAGACGGGCGGCGGTCTCTAGACTCGCGAGCATATGTCCGGAACCTTCTCGATCGAATCGTTCAGTGCGATGGTGGCCTTCGCGGCCACCGTCGAATCCGGCAGTTTTGCCGCGGCCGGGCGCAAGCTGGGCCTGTCTGCTTCGGCGGCGGGCAAGGCGGTCGAAAGGCTGGAGCTGAAATTGGGCGTGCGGCTGCTGCATCGCAGCACCCGTTCGCTGGGCCCGACCGGCGAGGGCGAGGTCTTGTACCGTTATGTCAGCAAGATCCTGAAGGATCTCCAGGAGGCGGAACGCGAATTGCAGCTGCTCCAGAACACGCCTCGCGGCCGCCTCAAGATCAGCGTCCCCACGGTGATGGGGCGCAGGATCGTGTTGCCGGCGCTCAGCGACTTCCATTCGCGCTTTCCCGAGGTCGTGGTCGACATCAATCTCGACGACCTGATCGTCGACGTGATCGAGGACGGATACGACGTCGTGCTGCGCCTGGGCGAACTGGAGGATTCCGGGTTGCAGGCCCGCAGCATCGGCCCGCACTCGTTCACGACTTGCGCCTCGCCTGCCTACCTGGCGCGCCACGGCATTCCTCGGACCCCGGCGGACCTCAGTGATCATCACTGTATCCACTATCGCTTTCCGACCACGGGACGGCCGGAAACCTGGGCCTTCAAGGGCGTGCAGCCGGGCAAGCTGCCCAAGCCTTCCGGCGTCTTGAACGATGGCGAAGCCCTGGCTTCCGCCGCGATCAGCGGATTGGGGATCGTGCAGGCGCCCAGCTACCTGGTAAAGGAGGATGTGGCGGCAGGGCGGTTGCAGCCAGTGCTCGAGGACTACACGGAAAACCGCGGCAGCGTATCGCTGCTATGGCCGCCCAGGTCGGCGGAAATCGCCAGGGTCCGCGTGTTCATCGACTTCTTCGCCGAACGGATCGCTGCGCAGCTGTAGCTGGGTCGAGCGAAAGCCGTGCTCGGGCCTCGGCTGGGCGGGATGGCGCGCGTCGGGCAAAGGCCGCTGCGGCGGCCAGGAACGCAAAAAAGGATGCCCAGGGGCATCCTTTTTCATTTGCCGTATTCGTGACGCCCTGAGAACA
>MCND01000539.1_pt1 | contig 10167 bp, 9 predicted proteins | sample 778211 | NCBI WGS metagenome assembly MCND01 (sample SAMN04296812, study PRJNA304217) | bioreactor metagenome | isolation source: activated sludge enriched with benzalkonium chloride | place: Turkey: Istanbul urban wastewater treatment plant
GTGATTTCCAGCTCGGCGATGCCCGATTCAGCCACCAGGTCGATCAGGGTTTTGAGTTTTCGAAGGTCCATAGAAGCTGCTTCCCGAAATAGTGTCGGCAACGTCCCTGCGTCGGGACCGCGCCGTTTAAGATGTAAAAGCGATGTGTTGGAGCGAGATCAGTGCCGCACCGCGTAGCGCAGGGCCGCCTCGTAGCCGTCCGCGCCCAGGCCGCTGATGAGGCCTACCGCCAGATCGGACAGATACGAGTGATGCCTGAAGGGCTCCCGCTTATACAGGTTGGACAAATGTACTTCAATAAATGGGATCGCGACCCCGGCCAGCGCATCGCGAACCGCGACGCTGGTGTGCGTGTAAGCCGCCGCGTTGATGATGATGAAGTCCGTGCCGTCTTGCCGCGCCGCCTGGATGCGATCGACCAGTGCGCCCTCGTGATTGCTCTGCCACGCCGTGAGCGTGGCGCCCAGTTCCCCTGCAAGCCGTTCCAGGTTTTCATTGATCTGCTGCAGCGTCAGACTGCCGTAGATATGAGGTTCCCGGGTGCCTAGCAGGTTCAGATTCGGGCCATGCAATACCAGTATGTTTTGCGCCATGCGCTTGCCAATGAGTGGATTGCCAATCTTGATTTGTTGGCAAAACAGCCGATAAACCAGCTTTTTACGCCAATTCCCACCATTTGTCCAACAGACTTACGCCTTCAAACCGGCCAAAGTCTGATCCAGGTCCTGGGGCTGAATTTCACCCAGGATCTTCCGGTTAATTCCACCATCTGCATTGAAAACAACCGTAAAAGGCAAGCCGCCGCTAGGATTGCCCAGCTTGCGCAACACATCGATGCCACCGGCGCCCAACACCCACAGCGGATACGAAACCTGCACTTTCTCGACAAATTTCTGCATATTGGCGGCTGAATCAACGCCGATACCCACAAAGCGCACTTTCGGATATTTTTTCTGCAAGGCATCCAGCTCGGGCATCTCCTTGACGCAAGGCGCGCACCAGGTCGCCCAGAAATTCACCAGCATGGGCTGCCCTTTCCAGGCGTCCAGCGAATGCGAGGCGCCGCTCAGGTCGGGCAGGCGCAGCGCCATCAGCGAGGCGACGGGATCGACCTGCGCGTCGGCGGCCTGCGGCGCTTGCGACTTGCCGCGACCCAGCCAGGTGAACACGCCGACCGCGGTGGCGGCGACGGCCACGCCGGCGGAAAGAATGAGACGTCGATTCATGGCGCGATCATAACCGCTGCCGTGGGTTTGCGCCTTGCGCCGGCACAGTCCGGCCCACCGCCATGCGGCGCAGCCTGGCCCGCCTCTATATATACAATGCAGCACAGGAGAGTTTTTCAATGCATCTGCATATTCTTGGCATCTGCGGTACGTTCATGGGCGGGCTGGCGCTGATCGCGCGTGCCGCCGGACACAAGGTCACCGGCTGCGACGCGGGCGTCTATCCGCCCATGAGCACGCAGCTGGCCGAACAAGGCATCGAGCTGATCGAAGGGTTCGGCCCCGAGCAACTGGCGCTCAAGCCCGACCTGTACGTGATCGGCAACGTGGTCAGCCGCGGCAACCCGCTGATGGAAGCCATCCTGGAATCGGGCGCGCGCTATGTCTCCGGCCCGCAATGGCTGGGCGACAACATCCTGCCCGGCGCCCATGTGCTGGCGGTGGCCGGCACCCACGGCAAGACCACCACCAGCTCCATGCTGACCTGGATCCTGGAAGCGGCGGGCCTGGCGCCCAACTTCCTGATCGGCGGCGTGGCGCCCGACCTGCACGTCTCGGCCCGGTACAGCCCCACGCAGCGACATTTCGTGATCGAGGCGGACGAGTACGACACGGCCTTCTTCGACAAGCGCTCGAAGTTCGTGCACTACCGCCCCCGCACCGCGATCCTGAACAACCTCGAATACGATCACGCCGACATCTTTCCCGATCTGGCCGCCATCGAAACCCAATTCCATCACCTGGTCCGCACCATTCCCGGCTCGGGCCGCATCCTGCGCCCGACGCATTCCGACGCGCTCGACCGCGTACTGGCGCGCGGCTGCTGGTCGGAAACGGTCACGTTCGGCGACGATGGCCGCTGGCAGGCGTCCGAACCCGACGCAGAGGGCGCCTTTATCGTCCGCCGCGACGGTCAGGACATCGGCACGGTGCGCTGGTCGCTCGGCGGCGAACACAACCGCATGAACGCGCTGGCCGCGCTGGCCGCCGCCGACCATGCCGGCGTGCCGGCGGCCCAGGGCATCGAGGCGCTGAGCCGCTTCGGCGGCGTCAAACGCCGCATGGAATTGCGCGGCACGGTCCAGGGCGTGAAGGTCTATGACGACTTCGCGCACCATCCCACCGCCATCGCCACCACCATCGCCGGCCTGCGCCGTCAGGTGGGGCAGGCCCGCATCCTGGCCGTGCTGGAGCCCCGCTCCAACACCATGAAACTCGGCACCATGGCCGCCCGCCTGCCCGATGCGCTGGCTGGCGCCGACCTGGTGTTCTGCTTCGGCGCCAAGTCCGGCAAGCACGCGCTGGGCTGGGACCCGGCCGAGGTGCTGGCGCCGCTGGGCGCGCGCGCCAGCCATCGCGACGACATCGACGCGCTGGTGGACGCGGTGGTCCAGGCTGCCCGACCCGGCGACCATGTGCTGGTCATGAGCAACGGCGGCTTCGGCGGCATCCACGGCAAGCTGCTGGATGCGCTGGAGCGACGCGCTTGAGGCGCGCAAGGACGACGCGATGAGCAGCTCGATCCTCTACCTGCATGGCTTTCGCTCGTCGCCGACCTCGTTCAAGGCCCGCCTGATGGCCGACGCCATGGCCGAACGCGGCCTGGCCGGCGCCTGGGCCTGCCCTCAACTACCCGCCAGCCCGCGCCAGGCCATCGACCTGGCCATGGATATCGCCCGCCGCCAGCTGGAAGGCGCGCCCGATCCGCGGGCGCTGACGGTCATCGGCTCATCGCTGGGCGGTTTCTACGCCACCTGGCTGGCCGAGCAGCTGGGCTGCCAGGCCGTGCTGCTCAATCCGGCCGTCCAGGCCCCGCGCGACCTGGCCACCCAGGTCGGCGAACACCGCATGTATCATTCGGACGAACCCTTCGTTTTCCTGCCGGAATACGTGGACGAGTTGACGGCGATCCACGCGCCCGCCATCACGCGACCCGAGCGCTACTTCCTGGTGGCGGCCACGGGGGACGAAGTGCTGGACTGGCGCGAAATGCGCGACCGCTACGCGGGCTGCCGCCAGCGCATCGTGCAGGGCAGCGACCACGGCCTGTCCGACTTCGCCCGCTGGATGCCCGAGGTTCTCGAATTCGCGCTTGGCGCGGAGCCCGTTCGCCCCCAATAATCCATCTGTGCCCCGAACTCCATAACGACAGCTGCACCACGGCGGCGCGTGCGCGCCGTCCAGGACGATCCACCACCATGTATGTGTTTTACGAAGACGACGGCAGCTTCAAGGCCGGCAACATCCTGTCCGAAACCGACGCCAGCCTGCAGGTGGAATCGGAATCCGGCAAGCGCAGCAAGATCAAGCGCGCCAACACGCTGTTCACATTCGCCGCGCCGGAACCCGCCGCGCTGATGAGCCAGGCGGCCGCCGCCGCCGAGGCGCTGGACCTGCAGTTCCTGTGGGAATGCGCGCCCCAGGAGGAATTCGATTCCCCCGCCCTGGCCGCCGATTATTTCGGCCACGCCCCCACGCCGGTCGAACAGGCCGCGCTGCTGATGCGGCTGCACGGCGCGCCCGCCTATTTCCACCGCCGCGGCAAGGGCCGCTATCGCCCCGCCCCGCCCGACATCCTGGCCGCCGCGCTGGCCGCGCTGGAGAAAAAGCAGCGTCAGGCCGAGCAGCAGCAGGAATGGGTCGATGAAATGGCCGCCGGCCGCCTGCCCGAGGAAATCGCCCAGGCGGCGGAATCGCTGCTGGTGCGCCCCGACAAGAATTCCCAGCAGTGGAAGGCGCTGGACGCGGCCTGCGCCAAGCTGGGCAAGACGCCCGACCGCCTGCTGCTGGACCTGGGCGCCTGGCCGCACGCACTGGCGCTGCACAAGCGCCGCTTCCTGGCGGTGAACTTCCCGCGCGGGCTGGCCTTCCCCGACCTGCCGTTGCCCGCCATCGAGCGCGAGCTGCCGCTGGCGGACGCCGAGATCTATTCGGTGGACGACATCACCACCACCGAAATCGACGACGCGCTCTCCGTCACCACGCTGCCCGACGGCAAGCTGCGCGTCGGCGTGCACGTGGCGGCGCCGGGCCTCCTGGTCACGCGCGACAGCGAGTTCGACAAGCTGGCGCGCGCGCGCCTGTCCACGGTCTACATGCCGGGCGACAAAATCCCCATGCAGCCGGACAGCATCATCAGCGCCTTCTCGCTGGACGCCGGGCGCGCGGTGCCGGCCCTGTCGCTGTACGTGACGGCCGACCCCGAGACCGGCGAGGTCCTCGAATCGGAAACCCGCCTCGAACGCGTGATGGTGCGCGAGAACCTGCGCCACAACATGCTGGACGCGCAGGTCACCGAAGCCAGCCTGGCCGATCCCGCCGCCGAACTGCCTTATGGCCATTGGCTGCGCCCGCTCTGGAAGCTGGCGCAGGCGCTGTCGGCGCAGCGCGAGAACGTGCGCGGCAAGCCCGAAAACAACTCGCGCGTCGAATACAGCTTCTACCTGGACAGCAACCCCGACGACCCGGACACCCCGGTGCGGCTGGTGCCGCGCCAGCGCAACGCGCCGCTGGACCGCATGGTGGCCGAGTACATGATCCTGGCCAACAACCTCTGGGGCGGACTGCTGCACCAGCACGGCGTGCCCGGCATCTACCGTTCCCAGCAGGCCGGCCGCGTGCGCATGAGCACGCAGGCGCTGCCGCATGAGGCCATCGGCGTGCCTCAGTACGCCTGGAGCACGTCACCGCTGCGCCGCTACGTGGACCTGGTCAACCAGTGGCAGCTGATCGCGGCGGTCGAGCACGGCGTGTCGGCGCGCCTGGTCGCGCCCTTCAAGCCGCGCGACGCCGACCTGTTCGCCATCATCGGCGCCTTCGACGCGCAATACGCGACCTGGGCCGAATTCCAGAGCGCGATGGAGCGCTACTGGTGCCTGCGCTGGCTCAAGCAGCACAACATCACCCGCACCGTGGCCCATGTGCTGCGCGACGATCTGGTGCGCTTCGGCAACGCGCCGCTGGTCACCCGCGTGGGCGGCATGCCCGAGCTGGAACGAGGCACCGCCGTGGAGATCGACATCCTCGGCATGGACGAGCTCTCGCTCGAACTGGACTGCCGCTATCTCGGCCAGCTGGCGCCCGCCGCCCAGGCGGAACCGCAAGCCTGACCGCGCCCGCCATCCCGCTCCGGCGGGACGGCGGCCCGCGACTGCCCGCAGCCGCCGCGCTGCCGGTACACTTCCTCCCAAAAAGCCCCGCGCGACGCGGACCGCTGCCCGCCCCGGGCGGCGGCCGCCTTGCCGCCCGCGGCACAGAACAATCATCAGATGGAGGAACGACATGCGCATTCTGCTGGTCGAGGACAACCTCGACCTGGGCGATGCCGTGGAAAGCAAGCTGCGCCTGGCCGGCCACAGCGTCCAATGGGCGCGCGACGGCCTGACGGCGTTGCGGCGCGGGCTGGACGAAACCTGGGACGCGCTGGTGCTGGACATCAACCTGCCCGGCAAGGACGGTTTCTCGGTCATCCGCGAACTGCGCGCGGCCGGACTGGAAGCGCCCGTGCTGGTCATGACCGCGCGCGCCGAGATCGAGGACAAGATCGACATGCTGGACCTGGGCGCCGATGACTACCTGGTCAAGCCTTTCGACCTGCGCGAACTCGAAGCCCGCCTGCGCGCATTGATGCGCCGCCCCGCCGGCCAGACCAGCAGCGTCACGACCTACGGCAACCTGGGCCTGGATCTGGCCGCCCGGGGCGTCAGCGTGGACGGCGCGCCGGTGGAACTGGGCCGGCGCGAATTCCGCCTGCTGGAGATCCTGCTGGGCAAATTCGGCCAGACCGTGGCCAAGGAACGCCTGATGAACCAGCTCTTCGACCTGGACGACGGCTCGCTCAATGCGCTGGAACTGCTGATCTCGCGCCTGCGCAAGAAGCTGGCGGGCGCCTCGGTGGATATCGTCACCGTGCGCGGCGTCGGCTACCTGGCCCGCCTGCACGAGACGCCGGCCGCGCGGAACGACGCCGGCGCCGGCCCGTCGACCCCGGGCTAGGCGATGAAGCCGGCCGCAGGCTTCTCGATCCGCCGCCGGGTGTTCGCGCTGGGCGTGGCGCTGCTGGCCTGCGCCCTCATCGGTCTGTTCTTCTTCCTGCGCGGCTACGCCCAGCGCGCCGCCGAGCAGGCCTTCGACCGCCTGCTGGCGGCGTCGGCGCTGACCATCGCAGGCTCGGTCCAGATCGAGGATGACGGCGTGACCGTGGAGCCGCCCGTTTCCTCGCTGGCCATGCTCTCCGGCAGCGAACGGGTGTTCTACGAGGCACTGGCCTCGAACGGCCGGCTGATCACCGGCTACGGCGACCTGGCGCCCGGCCTGCCGCTGGCGCAATCGGCCACGCCGGTCTACGACTATCTGAACTATCACGATGAACCGGTGCGCGTGGCCACCGTGGGCAGGCTGGTATCCGCCAGCCAGCACGCCGGCTGGGTGACGGTGCGCGTGGCCGAGACGCTGGGCTCGCGCGAAGCCTTGGCCGACGAGATCCTGGGCCGCAGCGTGCTGCCGCTGGTGGCGGTGGCGCTGGTGGCGCTGGGCCTCTTGTGGTTCGGCGTGCAGCGCGCCTTCGCGCCCCTGGCCGTGGTCGAGCGCGAACTGCGACGCCGCGCGCCGGACGATCTGCAACCCGTCTCCGCGCCGGTGCCACAGGAAGTCAGCCGTCTGGTCGAGGCGCTGAACGCCTTCATGCACCGCCTGTCCGGCCTGATGAACACACTGAACACGCTGGTGGCCGATGCCGCCCACCAGGTCCGCACGCCGCTGGCCTCGCTGCGCGCGCAGGCCGAGGTCGCGCTGGAAGAACCCGACCCCGAGCGCCTGCACGCCCGCATCCAGCGCATCCACCAGAACGCCACGCATGCCAGTCAGCTGATCAACCAGCTGCTGATGGACGCCACCATCACGCACCGGCTCGGCAAGGGCGCGCGCGCGCCGGTCGGCGTGGCCGAGGCGGTCAATGAAACGCGCCGCCGCATCGGTCCGCTGGAAGCGCGGCGGCTGCGCATCGACATCGCGCCCGAGGTGCGGCGCGCCCGCATCGCCGGCGACCGCGTGGCGCTGCGCGAAATGCTGCGCAATCTGGTCGACAACGCGCTGCGCTACGCTCCCGACGGTCCGGTGGACATCCAGGCCACGCCGGTGGCCGGCTACCGGGTGGCGCTGACCGTGTCCGACCGCGGCCCCGGCATCGCCGACGATGAAAAGGAGGCCGTGCAACAGCGCTTCACCCGCGGCCGCGCCGGCGAATCCCTGCCGGGCTCGGGCCTGGGCCTGGCGATCGTGCGTTCCGTGGCCGTCGCCCACGGCGGCTCGCTGTGGCTGCAGGACCGTCCCGGCGGCGGCCTGAGCGCGCGCGTCATCCTGCCGCTGGCGCGCCATCACGCGGGCCGCAGGCTCGCGGCCTGGCTTGGCGCCGCCTGCGTCGCCGGCCTGATGCTGGCCGGCGCGCCCGGCGACGCGCGGGCCGCCGGCATCCCGGAGACCGTGACCCGCTATCCCGCGCCGCAGCCGTCGGCGCGCGTGCTCACCATCGCCGGCCCGACCGACACGCCAGTAGTGGCGCCGCTGATCCAGGGCTTCCAGTCGCAGCGGCCGGACGTGAACGTGGTCTACCGGGAAATGGGCAGCCGCGAACTGTACGAAGCCATGATCGCGGGCGAGCTGAAGGACGTGGACGTGCTGATGAGTTCGGCCGCCGACCTGCAGATCCGCCTGGCCAACGACGGCTACGCGCAGCGCTATGCCTCGCCCTACGCCGCCAAGCTGCCGTCGTGGGCGGTCTGGCGCAACGAGGTCTACGGCTTCACCTTCGAGCCCGCCGTCATCGTCTACAACCCCAGACGCTACACCGAGGCCACGGTGCCGCGATCGCGCCAGGACCTGCTGCGCGCGCTGGAGCGCGACAAGGACAAGCTGCACGGCCGCGTCGGCACCTACGACATCTCGGCCAGCAGCGTGGGCTACCTGATGGCCGAGCAGGACGAACTGGTCTCGTCCAACTTCTGGGGCCTGGCCAACGCCTTCGGCCAGGTGGGCGTGCGCCTGGCCGCCACCAGCGCCGAGATCCTGGACGCCATCGAACGCGACGAACTGGACCTGGGCTACAACATGCTGGGCTCCTACGCGCTGTCGCGCCAGGCCGCCGGCAGCGACATCGGCGTGGTCTTCCCGCAGGACTATGTACTGGTGCTGGCGCGCTCGGTGCTGATCGCGCGGCGCGCGCCCAACCCCGACCTGGCCCGCCAGCTGGTCGACTGGCTGCTGTCGCCGGCCGGCCAGCAGGTCGCCTCCAGCCACGCCGCGCTCGGCTCCATCATGGAAGACACGCCGGGTCGCTGGACTTCCGAAGCCGTGCTGGCGCGCTCGCGCGGCATCGTGCAGCCCGTGGTGCTCAGCCCCGCCCTGCTGGTGGGCCTGGACCAGCGCCGCCATTCGCGCTTCGTGCAGAACTGGATCCGGTTGGTGACGGATACGCCGCCGCACAAATAGGACTCATCAAGCACGGACCGCGCTTGCGAAAATATATAAGATTTTATATATTTTCAATGTGACCGATCCCAAGCCCATCGTGTTCTGCGGCAGCGCCCTTGAAGACCTACGCGCCTTTCCCCTGCCAGCAAAGCGCCAGGCGGGTTATCAGCTCGACCGGATACAACATGGCTTGAACCCTGACGACTGGAAGCCGTTCACCATCATCGGCCCGGGCGTGCAAGAAATCCGGATACGTGACGCTTCTGGCGCGTTCCGCATCATTTACCTCGCGCGCCTGCCAGCCGCCATATACGTGCTGCATTGCTTCCAAAAGAAAACCCAGAAGACCGGCCAGGCTGACCAGGATCTCGCGGCGCGCCGCTATCGCGATCTACTGAAGGAACCAGGATCATGAGCAACCAACGATTCGACAGCATCTGGGATGCGCTCGAAGACACCGCTGAAGTCGCCGAGAACATGAAACTGCGCTCGGTCCTGATGATGGCGCTGAAGCGTCACATCGAGCGCAACGCACTGAGCCAGGCGCAGGCTGCGCAGATTTTCGGCGTCACGCAGCCTCGCGTCTCCGACCTGATGCGCGGCAAGATCAACCTGTTCGGGCTGGATGCCCTGGTGAACATGATTGCCGCCGCTGGCATGCACATCGAAATGCGGGTACAGGAAGCGGCCTAGAAGCCCGCGGGCGGCCAGGCCGCACGCACGACGCGGCGGACAGGCGCGCAACGGTCACACTCTCAGGGTTTCCCCCGACCCCCCCCATCGTCCCATGACAGGACGCCGACAGACGCCGCCTCCTAAGATGCCCGCAAGCCGGACCGAGAGTCCGCTCGTACAACATCCCTCTGGAGACGACACCCATGCTTGCCCAGTCCAAACTGGCGGCGCCGCGCGCCGCCCTGCTCGCCGCCACCTTCGTCCTCGCCGCCGGCAGCGCCTACGCGCAACAGGTGCCGGCCGGGTATCCCGCCGACTACCAGAAGATCCTGGACGGCGCGAAGAAGGAAGGCAAGGTCATCATCTATTCGACCACCGACACCAAGGCCGCCGGCCCCATCATCAAGGGCTTCGAGGCGCTGTACCCGGACGTGAAGGTCGAATACAACGACATGAACAGCACCGAGCTGTACAACCGCTACATCAGCGAGCAGGCCGCCGGCGGCAGCAGCGGCGACATCGTCTGGAGCTCGTCGATGGACTCGGCGCTGAAGCTGGCCACCGACTACGCGATGCAGTACAAGTCGCCCGAGATCGGCAAGCTGCCGGCCTGGGCCGTGTGGAAGGATTCGGCCTACGGCACGACCTTCGAGCCGGCCGTGTTCATCTACAACAAGCGCCTGATCCCGGCCGCCGAAGTGCCCACCACGCACGGCGCGCTGGCCAAGCTGATCGCGAGCCAGCCGGACAAGTTCAAGAACAAGGTCACCACCTACGACATCGAGAAGTCGGCCGTGGG
>MCND01000540.1_pt1 | contig 10134 bp, 2 predicted proteins | sample 778211 | NCBI WGS metagenome assembly MCND01 (sample SAMN04296812, study PRJNA304217) | bioreactor metagenome | isolation source: activated sludge enriched with benzalkonium chloride | place: Turkey: Istanbul urban wastewater treatment plant
CTGCGCGCCATCCTGCGGCAAGACCCCGACGTCATCATGATCGGCGAGATCCGCGACCTGGAGACCGCCCAGATCGCGGTGCAGGCTTCGCTCACCGGCCACCTGGTGCTGGCCACGCTGCATACCAACGACTCGGTCTCGGCGCTGACCCGCCTGACCGACATGGGCGTCGAGCCCTTCCTGCTGGCCTCGTCGCTGCTGGGCGTGCTGGCCCAGCGCCTGGTGCGCCGACTGTGCCCGGATTGCAAGCGGCCCGCGCCCGAGGGTGGCCATTTCCTGCCGGTGGGCTGTCCGGCCTGCAACCACACCGGCTATCGCGGCCGCACCGGCATCCACGAGCTGTACGTCATCGACGACGAGCAGCGCCGCCTGATCCACGAAGGCGCGGGTGAACAGCAGCTGCGCGTGGCCGCGCAACGCTCCGGCATGAAGCTGATGCGCGAGGATGGCGAGCGCTGGGTCCGCGACGGCCAGACCGCGCCCGAAGAAATCATCCGCGTGACGCGGGACGGGTAGGGGAGAGACCATGGCGAATTTCCGTTTCGAGGCCGCCGACGCCCAGGGCGCCATCCAGCGCGGCACGCTGGTGGCCGACTCGGCCCGCTCGGCGCGCGCCCAGCTGCGCGCGCAGGGCCTGACCGCGCTGGAACTGCGCGAGGCCGCCGCCAGGCGCGGCCAGATCGAGCTGTTCGGCCCCAGGCTGTCCGACAGCGACCTGGCCTGGGCCACCCGCCAGCTCGCCAGCCTGCTGGCCGCCGGCCTGCCGCTGGAAGCCGCGCTGACCGCCACCGTCGAACAGGCCGAGAAAAAGCACATCACCGATACCTTCACGGCCGTGCGCGCCGATGTACGCGGCGGCCAGCGCTTTTCCGATACGCTGTCCGCGCGCCCGCGCGACTTTCCGCCCATCTATCGCGCGCTGATCAAGGCCGGCGAGGACTCCGGCGACCTGGCGCGCATCATGGAACGGCTGGCCGACTATATCGAGGAACGCAACGCGCTGCGCTCCAAGGTGCTGACCGCTTTCATCTATCCGGCCATCGTCGGCTGCGTCTCGATCTGCATCGTCATCTTCCTGCTGGCCTACGTGGTGCCGCAGGTGGTCAGCGCCTTCTCGCAGGCGCGGCAGGAGCTGCCCTTCATCACCCAGGCGATGCTGGCCGCCAGCGAATACGTGCGCCAATGGGGCGCGCTGAACGCGCTGGTCCTGGTCCTGCTGTTCGGCCTGTGGCGCTGGACCCAGCGCGCCGAGGCCGCCCGGCTGGCCTGGCACGCGCGCGTGCTGCGACTGCCGATGATCGGGCGCTTCGCGCTGGGCGTGAACACCGCGCGCTTCGCGTCCACGCTGGCCATCCTCTCAGACGCCGGCGTGCCGCTGCTGCGCGGCCTGGAAGCGGCGCGCCAGACGCTGGGCAACGAATGCCTGCGCCGCGCCGTGCTCGACGCCACTGCGCGCATCGAAGGCGGTTCGGGCCTGGGCGCGGCGCTGCGGCAGCAGAAGGTGTTCCCGCCGCTGCTGTGCCATCTGGTGTCCAGCGGCGAGAAGACCGGCACCCTGTCGCGCATGCTGGACCGGGCGGCGCAGACGCTGTCGTCGGATATCGAGCGGCGGGCGATGGCGATGACGGCCTTGCTGGAGCCGATCATGATCCTGACCATGGGCGCGGTGGTGCTGGTGATCGTGCTGGCGGTGATGCTGCCGATCATGGAGATCAATCAGATGGTGGGGTGAGGGCGGGCTTATCCCCACATTCTTACCCGACTCCACACCTTTTTTCCCGGCCCTGTCACCTCGCTTGCGCATCATGACTTCAACGCGTCAGGCAGGCTTTTCTCTCCGTAGCCGCAGGGTGCGTTCTTGGGTTCATCCGTTCTTTTCTCCACTGGCAGTTCTCTCCGAAACGAGTGCAAGGAGCAAGACATGTTCAACCGCAATTCCCTGGTCGCCGTTCTGTCGGCGGCCGGCCTGATGGCCCTGTCGGGCGCCGCGCTGGCGCAGCAGGTCGTGGTTTCCGGCGGCGCCACGCTGCCCGAGAAGCTGTACAACGACGAAATCACCAACTTCCCCGAAGCGAGCTTCAAGCCTTACAAGGGCGTGGGCAGCGGCGCGGGCAAGACCGCTTTCCTGACGAACAACGCCACCGGCTTCGGCAGCTCGGGTGTGGTGCACTGGATCGGCAGCGATTCCATCCTGACGCAAACGCAGATCAACGACTACCTGACGACCGGCCTGGGCAAGATCGGCAACCCGGTGGGCCACGGTCCGCTGATCCAGATTCCCTCGGTCGCCACCCCGGTGACGGTTTCCTACAAGGGTCCGACGGGCGTCATCACGCTGAACAAGGCCCAGGTCTGCGGTATCTTCTCGGGCAAGTTCACCAAGTGGAGCCAGGTCGGCGTGACCGTCCCCGCCAATCTGAACGACTTCAAGGTCGTGTACCGCAGCGACAGCAGCGGCACCACCGAACTGCTGACCCGCCATCTGCAAGCCGTGTGCGGCGCCGATTCGAACGTGGCCTTCTCGGGCAAGAGCACCTTCGCCCAGGAATTCCCGTCGAACACCCCGCCCGCCACCTTCCTGCCGGCCAACGGCAGCGGCGGCGTGGCGACCGTGATCGGCGGCCAGACTTCCGCCATCACCTACCTCAGCCCCGATCCGGCCTACACCGGCACGCTGAAGCAGGCCAATCTGCGCAACTCGAATGACAATGTCGTCTACAGCCCGACCGCCGACGACGTCAACCTGGCGCTGCAGAACTCGGGTTCCGGCGGCCTGCCGGGCTCGGCTCCCACCGTCACGAATCCGGCCGCGACTGGCTGGAACGACGTGAACAACGCCGGCAACCCGTTCAACTGGATCCGTGCGTCGGTCAACCCGACCAAGGGTTATCCGATCGCCGGCCCCACCAACCTGGTGCTGAGCCAGTGCTACACCAGCGCTGCTGTCGCCAACGACGTCAAGGACTTCCTGACGAAGCACTACGACGCCGGCAACCTGCTGCCGGGCGACCACCTGCTGGTCGCGCTGAGCCAGGATACGCGCGACGCGATCCTCAACACCTTCGTGACGGGCGATGCCAAGAACCTGAACATCGGCAACACGACGGTTTGCGGCAGCTACGCTGGCCGCGGCTAATGGGGCGAGGGCTCCAGCAGCTGTAGGCAAGTCGCGATAGCAGCAGTGTGGACGGCGCATTCCGCGAGTATCGCGGGGTGCGCCGTCTTTTTTCATCGACCTTGCAAGGGCGTTCCGGGCGAACGCCACTCCGCAACTTGTTACGGCACTCCACACCTTTTTTCCCGGCGCTGTCATCTGAATTACACATCATGCGAGTAGCTGTAGCGGTCAGCGCGGCGTCAGCATGCGCGCGGCCGTTATGAATGGGACTAGGCAAGGCCGCCCGACGGGCGGCGGCATTTCACACTAGAGATACGGCATGAATCGACGCGTGGGCTTGACGGCAGGGCGAAAGGGAAAAAACCAGGGGCAGGGCGTGGCGAAGTTCCGGCTTGCGCCGGTCGTGCACGCGATGGCGCTGGCCATGACGGCCGGATCGGCGGCGGCGGCGGGACCGGCCTTCAGCCCCGGCTGGTTCGCCGACAAGCGCGCCACCCAGGCGCAGGCGGCGGCCACGGGCCGGCTGCCGGGCGGCGGCATTGCCGGAATACCGAACGCGCAACGAGAGCAACAGCGCTCGCAGGAGCAGCTGCAACGGTCGCTGGTCAACCTGAACCGCACAGCCGCCATGATCGCGGCCCAGCAATCGGCCCAGGCCGCCGCGCGCCAGGCCGCGCTCAACGGTGCGTCGGCGGTGCCTGACGGAATGGCGGAAGGCGGACTGAAGGTGGACCGCAATCCGCTGACGGCGGGTTGGGAGAACGCCAAGGCGCTGACCGACAAGTCGCAGGCTCAGGTGAATGGCCGGACCGTCGTCACGGTTGAACAGACCGGCGAGCGCGCCATCCTGAACTGGGAGACCTTCAACGTCGGCCGCCAGACTACGGTGGCCTTCAAACAGGAAGCGTCCTGGGCGGTGTTGAATCGGGTGAACGATCCCAAGGCCCGACCCAGCCAGATCCAGGGGCAGATCGACGCGGCTGGCACGGTCATGGTCGTGAATCGGAACGGCATCGTGTTCAGCGGCACCAGCCAGGTCAATACCCGCAACCTGGTCGCCGCCGCGGTGGGCATGAGCGATGCGCAGTTCAGGCAGGGCATCTACAGCGCGAAGGTGGACAGCGGGGTCCAGGAGCGGATGACGCCGGCCTTCGGCAACGATCTGGCCGGCGCCGGCGACGCCGCGACGTTCAGCAAGGCGACGGGCGACGTGCGCGTGGAAGCAGGCGCGCGCATACAGACGGGCAAGCCCGAGTCGGTTACCCAGGGCGGCGGCTACGTGCTGCTCCTGGGGCGGGAGACGCACAATGCCGGTCAGATCACGACGCCGGGCGGCCAGACGCTGCTGGCCGCCGGAGACAGCTTCATCATCCGCAAGGGACTGGCGTCCGACGCCAACAGCATATCGACGACCCGTGGCAACGAGGTGTCCGCGCGCCGCAGGGCCGACAGTGAAGCAGGGCTGGTGGCGAATACGGGATTGATCCAGGCGCCGACCGGAGACGTGACGCTGACGGGCCATGACGTGCGCCAGCTGGGCGTCGCGGTATCCAGCACCACGGTAACGACGCGCGGCACGGTGCATCTGCTCAACTCGGCCAGCGATACCGGCGGCAAGATCGTGCTGGGCCGCGATTCGGCCACGGCAATTCTGCTTGAGGCCGACGGCGGGCGCGCGCTGGATGCCCAGCGCGATGCCTTGCTGCTTCCGGCAAGCGCGGCAGACGGCTATCGCGCGGCGGGACAGGCGTTCGATCATCTTAGCTCCGTGCCGGACCGGCGCGACCAGTCGCGCATCGAGGTGACCAGCGGCGGAACGGTGCAGGTGGAAGGCGGCGCGATGGCCCTGGCGACCGGCGGCCAGATCGCGGTGTCCGCCGCGCGGCGCACCCTGCTGGAAAACGGCGCGGTCCTGGACGTGGCCGGCGCGGTCGGCGTCAAGCTCGCCATGGAGTCGAACAACGTCAAAGTCAATATCCAGGGCAACGAACAGCGCGATGCGCCGGTCAGCCGGGACGGCAAGACACTGAACAACACCGATGTCTGGGTGGACAGGCGCACGCTGATCCAGATCGCCAAGGGCGTCAACGGCTACGAGCGGGAGCGCTGGTATACGCCGGGAGGCCTGCTGGAAGTGGGCGGCTATCTGGGCACCACCGAGCATGGCGTCGGCGAATGGGCGGCGGTGGGCGGCATCGTCACCGTGGCGGGCGGCGAGCTGGTGAGTCGCGCCGGCTCCCAGATCAACATCTCCGGCGGCACGCTGGACGTGCAGAGCGGCTATCTCAGGCAAAGCTGGCTGCGCGGCGAGGACGGCCGGCTGTACGAAATATCGCGTGCGCCGGGAGATCTGCTGTACAAGGGCTTGTACAAGGGCTTCGAGGATGTCCATGCGCGTTGGGGCGACAAGGGCACGCGCTATTTCCACAACCCGCTGATCGGGCCGCGTCAGCGCTACGAAGAAGGCTATACCGCCGGCCGCGACGCTGGTCAGCTGGTCGTATCGACGAAAACCGCCGTTCTCGATGGCGACATCATCGGCGAGGCGTTTCAAGGCGTCTATCAAACGCAGGCCAGACAGAACATCGACGCCGGCGTGCGCCAGCAAACGGGCTACCGGCAATCGCAGTTGGCCCGGTCACTGGCAGGCCAGCTGGTCATCGGCGGATACCAGGCCAAGAGCTTCGAACAGAACGGCAAGGTGCGCTGGGGCTACGATCTGTATGCCACGACGGGAAATATCTCTATCCAGGACGGACAGCCATCCGGCGCGCCGGCAGTCAACCTGGACGATCCCTTGCCAGCGCTTGGAAACGGCCGCATTTCCCTGGACGCCGGCAGGCTGAACGGCATCGGTCTGGGGCAGATCACCGCCGTCGCGTCGGAATCCGTATCGGTGAAAAGCCGCCTGCGCGTGGCGAATGGCGGCCAGATAGAGCTGTATGCGCCTGACGTGTCGATTGCGTCGGACTTGAGCGCGCGTAGCGGTCGCATCGCGGCGGGCAATGTGTACGAAGGCATCGATCGGGATGCCATGATTCCAGCGGTCGCCAACGCGTCGGCCCGCCTGATCGTTGCGCCGGGCGTACTGCTCGACGTCAGCGGCGCGTGGGTCAACGCAAGGCGCGATCCCGCGACAGCCGGCGACCTGGCATATCGCAACGGCGGACAGATCGTATTGCGTGGCACCGAGGACGTGCGGGTCGGGAAAGGCAGCGTGCTGAATGCGGATTCCGGCGCCGCAATCGCCGCATCCGGCAAATTGATCGGCGGCCGGGGCGGCGACGTCAGAGTGGAGTTGGCTCTTTCCCCGGATGGCAGCGCGCCCGCGCCCGGTCGCGTCGGCGTCACGTTCGATGGCACGGCCCATGCCTATGGCGTGACTGGTGGCGGCACCTTCAGGCTGTCCAGCGACAAGGTGCGGATCGGCGGTGCGGGCGCGGCGCAGCCTGGCGTCATCGTATTGTCCGAAAGTCTGTTCGCGCAGGGATTCTCGCGCTATGAGATCAACGGCAATGCCGGCCTGGAGATCGCCGATGGCGCCATGGTCCGCCCCGTCATGCCGGTTTATCGTCCGCGTTCAGTCAACCCTGACGCCGGTGCTTCCAGCGTGGCCGACGCGCTGGAACTGTGGACGCCTCCCGTGTTCCAGGAGGATCCGCTCGCGGGACGCATGTCCCAGCGCCTGGGCGCCAGCCTGTCCCTGAGCGCCTTCGCGCCGTACCAGTCCAAGCCCGAAGGCGGCCTGCGCATCGGCGCGGGCGCGCTGGTCGAGGTGGACCCCGGCCAGGTGATCCAGTTGCAGTCGCGCGGCATGTTGCGCATCAGCGGAACCCTGCGCGCGCCGGGCGGCCGTATCGAGGCGGCGCGAGGGGCGGACCCGGTTGTCGGCATCCAGCTGCAGAAGGGCGGACTGTCAAATTCGATCTGGCTGGACGGGCAGGCGCGGCTGGATGTCGCGGGCATCTCGGCGACCAGGATAGACACGGCGGGACGCCAATACGGTTTGCAGCGGGACGGCGGACGCATCGCGCTGGACGGCGAATTCGTCGTGATCCGCCCCGGGGCGGTGCTGGACGCGTCGGGAACGCGCATGGATGTCGATGTCCCGATGCCGGGCGCGGCGGCCGTTCGCACGCGCATCGGAGGCAAGGGCGGAGAAATCGTGCTGTCCGCGACGGCAGGGCTCTATCTCGACGGCGACATGCGGGCCGCGGGCGGCACGCCGGATGCGCCGGGCGGCAAGCTCTCGCTTCGCTTGGAAACGCCACTCTATGACGCAGGTACGCCAGATGAAATGATCCGCCCCAGGGAGCTGGTGGTCGCCCAAGCCGGCGGGGCCAGCCTGCTGCCCGTCGGCGCGCGGCCGGATTCGGTCACGCTGAGCTATGGCCAGGGCCGCATCGGCGTCGATCAGATCCTGGCCGGCGGCTTCGACGAAGTGTCGCTGATGGCGCGGGACCTCGTCACTTTCGATGGCAATGTGGATCTGGGCTTGCGCCGGGCCATCAACCTGTATGAAGGCGCGCTCGGCAATACGCGGGCCGGCGCCACGGTTCGCCTCGCCGCGCCCTACGTGCTGCTGAGCGGACGCACCAGTCTGCTCCCCCCGTCGACGCCGCCTCTGCCGGTATTCGCCTCGCTGGAAGAATGGCGGGCGTCAGGGCAAGGAGACGCCGCGCGGCTCGGCGTTGAAGCAGACCATATCGACATCCGCGATTTCGTCCGCACGGGCATCCAGGGCGCGGTCACGCTCAATGGCGGCATGACACAAACCGTGGACCGCCGTGGCTACGGCCTGGTCGAACTACGCAGCCGGGGCGATCTGCGTTTTCTGTCCTCGACGGCGGCCACCCCGGCTTCGCTGCCATTCGGCGGCTTTCCCTCGGCCGGCGCCATGCTCGCCAGCGGCGATCTGTTGTTGGCGGCGCAGCGCATCTATCCCGCGACGGGTTCCGCCGGCCTCGCGGTGGCCGGCGTCAGGGATGCGAATACCTTTGACCCGGAGCGCGCATTGCGGGTGCAACGCGTGGACGGGTCCCTGTCCGCCGTCACGCCGCTGTCGGCGTTCGGCAGGCTGGCGCTCATGGCGCCGACGGTGGAGCAGGGCGGCATCCTGTATGCGCCGCTGGGCGCGATACAACTGGGTTCGACCGGCGCCAACATCAATCGCAGCGTGCGGCTGCTGCCGGGCAGCCTGACGTCCGTCAGCGCCAGGGGCGCGACGATACCCTATGGCGGCACGGTCGACGGATTGAGCTACCTGTACAACGGGGCGACCGTCGAGCTTGGCTCGGTAGGGGGCAAGAACGGCATCGGCAACATGGAACACGGCGTGGTGCTTACGGGCCGCTCGTTCAGCGTGGATCCGGGCGCGGTGATCGATGTTTCCGGCGGCGGCACGCTGGCCGGCGCGGCATTCGTCAGCGGACGAGGCGGCTCCACGGATCCCATGTACCACCCGCTGCCCCGGTTCGACCCGCCATCGGGCCAATTCGAACTGCCGACGCTGGACGCCCGCCCGGTCTATGCCATCTTGCCAGGGTTGCCCGACCGGTATGCGCCGCTGGCGCCGAGGGATGCCTCCGCCGGCTACGCGGGATCCCGGCCATTGCCCGGAGAAACCATCACCATCGGCGCGGGCGTGCCCGGTCTGGCGGCGGGCACCTATACGCTGCTCCCCGCGTACTACGCGCTCCTGCCCGGCGCTTTCCGCGTCGAGGTTGGGGCGAATGCGCAGCCGTTCGCGCCTGTCGGCCTGCGCGGCGGATCCTGGACGGTGACGGCGACGCGCGGGCTGGCCGGCACGGGCACCGGCGACGGCTGGCCCCGTCAGGCGCTGATCACGCCGGGCGACGTGTTGCGCCGGCACGCGCAATACAACGAGATGGACTACCAGGCCTACGTCTTGGCGGACGCGACGCGCAAGGGGCTGCCGCGTGCGTGGTCGCCTCAGGATGTCTCTGCGCTCGAACTGCGATTCCTCTCGGACGCGGACAGCGCAGGCGCGACGGCGTTCCGATTCGAAGGCGCGATGCGCGCCAACCGAGGCGCGCAGGGCTATGGCGGCCAGGTAATCGTGCGTGCGGACCAGCCGCTGGAAATCGTGAAGGACGGCGCCACGCCCGGATTCCTGGGCGCCTCGGTCCGAGCGGCCGATATAAACGCCTTGGGCGCCGATCGCATTTCCATCGGAGGCTCGACCGCTCAATCCTCGATCAGCCCGGACCGGTTGAGATTCGACGTGCGCGGCGACGATATCTACCTGCGCAGCGGAGCGCTGCTGCGAGCTCCCGAAGTCCTGCTGATGACAGCGGACACCAAATCGATCGTGGTGGAGCGCGGAGCCATCATCAATACGCTGGGCATGGGCGCCGCGCCCTACGACTCGCGCAACGGCTATCGCTACGGCCAATCCGACAGCAGCGTGAATGTGCTGGCGGTGTCCAACGGCTGGCTGGATTTCGCCAATGGCGTCAGCAGTCAGGATGCGGGGATCGAACTGGGCGCGGACTGCGCCGTCGCGGCTTGCGCGGCGCCCGCACGTCTCTATTCGGACGGAACGATCGCCATCGGCACCAGCAACCTGATCGTCCACGATGCGCTGCGCTACGGCACGCGCAATCTGGTGCTGGCGGCGAACAGCCTGAACGTGGGCAACGAGGCGGCGCTGGCCGACGCTGCCGCGCGCGGCGTGCTGCCGCCGGGGTTGCGACTGTCGCAGACCCTGTTGAGCCGCCTGTTGATCGGCGATCGGGAAATGGGCGCGCCGGCGTTGGAGCGCGTCATTTTCTCAATGAAGAACTCGGTCAATTTCTTCGGTTCGGTGAATCTGAGCACGCTGGATCCCACCACCGGAAAATCCAGCCTGCAGCAACTGGTGTTCAATACGCCTGCCATGTATGGACTGGGCGCGGCCGGCGATGTCGCGAGCGTGAGCACCGACACGCTGGTTTGGAACGGCGTGGCGGATGCGCCCGCGGGGGACATCGTTGCCGGCGGGGCCGGCACCGGAC
>MCND01000544.1_pt1 | contig 10080 bp, 7 predicted proteins | sample 778211 | NCBI WGS metagenome assembly MCND01 (sample SAMN04296812, study PRJNA304217) | bioreactor metagenome | isolation source: activated sludge enriched with benzalkonium chloride | place: Turkey: Istanbul urban wastewater treatment plant
GAGTACGTCATCCGCAGCGCCCACCGCCTGAGCCAGCAGCTGGAATGCGATCTGCACGTGGTGACGGTCGACACGGCGCGCGCCGCGCCCGCGCCGCAAGGCGCCCAGGAGCGGCTGCAGCGCGCGATGGCGCTGGCCGACACGCTGGGCGCGCGCGCCGAGACGCTGGCCGGCGGCGACATGGTCGACGCCATGGTCCGCTACGTGCGCCGCCACAACATCACCAAGGCCGTCGTCGGCCGCACCCGCGCCAGCGGCCTGCTGCGGTTGCGGCTGTCGGCTTCCGCCCTGCTCAACGCGGCCCTGTCGCCGGGCTGGCTGTGGCGCCGCCACAGCTTCGCCGACATGCTGGCCGCCGGCTGCCCGGAGATCGACGTGATCCGGCTGGGCGCGCCCCCGCTGCCGGCCAGCGCCGCGCCGGGACGCGACCCGCTGACCCTGGGCCAGCGCGCGCGCCAGGCAGCCGACGAACGCGGCGGCCGCCCCCTGGCCGGCTATGCCTGGGCGCTGTGCTACTGCGCCATCGCCACGGCGCTGTCGGCGTTGGCCTTTCCGGCGCTGCACCAGACCAATATCGTCATGCTGTTCCTGCTGGCGGTGGTGGCAGTGGCCGTCAGGCACGGACGCGGGCCGGCGGCGCTGGCCTCGGTGGTCAGCGTGGGCCTGTTCGATTTCTTCTTCGTGCAGCCGCTGGCGTCCTTCGCGGTGTCGGACGTGCAATACCTGCTGACCTTCGGCGTGCTGCTGGCCGTGGGCCTGTTGATCGGCCAGCTCACCGCCGGGCTGCGCCTGCAGGCCCAGGTCTCGGTCAAGCGCGAGGCCGACGCCCGCAGCCTGTATGAATTCGCGCGCGAGCTGTCGTCGGCCCTGCTGCCCGAGCAGATCGTGGCCTCGGCCGGCCTGTTCGTCCATGCCACCTTCGGCTCGCGCTGCGCGCTGTACATCCTGGGATTGGACGACCGGCTCAAGCTGGCCTCGCCCGCCGCCGACGACATGCCACCGCTGGAGTCGGCGCTGGCGCAATGGGTCTATGACCATGGCCAGCCCGCCGGCGCCGGCACCGCCACCCTGTCCAACAGCGAGCTGCTCTACCTGCCGCTGAAGGCCCCCATGCGCACCCGCGGCGTCCTGGCGCTGGCCGCGCCGCGCCGCAGCCTGTTCTCCAATCCAGAGTCGCGGCGGCAGATCGAGGCCTACGCCACGCTGATCGCCATCGCGCTCGAGCGCCTGCATTATGTCGAGGTGGCGCAACAGGCGCTGGTCAGCATGGAATCCGAGAAGCTGCGCAACTCGCTGCTTGCCGCGGTGTCGCACGACCTGCGCACGCCGCTGACCAGCCTGGTCGGCATGACCGACACGCTGGCACGCCAGCAAACCGCGCTGCCGGCCGATGTGCAGGACACCATCCGCGCGATGCGCGACCAGGCCCAGCGCATGCATGCGCTGGTGGCCAACCTGCTGGACATGGCCCGGCTGCAAAGCGGCGACACGCCGCTGCGGCTGGAATGGCAGTCGGTAGAGGAACTGGTGGGCGCGGCGCTGGCGGCCATGCGCGAACCACTGGCCGCGCACCAGGTGACGGTGTCCAGCCTGTCCCAGCTGCCGCTGGTGGAATGCGACGGCGTGCTGATCGAGCGCGTGCTCTGCAACCTGCTGGAAAACGCGGCCAAGTACACGCCGGCTGGCAGCGCCATCCAGCTGGGCGCGACCGTGCAGGACAAGGAACTGCGCATCTCGGTCTGCGACAATGGCCCCGGCGTGGCCGCCGGCGCCGAACGCCGGATCTTCCAGAAATTCACCCGCGGCGAACGCGAATCCGCCACGCCGGGCGTGGGCCTGGGCCTGGCGGTGTGCGAAGCCATCGTCACCGCCCACCATGGCCGCATCTGGGTCGAGCACGCGCCAGGCCGGCCCAGCGGCGCGCAATTCGTCTTCACGCTGCCGCTGGGCGAACCGCCCGCCATCCAACCCGAAACTCCCTGAGTCCCGCCACGCATGTTCGACTACCAGCCCACCGTGCTCATCATCGAGGACGACGACTACATCCGGCGCTTCGTGCGCCAGGCCCTGGAAAGCGAGGGCTGCACGGTCCATGAGGCCGACACCGTCAAGCGCGGCCTGATCGAGGCCGGCACCCGCCAGCCCGACGCCATCGTGCTGGACCTGGGCCTGCCCGACGAGGACGGCATGACGCTGATCCGCGAACTGCGCGGCTGGACCGAGGTGCCGGTGCTGGTGCTGTCGGCGCGCAGCGCCGAGGCCGACAAGGTGGCGGCGCTGGACGCCGGCGCGGATGACTACCTGACCAAGCCCTTCGGCGTCAGCGAGCTGCTGGCGCGGCTGCGCGTGCTGCTGCGGCGGCACGCCCGGGGCGGCGCGGGCAACGCGTCGGAGATCAGCTTCGGCGACGTGCGCGTGGATTTCGCCAAGCGCGTGGTCGAACGCAACGGCCAGCACGTGCACCTGACGGCGATGGAGTATCGCCTGCTGGCCGCCCTGCTGGCGCATCGCGGCAAGGTCATGACGCACCGCGAACTGCTGCGCGAGGTCTGGGGCCCCTCGCATGTGGAGAGCAACCACTACCTGCGCATCTACATGGGACACCTGCGCCAGAAGCTGGAAGCCGATCCCGCCCAGCCCGTGTACCTGCTCACCGAGATCGGCGTCGGTTACCGCTTCGCCGGCTGACCCTCGCCGGACTCGGCATTGACGGCGCGTTTACGCGCGCGGCGCCACTCTTGTCTCGGCGTTTATGCGGCTTCTCCTATCGTTACGATCCGTTCAACGCATGGAGCATTCCGATGTCCCGCAACACCCTGGCCGCCCTGGCGCTGATCGCGCTGACCGCGCCATCGCATGCCGAGCAGGCGCCCGCCGCGCAATCCACCCCGTCCGATTTCACGTTGAGCGCCAACATGACGCTGGCCAGCCAGTACCGCTATCGCGGCCTGATGCAGACCAACAACAAGCCCGCCATCCAGGGCGGCTTCGACCTGGCGCATTCCAGCGGCCTGTACCTGGGCAACTGGAACTCCAGCATCAGCTGGCTCGGCGACAGCAACAGCGCCGTCTCCGCGCCCGTGGAAATGGACTTCTACGGCGGCTATAAGGGCGAACTGGCGCCCAGCGTGCCCTTCGATCTGGGCGTGATGCAGTACTACTATCCCGGCGACTACCCGTCCGGCTACACCAGTCCCGACACCACCGAGCTGTATGCCGGCCTGGGCTACGGCCCGGTGATGTTCAAGTACTCCATCGCCATGACCAATCTGTTCGGCGCCGTCGACAGCAAGTACAGCCAGTACTTCGACCTGTCCGGAAACTTCGACACCGGCGTCTGGGGCCTGACCGTCAATGCGCACGTAGGCCGGCAGACGGTGCGCAACGTGGACAACGGTTCCTACACGGACTGGAAGCTGGGCCTGACCAAGGACTTCGGCCAGGGCTTTGCCGTGTCGCTGGCCTATCTGGACACCAACGCCGACCGTGGCGCCTACACCAACAGCAAGGGCCGCTACATGGGCCGCGCCACCGGGCTGCTGTCGTTGACCAAGACGTTCTGAGCCGACCGGGCGTTGACGCGGTTTTTACGCGCCGCGCCCGCATTTATCGGCAGGATTTACGACGCGCTTCCTATAGTGGAAGCGTCGTCAACCACCCCAAGCCGGTACCCCGGAAACACGTTTTCCGGCTTCGCCCGGCCCCACGCCATGATTCCTCGACAAGCTCGCGCCGCCTCCCCAGTCTTCAATCCCGCGTCACGGATTCCGCCGCGCCACGCGCCGGCGGACGTGTCGCTGACCATCCGGATCGAAAGCCTGGACGCGCTGAACCTGCGGCTGGCGCTGCATCGGGCGCTGGGCGCGCGCATCGGCGTCTACGTGCTGGCGGTCGATCACCAGCATGGCCAGACCGCCGTCCAGTTGCAGTGCGCTCGCGACCAGGTCGACGCCATCATGCATGCGGTCATGTCCGGCCTGCCGCGCGCCGAATTCGGCCCGGTGCTGCTGGCCGGTTCCGCGCGGAGGCACTGAGCCATGGACATGCCCGCCCGCCCCGTCTTCGAAGGCATCTGGCTGCCCATGGTCACGCCCATGCGCGCCGGACACGTGGATTGCGAGGCCGCCCAGGCGCTGGCCCGCTACTATCGCAACGCCGGCATCGCCGGCCTGGTCCTGTTCGGCTCCACCGGCGAAGGCAACCTGCTGAGCCTGCCGGAGAAGATCGACATGATCGAAGCCATCCGCACCGATCCGCACGCGCTGCCGCTGGTGTTCGGCGCCGGCGGCGTGGACACGCGCGGCGTGGCGGCGGCCATCCGCCGCCTGGACAAGCTGAGCCCGGCCGGCTACCTGGTGCCGCCGCCGTACTACCTGTGCCCGTCGCAACAAGGCATCCTGTGGCACTACCGCCAGATCGCCTGGGCCACCGAACGCCCCGTCATCCTGTACAACATCCCCAAGCGCGCGGGCGTTGCGATGACGGTTGAGACCATGGAAACGCTGGCCGCGCTGCCGCAGTTCGGCTCGGTCAAGGAATGCAATCCCTCACTGTTGTCCGCGCTCAACGCGCGCGGCAGGATGGACGTCCTGTGCGGCGAGGACATGGCCTTCCTGGATCACTTCCAGATGGGAGGTCGCGGCGCCATTCCCGCCGCGGCGCACCTGTATCCCGAGCGCTACGTCGAGGTCATGCAGCTGGCGCGCGACGGCCACGCCGAAGCAGCGCGCGAGCTGTTCGAACCGCTGCGCGGCCTGATCCGGCTGTTGTTCGCCGAACCCAATCCGGCGCCGATCAAGCGCGCGCTGGCCTTGCAAGGTTTGATCACGGACGAGCTGCGCCCGCCCATGACCAGCGCCAGCCGCGAACTTAGCGCGCGGCTGCAGCGCGCCATGAGCGTGGTCCAGTGCTCGCCTAGTAGGCTGCAGACAGCTTGAACACCGACACGGCGCGGGCCAGGTCGTCGGCCTGGTCGTGCAGCGTGGCGGCCGACGCGGCGAACTCCTCCACCAGCGAGGCGTTCTGCTGCGTCACGCTGTCCAGGTGCGTGACGGCCTGATTGATCTGCTCGATGCCCACGCTCTGCTCGGCCGAGGCCGTGGCGATCTCGCCCATCAGCGGCGCGCTGTTGCGGGCCGATTCCAGCACGCTGCCCATGGTGGCGCTGGCCTGTTCCACGCGCTGGCTGCCGCGCTCCACCGAATCGGAGGACGCCTCGATCAGGCCCTTGATTTCCTTGGCCGCGGTGGCCGAGCGCTGCGCCAGCGCCCGCACTTCGCCCGCCACCACGGCGAAGCCCCTGCCCTGTTCGCCCGCGCGCGCCGCCTCGACCGCGGCGTTGAGCGCCAGGATGTTGGTCTGGAACGCGATCTCGTCGATCAGGCGGATGATCTCGTCGATGCGCTGGGAGCTTTGCGAAATCTCGCGCATGGCGTCGATGGCGTGCTGGGTTTCCTCGCTGCCCTGACGCGCCAGCTGCGCCGACTGGCCCGCCAGCGCGCTCACTTCGCGTACATGGTCGGCGCTCTGCTTGGCGGTGGCCGTGATCTGCTCCACGCTGGCCGCCGTCTGCTCCAGCGCAGCCGCCTGCTTCTCTGTGCGGTCATGCAGGTCCATGCTGCCGGCGGCGATCTGGCGCGAGGCCGCGGCGATCGAGCCCGTGGAATGCACGATGCTGCGCACGGCCACATCGAGGCGTTCCTGCATCAGCGCCATGGCGTCGAACAGCCGGCCGATCTCGCCCCGGTGATGACGCGACACGATGCTGGACAGATCGCCCTGCGCCACTCGCTCGCACACGACCACCGCCTCGTCCAGCGGACGGATGATGTGCGTCCGGAAAAAGCGCAATGCCGCCAGCAGCACCACCGCCAGCAAGCCCAGCGTCACGCCGCCCTGACGCCACAGCGTGGCGCGGAATGCCGCGTCCACGTCATCGACGTACAGCCCGGTGAACAGCAGCCAGCCCCATTCGGGTTCATAGACCGCATAGCTGATCTTGTGCAGGGCTTCGTCCGATCCCGGACGCGGAAACAGGTAATCGACATAGCCGCCGCCGGCCTTGCCCTGCGCATACAGATCCTCGAAGATCGGCCTGCCCTCGGCGTCGCGCGTGTCCCGCACATTGGTGCCGACCAGCTTGGAATCCGGATGCACCAGCAGTGAATAATCGTCGCGGAACGCGCCCACGTAGCCGTCGGCGCCATAGCGCAGCTGCGCCAGGCGCTGGGCGACATTGCGCTGCGCCTGCTCCAGCGTGAGCCCCTCCCTCACGCCCCGCTTGCCGTTCTGCACGATGCTGGACGCCAGGTCCAGCACGTGCCGCAGCTCGGTCTTGCGCTGCGCCACCATCTCGGCCCGCCGCTCCCAGGCGTCCCAGACGCCCAGGGCCAGCACGGCCGCGCCGATGGCGAATACGAACCACAGCAATTCCCTACGCAAACTGGAATTTTTCATAGAACCTCTCTTTCTATGCCCACCCTGCGCATGCAAGCAATAGCGGCAGAATGTGACGGTTTATATGTTGCGTTTCATCAGAATACGGGGATGAGCCAGGGTTTTCACCAGGAAGAGATCGGGCGATTGACGCAGGTCAATGCCACCTGGGTTTTGGTCGCGGATGAAAAAAAACGCAAGGATCAGACCTTGCGTTTTTTGACCGGAGCAGCGCGTAAAGCGCCTCGGATTTCAGGCGCTGGCGGACGAGGCCTGGGAGCGGTTCCCGCGAACCGTGGTCAGCGCGTACAGCAGCACGACCGTCACCGCGTAGATAGGCACGCTGCGCATGTTGCGAAACATCATTTCGGACAGGCTGAAGACGCTGTAGCCCAGGCAAAACAGCAGGCCGAGCTGGGCGCCTACCCGCACCACCACATCATCGCTGCGCATGCGGCGCATGAACACCGCCGCGGGGACGAAATAGAGGGCGAAGATGCTCAGGATGCCAAGCAGGCCGTAGCCCGCCAACGCGCCCAGATAATCATTATGCGGCTCGCCAAAGTCCGTGGAGACCAGCTTGGTCACAGTCCCCTGCTCCGCCATCTTGACCAGCTCGGGCCGGAAGTTGGGCACGCCCACGCCGACCAGCGGGCTTTGCTTGAACATCAGCCAGGACGCGTGCCAGAGCTGCATGCGTATGCCGACGGAGGTATCGCGTTCCTTGTTCTCGGTGAAGAGGCTCACGTCCGATGCCGCTTCAGTCCAGCGCGTGCCCTTGGCATGCCATGCCGCCACCGCTCCCAGGGCCAGGACCGCGGCAATGCAGGCCACGAAAATCGCCTTCTTGCGTACCGTCCAGCCACGTTTGGCCAGTAGAAACACCACACCGCACACCGGCAGCAAACCCCAGCTGCTGCGGGTCTGGGACACCCAGACGGCAGCCAGCGTCAGCGGCAGGGCGAAGATCTTCAACGCCGCCTCAAACCTGGCCCAGCGCGTCAACGTCCAGGGCAGGGTCACGATCGACATCACGCCGAACAACAGGGTCAGGTCGGCGAAGGCAACGGCGTTGTAGCGCCCGCCGTAGTCCGATACGAATCCACGTCCCAGACTCGGATGCAGCAGAATGACCATTAACATGATCGAGCCGGCATACGCGCCGAACAGCAAGCTCCATTGCACATGCTGCAACCAACGGCGCGGCGCTCGCAGCAGCAGCCAGCAAACTGGCACTGCCAACGCAAATCGAAGCAGCTTTTCAACCTCCGAAGCACTCCACACGCCCAACCAGACGCTGCTGATCAACATGGCAAACAAAGGCGCGAAGAACGCCACCGCCATGGTGGTCAGATCCTGGAAATCGAACGGTTCCCACTGCTTGAAAGCGTTCGAGACAAGGGTCCCCAACGCGATGAGCGCGGTAAGGTAAATCACGGCAGGACCGCCGATCGCGCTGGTCAGAGCAAGCGCCGGCACCAGCAAGACCAATAGAGCAGCGCTGCGGAAACAAATTATCGGCATGTCGGTAAGCATGCTCGCCGGGAAACAGGCGAGCAGATAATCAATAGGAGTTGAAGGTGCCTGGACAGCGCGGGCGCGGTCCGTGCCTGCGGGCACGGGATCATTCGGGATGGAATCGCTTCGATGAAGACGAAGATCCCTCGTACTCTCGCGCAAGACGGCCGAACGCCGCCATGACGCTCCCCGGCCACAGCCAGTCTCGCCAAAAGCGGTCGCGCCATCTGCCGCCGGGAATATAGGCTGGATAAACGATATGCGACAAGGACCACCCCGGCCTCCACGCCCTGGTTCGCGTCGGACGGCCGGTAAGCGTCAAGGTCGGAACCCCCACGCTGGACGCCAGATGCCCGACGCCGGATTCGTTGCCGATGAACCAGCCGCACTCATGGATGAAGGCGGCGACGTCCGCCAGCGAGGGCGCTTGCTGGATCTGCAGGCCGGCCTCCGCCAGGCACGCCCATTGCTCCCGCTCATGTGGCGCCAGGATATAGAACGGCTCATAGCCATCCCGCTTCAAGCGCAGCCCCAGCTCAACGAAATGCCTAGGCGCCCAGCAGCGTTCTATCCCGCTCGACGACGGATGCACGGCGATACGCCGCCTATGGAGGCGATGCCGCCCTCCCACCGGGGGACGCAAGCCTATATCAGTAGCCGAAAGCGCCAACCCAAGCTGGTCGCGGCAAAAATCACTGATCTGGTTGACCTTTACGAAGCCTTTGCCCGTGACCACCACATGGGCATCGTAATAGAAATACGAGCGTGCATGATCGTGCAGCGCATAGGGCCAGCCCACATGCATCTGCGCGGCACAGTCAAAGTCGGCCAGCGCCGAAGCGGCCTCCGATTCCGACAACGATGGACGGATGTCCATGCCGGGAAACCAAGTGCGCAACGCATGCGCGTAGTCGCCAAAAACCGTCACGGCGCGCCCGTGCTTGGCCAGGTTGTTGGCCATGGCCATCATCAGCAGGGTATCGCCCAGCCGCGGCGCCATCAGCAAGGCAATGCGCCGCGCCTCACGCAGGCTGCGCAGGCAGGCGGACGCATCATAAGGCGGCATGTTCGGAGCGGGTTGTGCCATCGTTTCGGAGGTCAGCGGAATCCGGGGGACAACAACAGCACGATAGTGCTCGGTTCTATTGAGGCGAGCATTATATTCCTCAAAAACTAACAATTAAATACGATTAACTCGGTTTGCATCGTATTGATTACAACTTTCAACCCGCGCATTAACAAAAAACCCGCAGGCCGGCTTGACCTTGCGGGTTTCGCGTGAGACCACGCACCGGCACCATTCAATCACGCGATAAACCATCGGCTGGCAACGACTTGTCTCGGAACTTGAGTCTGAAAGGCAACGTCCCGTGGCTAAGCACCATATGAATTCCACTGTAGCGGATTTACCCTTCATGCGCATCAGCAAAGCACATGACCAGAAAAAACCCGCCCAGCGCCGGAGCCGGCGCCAGCGTGTCGCTATCGCCCAACACCAACCTGCCCCGAAAGCATCGTGCCCGACGCGAAGCAGGCCGCAGGCGCGCGATGGACGTGACATCGCCAGTCGGATCGCCAGATTGCCGGCATCCCAGAAGCCGCGGAGCAGTGTCCGCGGCATTGCGGCCTCCGGCAATCGTCGGGCCCACCTTACATATTGTCGATCATCACCTGCCCGAAGCCCGAGCAAGACACCTGGGTCGCGCCCTCCAGCAGGCGGGCGAAGTCGTAGGTGACCTTCTTGGACAGGATGGATTTCTCCATGCTGGCGATGATCAGGTCGGCGGCTTCGGTCCAGCCCATGTGACGCAGCATCATCTCGGCCGACAGGATTTCCGAACCCGGGTTCACGTAGTCCTTGCCCGCGTACTTGGGCGCGGTGCCGTGCGTGGCCTCGAACATGGCGACCGAGTCGGACAGGTTGGCGCCCGGCGCGATGCCGATGCCGCCCACCTGCGCCGCCAGCGCGTCGGAGACGTAGTCACCGTTGAGATTGAGCGTGGCGATCACGTCGTACTCGGCCGGGCGCAGCAGGATCTGCTGCAGGAAGGCGTCGGCGATCGAGTCCTTGACGATGATCTCGCGGCCCGTCTTCGGGTTCTTGAACTTGCACCACGGGCCGCCGTC
>MCND01000546.1_pt1 | contig 9944 bp, 10 predicted proteins | sample 778211 | NCBI WGS metagenome assembly MCND01 (sample SAMN04296812, study PRJNA304217) | bioreactor metagenome | isolation source: activated sludge enriched with benzalkonium chloride | place: Turkey: Istanbul urban wastewater treatment plant
GAAGCCATGATCGTCAACATCGACCGCAAGACGCGTTCGATCCAGCTGTCGATCAAGGCCCGCGACAACGCCGAAACCGCCGAAACGATCCAGCGCATGTCCGACGCCAGCGCTTCGTCCGGCACCACCAACCTCGGCGCGCTGCTGAAGGCCAAGCTGGACCAACAGCGCAACGACGGTTAATTCGTGACCAAGTCGGAGCTGATCGCCGCCTTGGCGGCCCGCTATCCTCAGCTGGCCGCCCGCGACACCGATTACGCGGTCAAGACCGTGCTCGACGCAATGACCCAGGCCCTGGCCTCGGGTCAGCGCATCGAGATCCGCGGTTTTGGCAGCTTCTCGCTGTCGCAGCGGTCTCCCCGCATCGGTCGCAATCCGAAATCCGGCGAGCAGGTGCTGGTGCCTGGTAAACAGGTGCCGCACTTCAAGGCGGGCAAGGAACTGCGCGAGCGGGTGGACTTGGCCGGCGGCAATGACGAGGACGCTCAATCCTCTGGATCGAGTGAACCGATGCCGTCGATGGTGAGTCTGCACGCCATGCATTGACGGCACGGCAGTAAGGCCGCCTTCGGGCGGATCGGACCGAGAACCTGGCCCCTTGAGCAATCAAGGGGCTTTGTTTTTTGGCGCCAGGCGGGATCCGTCGCTTACAATTGATAGTCTTGAATTCTTTGGAGCATGCGCCATGCGCTACCTAGTCTGGGCCCTGCGATTGCTCGTGTTTGTTGCAGTATTGATGTTCGCGTTGAAAAACACGGATCCGGTCGCCGTGAAGTTCTACGCCGATTACGTGGTGCAGGACGTCCCCCTCATCGTCGTGATGCTGGTCGTGTTCGTGTTGGGCGCCTTGTTCGGCCTGTTGCTGACCGTGCCCGCCGCCATGCGCCGCCGCCGCGAAGCCATGCGCCTGCGCCGCGAACTGGACCGCGTCCAGGCCGCCGTCGCCGGCACCACGCCTGCCGTGCCGCCGGAGGCCGTGGCCCCGATGTCGCCGCTGTAACGCGCCGGCCCTGTATCCCTTTCCGCACTGAATTACCGCAAGAGCCCGCATAGTGGATTTTGAACCTTGGTGGTTGATTTTCGTGCCGGTATTGTTCGCGCTGGGTTGGCTGGCCGCGCGCTTCGATATCCGGCAAATGCTGCGGGAAACCCGCAGCCTGCCCGACTCCTATTTCCGCGGGCTGAATTTCCTGCTCAATGAAGAGCCGGACCGCGCCATCGACGCCTTTGTCGAAGTGGCCAAGCTGGACCCGGAAACCACCGAGCTGCACTTTGCGCTGGGCAGCCTGTTCCGCCGCCGGGGTGAAATGGAGCGCGCCATCCGCGTGCACCAAAGCCTGCTGAACCGTTCCGACCTGCCCGCCGCCGAACGCGAGCACGCGCAGCACGAGCTGGCGCAGGACTTCCTCAAGGCGGGCATGCTGGACCGCGCCGAAAGCGGCTTCGAGCAGCTCAAGGACACCCGCTACGCCTTGCCCGCGCTGCGTTCGCTGATCCGCATCTACGAATCCGAGCACGACTGGCCGCGCGCCATCGAGGCCGTGAAGACGCTGCAGGGCCTGGTCGACGAGCCGGTGCCGCAGCTCGTGCACTATTACTGCGAACAGGCGCAGACCGCGCTGTCGGCCAAGCCCGCCGACGTCGAAGCGGCCCACAAGGCGCTGGATGCCGCCGACCATGCCCTGTCGACCATCGATCCCGGTGCGAGCAAGGGCGCCATGGTGCGCACCGCGATGCTGCGCGCCCGCCTGGCGCTGATCGAACAGGACCCGAAGCGCGAACGCCTTTACCTGGAGTCGGTCATGACCGACGCTCCCGAGTACGCCGGCCTGGTGGCCGAGCAGGTCCTGGCGAACTACCGCGCCGCCAATCAGGAAGCGGCCGGGCTCGACGTGCTGCAGAAGCAGTATGCGCGCCACGCGTCGCTGGACCTGTTCAACGTGCTGTTCCGCGAACTGCGCGCCCAGCAGGGCTCTGCGCCGTCATGGGCATTTGCCCGCAATGCCTTGCGCAGCCATCCGTCGCTGCTGGGCCTGGACCGCCTGCTGGAAGCCGAGCTGGCCAATCCGGAAGGCGGCGCCGAGCAAGCGCCGGTGCCGGGCGCCGACCTGACGCTGTTGCGCAGCCTGATCCACAAGCATACGCAGCGGCTGGACCGCTACGCATGCCGCAGTTGCGGTTTTCAGGCGCGTCGCTTTTACTGGCAATGTCCCGGCTGCAACGCCTGGGAAACCTATGCGCCGCGCCGCTTGGAAGAACTTGAATGAATGCATTTCCCGCCGAAGCCATTTCGCATAGCCGCGTCCTAGTGGTGGGCGATGTGATGCTGGACCGGTACTGGTTCGGTGAAGTCGAACGCATTTCGCCGGAAGCGCCGGTGCCCGTGGTGCGCGTCGCGCGCCGCGAAGACCGGCTGGGCGGCGCGGCCAACGTCGCGCGCAACGTGGCGGCCCTGGGCGGCCACGTGACATTGGTCGGCGTGCTGGGCGAAGACGAGGCCGGCGACAGCGTCCGCCGCCTATCCGCCGAGGCCGGCATACAGGCCGACTTGGTCGCCGATACGTCCTTGCACACCACCTTGAAGATGCGTGTACTGGGCCGCCAGCAGCAGCTCTTGCGCGTGGATTTCGAGCAGCATCCGGCGCAGGCCGCGCTGGACTGCGTCGATGCTGCATTTGCCCGCCATCTGGCCAACCACGACATCGTCGTGCTGTCCGACTATGCCAAGGGCGTGCTGACGCGGGTCGAATCGCTGATCGCCCTGGCCCGCAGCGCCGGGGTGCCGGTATTGGTGGACCCCAAGGGCCACGACTACACCCGTTATCGCGGCGCCACCCTGGTCACCCCCAATCGCTCGGAAATGCAGGAGGCCGTGGGCCGCTGGAGTTCCGAGGCTGAACTTACCGATCGCGCGCAGCGCCTGCGCGCCGACCTGGATCTGGAAGCCTTGCTTGTGACGCGTTCCGAGCAGGGCATGACTTTGTTTACCGACGGCGGGCGCGACCACATCGATGCCCAGGCGCACGAAGTGTTCGACGTGTCCGGCGCGGGCGATACCGTGCTGGCGACGCTGGCCGTGTCGCGCGCCATCGATCTGCCCTGGGTCGACGCGATGGGCTGGGCCAACAAGGCCGGCGGCATCGCCGTGGGCAAGCTCGGCACGTCCATCGTCACCGCCGCGGAATTGGCAGGAGAACTCTCATGATCGTCGTTACCGGCGCCGCCGGCTTCATAGGCAGCAACCTGGTGCGGGGGCTCAACCGCCGCGGCATCAAGGACATCATCGCGGTCGATGACCTGACCGAAGGCGACAAGTTCGTCAACCTGGTCGATTGCCAGATCGCGGACTACATGGACAAGGACGACTTCCGCCGCCGCGTCCTCGACGGCAGCTTGCGCGAAGTGCGGGCCGTGCTGCACCAGGGCGCGTGCTCGGACACGACCGAGCGCAACGGCCGCTACATGCTGGACAACAACTACCGCGTCACGCTGGAGCTGTTCGAGTTCTGCCAGGAGCGCCGCATTCCGTTCCTGTACGCCTCGTCGGCGGCGGTCTATGGCGGTTCCTCGATCTACGTGGAAGATCCCGCCAACGAAGGCCCGCTCAACGTCTACGGCTATTCCAAGCTGCTGTTCGACCAGGTCCTGCGCCAGCGCATGGACAGCCTGACCGCACAGGTCGTGGGCCTGCGCTACTTCAACGTCTATGGCCCGCACGAACAGCACAAGGGCCGCATGGCCTCGGTGGCGTTCCACAACATGAACCAGTTCCTGGAGCACGGGCACGTGCGCCTGTTCGCGGGCTGGGACGGCTACGTGGACGGTGGCCAGAGTCGCGACTTCATCTCCGTCGAGGACGTGGTTGCCGTCAACCTGCACTTCCTGGATCACCCCGAGCAGTCGGGCATCTTCAACTGCGGCACGGGCCGCGCGCAGCCCTTCAACGACGTGGCGGCCGGCGTGGTCAATGCCTTGCGCGCGGAGCGCGGCGAAGCCGAGCTGACGCTGGCGCAGCTGGTCGAACTGGATCTGATCCGCTATATCCCGTTCCCGGACGACCTGAAAGGGCGCTACCAGAGCTACACGCAGGCCGACGTCACGCGCCTGCGCGCGGCGGGGTTCCAGGCGCCGATGCGCGACGTGCGGACCGGTGTCACCGAGTACGTGCGCTACTGGCGCGCCCGCAAGTAAGTCTGCGCGACTGCGCCGTGTCTGCAAGCTAGCCACCCTTCGCGGTGGCTTTTTTTCGTCTGGCGGTTTGCCGGGGCGGATGTTTCCATTCACCGCGCCGCCGTGGCGAGGCGCGCCGCCCGCATGATCTGAGCGTGGCGTGACAGCCGTTGCGCCAGACTCCAGGGAGACCTTCCATGAATCCGTTCCTTCAATCCGCCGCCGCCCACCCGGCGCCCTTTGCCAGATGGCGCAGGACGCGTGCCACCCTTGCTTCCGAAGCCCGGCCGCGCCCTTTGCGGCAGGTGTTGGGCACGCTGCTGGTAACGGCGGGCCTGGGCCTGGTCGCGCCGCAGGCGCTTGCGGTCGACCTCAACCAGGCCAATGCCCAGCAGCTCGAAGGTGTCCGGGGAATCGGCCCGCGCATGGCGGAAATCATCATCAAGGAACGCGAGCGGGGCGGCAAGTTCGAATCCTTGAACGACTTGGCTGAACGCGTGCGCGGCATCGGCCCGAAGAAGGCGCAGGCCTTGCAAGAGGCCGGCCTGCAGGTGGGAGGGGCGGGCCCTCAGACCGGGCAGGGCGATACAGCGGCCAAGCCGGCGCAGGGCAAGCCGGCTGGGGGCAAGGCCGAAGCCAAATCCGAAACCAAATCCGAAGCGAAACCGGTGGCATCCCAGCCCGCCGCCCGCGCCCGGCCCTGAGCGCGTAGCGGCCTGCGGCGGGTAGCCCTGGCGGGAGCGCGGCTTTTGACGGCGCGCGCCGCCAGGCGAGGTTATTATCGTCCGCATGACTACTACCTATCCCACTATCGAGCAAACCGTCGGCAATACGCCGCTGGTGCGCCTGCAGCGCATTCCCGGGGCCGCGGGCGCAGCCCGGGGCAATGTCATCCTGGCCAAGCTGGAGGGCAACAACCCCGCCGGCTCCGTGAAGGACCGTCCGGCCCTGTCGATGATCGCGCGCGCGGAAGAGCGCGGCGACATCAAGCCGGGCGACACCCTCATCGAGGCCACCAGCGGCAATACCGGCATCGCGCTGGCCATGGCCGCCGCCATGCGCGGCTACCGCATGATCCTGATCATGCCCGACAACCTGTCGGTGGAACGCCGCGCCGCCATGACGGCCTATGGCGCCGAACTGATCCTGACTCCTGCGGACAAGGGCGGCATGGAATATGCCCGCGACCTGGCCTCCGCCATGCAGGCGGACGGCCGCGGGCTGGTGCTGGACCAGTTCGCCAATCCCGACAACCCCCGCGCCCACATCGAAACCACCGGGCCGGAAATCTGGAACCAGACCGAAGGGCGCGTCACTCACTTCGTGAGCGCCATGGGCACCACCGGCACCATCATGGGCGTGTCGACCTACCTGAAGTCGCGCAATCCCGCGGTCCAGGTGGTGGGCGCGCAGCCCGCCGAAGGGTCGTCGATCCCGGGCATCCGCAAGTGGCCCGAAGCCTACCTGCCCAAGATCTTCGACCGCAGCCGGGTGGACGCCTATGAATCCATCGAACAGGCCGAGGCCGAACAGATGGCGCGCCGGCTGGCGGCGGAAGAGGGCATCTTCGGCGGAATTTCCTCGGCGGGCGCGCTGGTTGCGGCCCTGCGCGTGGCCGAGCGCGTCAACGACGCCACCATCGTGTTCATCGTGTGCGACCGCGGCGACCGCTACCTGTCCACGGGCGTGTTCAACTGAACGCCTGACCGCGTCGCACCGAAAAAAACCGCCATGCCGGGCTAGCCGGACATGGCGGTTTTTCATTGCAGGGGCGCAGCGGGCGCCCCGGTTTCTTGCCGGCTTATTCGGGCTGGATGCCGGCGTCCTGCATCACCTTGATCCAGCGCTTGCTTTCCGCGAGGTTGAAGGCTTCCGCTTCCTGGTAGCTCATGGCGCTGGGCAGCGTGCCTTGCGACTTGAGCGCTTCCACCACCTTGGGCGATTGCGACGCTTCGATCATGGCCTTGTTCAGCTTGGCGATGATGGGCTGCGGCGTGTCCTTGGGCGCCCACATGCCGTACCAGGTGACGATGTCGAAACCGGGCAGGACGCTTTCCGCGATGGTCGGCACGTCGGGCAGTTCGGCCAGGCGCGTCTTGGTCGTCACGGCGATCGGGCGGATCTTGCAGCTCTGGATCAGCGGCAGGGCCGGCGCCAGCGGCGCGTACATCAGGTCCACGTGGCCGCCCGCGACATCGGTCAGCGCCGGGCTGCTGCCGCGGTAGCCGACGTGGGTGATCTTGGCCTTGGTGGAGGTGTTGATCAGCTCGCCCGCCAGATGCGGCAAGGTGGCGACGCCGGGCGAGGCGAAGGTCAGCGAGCCGGGCTGGGCCTGGCCCTGCTTGATCAGTTCGCCGAAGGTCTTGAACTTGGAGTTGGGCGGGACGACGGCCACCATCGGCACCGTGCCCAGCACGCCCACCATCTGGAAGTCCTTGATCGGGTCAAAGCTCAGATTCTTGAATTGGGCCGGATAGATGCCCTGCACCGACGGGTTCATCAACAAGGTGTAGCCGTCGCCGGGCGCCTTGGCGACCTGGGCCGTGCCGATGGTGCCGCTGGCCCCCGCGCGGGTTTCGATCACCAGCGGCTGGCCCAGGATTTCCCCCATCTGGACCGCGATCACGCGGCCGACCACGTCCGTCGGTCCGCCCGCCGCCCACGGCATGATCACGCGGATGGGCTTGTCCGGATAGGCCGCCTGCGCATAGGCGTTTGCCGCCGGCAGGGCCGCCGTGGCGATCGCCGAGCATGCCGCGGCGAGGAAGGTGCGTTTGTTCATCTACTGTCTACTCCTACAAAGGTGAGATTGGCCGAGGGCAGCGCTGCCTGCAGCATCGCCCGGACCTCGGCCAGCTGTTTCCCCGTGGTGGCTTCGTTCTTCAGCATCCGGCTCAGCGGGCCGGCCACCACGATGGCAAAGGGTTGTTCGTATGCCCGGAATCCGAGCGAAATGGACATCACGTCCTCCACGTTCTCGCCCACCGAGCGTTGCCAGCCGCGCGCCACGCCCGCTTCCAGGTCGCGGTCGAAGGCCTCCTGGCTGGTGAGCGTGCTGTCCGTGTAGGCGGCAAAACCGCTGTAGGCCTTGAACCACTTCTGCCGTTCTTCCTGCGACAGCACCGACAGCAGCGCCTTGCCGGAGCTGGTGGCGTGCACCGCCTTGAAGCCGCCCGGCTGGTGCGAGAAGCGGATCGTCTGCTTGGACTCGGCGACGATCAGGTACACGACCTTGTCGTCGGCCAGCTTGGCCAGCAAGGCCGTTTCGCCCGTCAGGTCGCGCACCCGGGCCAGCACCGGCTCGATCACCGCGTTCAGCGGGTCGCTATGGCAGATCAGGGTGGCCACGTGTATCAGTTTCTGGGTCGGGTAATAGCCGTGCTTCTTGCCGATTTCATAGAGATAGCCGCGCGCCACCATGGTCTTCAGCAGCCCATGGCAGCTCGACAGCGGTATCCCCATCTGGGCTGCGATTTCGCTGTACAGCAAGGGCTTCTGCGCCTCGGCGAAGAGGTTCAGCACATCCAGCACGCGGCCTGCAGTTTTCACATCCATGATGTTAGTATCCTATACGTGATAAATTTATGTCAAACAGCATTCAATCGACCAGGAGTTGCAACGCATGAGATGGAAGAACCGTCCTGAGGGATCGAACTGGGGAGATTTTGGGCCTGACGACCAGCGAGGCTGCCTGAATTACATCACCCCCGCGAACGTGCTGAGCGGCATGCGCGAAGTCCGCGAGGGACTGAGTTTCTGCCTGTCGCTGCCGCTGGATTACCCGGGCGGCAACGGCGTGAACGTCCGGCGCCATCCGCCCAAGCTGCGTCCCACCGAAAGGGACGGCGACCAGTACCTGAATTTCCCCTTGGGGCGCCTGCGTCCGGGATGCGTCGACGTGCTCAGCGACGACATCGTCGAAATGAGCCTGCAGTACTCAACGCAATGGGATTCGCTGGCGCATGTGGGCGCGCTGTTCGACGCCAATGGCGACGGCCTGCCCGAACGCGTCTACTACAACGGCTACCGGCCCAACGAGCACGTGGTGGGGCCGGTGGACTACGACGTGGACAATGGCTACGCCAAGACCGACCTGGGCCAGGGGCCGGCCTCCAACGCCAAGAAGCTGGACATCACCCAGCTGGCCGAATCGTGCCTGCAGACCCGCGGCGTGATGGTTGACCTGGCGCGCCATTACGGCCGAGAGCAGAAGTCGGTCGGCTACGACGACCTGATGCGCATACTGGAAGCAGACCGGATCGAGATCGAGCGCGGCGATATCGTGCTGTTCCACACGGAATTCGGCGACGCCCTGCTCGAAAAGAACCGCGAGCCGGACCCCCATACGCTGCACGAGATCTGCGCCGGCCTGGATGGCAGCGACGAGAAGCTGCTGCAGTGGATCACCGACTCGCAGGTGGCGGCCATGGCATCGGACAACCATGCGCTGGAAATCTATCCCACGCAGAAGCCCAATGCCTGCTGCGCGGCGCTACCCTTGCACCACCATTGCATCTTCAAGATCGGCATGCCGATAGGCGAGATGTGGTACCTGGGGGCGTTGGCGCGCTGGCTCGCCGCCCACGGCCGCAGCCGCTTCCTGTTGACGGCGCCGCCGTTGAACCTGCCGGGCGCCGTAGGGTCGCCCGCGACGCCCGTCGCGACGGTGTAAAGGCTGGCCGCGGCGTGGGACGCCGCGGCTCATAGCGCTGTCAGCGGCCCACGCGGGCTTCGATCTCGTAGGCCAGATCCGCCACGGACGTCGCGTAGAAGTAGCTGCGGTTGTACTTCGTCAAGGCGAAGAAGTTGGGCGTGCCGACGCGGTATTGCGCCGTGCCCCGGGCTTCCTCGACCAGGTCGACGACCCCCAGCGGCTGGCTGCCCCAGCCTGCGGCAGAGGCGCCCGGCTGCAAGCGCGCGCCGGCCGCCGTGAGCGTGCCCCAGCTTTGCTTGGGTTCCAGTCCGCCGTCGACCAGCGCGGTGGGATCGGCGGGCAGCACCACCGGCGCGAACACCGGCAGGCCGCGCTGCCAGCCATGCTGCGACAGGAAGCTGCCCACCGACATGATGGCGTCGCGGGTGTTGTTGCTCAGGTCGATATGGCCGTTGTCGTCGCCGTCCACGGCGTAATGCATGACGCTAGTGGGCATGAACTGGGGCATGCCGATGGCGCCGGCGTAGGAGCCGCGGGTTTCCAAGTCCAGCTTGTCTTTCATGACCAGGGTCAGGAAATCCGCCAGTTGGCCGCGGAACATGGTGGCGCGCTCGGGCTTGGCGGGGTCCGGATAGTCGAAGGCCAGCGTGGTCAGCGCATCCAGCACGCGGAAATTGCCCATATTGCGGCCGTACAGCGTCTCCACGCCGATGATCGAGGCAATCACCGGCGCCGGAACGCCGAAGCGCTGCGCCGCCTGGTTGAGCAGGTCGCGGTTCTCGTTGTAGAACTCCACGCCCCAGCCGATGCGCTTGGGCTCGACGAAGCGCGAGCGGTAGGTCAGCCAGCTGCGCCAGATCTTCTTGCCCGGGGGCGAGGGCGCGATCAGGCGCGCGACGGTGGCGTTGTAGCGGGAACCGGCCAGCGCGGCGACCATGGGATCCAGCGGCAACTGGCGCTCGGTGGCCAGGTTTTCCACGAAAGTGCGGACTTCAGGCCGCAACGTGCCATTGGCGGCCAGTGCGGCGGGGGCATCGTCCGCCAGTTCGGATCCAGGTGTCGGCGCGCTGGGTCCGATGCGGATGGGGGCCGGGGTTGATTCGGCAGCCGGCTGGCCGGC
>MCND01000547.1_pt1 | contig 9911 bp, 12 predicted proteins | sample 778211 | NCBI WGS metagenome assembly MCND01 (sample SAMN04296812, study PRJNA304217) | bioreactor metagenome | isolation source: activated sludge enriched with benzalkonium chloride | place: Turkey: Istanbul urban wastewater treatment plant
CCCTTGGAGCAGAACACCACGATGGGCGAGCGGATGTTGCGCAGGTCGATGCGGATGCCGTCGGACGTGACCAGCCCGGCCGTGGCCAGGCGGTTGCCCACGAACAGCTTGTCCACGATGTATTGGATCTCGGTGCCGTTCAGGAACACATGGCCGCCCCACCATTTCTCGAAGCTCAGGTAGCGCTCCGCCTCGGTGTCGACCTTGGAGTACAGGTTGTACTGCTTGCTCCAGAGCGTGTTGGCCGGGTTCAGGTTCTCGAAGTTCTGCACCAGCCAGGCGCCGTCGAACTTGCCGTTGCCGATGTCGCTGGTGAGCGCGGTGAGCCAGCTGCCGCCCAGCAGGCCGCCGGAATAGCGCATGGGATTCATGCCGCGCCAGCCCGCCCAGTAGGACAGCGGCGCGCCGGCCACGATGATGGGGCCGAACAGCTCGGGACGCACGGCGGCGGTCATCATGATCTGCCAGCCGGCCTGGCAATTGGCCACCACCACGGGCTTGCCTTCCGCGTCGGGATGGCGGGCGATGATCTCTTCCAAGAAGCGCGCCTCGGCCTGGATCACGTCCTCGACCGTTTGGGTCGGCATGGGCTGGGGCAGGAAGGTGGCGAAGTAGCAGGCATGCCCTGCGCGCAGCGCCACGCCGATCTCGCTTTCCGGCTTGAAGCCGCCGATGCCGGGGCCGTGGCCGGCGCGCGGGTCGACCACCAGGAAGGGGCGCTTGATCGGGTCGGTTTCGACGCCCTGGGGCGGCGTGATGCGTAGCAGGCCGTAGTTGACCGGGCGGGGGAATTCGCGGCCGTCCAGCACCAGCTCATATTCCATGCTCAGCACGTTGGGGGCGCGCTTGGCCATGTGCTGGTGGTATTGGTTGCCGCGCTGGCGCATCACGTCGGCGTAGAGGACGCCTCGTTGCCAGGCGTCCACGGCGTATTCGTAGGCGGCCGTCCAGGGGTTGGACGGGGCGGGGTCGCGATCCTTGCCGGGTTCGGCCATGGCGATCTCCTGAGTATGCGGGTGGCTTTCCGGCATGGACGCACGCCGGACCGATTCCAGAGTGGAACCGGCTGACTTGACCTCCCCATTACACCGCAATCGATGTTGCGTCGCAACATGGATGGGTTTGATGCAGGTCAAACCTCGGTGGACTATGTGTCCCTTCTTAACGTTCCAGGCGGATCTGCGCGCCCCGAGCGTCACTCAGGGTCGTGGCAGACGGCCTCGATGCGATTGCCGCAGGGGTCGAGCAGGAAGGCGGCGTAGTAATGCGGGTGGTAGTGCGGGCGCAGGCCGGGCGCGCCGTCATCGCGGCCGCCATGCGCCAGGCCGGCGGCATGGAAGCGGTCCACGGCGCTTCTGCTGGGCGCCTTGAAGCACCAATGGCGGCGCGCGTCGCTGCCGGCCTGCGGGGATGCGAAGACCGACAGATAGGTGTGTCCGGCGTCGCCCGCGCGGCAGCGTTCGCCGTAGCCCAGGGCGTCCTCGCGGTCATAGACCTTGGACGCGCCCAGCGCGTCCATCACCGCGTCATAGAACGGGCGCGCTTCGTCCAGTCGCGGGACGGTGATGGAGATGTGATCGAGCAGCAGCATCGCGGCGCGTCGCTGGCGTCAGCGTCGGGCGGCCGCGTTGTGATCCAGCCATTTGCGCAGGCTGGGGCGTTGCCACTGCGCCTCGGCATAGGCGCGCAGTGTGTCGGGCAGCAGATCGTCCAGCCACAGGCGGCGCAGCGCGGTGGCCAGGTCGGCGTCGGCGATGCTCCAGGCGTCGAACAGCGTGGCCTGGCCAGCGCCGATCAGCGCGCTGCTGACATGGATCAGCTTGGCCGCGGCCGCGTGGCCATCGTCGGACAGGGGCTGGCCGGGCTGGTCCCAGAACACGGTTTCGGTCGGGCGCTCCTGGCGCAGGGCGCCCAGGTCGCTGCGCAGCCATGCCTGCAACTGGCGCGCGCGGGCGCGGGCCTGGGGGGCCTCGGGATACAGCGCCAGATGATCGGGCGCCGGATAGAGCTGTTCCAGGTATTCGGCGATGGCCGTGGATTCGGTCAGGTGGAAATCGCCATGGGTCAGGGCGGGCACGCGGGACGTGAGGGACCGGCTCTGGAAGGGCACCATGCGCTGCTCGCCCGCCGACAGGTCGATGGGGCGCACTTCGAAGGCCAGTTTTTTCTCGGTCAGCGCGACATAGGCCGACATGGCGTAGGGGCTGAGAAACTGGGAATCGACGAATAGCGTGAAAGGGGCGCCCAATTGAGGTCTCCGGTCAGGCGGTTGCTGGATGAGATGGAAAAGCCCTGGGCCGCGCCGCCGTGGCGGTGCGGCCCTACAGCGTAACGCAATTGAAATTTCGCGTGTCGCGCGGGCGCCTCAGTCGACGATGAACAGGCGCGCGCCGGTGGGCGTGGATGAGCGGTGGGGCTCGGCCTGGTCCGCCACCTGGTAGCTCATGCCGGGCGTCAGCACGAAGCGGCGGCCATCCTCCAGCTCGGTGTGCAGCTCGCCGTCCAGGCAGAAGAGGATATGGCCCTTGCTGCACCAGTGGTCCGCCAGGTAGCCGGGGGAATACTCCACCATGCGCACGCGCACATTGTCGAACTGGCGCGTGCGCCAGTAGGCGACGCCGGTCTCGCCGGGATGTTCGGTACGTTCGACCTCGTTCCAGTCGGTGGTGCCGAAGGGAATGTTGCTCATCTTCATGATCGATCCTGCCCCGCGGTCGCGCGGGTGGTGGTTGCAAAGTGGGGGATTCAGACGGCCAGCTTCTTCTGCCAGAACAGGGCGCGGCCGGTGTGCTCGTCCAGCGCGTAGCCTTCGTAGCCCTGCTTGCGGTACAGGCCCTGCGCCACGGCGTTGCCTTCCAGCACTTCCAGCGTGATCTTGCAGCAGCCCATCGCGCGGCCGCGTTGCTCCAGCGCGGACAGCAGCGCCTTGCCCACGCCCTGGCCCTGGAAGCGGGGCGAGACGCCCAGATCGTGCAGGTTCAGCAGCGGACGGCAGGCAAAGGTGGAAAAGCCCTCGAGATAGATGGCCACGCCGGCCGGCTCGCCATCCACGCGTGCCAGCAGCGCGCGCGCCGTGGGGCGGCGGGCCAGTTCCGGGATCAGGTCGCGGTGGACATGGGCCGGCAGGGGCGTGTTGCCGCCCATGGGGCCGCTGGCGTATTCGTCGAGCATGGCCAGCACCTGGCGGCCATGCTCCGGGTTGTTGAAATCGACGTCGATGATTTCCAGCATGATGGGGTTCCTGCGTTTACGCCTTGGCGCATGGGCTCCTGGCCGCCTGCAAGCGGCCGGTCCCGTTCTGGTTGCGCCGCCCTCGTCGGACGGCGCGCCGGGGCCAGCATGCCTGGCAAGCGGCCACGTCCGCAATTATGGCGCGGTTGCCGACCGTCTGCGCCCACGCATTGAAAAAACGGCGCGCAACCCCTATCTTCTATCCATTGGATGGCCGATTCCGGCGCGGCTGGCGGCTGCAACCCTTTCAATGGGCTGGGACATGGAGTTCAAGGACTACTACGGCATACTCGGCGTGGAGCGCGGCGCCTCGGACGACGAGATCCGTCGGTCCTACCGCAAGCTCGCCCGCAAATATCATCCCGACGTCAGCAAGGAAAGCGACGCCGAGGCCCGCATGCGCGACGTCAACGAGGCCTATGACGTGCTGCGCGACCAGGAAAAGCGCCAGGCCTATGACAACCTGGCGGCCGGCGTGTCACCGGATGGCGGCTTCCAGCCGCCGCCCGGCTGGGACGAGGGTTTCGAGTTCCACCGGGGGGCGGCGCCCGGCGACGAGGCGCAATTCAGCGAGTTCTTCTCGTCCCTGTTCGGCGGGGCGCGGCGGCATGCGCCGCAGCAGGACTTCCGCGCGCGCGGCGAAGACCACCATGCGGCGATCGAGGTGGACCTGGAGGACGCGCTGCATGGCGCCACCCGCGACATCAGCCTGCGCTCGATGCGCATGGACGATCAAGGCCGACCGCAGATGAGCACGCGCACCTTGAGCGTGCGCATTCCGGCGGGCGTGCGCGAAGGCCAGTACATCCGCCTGGGCGGGCAGGGCATGCCGGGCTACGGCGGCGGCGAGAACGGCGACCTGTATCTCGAAGTGCGCTTCAAGCCGCATGCGCGCTATCGCGCCGAGGGCCGCGACCTGTACATGTCCTTGCCCGTGGCGCCTTGGGAAGCGGCCCTGGGCGCGCAGGTCGAGGCGCCCACGCCCGGGGGCGCGGTGGAAGTGTCCATCCCCGCGGGGTCGGCCAATGGCCGCAAGCTGCGGCTGCGCGGCCGAGGCATACCTGGCGATCCGCCTGGCGACCTGTATCTGGTGTTGGAACTGGCGCTGCCGCCGGCCGACACCGAGGCCGCCAAGCAGGCCTATCGCAAGATGCAGCAGGATCTGCCCTTCAACCCGCGCCGGCACCTGGGAGCCTGAACATGAAGAAAGTCGTCATCGCCAGCGCCACCGTGGTGGGCAAGTCGCAGCCACTGGACGCGAACGAGCTGGCGCACGCCTGCGGCGCCGAAGTGGAGTGGGTGGCCCGCCTGGTGGAAGTGGGCATCGTCAGCGCCGCCGGCGACCGCCGGGAAGAATGGCGGTTTCATAGCCTGGATCTGCGGCGCGCCCGCGAGGCCCGCCGGCTGGAACGTGATTTCGACGCCGGGCTGGATGCCGTGGCGCTGATCCTGGATCTGAGCCAGGAAGTGCGCAGGCTGAAGGCGCAACTGCGTGCGCTGGGGGGCGACGCGGAGTAGGCGCCGGGCAAGAACCTGACTTGCTCGCAAGTCAGGTGGTCCACCGAGGCGACGCATGGGGTGTGTGGCGGCTTCAGTCGGATGACCAGGGGTTCAGCAACGGCGTGCCGAGCGGCGTGAAGTCGGCCACATTGCGCGTGACGACGATCATGCCATGTACCAGTGCCGTCGCCGCGATCAGCGCATCCCGTTCGGAGCGCCGGTCCGGCACATGCAGGGCGGCGCAGCGCCGCGCGATCTTGACGTCTATCGGCAATACCTGGGCGGCGAAAGTGCGCATCACGCGACCGTTCATCCAGGCGCGCAGCACGATGCCTTGTCGTGGATCCTTGCGTTCCGCGCGTTGAATCCCGATTTCGAGTTCCATGACGGTGATGGCGGACAGGAACAAGGCAGACGTGTCCACATTGGCTATCCATGCGGACACCTTGGCGTTGGCCTGGCCGGCGCCTGCCTTGCGAGGTTCGGAAACGACATTGGTGTCGAGCACGTACCTCATTGGTCGGAGGATGGCTGGAACACGAGTTCCAGACGGGGCGGATCGAATTCGATGTTTTCGATGCCGGGCATGGCCAATGCCTGGGTGATGGTTTGCCGCCGTGGCGCCTGGCCAGACAGCGTCTCTGAGTGTGACTGGGCATGCAGGTGGCCGGCCTGTTGCCCGGAGAGGCTAACCCGGCGTTGCGGCTGAAGGCGGTGCCGGCCGGTCATGCCGGTATTGACCGAAGGAGGGTTGCCCCGGAGGGGGTTCGAATAGGCGGCGTGGGTCATGGTGGCATCTCCAGGCCTCGGAAATCGAGGCATGGACGCCACCTTACCGCTGCCCGTCGACCTCGCCCATTCGTAGAAGCCGAAGTGACTGGCGCATCTCGCCGGCGCAGCTCAGCCCGCGCCCTTGATCCGCTCGCGCAGCTCGGCCTGCCACTGCGCCGGCCGGCCCAGGTAGCGGCCCGGCTCCAGCAAGGTGTAGCCGCCCTTGCGCTCCAGGGCTAGGGTCGGAAAGCCCGAGCCGCCGATCTGCGACAGCAGCCGGCGGCTTTGCGCGATGTGATCAAGCGTGGCGGTGCCGGCGGCGTCGGCCTGGGCGGCCGCATAGGCGTCGGCGTCCAGGCCGATCTCGGCCGCCAGCTCCCGCAGCACGGCGGGATCGGCGATGCGCCGCCCTTCGACGTAATGGGCGCGCTGGATGCGCTTGAGCAGGTCCAGTCCGCGACCGGCCAGGTTCTCGGCGGCCAGGATGGCGGTGGTGGGCGGTTCGGAGTCGAACACGGCGCCGCCGTCGCGCAGCAGGCCATCGAAATAATCGGCGCCGAACGGCTGGCCGGTCAGGCCCGCGATGCGCTCGTCATGCGGCATGACGTAGCGCCGCAACGCGTCGGTGACTGGCTGGCGGTTGCTGCCGGCCATCATGCCGCCGCCGTGGAGGGCGATGGCCAGGCCGGGCACGGCGCGGGCGGCTTCCACCAGCGGCGCGGCGCCGTAGCACCAGCCACACAGCGGGTCGTAGATGTAGTGGAGGATGGGAGAGGATGCGTTCATGGCGTCATGTTAGGCGCCGGACGCGGCGGCAGATAGCCCGGCGCGGTAGCCAGACTGTTGCGCCGGCCGCGCGGATGTTCCGCGCGGCCGCGATGCCTTATCCCGCGATGCGCACGCCGACCCAGAACAGGCCGGCGGCCAGCAGCATCGAGGCGGGCAGGGTCAGCACCCAGGCCAGCAGGATGTTGCGCACGGTGCCACCCTGCAGGCCGCTCTTGTTCGCGATCATGGTGCCGGCGATGCCCGAGGACAGCACGTGCGTGGTCGACACCGGCAGGCTGAAGACGTTGGCCAGGCCGATGGCGCCCATGGCGGTCACCTGCGCCGACATGCCCTGCGCGTAGGTCATGCCCTGCTTGCCGATCTTCTCGCCCACGGTCAGCACCACGCGGCGCCAGCCGACCATGGTGCCTGCGCCCAGCGCCAGCGCCACCGCGACGATCACCCAGAAGGGCGCGTATTCGGTGGTGGCGGTCAGGTCGGTGCGCAGGCGTTGCAGGTCGGCGCGTTCGCGGGCCGGCAGTTCCTTCAGGCGCGCGACCTTTTTGGCCGTGTCGTCCAGGCACAGCAGGTAGCGGCGCACGTCGATGCGCTTGGCGGCCGGCAGGTCGCCGTAGTGGCTCACGCCCTGCAGGTCGGCCTGCAGCGCGGCGATGGTGGGCAGCGTCAGTTCGGGATCGCAGCGGAAGCTGGGCGGCAGGTCCGATGCGCCGCCGCCGCGCTTGAGCGCCAGGTAGTCGCCCAGCGTGGCCTCGTTGCGGTGGTAGAACGCGCTAAGGTGCGTGGCGGCGTCGCGGGTGCGCTCGATCTGGTAGGTGGTGCTGTTGGTGTCCAGCACGAAATTGGCGGGCACGATGCCGATCAGCACCAGCATGATCAGGCCGATGCCTTTCTGGCCATCGTTCGAGCCGTGCACGAAGCTCACGCCCATCGCCGACAGCACCAGCACCAGGCGGTTCCAGAACGGCGGGTGCTTCTTGTTGTCCAGTTCGCGCCGTTGCTCGGGCGTCTTGTGCATCTTCGACAGCGGTAGCCAGCGCTTGAGCGCCAGCAGCAGGCCGCCCGCGATCAGGAAGCCCGCCACCGGCGAGACCACCAGCGACAGGCCGATATCGATGGCCTTGCCCCAGTTGACGCCGTCGCCCAGCGGCAGGTCGGTGATCAGCGCATTGGCCAGGCCCACGCCCAGGATGGAGCCGATCAGCGTGTGCGAGCTGGAGGCGGGGATGCCGAAGTACCAGGTGCCCAGGTTCCAGGCGATGGCGGCGGCCAGCATGGCGAACACCATGGCCAGGCCGCGTCCGGTATCCACGTTGATCAGCAGCTCGACCGGCAGCAGGTGGACGATGGCGTAGGCCACGCCCACGCCGCCCAGCAGCACGCCGAGAAAATTGAATATCCCCGACAGCACCACCGCCAGGTGCGGCGGCATGGCCTTGGTGTAGATCACCGTGGCGACGGCATTGGCCGTGTCATGGAAGCCGTTGATGAATTCGAAGGCCAGGACGAAGGTCAGGGCCAGCACGAGGCTGAGGCCGACCCAGAGGTCTAGGCCATGGAAGAGGTCGAACATGGAGGCGGGGGCAGGTTCCGGCGAAGGTGCCGATTATTGCAGATTTGTGACCTGTCCCCGATGAGTCCGGACAAGCTCCCGGCATGGCGCCGGCCCGGGGCGGAAGAATGCGATAGCATCCGGGTTTCGGCGCCGCCCGTGGATACGCGCGGCTAGCCGCCGCCAGTTCCTCCATTACTCGCCATCCCGCCATGAACGCCTCCGCCCGCTTAGTCCGCAGCCACCCCGACGAATTGCTCATCGGCCTGGTATCCGTGTCCGATCGCGCCTCCGCGGGCGCCTACCAGGACCAGGGCCTGCCCGCGCTGCGGGAATGGCTGGGAACGGCGCTGGCCTCGCCCTGGCAGGCGGTGGACCGGCTGATTCCGGATGAGCGCGAGGGGATCACCCGGACGCTGATCGAACTGGTCGACGATTGCGGCTGCGACCTGGTGCTGACCACGGGCGGCACCGGCCCGGCCCGCCGCGACGTGACGCCCGAGGCCACCCTGGACGCCGGCACTCGCGAAATGCCTGGGTTTGGCGAGCAGATGCGCCAGATCAGCCTGCGTTTCGTGCCCACCGCAATCCTGTCGCGCCAGGTCGCGGTGATCAGGGAGACGACCGAGCATGCGGCGTTGATCGTCAACCTGCCGGGCCAGCCCAAGTCCATACGCGAAACCCTGGAGGGGCTGAAGGGCGATGACGGCGCCACCCTGGTGCCGGGCGTGTTCGCCGCCATCCCGTATTGCATCGATCTGATCGGCGGTCCCTACGCCGAGACCCGGCCCGAGGTGATCGCCGCCTTCCGCCCGAAATCGGCGCGCCGCGCGCAGCAGGCCTGAGCGGCCGCTGCGGTATAGTTTTTGACTTGCCGATCAACCCCGTTTTGAGATGCCCGCCGACATGAAGGTCCGCCTCGCCCTGTCCCTTACCGTTCTCGCCGCGCTGTCGGCCTGCGCCAACGTCAAGGACGTGCGCAGCCGCGATCCTGTCTTCTATGGCTCCACCCAACGCAGCGCCGAGGATTACACCGCCTGCGTGGCCAGCGCCTGGAAGGCGCAGGGCATCAAGTTCGAGCAGAAGGCCGTGCGCAACGGTTTCGAGCTGGTCCAAAGCGACAGCCTGGGCGTGGAGGCGGTGCTGACCACTACGCACTGGAAGGGCAAGACCGAGACCCGCCTGTCCACCCGCATCAATCGCCGCGATCAGAGCATGATCGAGCCGGCCAACCTGTGCCTGTGATCATGACGGGCACGCGCCGCGACGTGCTGCGGCTGGGCGTGGCCGCGGCGGCGTTATTCGCCGCCGGGCCGCTGCGCGCGCAGCAACAGCAGGGTTTCATTTCCCGCAAGCTCAACGCTCCAGTTCCCGGTGGCGTGGCCGTGCTGGCGCTGGGCGATGGCCCGGCGGCGCCGGAGGTCACGTTCCTGGAGCGGCGCGCGCTGGTCGTGCGCGAGGAAGGGCGTCAGTGGATCGCCGTGGTGGGCATTCCCCTGTCGGTCAAGGCGGGCGAGCAGCGTGTGTCCATCCGCGATGCCAAGGGCGCGCGCGAACTTGCCTTCACGGTGCGGCCCAAGGAATACGCCGCGCAGCGCATCACGCTGAAGAACCCGCGCCAGGTCAATCCCAGCGACGAGGACATGAAGCGCATCGAGCGTGAAATGGCCGAGCAAAGCGCGGTCAACCGAAGCTATCGCGCCGGCGTGACGCCCAGCAACCTCATCCTGGACCGTCCGGTGCCGGGCGGCCGCCTGTCGAGCCCCTTCGGCCTGCGGCGCATCTTCAACGGCGAAGAGCGCAATCCGCATTCCGGGCTGGATTTCGCCGTGCCTGCCGGCACGCCGATCAAGGCGCCGGCCGCTGGCGTGGTGACGCTGGTGGGGGACTATTTCTTCAACGGCAAGACCGTGTTCCTGGACCACGGCCAGGGCATGGTCAGCATGTTCTGCCACATGTCGGCGATCGACGTGAAGGTGGGGGACGAGGTGCCGCGCGGCGGGGTGGTGGGCAAGGTGGGCGCCACGGGCCGCGCCACGGGGCCGCACCTGCACTGGAACGTCAGCCTGAA
>MCND01000549.1_pt1 | contig 9894 bp, 6 predicted proteins | sample 778211 | NCBI WGS metagenome assembly MCND01 (sample SAMN04296812, study PRJNA304217) | bioreactor metagenome | isolation source: activated sludge enriched with benzalkonium chloride | place: Turkey: Istanbul urban wastewater treatment plant
ACCTGGTCGGGGCTGATCTTCGGCTGGGCGCTGTTCGCGATGTTCCTGACCGGCACGCTGGCATTCTTCCGGCCGGAGATCACGCGTTGGATGCAGCCCGAGATCCAGGTCCGGCCCGCGCCCGCGCAACAGGCCGTGGCCACGGCCCAGCGCTATCTCAGCGAGCACGCGGTCGACGCCAAGCGCTGGTTCATCACGCCGCCGACGGACCGCGAGCCGCTGATCCTGCTGCTTTACCAGACGCCCAAGCCCAAGCCGGGCGAGCGCGGCTTCGTGCGGGTCAAGCTCGATCCGCAGACCGGCCAGGCCGTGACGGCGCGCGAGACGCGCGGCGGCGACTTCTTCTACCGCTTCCACTTCGAGCTGGAGATCGGCTTTCCCTGGGGACGCTGGCTGGCCAGCATCGCGGGCATGTTCATGCTGGTGGCCATCATCAGCGGCGTCATCACGCACAAGAAGATCTTTGCCGATTTCTTCACCTTTCGTCCGAAGAAGGGCGGACAGCGCGCCTGGATGGACGGCCACAACGCGCTGTCCGTGCTGGGTCTGCCATTCCACCTGATGATCACGTTCAGCGGGCTGGTGCTGTTCATGGGCATGTTGATGCCGGCGGGCATCCTGGCTGTCTATGACGATGCGCGCCAGTTCAGCGACGAGGTCTTCGCCTCGTTCAAGGTCACGCCGCCGCGCGGCACGCCCGCGCCCCTGACCGATCTCGCGCCCTTGGTGGCGCAGGCCGAGAGCCACTGGCAGGGCAACGTGGGGCGCGTCACCGTCAACAACCCCGGCGATGCCGGCGCCACCGTGACGCTGACGCGCAACGCGGCCGACGGCGTGTCCTATGGCCGCCTGTCTCCCTACATGCGCTTTGATGGCGTGACCGGCCAGATGCAGGAGAACCTGGACGAACTCAGTCCCACCGTGCGCACGGCGGGCGTGATCACCGGCCTGCACCTGGGACTGTTCGCCGCGCCCGTGCTGCGCTGGTTCTATTTCCTGGTGAGCCTGGCCGGCACCGGGATGGTCGGCACCGGCCTGGTGCTGTGGATCGCCAAGCGTCGCCAGAAGGCCCGGCCGGGCGCGCGCGAAGCCTTCTCGCTGCGCCTGGTGGACGGCTTGAACGCCGGCACGGTGGCCGGCCTGTTCATCGCCGTCGCCGCCTTCTTCTGGGCCAACCGCCTGCTGCCGCCCGACCTGCCGGGACGCCAGCTCTGGGAAGTGCGCGCTTTTTTCTCGGCCTGGGGCCTGTCGCTGGTCTACGCTTTCCTGTTCCAACGCCGCAAATGGCTGGACCTGCTGGCCGTCGCCGCCGCGTCGCTGGCGCTGGTGCCGGTGATCAATGCGTTGACCACCCAGCGCCATCTGGCGGTCTCGCTGCCGGCCGGCGACTGGGTGATGGCCGGATTCGACCTGACCTGCCTGGCCGGTGCGTTGCTGCTGGCCTGGATGGCCCGCAAGGCGGCCCGCGCCCGCAAGGCGCCGGCCGGCCGTCCGGCGGCCCGGCCCGCGCCGTCCCCTCAATCTTCCCCAGCCGCTTGAGAATCGAGGAGCAACCATGACGCTTGCCGCCTTCTGCCTGGCCTATGCGGGTTTCTCCGCCCTGTGCCTGGGCATGGACCGTCATTACGAAGACGTGTTCGACCGCGAACTGCCGCGACGCCATCGTCTGTCGCTGCGGCTGTTCGGCTGGATCGCGCTGGCGCTGTCCTTGTGGGCCTCGGCGGAGGTCTGGGGCTGGAGCTACGGCACGGTCGAATGGATCGGCATCCTCAGCATCGCCGGCCTGCTGCTGATCTGGTTCCTGACCTTCCGTCCGCGCGCGGCCCTGACCGCCGGCGGCCTGTGCGCGCTGGCCGCGCCCGTGCTCGCCGTGGTCTGACGCGCCGCCGGTCTGCTCAGGCCGGAGCGGCCAGTTTCATCTGCCGTTGATAGAACAGCAGATCGAGCTCGGGAGCCTGCCCGGAAACGCGCGTCAGCATGGCGTGCGCCTGCCCGCGGTGGTGCGTCTGGTGATTGAACCAGTGGGCGAGGGCGGATCCGACGTGCTGCCGCAGTTGCTCCGGCGTCGAGGTCCGCCGGTACGAAATGACGGTATCCATGGCGGACTCGGGCAAGGCCAGGACATAGCGGGCGATCTCCTCGTCCTCACGTTCTCGCGCGGCTTTCAACGCCGGGAAGTCCTCGAGAAGGATCTGGTCCAGGCGATAACCCGGATCCGGCAGGCCACAGAGGCGATGCCGCCAGATCCGGTCCGTCACGAGCAGGTGATTGAGCGTGCCCTCGATGGACTTGAAGTAGGCGCCGCAATCCTGGCGGTATTGTTGGGCTTCGAGCCCGCCGACCGCGTTGTACAGGATCCGGTTCGCCCAAGCGTTGTACCGCGCGAGGACATCGAAATGCGCCTTGAGTGTCGCCATGTGCACGCTCCCGTCACCGGCCGGCGGGCTCAGTCGCCGACGGCCGTCGCTTCATCCGCAATCGCTTCGGGCAAGGGCCCGACATAGCGAGATTGCGGCCGGATCAATCTTCCTGTCAATGCCTGTTCCCGCGCATGGGCGATCCATCCCGAGACGCGTCCCATGGCGAAGATGCAGGTGAAGACCTCGCGATCGAAACCCAGGGCGTCCAGCAGCAAGGCCGTATAGAACTCGACGTTCGTCTCCAGCGCGCGATCAGGCTTGTGGCGGCGCAGCGTATCCAGCGCGATCCGTTCGATCGTCTGCGCCAGTTCGGCGCGCTGGCCGGGCACATGATGGCCCTGCAGCAGCGGCTGCAATGCGGCCTTCAGCGCATCGGCGCGCGGGTCCCGGACCCGGTAGATGCGATGGCCGAATCCCATCAGCCTGTCGCCGCGCGCCAGCGCCGCATCCAGCCACGTCGACGCCTTGTCCGCCGTGCCGATGGCATCCAGCATGTCCAGCACCGGACCCGGCGCGCCGCCGTGCAGCGGGCCCTTCAATGCGCTGATCGCGGCCAGGACTGACGATGTCAGTCCGGCCCGGGTCGAGGCCACGACCCGGCTCGCGAACGTGGACGCGTTCAGGCCATGGTCGGCCACCGTCACCAGGTACGCATCCAGCGCATGTACATGGGCGGCCTCGGCGGGCAGTCCCGACATGCGCAGGATGTCGGCGGCGTGTCCCAGGCCAGCGTCCGGCTGAATCGGGGCCTGGCCTTGCCGCAGCCGGATCAGGCCGGCGGTGAAGACCGCCGGCGCGGCCACCAGATGCAGCGCGGTGACCGGGTCATTGCCATCCTGGATCCTGGCGACCAGCGCGCGCATCGCGTCGATGGGTTCCAGCGCGAGCAAGGCCGCGTCGGCCGAACCCAGGTGCTGGAACACCGCGACCCGGGCGGCGCCCAGCGCCGATTGCCAGTGCTGCGGGGGCGCGGGCTCATCCAGGAACTGCTCGAACAGCATCGCCATCACGCCTTCATAGGTCTCGCGTGCTGCCAGATCATCGAGCGAGCGCCCGCGGATGATCAGTTTTCCACGATTGCCATCCACCTCGGACAAGACGGTTTCCGCCGCGATCACTTCGTCCAAACCTATCGCCATCACATGCTCCTTGTTGATGGGATCATGTTCATCTGCAATAGTATTGACGTCAATCTTGATTAATTTGATCAATATAAATTCCATGACCTGGATCACCGCCCATGAAGCCGTCGAGCTGACGGGCGTGCGCATGCAGACCCTGTATGCCTACGTCAGCCGAGGCAAAATCCGCAGCAGGCAGGACGGCGCCGATTCCCGCCGCAGCCTGTATCACCGTGACGACGTGGTCCGCATGGCGGGACGCCAGCGCGGGCAACGCAATGCCGCCACGGTGGCCAGCGGCGCCATGGAATGGGGTGATCCGGTCATGCCGTCCGCCATCTCGACGGTGCGGGATGGCCGCCTGTGGTACCGGGGCGCCGATGCCGTTGAACTGGCCCGCGCGAGTCAGTTGGAAGATATCGCGGCCGTCTTGTGGGAGACCGGCGATGCAAGCGTGGATCTTGCCGCCGTGCCGGCCGGCGCGGCGCCGCCTCCTGGCGAAGCCGGGGCCATACAGCCGGGCATCGTGGCGATGGCGGGACGCTGTGTCGCCGACCTGCCCACGCAGGGCCGGTCCCTGGGCGCGCTCAGGGCGGAAGCCCGCGGCGTCCTGGCAACGCTTGTCGTCTCGATGTTCGGATCCCAGGCGCTGCTCGCGGGCGGCAGCATCAGCCAGCAGCTGGCGGCTGCCTGGAAACGACCGCGCGCGGAACCCGCCATCCGGCAGGCGCTGTGTCTGCTGGCGGACCACGAGCTCAATGCCTCGACCTTCGCCACGCGCGTGACGATCTCGACGGGCGCCAGCCTGTCCGCCGGCATCCTGTCGGGTTTGGCGACCTTGACGGGGCCGCTGCATGGCCGGGCGGCGATGAGTCTGAAACCGCTGATCGATGCGATGGCGCATGCCGATGCCGAATCCCTGGTGCGAGAGCGCCTGCATATGGGCTTGGGCTTTCCCGCCTTCGGGCACCCCTTGTATCCCGCCGGAGATCCGCGCGCCGCCGCGCTGCTGGAAAGCCTGGCCCTGCCAAGCGCCTATGCCGACCTGGCCCGGCAGGTCGAGCGCCTGGCGGGCGAGCGGCCGAACATCGATTTCGGACTGGCGGCGCTGAGCGCCGTGCACCGTCTGCCCTCGCATGCCCCGCTGGCGCTCTTCGCCATCGGACGTTGCGTGGGCTGGCTCGCCCATGCGCTGGAGCAGGCCGGGTCAGGGCAGATGATCCGGCCGCGCGCGCGCTACGTCGGCGTTTCCCCGCCTGTCGCGCCGCCCGTCGCATCGGCGACCCGGAACGTCGCCAGGCGGCACCGGAAAGGCGGGGCCTGACCGCGCCAGCGGGGCTGGCAATCCAGGGACGCAACGCCGACACGTTACACTTGGACCCTCCTCCAGCAACCGCAGCCTCATCTCATGAACACCCGCGTCCTTACCGGCATCACCACCTCCGGCACCCCCCATCTCGGCAACTACGCCGGCGCGATCCGCCCGGCCGTCGTCACCAGCACCCAGCCCGGCGTGGACGCGTTCTTCTTCATGGCCGACTATCACGCGCTGATCAAGTGCGACGATCCGGCGCGGGTGGCGCGATCGCGGCTGGAAATCGCCGCCACCTGGCTGGCGGTGGGCCTGGACCCTGAGCGCGTCACGTTCTATCGACAGTCCGACATTCCCGAGATCCCTGAGCTGTGCTGGGTGCTGAACTGCGTCACGGCCAAGGGCCTGATGAACCGCGCCCACGCCTACAAGGCCTCGGTGGACCAGAACGAGGCCAAGGGCGTGGAGCCGGACGACGGCGTGACCATGGGCCTGTTTTCCTATCCCGTGCTGATGGCCGCCGACATCCTGATGTTCAACGCGCACAAGGTGCCGGTGGGCCGCGACCAGATTCAGCACCTGGAAATGGCGCGCGATATCGCGCAACGCTTCAACCATCAGTACGGTCGCGACTATTTCACGCTGCCCGAGGTGACCATCGAGGAAGAAGTCGCCACGCTGCCGGGCCTGGACGGTCGCAAGATGTCCAAGAGCTACAACAACACCATTCCGCTGTTCGAAGGCGGCGCGCAGGCGCTGCGCGCCTCGGTGATGCGCATCGTGACCGATTCGCGCGCGCCGGGCGAACCCAAGGACGCCGAGAATTCGCACCTGTTCACGATCTACCGCGCTTTCGCGACGCCGGCTCAGTCCGCCGCGTTCCGCAAGCAGCTGGAAGAGGGCATGGGCTGGGGCGATGCCAAGCAGTTCCTGCTGGACCATCTGGAACAGCTGCTGGCGCCGATGCGCGAAAAGTACTTCGACCTGATGGCCAACCCCGGTCGCATCGAAGAAGTGTTGCAGGCCGGCGCGGCGAAGGCGCGCAAGCTGGCCACGCCGTTCATGGCCGAACTGCGCGAGGCCGTGGGCCTGCGCAATCTGAGCGTCGCCGTGTCGCAGGATAAGGCGGCCGGCAAGAAGGCCAAGGGCAAGGGCGCCCGCTTCGTCAGCTTCCGCGACGACGGTGGTTTCCGCTTCCGACTGTTGGCGGCCGATGGCGCCGAGGTGCTGCTGTCGCGTCCTTTTGTCGATCCCAAGGAAGCCGGCCAGTACATGCGGCGACTGCAGGAAGCCTCGCCGGACGAGCTGCTGCAGGCCGGGCGCGTGACGGTGGACGGAAACGAAATCGCTGTTGCGCCGGCGGACCAGGACGCGTCCGAATGGACGGCGCGGTTGCGCGAGGCCCTGCTGTCCCTGCCGCGCGATTGAACGCGGGTGGAAAAAAATGAAGGCCGGTGCGCTGTGAGGCGTACCGGCCTTTTTACCTTCCATGCAGGGTGGCAAGGCCCCGGGGCCGCCTGGGGCAGGGCCTTGCCTGGGTGGTGATTAGTAGGCGGCCACGATGCGCCCGATCGACGGTCGAGCGCTATCCTGCGCCGAGTTTTGCTGCTGCGTCCACCAGCTGTAATTGTGGTCGTCACCGATCAAGCTGCCATGCCAACCGTTCGGCCGGTTGATTTGCACCGATGTGGTCGAGTCCGCGATCCAGCCGAAGTTGGTCCCGATCAGGCCGCCGGTCGCCGAGCCGCCGGTGATGGATCCGGAGGCCTGGGTGTTGTAGACGTTACCGACGTTGACGCCCACGATGCCGCCCGCCGACGCGCCGGGGGGCGCCTGGATGTCGACCTTGGCGACGGAGTACGCGATGTATCCCGACGTCAGCACGCCGGCGATGCCGCCCAGCGCGCCGGCGCCGGAGTACGCCGGCGACGACGACAGCACGCCCTTGACGTTCAGATTCTGCAGTCGCGCGTCTTCGGCATTGCCCACAATGCCGCCGATCTGTGCGCCGGATCCGCCGCGCAGGTCGACGGTGGCGTTGACGTCGGACAGGTTGCTATCGACGATCTGGCCGGCGATGCCGCCAATCTTCGCGTTGACGCCGCCCTGTACCGTGGCGTTCACCTGCACTCGCTGCACGTTGGCCGACACGTTGCTGCCTATCAGTCCGCCGAGCGTTGCGGCCGTGAGGTCCCTGACCTGACCCTCGTAGCGCGCGTCCTCGATCGTGCCGCCCATGTAGGCAGTGCCCTTGTTTTCGCCGATCAAGCCGCCGATGGCGGCGCTGCGGTAGCCATTCACGTCGCCCCGCGCTTCCACGTTCGACAGCATGCCGTTGATGTTGACGCCAATCAGCCCGCCCACCTTGCTTTTGATACCGGCCGACGATACCGAGACGGTGCTGGTGGCGTTGCTGATGTAGCCGGATCTGTAGGCGCCCGTCCTGTCCAGCGTATTCAGGCCGACCAGCCCGCCCACGCTGGCATTGGCATACTGCACCGAGATCGTGCCGCTGCTGCGCACGTCGCGCAGTTCGGCGCCAAGGTTGCGGCCGACCAGGCCGCCGACGGCGGTGCCGTTCGCCGGGTTGTCATAACTTCCACCGGCGATGTACGCGTGCGCCGCGCTGTTGCTGATCTGCTTGGCGCGCGGCGTGTCCTGCACCAGGCCGACCAGTCCGCCGATCGCGGTGCTGCCGGCGTTGCCCAGCACGTTGCCGCTGAAGGACGAGTTGCTGATATCGCCCCAGAAGTAGTTGCCTACCAGCCCGCCGACGACATGCGGATTGCGGCTGCCCATCACCGAGCTGTTGGTGGCATGGACGTTGTCGATATTGCCGGAGTTGAAGCCGGCCAGCACGCCCAGCTGCGTGGCCCAGGGGCTTTGCATGCCGTTGACCGTGGCGCGGTCCAGCGTCATGTTGCGGACCGTGCCGCTGACGCGGCCGAACATGCCAAGCGCTTGTCCGTTGCCGTAGATGCTCAGGTCGGTAATGGTATGGCCCAGGCCGTCGAAAACGCCGCTGAACTCCCGCTGGCCGCCGGCCAGCGCCGTGAAGTAGCCCTGGCCTGCGATATCGCTGCCCAGCACGTAATGGCCGCTCAAATTGGCGTCGATGGCCTTCAGTTGGGCCAGCGTGTGCACCACTTTGTAGTCCTGGCCATTGGCGCTGAACGCGGCGTTCGCCCCGGACAGCGTCACGGCGGCGCCGCGGCCGATCCGATGGCCATTGCCGGAGTTCAGCGCCAGCGCGGCGTTCCGGCCGGTCAGGGTGATGTTCTTGTCGATCAGCACGTTGCTGCCGCCCAGCGTCAGCCGGGCGTTGTTGCCTTGAGCGGTGATGGCGCCGCCGATCTTGACATCGCCCGAGGACAGCAGGTTCAGGGCATTGTCGTGCTGCCACGCGAGGGTGTTCTCGACCGCCAGGCTGTTGTCGCCGATGAGCGATACCTGGTTCTGCGCCAGCAGATTGGTCAGCTGCGCGGCGGACAACAGCGTATCGCTGGACCCGTCCGGCGTCATCCGCAGGGTATCGCTCACGCGCACGCGCGAGCCCCTCAGTTCCAGCATGCCGGTTTCCTTGCCGGCGCCGGCCTGGGCGGATGCCTTCATCGACTGAGCAAGCTCCAGCTTGGAGCCGTGGACCATGATCATGCCGCCATCGGCCGCGTTCTTCACGCCGCTGGCATCCAGCTTGCCGCTGACACTTACGGCGTGATTGAAGCCCTGCAGCATGATTCGGCCGGACCTGTCGCCCTGCAGGGACACCGCCTCGATCGTGCCTTCGTTGTTGACCACGGTGCGCAGCAGCGCATTGGTGGCGTTCGCTTGCAACCAGACGTCGCCGCCCGCCGCCTGGATCAGGCCGCCGTTGTGTGCCAGCGCGTCCACCGCGCCCTTGTCGATTTGCAGGTACATCAAGCTGCCTTTGTCGAGATGCAGGCGGATGTTCCCGCCGGCGCCCAGCGCGACGCTGCCCTCGGTGGCCTGGATCGTGCCGGTGTTGCCGACCTGCGCGCCCAGTAGCGCCACAGTGCCGCCGGCGGCGGCCTGGATGGAACCCGCGTTGCCGACCTGAGCGGCCGAGTCGCCAGCGAACACGTAGCGGCCCGCCTTGAAGTCCTCGTTGCTGATGTTCAGGGTCGAAGCCACCAGGCTGCCCACGTTGACTTGCGCGCCCTGGCCGAACAGCACGCCGTTCGGGTTCACCAGGAAGACCTGGCCGTTGGCGTCGATGCGGCCCAGGATGCTGCTGCCCTCATTGCCAATGACGCGGTTCAGCGCGATCGCGTTCTGGTCGGGCTGGCGGAACGTGACGCCTTCCTGGGCGCCGACGTTGAAGCTCTCCCAGTTGGTGATCAGCTTGTGGCTCTGCTGGTCCACGATCATCTGCTGGCCTTCGGACTGGATCGTGCCCTTGCCGTCGACCACCGCTCCGCCCGTCGGCAGGGCATGGGCCAGTCCGGCGAAGGCGAGCCCGATCAGCGAGGCGCCTGCCGTCATCAGCACGCGGCCGCGTCCCGCCTTGCCACGGCGGCGTGTCAGTTCGCTGGCGACCTGCCAGCACCCCTGGGTAGCGTTCCAGACCAGCGCGTAACTTTTGTTCATAGCGAACGTCCTTTGTCGATTGATTCTGCTGCTCCCCAGCAGATGGGCCCCGCGATGCGAATGTCGAACTTTGCAAGCTAGGGGTTGTAGGCGCTTTCGGACGGGCGGAAACGTGCATGGTGCAAAAACGCAGTTCTTCTATTTCTCAATCAAATTTCTTCTATCAAGAATTGGAGAAAATATGAGTGACGCGCCGGCTTTCAGAGATTGGACGTGCCCTTGTCACGCAGTCGAGGTCGGCCGACGGAATCGAGGGTGTGCTGGCGTTGACGCTACCGGGAAGGAAGAGCGGGCAGGAGAGGGAGGGCGGACAGGCGAGAGAGAGCATGCAGAGAAGGCGCGCATGCGGATACCGCTCGGGGCCAAGAATGGCGTGTCGCCGGCGTTTGCGGCGTAGCGGTCCGTGCCCGGGCCGCGTTTGCGGCGGCGCGGG
>MCND01000551.1_pt1 | contig 9865 bp, 7 predicted proteins | sample 778211 | NCBI WGS metagenome assembly MCND01 (sample SAMN04296812, study PRJNA304217) | bioreactor metagenome | isolation source: activated sludge enriched with benzalkonium chloride | place: Turkey: Istanbul urban wastewater treatment plant
CCCGCGCCTGTCCGCGCCGGCGCGCCGTGCTTACTTGGTGTCGCGGATGGCGTCGATCAGCTTCTTGTCGTACTTCTTGTAGTACTCGGGGTAGGCCGGCTCGACGGCGGCGGCGAAGGCGGCGCGCTCCACTTCGGTGACCTGCATGCCTTCCTTCTGCAGCTGCTCCACGCCGGTCTTCTCGATGTTGTCGACGTAGGCGCGCATGGCCTGGGCCGATTCCTTGCCGGCCTTGTCGAAGTTGGCCTTGTCGGCGGCCGACAGACCTTCATAGACGTTGGCGGACATCAGCACCAGCGCCGGGCCGTAGACATGGCCGGTCAGCGCCAGGTGCTTCTGCATCTGCGACAGCTTGGCCGAGGTGATGACCGACAGCGGGTTTTCCTGGCCGTCGATGGTGCCCTGCTGCAGGGCGGTGGCCACTTCGGGCCAGGCCATCGGGGTCGGCAGGATGCCGATCTGGCGGAAGGCCGCGATGTGGATGGGGTTTTCCGTGGTGCGGATCTTCAGGCCCTTGGCGTCGGCCGGCGTCTTGACCGGGCGCACGTTGTTGGTCAGGTGGCGGAAGCCCTGTTCGCCCCAGGCCAGGGCGATGATGCCGCGGCTGGGGAACTTGGCCAGCATGTCCTGGCCGATCTTGCTGTCCAGCACCGTGCGGGCGTGCGGCAGGTCGCGCAGCAGGAAGGGGATATCGAAAACCCCGGTTTCGGGAACAAAATTGAGGGTGGCCCCTGTCGAAACGATCGCCAGGTCGATGGTGCCGATCTGCAGCCCCTCGATGACCTCGCGTTCGCCGCCCAGCGCGCTGTTGGCGAACTGTTGCACCTTGTACTTGCCGCCCGTCGAGGCTTCGATGGACTTGGCCATGGCGTCCGCGCCGGCGCCGTAGTGCGACGAGGTCGACAGGGCGTAGGCCATCTTCAGGGTGTTCTGCGCCGCGGCGGGCAGGGAAGCGACCGCCCCGCAGGCGGCCAGGATCGTGGCTGCAAGCCAGGATTTGCGCATTGTCTTCTCCAGTATTCGATATGTTCTTGTCGCGGCGTTGCGCCGCAGTAGCGCATGATAGCGGGATTCGGCCCCCATTCCGGCCGTTGGGTAAGATTGCACGATGATGGATTTCCCTGATGCCTCCCGGGCGCGCCGCGCCGGTTTCTGGTCCACCCTGCGCCTGGGCGCCAGGATGATGATGCGCGACGCGCGCGCCGGCGAGCTGCGCCTGCTGGTGCTGGCGCTGGTGGTGGCGGTGGCCGCCGTGACCAGCGTCGGCTTCCTGGCCGACCGGGTCGGCCGGGCGCTGGAGCGCGACGCCGGCCAGATGCTGGGGGCCGACCTGGTGCTGGACGCCGACGAGCCGGTGCCGGACGCCTTCCTGCAGCAGGCGCGCCAGCGCGGGCTCGAGGTATCGCGCACCTGGCAGTTCCCGTCCATGGTCAGCGCGGGCGACGGCGCCCAGCTGGCCGCGCTCAAGGCCGTCGAGCCGGGCTACCCGCTGCGCGGCGCGCTGCGCGTGGCCGAGGGGCCGTTCGCGCCGGACGCGCCGGCGCGCGGCATTCCCTCCGAGGGCGCGGTCTGGGTCGACGGCCAGCTGCTGTCGCTGCTGAATCTGAAGATCGGCGACCTGCTCAACGTGGGCGACACGCGCCTGCGCATCGAGCGGGTGGTGAGCTACGAACCCGACCGGGGCATGCAGTTCGTCAACGTCGCGCCGCGCGTGCTGCTGCGCGCCAGCGATCTGCCGGCCACCGGCCTGATCGCGCCGGGCAGCCGCATCGGCTACGCGCTGCTGGTCGCCGGTCCGCCCGAGGCCGTGTCCGGCTATGCCGGCTGGCTGGGCCAGAACCTCAAGCGCGGCCAGAAGCTGGCGACGCTGGAATCTGGCCGTCCCGAGGTGCGCCGCACGCTGGACCGCGCCCAGCGCTTCCTGTCGCTGGTGGCGCTGCTGGCCGTGCTGATCTCGGCCGTCGCGGTGGCGCTGGCGGCCGGGCGCTACATGGCGCGGCACCGTGACGGCATCGCCGTCATGCGCTGCCTGGGCGCGGTGCAGTCGCAGGTCTCGCGCATGCTGACGCTGGAATTCGCGCTGGTCGGGCTGTTCTCGTCGGCCCTTGGCTGTCTGCTGGGCTTCGCCGTGCACCAGGGCCTGGTGGCGGTGCTGGCCTCGCTGATCGACACGACCCTGCCCGCGCCCTCGGCGGTGCCGGCGGCGCAGGGTCTGCTGACCGGCCTGTTGCTGCTGCTGGGCTTCGCGCTGCCCTCGCTGGCGCAGCTGCGCCATGTGCCGCCGGCCCGCGTGCTGCGGCGCGACGCCGACACGCTGGGCGCGCGCAGCGCCGCCGGCTACGGGCTGGGCGCGGCGGGCTTCGCTCTGCTGATCTGGTGGTTCGCCGGCGACGCGCGGCTGGGGGCGGTGGTGGCGGGCGGCTTCCTGGGCGCCTTCCTGGTGTTCGCGCTGGTGGCCTGGCTCTGCATCCTGGGCCTGTCGCGCCTGCGTCGCGTGGCCAACGGGCTGCCGTCCCTGCGCTTCGCCCTGGCCGGCGTGGTGCGGCGCCGCGTCGCCACCATCACCCAGGTCTGCGCGCTGGCGATCGGCCTGATGGCGCTGCTGCTGCTGGCCATGACGCGCACCGACCTGATCCAGGGCTGGCAGCGCACGCTGCCGCCGGACGCGCCCAACCGTTTCCTGATCAATGTGCAGCCCGAGCAGCGCCAGGCCGTGTCCGACGCGCTGGCGCGCGAAGGGCTGGGCCGCGTCAGCCTGGCGCCCATGGTGCGCGGCCGACTGATCGCCCTCAACGGCAAGCCGGTGGGGCCGGACGACTATGAAGAACCGCGCGCCAAGCGGCTGGTGGACAGGGAATTCAACCTGTCCTACGGCGATGAACTGCCCTCGTCCAACCGCATCGAACAGGGCCGCTGGCTCGCGCCCGGCGCCGACGAGGTCTCGCTGGAGTCGGGCCTGGCCAAGACGCTGGGCATCAAGCTGGGCGACAAGATGCTGTTCGACGTGGCCGGCCAGCAGGTCGAGGCCGCCGTGACCAGCATCCGGCGGGTGGACTGGGACACCATGCGCGTCAACTTCTTCGCCATCCTGACTCCGGCCGCGCTGGCCGACATGCCGCAAAGCTGGATCACCTCGTTCTACCTGCCGCCCGGCAAGGAGCCGGTCCTGCCGGCGCTGGTGCGCGAGTTTCCCAACCTGACCGTGTTCGACGTGGGCGCCATTCTGCGGCAACTGCAATCGGTGCTGAACGAAGTGGGGCGCGCGGTGCAGCTGCTGTTCCTGTTCACGCTGGCGGCAGGCGTGCTGGTGCTGGCCGCCGCGCTGACCGCCACGCGCGACGAACGCATGCGCGAGGCCGCCGTGCTGCGGGCGCTGGGCGCGACCCGGCGCCAGCTGGCGCGCTCGCAGCGCATCGAGCTGTGGGCGGTGGGCGGGCTGGCCGGGCTGCTGGCGGCCGCCGGCGCCAGCGCGATTGCTTGGGTTTTATCAACCCTGGTGTTCGACTTTGCGATTACCCTCAGCCTCTGGCCGTGGCTGGCCGGCATCGGCGCTGGCATGCTCGGCGCCTGGGGCGGCGGCGCCCTGGCCCTGCGCGGCGTGCTGCGCACCCCGCCCCTGGTCACCCTGAGAGAAACCTGATGACGTCCCGCGTCCATTCGATAAGCGAACCCGTGGATACTACCCGCAGCATTTTTGATCTACTTGGCGGCGAGCCCGGCGTGCGCGCCCTGGTCGACCGTTTCTACGACCTGATGGACATCGAGCCGGACCTGAAGGAACTGCGCGCCGCCCATGGCGCCAGCCTGGACGAGGCCCGCGACAAGCTGTTCTGGTTCCTGTGCGGCTACTTCGGCGGCCCCGATCACTACATCGAGCGTTTCGGCCATCCCCGGCTGCGCGCGCGCCATCTGCCTTTTTCCATCGGCGAGGTCGAGCGCGATCAGTGGGTGACCTGCATGGGGCGCGCGCTGGAGGACGAGGGCATCGAGCCCGCGCTGGTCGATCGCCTGCTTGAGTCCTTCTACGGCGTGGCCGACTGGATGCGGAATAAGTGACCCCCCCGAAGCGCTCACGCGCTTCCCCCCAGGGGGCATGCCTGCGGACCGGAGGAGAAGTCCCCCCCCGAAGCGCTCGCGCGCATCCCCCCAGGGGGCATGCCTGCGGACCGGCAAAGCCGGCTCCGCGGCATCCCGATGGGGTGAAACCGTCGATGGGGTGAAACCGGTATCCTGCGTGGGTTCATGGCTCTTTTGCGAGAGCCTTTTCATTTTTGAGGTGGCCCGACAATGAAGAAACTCATCAACGATCCGTCCGGACTGGTGCGGGAAATGCTCGAGGGCGCGGCGCGGCAGGCGCCGGGGACGGCCATCCTGGGCGATGAGCATGTGCTGGTGCGCAGCGATCTGCCGGCGGCGGAGCGGCGGCCCGTGGCCGTGATTTCCGGCGGTGGCTCCGGTCACGAGCCGGCGCACGCCGGGTATGTCGGCGCAGGCATGCTGAGCGCGGCGGTCTGCGGCGAGGTATTCACCTCGCCGTCCACCGATGCCGTGCTGGCGGCCATCCGCGCCACGGCCGGGCCCAACGGGGCCTTGCTGATCGTCAAGAACTACACCGGCGACCGGCTGAACTTCGGCCTGGCCGCCGAGCTGGCCCGCGCCGAGGGCATCCCGGTGGAGATCGCCATCGTCGCCGACGACGTGTCGCTGCGCCGGCACACGCCGCGCGAACGCCGCCGGGGCATCGCCGGCACCGTATTGGTGCACAAGATCGCCGGCGCCGCCGCCGCGGCCGGACTGCCGCTGACGCAAGTGGCCGAGGCCGCGCGCGCGGCGGCCGCGCAGCTCGGCTCGATGGGCGTGGCGCTGGGCGGCTGCACCTTGCCGGGCGCGGAAAAGTCCGGCTTCACGCTGGCCGACAACGAGATCGAGCTGGGCCTGGGCATCCACGGCGAGAAGGGCGTCGAGCGCAGCGCCATGCTGCCGGCCGACCAGCTGACCGCGACCCTGCTGGATTACATCGTCGAGGACATGGGCCTGGCGGCCGGCGCGCGCGTCGCGCTGCTGGTCAACGGCTTGGGCGCCACGCCGCAGATGGAGCTGGACGTGGTCATGCGCGCCGCCTATGACAAGCTGGCCGCGCGCGGGATCGCCGTCGAGCGGGCCTGGTCGGGCACGCTGCTGTCGGCGCTGGACATGCCGGGCTGCTCGCTGTCGGTGCTGCGCGTGGACGACGGCCGGCTGGCGCTGCTGGACGCGGCCACGGGCGCGCGCGCCTGGCCGGGCGGCGGGCGGGTCAACCAGGACATCCACGTCGCCGCGCCGGCGATGGAGCAGGGCGAGGCCCAGGCCGCGCCCGACGCCGCCGGCCAGCGCTGGATCGCCGCCCTGAAGCCGGCGCTGGTCGCGGCGGCGGCGGCGCTGCACGCCAAGGAGCCGACGCTGACCGAGCTGGATTCGCTGGCGGGCGACGGCGACCTGGGCGCCAGCATGAAGCGCGCCGCCGACGCCATCCTGGCGGTGCCCGACGCGGCCCTGGCCGATCCGGCCGGCGCGCTGGCCGCGCTGGGCGGCGCGCTGCGCAAGGCCATCGCCGGCAGTTCCGGCCCGTTCTACGCCACCGCGCTGTTGCGCGCCTCGCGCCGGCTGGCGCGAGGCGCGCAGCCGTCGGCGCGCGACTGGGCCGGTGCGTTCAGCGATGCCGTGCAGGCCGTCAGCGACCTGGGCGGAGCCAAGGCCGGCGACCGGACCATGCTGGATGCGCTGTTCCCGGCCGCCGCCGCCTTCGAGCAGGGCCTGGCCCAGGGCGCGACGCCGGCCGTCGCCTTCGCCGCGGCGGTCGAGGCCGCGGAGCAGGGCGCGCAGGCGACCGCCGCCATGGCGCCGCGCGCCGGCCGCGCCAGCTATTTGGGCGAGCGCGCCGTCGGTGCGCCGGACGGCGGCGCCGTGGCCGTGGCCTGCTGGCTGGCGGCGCTGCGGCCGCATGTCGGGTCCGTGTAAATAGCGGGTCCGTGTAATAATTTTGGGGACGTTTTCCCTTTTGGCGTATCTCCATTGACTGCAAGCGACATCGACTGGCGCCGGACGCCGCAACGGGGCGGCCGGCCATGAAGGCGGAACGCGATGCCAGCGGCGCGCGCCGCGCGGCCTGGCCGGCGCCGCTGGGCGGCGCCATGCTGAGCGACGCGCGCCTGGGCGAGGCCGGACCGCAGCTGTTCGACCCGGCCCGCTATGGCGAGCGCGCCCGTCCGGTGGACGCCGGCGGCCGGCAGGCCGCCTGGTTCGTGCACGGCGAGGGCTGGCAGGGCGTGCTGCGCCGCTACCGGCGCGGCGGCATGATCGCCCGCCTGAGCCGCGACAGCTATCTGTGGGCCGGCGAGGACCGCACGCGCAGCTTCCGCGAATATCGGCTGCTGGCCGCCATGCGACGTCAGGGCCTGGACGTGCCGGCGCCGCTGGCCGCCGCCTATTGGCGCCAGGGGCCGGTCTACCGAGCCGCCATCCTGGTCGAGCGCATTCCCGGCGTGAAGCCGCTGGCCCAGATGCTGGCCGAGCCGCTCTGGGAGCCGGTGGCCGCGGCCATCGTCCGCATGCACCGGGCCGGCGTCTGGCACGCCGACCTGAACGCGTTCAACATCCTGATCGGCGGCGAGGGCCGCGTCTGGCTCATCGATTTCGACCGGGGCATCCAGGGACGGCTGTCCGATCGCCAGCGCCAGGGCAACCTGGAGCGGCTGCGGCGTTCGCTGAACAAGGTGGCGGGGGACGCCGGCGAGCGCTTCTGGCTCAAGCTGCGCGACAGCTACTGGACGGCGTGGGGCGTGGGCATCCAGCCTTGACGCGGGCGAGGGCCGTCCGTCCGGGGCCGATGGGGCGCAGACGAGGCGATCGTCCCCCGATTTGCGGCAAAAAGCCCCCCAAAGTTGGGGAGGTCCGCGTTAAAAAGCTTTATCATTGCGCCTTTTGGCACTCCTGAAATACACGCATAGGGCAAGGGGGTTCGTATATGAAACTAGGGGCGGGAATGCGCTGGGCGCTCGGGGCGATGCTGGTCGCGGCGGCCGCGACGCCGGCGGTCGCGCAGAACAAGGTCGTCAACGTCTACAACTGGGCCGAATACACGGCGCCGGACACGATCCCGGGTTTCGAGAAGGAAACCGGCATCAAGGTCCGCTATGACGTCTACGACAGCAACGACACGCTGCAAGCCAAGCTGCTGGCCGGCAAGTCCGGCTATGACGTCGTTGTCCCGTCCACGCATTACGCCTCCCGCCAGATCGAGGCGGGCCTGTTCCAGAAGCTGGACAAGTCCAAGATCCCGAACTGGAAGTACCTGGATCCCGACGTGATGGCGCTGGTCGCCAGCGTCGACCCGGGCAACCTGTACGCCATCCCCTGGGGCTACGGCACCAACGGCCTGGGCTACAACGTCACCAAGGTCAAGCAGATCCTGGGCGACAACGTCGACCTGGGCAACTGGGACATCCTGTTCAAGCCCGAGAACGCCGCCAAGCTCAAGGAATGCGGCATCTCGATGCTGGACGAGGCCGCGCAGGTCTTCCCGGCGGTGCTGAAGTACCTGGGCAAGGATCCCAACAGCGCCAACCCCGACGACTACAAGGCCGCGCTGGACCTGCTCAAGCAGATCCGCCCGTACATCCGCCAGTTCAGCTCGTCCGGCTACATCGACGAGCTGGCCGTGGGCGACCTGTGCATGGTCTACGGCTTTTCGGGCGACGTGATGATCGCCCGCAAGCGCGCCCAGGAAGCCAAGAAGTCCTATGAAGTGAATTACTTCATTCCCAAGGGCGGCGCGCCGGCCTGGTTCGACCTGATGGTCATCCCGAAGGATGCGCCGCATCCCGAGGAGGCCCTGGCGTTCATCAACTACATCGAGACGCCCCAGGTCCACGCGGCCATCACCAACACCATGTTCTACCCGAACGCCAACAAAGAGGCGCGCAAGTACGTGGTGAAGGACGTGGCCGACAATCCCATGATCTACCCGTCGCCCGAGGTGTCCAAGACCCTCTATGTGATCAAGGCCCAGCCCTTGAACGTCCAACGCCTGCAAACGCGCATGTGGGCCGAGCTGAAGTCCGGAAGATAAGCGATCATGAGCGATAGCCGTTACTCGGCGCAGCACGCGGCCGATCCGGACGAGTTCGTCCGGATCGCCGACGTGGTGAAGATTTTCGGCGACGTGGTCGCCGTGCGTTCCGTCAATCTGTCGGTCAAGCGCAACGAGATATTCGCGCTGCTGGGCAGCTCCGGCAGCGGCAAGTCGACCTTGCTGCGCATGCTGGCGGGCTTCGAGGAAGCGACCTCGGGCCAGATCCTGCTCGACGGCGAGGACATCACCAGCACGCCGCCGTATCGCCGGCCCGTGAACATGATGTTCCAGTCCTATGCGCTGTTCCCGCACATGACGGTCGAGGCCAACGTGGCTTTCGGCCTGAAGCAGGAAGGCGTGCCCCGGGCCGAGATCCACGACCGCGTGTTCGAGGCGCTGGACCTGGTGCAGATGGCCGGCTACGCGCGGCGCAAGCCCAACCAGCTCTCTGGCGGGCAGCAGCAGCGCGTGGCGCTGGCGCGCAGCCTGGTCAAGCGGCCCAAGCTGCTGTTGCTGGACGAGCCCATGTCGGCGCTGGACAAGCAGATCCGCCAGAAGACCCAGATCGAGCTGGTCAAGATCCTGGAGCAGGTCGGCGTGACCTGCATCATGGTCACGCATGACCAGGAAGAGGCCATGACCATGGCGCATCGCCTGGCCGTCATGACCGATGGCCAGATCGTCCAATGCGGCACGCCGCAGGATGTCTACGCCTTCCCGAACTCGCGCTTCGTCGCCAGCTTCATCGGCTCGACCAATATGTTCACCGGCACCATCGTGGTCGACGAACCCGACCACGTCGCCATCGAGTGCGCCGAGCTGACGCGCCCGCTGTACGTCAGTCACGGCGTGAGCGAGCCGCTGGGCATGGACGTGCACGTGTCGATCCGGCCCGAGCGCCTGGTGGTGTCGCGCAACCAGCCCGAGGGCGACTACAACTGGGCGCATGGCATGGTCAGCCACATGGCCTGGATGGGCAGCTACGCGCTGTACCAGATCCGGCTGGATTCCGGCACGATGGTCGAGGCCAGCGTGCCCAGCCTGCTGCTGGCACAGATGGACGCGCCCGGCATCGACGAAGAGATCTTCGTCAGCTGGGACGCCGACAGCGCCACCGTGCTGTCGTCCTGAGCGCGGCGCGGAGGTCCATTCCATGAGCCGCTTTTCTCCCCGCGACTGGCTGCCTTCAGGCAAGACGCTGGCGGTGGTGCCGCCGTTCGCCTGGCTGCTGGTGTTCCTGCTGGTGCCGTTCCTGCTGGTCTTCAAGATCAGCTTCGCCGAACTGCAATTCGGCGTGCCGCCATACACGCCGCTGGCCGAATTCAAGGACGAGGCGGTGCAGTTCAGCCTGCACCTGCGCGGCTACATCCTGCTCCTGACGGACAGCCTGTACTTCGCCACGTATCTGAACTCGGTCAAGATCGCCGCCATCACCACGCTCTGTTGCGTGTTGATCGGCTATCCGATCGCCTATTACATCGCGCGTTCGTCGCCCTCGGTGCGCAACCTGCTGCTGCTGGGCGTGATCCTGCCGTTCTGGACCTCGCTGCTGCTGCGCGTGTACGCCTGGGTCGGCATCCTGCGCAACGACGGCCTGCTCAACAACCTGCTGCAGGCCCTGGGCATCATCTCCAGCCCGCTGGAAATCTATCGCACCGACCTGGCGGTCTATATCGGCATGGTCTATGCCTATCTGCCGTTCTTCATCCTGCCGCTGTACGCCACGCTGGTGAAGATGGACCTGCGCCTGCTGGA
>MCND01000552.1_pt1 | contig 9812 bp, 6 predicted proteins | sample 778211 | NCBI WGS metagenome assembly MCND01 (sample SAMN04296812, study PRJNA304217) | bioreactor metagenome | isolation source: activated sludge enriched with benzalkonium chloride | place: Turkey: Istanbul urban wastewater treatment plant
GTACCTGAAAGAGCACAAGGAACTGGCCATCGAGATCGAGAACCGCGTCCGCGAGAATCAAGGCATCGTCAGCCGCGCAGCCGAATTCGTGCCGACCGCGGAAGATACCTCCGAAGATTGATCGGATCGGTGGCGGGCCTGGCGCGGCGCAATTCAGATTCGCCGCGACCGGCCCGCGTATCGCGTCGGGGCAGCCCGAACAGTTGCGGCAGGCGCCAGGACGGGCCTGCCGTTATGCATAGCAAGCAGGAAACGCATGAGCTGGAAACCGCCGCCCGCTTCAGCCGATCGCCTACGCGCCAAGCTGGACGATGAATTCGAAACCGTGGCCAAGCCGCAGGGCTTGCGCCGCACGTCGGATGCGCGCCGCGACCAGGAAGCGGAATCCAGCGATGCGCCGGATCTGTGGAGCCGCAGTTCGGATGCCGGCAATGCGCGCCGCGGCCGCCGCGCCGCCGTGGCCGAGGACGGCCCGGATGCGGACGGCCAATCCACCCGCAAGGGGCCGTCGCTGAAGATGCGGGCCGTGGGCTATCTGTCGCGGCGCGAGCATGCCCGCGAAGAGTTGGCGCGTAAGCTCGCCGCCTACGCGGAGGACCCGGGCGAAGTCGAGGCCGTGCTGGATGCCCTGGAAAAAGAAGGCTGGCTGTCCACCGAACGCTTTGCGCAAAGCCTGGTGCATCGGCGCGCCTCGCGCCAGGGGGCGGCGCGCATCGTGCAGGAATTGCGCCAACATGGCGTGGACGACAACCAGGTCGCCGAATTGCGCGAACAGCTGCGCGCCACCGAGTACGACCGCGCGCTGGAAGTCTGGAAAAAGCGCTTCAGCGCCAAACCGGAGGATCGCGCGGCGTACGCAAAACAGGCGCGCTTTCTGGCCAGCCGCGGCTTCGCGCACGACGTGATCCGCCGCATCCTGGGCGAAGGCGGCGACGAGGACTGAGTTCCTCCGCCGTAAACGGCTGGCGTCTTACTTTGCCGACTTGATTCCCGATAGCGTCTTGAAGCAGACGTCGCGGGTGATGGTCAGGAACTCATCGATGTACGAGGCATCGGTGTCCTCGCTGCGCACCGTCGCATACAGCGTGCGCCATACGCCTTGCGGGCCCAACCGGCACTGCCGCAGCCAGCCCTGATTCATGTACTCCGTCAGCGCCCAGTTGGGCAGCGCGGCCACGCCGCGGTTGCTGGCCACCAACTGCGCAATGATGGGGGTGAGCTCCGCGCGGCGGATGGCCGCCGGCTCCACGTCGGCCGGGTCGAGGAACGCCGTGAAAATGTCCAGGCGTTGCTTGTCCACGGGATAGGTGATGAGCGTTTGGTCGGCCAACTGGTCCGGCATGACGAACTTGCTGCCGGCCAGCGGATTGGATTCCGACACGGCCAGCACCAGCTCGTACTTGAACAGCGGCAGGTATTCCACCGCGTCCAGCGGCTGGGGATCGGAGGTAATGACCAAGTCCAGGTCGCCGCGCACCAGGGCGGGCAGGGGGGCGAAGGAAAACGCCGCCGACAGGTCCAACGCCACGTCCGGCCATTGCGCGCGGAAAGCGTCCAGGGCCGGCATCAACCATTGGAAGCAGGAATGGCAGTCGATCGCCAGGTGCAGCCGCCCGGTGCGGCCCGCGGCCAGCCGCTGCAGATCCCGTTCCGTCGCGCGGATGCGCGGCAGCACCTCATCCGCCAGGGCCAGCACGCGCAGGCCCGCCGTCGTCAGCCGCGCCGGCCGCGTGCGGCGGTTCAGCAACGGCGTGCCCAGCCGGGTTTCCAGGTCGCGCAGTTGGTGCGACAAGGCCGACTGGGTCAGGTGCAGGCGCTCGGCGGCTTCCTGCAGGCTGCCGCCATCGCGGATGGCGGTAAGCGTTTCTAGGTGGCGGATTTCAAGCATGGGCGACTGCAGGGAAAGGGAATAAGCTCATATTGTATGAGGTTTACTCATTTTATGAATGTAGACATTGATTTTGATTCATTTTGGATTGGCGTCAGAATAGCCGTCACTTGAACAAATTTTGTCTAACGGCGGAAATATCATGACCATTATTCATAACTTGGGTTTCCCCCGCATCGGCGCGCAGCGTGAACTGAAGCGCGCGGTCGAAGCCTATTGGGGCGGCAAGCAGACCGCCGAAGAGCTGGAGCAGACGGGCCGCGAGCTGCGCGCCAAACACTGGAAGCTGCAGGCCGCGGCCGGCCTGAAGTTCGTGCCGGTGGGCGACTTCGCCTGGTACGACCAGATCCTGGAATGGACCTCGCTGCTGGGCGCCGTGCCGGCCCGCTTCGGCCAAAAGGACGACGAGGCTGTCACGCTGGACACGCTGTTCCGCATGGGCCGCGGCCGCGCGCCGTCGGGCAAGCCCGCCGCCGCTTGCGAAATGACCAAGTGGTTCGACACCAATTACCACTACATCGTGCCGGAACTGGTGCCGGGCCAGACTTTCCGCATCGCCCGCGAATCGCTGTTCGAACAGGTCCGGGAAGCGCAGGCCCAGGGCTACGCCGTCAAGCCCGTGATCCCTGGTCCGCTGACCTGGCTGTACCAGGGCAAGGGCGACGCCTTTGCCGCCGGCGCCGCCGATGCCGGCAAGCTGCAACTGCTGGCCGCGTTGCTGCCGGTCTACCAGGAAGTGCTGGCGCGCTTTGCCAAGCTGGGCGTGCAGTGGGTGCAGATCGACGAGCCGATCCTGGCGCTGGACCTGCCGCAAGCCTGGCGCGACGCGTTCAGGCAAACCTATGACCAGCTGCCCGCCAGCCCGGTCAAGCTGTTGGTGGCCACGTACTTCGACGGCCTCAAGGACAACCTGCCGACCGCCCTGGGCCTGCCCGTGGCCGGCCTGCACGTGGACCTGGTCCGCGCGCCCGGGCAACTGGCGGAAGTGGTCGCGGGCCTGGGCGCCGAACAGGTACTGTCCGCTGGCGTGATCAATGGCCGCAACATCTGGCGCACCGACCTGGACGCCGCCATCGCCACGCTGACCCCGATCAAGCAACAGTTGGGCGACCGCCTGTGGCTGGCGCCTTCGTGCTCGCTGCTGCACGTGCCGGTGGACCTGGCTTATGAAACCGAACTGGACGCGGAACTCAAAAGCTGGCTGTCGTTTGCCGTCCAGAAGCTGGAAGAGCTGAGCCTGCTGGGCCGCGCCCTGGACAGTGCGACGCAAGCCGCCGCGCAGGACGGCCTGGCCAGGCAGCGCGCCGCGCTGGCCGCCCGCCGTTCTTCGGCCCGCATTCACAATCCGGCCGTCGCCCAGCGCATGGCCGGCGCCGCTGCCGTGTCGCGCGACCGCGCGCCGTTCGCCGGCCGCATCGCCCGCCAGCAGCAACAGCTGGGCCTGCCCGCCTACCCGACCACGACCATCGGCTCCTTTCCGCAGACCGCCGAAATCCGCGCCCTGCGCCGCGACTGGAAGTCGGGCGCGCTGACGGACTCGGGCTACGAGACCGCCATCCGCAAGGAAATCGAGGAAGTCATCCGCTTCCAGGAGAAGGTCGGCCTGGACGTGCTGGTGCACGGCGAACCCGAGCGCAACGACATGGTGGAATACTTCGGCGAACTGCTGGCCGGCTTCGCCTTCACCAAGAACGGCTGGGTCCAGAGCTACGGCTCGCGTTGCGTCAAGCCGCCGGTCATCTTCGGCGACGTTGCGCGCCCCGCGCCGATGACGGTGGGCTGGTCGTCCTACGCGCAGTCGCTGACCGACAAGCCGGTCAAGGGCATGCTGACCGGCCCGGTCACCATCCTGCAATGGTCCTTCGTGCGCGATGACCAGCCGCGCGAGCAGACCTGCCGCCAACTGGCCCTGGCCCTGCGCGATGAAGTCGTGGACCTGGAAGCCGCCGGCATCAGCGTCATCCAGATCGACGAACCCGCCATCCGCGAAGGCCTGCCGCTGCGCCGCGCCGACTGGCAGGCGTATCTGGACTGGGCCGTGGATTGCTTCCGCCTGTCGACCGCCGGCGTGCGCGACGAGACGCAGATCCACACCCACATGTGCTATTCGGAGTTCAACGACATCATCGAATCCATCGCCGCCATGGACGCGGACGTGATCACGATCGAAACCTCGCGCTCCAACATGGAGCTGCTCAAGGCCTTCGAGGACTTCCGTTATCCGAACGACATCGGTCCCGGCGTGTACGACATCCATTCGCCGAACGTGCCCGAAGTGGACTGGATGGTCGGCCTGATGCAGAAGGCCGCGGCGCGTCTGCCCAAGGAGCGTCTGTGGGTCAATCCTGACTGCGGCCTGAAGACGCGCGCCTGGCCTGAAACCGAAGCCGCGTTGATCGGCATGGTGCAGGCGGCCCGCGCCTTGCGCCAGGCGGCCTGAGCAGACAGCTTGCCGTAACGCCGCCGGATCCCATGGCTCCGGCGCCAGCCCTGATCCGCGCATGCCGCGCGCGGATCAGGGCTTTTCCCATGCAGCCGCAAGGTTCTTGTGATGGCTGCACGCCACAGCCTGGGCGCGGCGCGGATGTTTTTTTCAATCCTGCTTGAACGAAATTCCGCGGCATGGGTCAATACGCAAAATCCCATTGCTGGATCCTTGTCGTTCCTATGATTCTCCAAGGCCCCTGTCGGCCCGACCTGCTGCTTGCAGAGACGCTGCCCGACATTCTGGAAGCCACGATCCGCCGGTATCCCGCCGCCGTTGCCATTCATTGGCTGGATCACACCCTCACTTACGACATGCTCGGCCGACGCGCCGACCTGGCCGCGCACCATCTGATCGAAGCCGGCGTGCGGCCCGGCGATATCGTGGGCCTGTGCCTGCCGCGCGGCGCCGACCTGTTGGTGATGCAGGCGGCCATCGCCAAGGCGGGCGCGGCCTGGCTGCCATTTGAGTCCGACACGCCCGCGGACCGCATGCTGGTCTGCCTGCAGGACGCGGGCGCCCACGGGCTGATCGCGGGCGCCGAGGTCCGGCTGGACGGCATGGCCACCTGGACCACCTGGGCGCTGTCGGAGCCGGCCGCAGGCGATTTGCGCAGGCGGGCAGGGCTGTTGCCCGAACATCCCGCCTATGTCATCTACACCTCGGGCTCCACCGGCAAGCCCAAGGGCGTGCCTATCAACCACGCCAGCATCTGTCACTTCCTGCGCAGCGAAAACGCCGTGTTGGGCGTGCGCCATGAAGACAAGGTCTACCAGGGCTTTTCGGTGGCCTTCGACATGTCGTTCGAAGAGATCTGGATCAGTTATCTGGTCGGCGCGTCCTTGTGGGTGGCGCCCAAGATGCTGACCACGGACCCGGAAGGCTTGCCGGATGCCCTCGTGCGCGAAGGCGTGACCGTGCTGCACGCGGTGCCGACCTTGCTGGCGCTGTTTGCGCGCGACGTGCCTGGATTGCGCATCGTCAATCTGGGCGGCGAGGTCTGTCCGGATTTCCTGGTGCCGCGCTGGGCCACGCCCGGCCGGCGCCTGTTCAACACCTACGGCCCCACCGAGACCACCGTGTCGGCCAGCCTGGCCGAACTGCTGCCCGGCCAGCCCGTGACCATAGGCGCGCCGCTGCCCAACTACGGCATGCTGGTGCGCGGCGAGGACGGCGCGGTGCTGCCGCAAGGGCAGGTGGGAGAGCTGTGCATCACCGGTCCCGGCGTGGCCGGCGGCTATCTCGGCCGGCCCGAGCTGACGGCCGAGAAATTCCTCGCGAATCCGCGCCCGTCCGGCGATCACGACACCCGCATGTACCGCAGCGGCGATCTGGCGCGCATCGACGAGCACGGGCAGATTCATTGCCTGGGCCGCAGCGACGACCAGGTCAAGGTGCGGGGGTTCCGCGTCGAACTTGGGGAAATCGAGGCCGCGCTTTACCGCCTGCCGGGCGTGGGCGCCGCTGCCGTGGTGCTGCGCGATCTGGCGGGCATCGAGCAGCTGGTGGCCTTCCTCAAGCCCGAGGGCGAGGCGCGGCTGGACCCGCATGCGATGCGCGCGGCCCTGGGCGCGGACTTGCCTGCCTACATGATTCCGGCGCGCTTCGAACTGGTGGCCGAAGTGCCGCGCCTGACCTCGGGCAAGATCGACCGCAAGGCGCTGAAGGCGCGCGAGCTGGACGCCGTGTCCGAGCCCAGCGGCGAAGACGACGAGCCCGTCACACCGGGCGAGCTCGCCTTGTTCGACGCCTTGCGTCCGCTGTTCCCGGGGCAGCCGCTGCGGCTGGCCAGCGACTTCTTCCGCGACCTGGGCGGTCATTCGCTGCTGGCCGCGCGCCTGGTGTCGTCGCTGCGCAAGCATCCGCATTTTTCCGCGCTGACCATGCACGAGCTTTACCAGCATCCCGTGCTGGGAACGCTTGCGGCCCGGCTGGATGCGCTGGCCTCGGCCGAAGGCGCCGCGGTCCAAGCGGCAGCCGTCGCCGGGACAGACGGCGATCCGGCGGCCGCGCCCGAGTGGCGCCGCTGGACCTGCGGCCTGGCCCAGTTGGCGGCGCTGCCGCTGCTGATCGGCGTGCGCATGCTGATCTGGCTGACGCCGTTCTTCACCTACCACTACTGGACGGGCGACGAGGGCGACTCGGTCTGGCGCGCGGTGGCCCTGTCCATCGCCAGCTATCTGGCCTGCAACCTGCTGAGCTTCGGCGTGGCCGTGGCCTGCAAGTGGGGCATCCTGGGCCGGCTCAAGCCCGGCCGCTACCCGCTGTATGGCTGGCTGTTCTACCGCTGGTGGCTGGTGGACCGGGTGCTGGACATACCGCCCGCGCATCTGCTTGCCGGGTCGCCGCTGCAGATCTGGTACTTGCGGGCGCTGGGCGCGCGCATCGGCCGCGACGCCGCCATCAGCCGCATTTCCGTGCGCGCGCCCGACCTGTTGGCGGTCGGAAACGGCGTCAGCATCGGCGCGGCCGTGAACCTGGAGAACTTCGCGGTGCGCGGCGGGGAATGGCGCGTGGCGCCGATCACGCTGGCGGACCGCGCCTACATCGGTTCCTATTCGGTGCTGCAGGGCGACGTGGCGATGGGCGAGGGCGCCCGGCTGGACGGCCTGTCCTCGCTGGCGCAGGGCGCGCGCGTGCCGCCAGGCCAGATCTGGAGCGGCGCGCCGGCGCGGCACGATCCGCAGGCCCGCGCGCCGGCGCTGCCGCCGCGGCCGCAGCGCCAGGGCCTCTGGAGCCGGCTGGACTGCGTGGCCTACGCCGGCGGCGGCACGCTGATCGCCGCCCTGTTCTTCATGCCCGTGTTCCCGAGCTTCGTGTTGATCGATTGGATCGACGCGCGCTGGCCGGACCTGATGGGCGCGCGCGTGCCCTGGCCCCAAGCCTTCTTGAGCTATCTGCTGCTGGCTTTGCCTGCCAGCGCCTTGCTGCTGATGCTGACGGTGCTGGTATCGGCGCTGCTGCGTTGGACGCTGCTGCCCCGTCTGGCCAGCGGCCGCTGGCCTGTGTACGGCCAGATCTATCTGCGGCGCTGGCTGACCAACCAGATTCAGGAATCCAGCCTCAGCGTGCTGCACGGCCTGTATGCATCGATCTATGCCGGCAACTGGTACCGCCTGCTGGGCGCGAAGGTCGGGCGCGGCACGGAAATCTCCACCGCCATGGGCGTGGTGCCCGACATGCTGACCCTGGGCCGCGACAGCTTCATCGCCGACGGCGTCATGCTGGGCGACGAGGAAATCGATGGCGGGTGGATGACCATGCGGCCCACCGTCATCGGCAACCGCAGCTTCGTCGGTAACGGCGCCTATGTCCCGGACGGCTCGGTGCTGCCCGACGACGTGTTGATCGGCGTGCAGAGCCGCGCGCCGGCCAACGCCCGCATGGCCAGCGGCCAGACCTGGCTGGGCAATCCGCCGCTGGCGCTGCCGGCGCGCGAACAGACGGCGGGCTTTCCAGCGCACCTGACGTTCCGCCCCAGCCTGGGCCGCAAGATCCTGCGCGGCGGCGTCGAGGGCATGCGCATGATCCTGCCGCTGGCCGTGGTGATCGCGGTGGGCTATTTGACCGTGATGAAGGTCATACCCATGGCCGCCCGCGAAGGCTTCGTTTCCGCCTTCGACGAGCTGATGCTGGCCGGCGTACTGTACGGCGTCGGCGCCTTCCTGTTTCTGGTGGCGCTGAAATGGGCCTTGATCGGCCGCTACAAGCCGCGCGCCGAACCCATGTGGACGCCGTTCGTCTGGAAGAGCGAAGCCGTCACCAGCCTGTACGAATCCATCGCGGTGCCCAATTTCTTCAACTTCCTGCGGGCCACGCCCTGGCTGCCGCTGGCTCTGCGCTGCATGGGCGCCCGCATCGGCAAGCGCGTCTTCATGGACACCACCGACATCACCGAGTACGACTGCGTGTCGATCGGCGACGACGCGGTGCTGCACGCCTGGTCCGGCCCGCAGACCCATCTGTTCGAAGACCGCGTGATGAAGATCGGCATGGTCCGCATCGGCGACGCCGTCAACGTGGGGCCGCGCAGCACCATCCTGTATGACACGCGGGTGGAAGCGGGCGCGCGCCTGGGGCCGCTGACGCTGGTGCTCAAGGGCGAGTCCATCCCGGCGGGGCAGGCCTGGATCGGCAGCCCGGCGACCCCGTGGACGCAATAGTGACCGAACCCTTCAGGCTGACCGGGGAGGGCGCCCCGGTCGAATTGTGGCTGCTGTCTCTGCCGGCGTCCCGGCAGCGGCAGCGCCAGGCCGCGCGGGATTGGCTGGCGGCGGAACTGGCGCGGCGCGAGCCGCAAGCCGCCTTCGGCTGGACGGAAACGCCCAAGGGGCCGCGGATGCCGGCAGGCGCGCGCTGGAACAGTTCCTTCTCCTACCATGGCCCCTATATTCTCTGCGGCCTGTCCCGGCTGGGCCTGCCGGGCGTGGACCTGACCGGCGCGCAGGCCTGGGCGGGCGATGCGGACGTGATCAGCCTTTATTGCGGTCCGCAGGCCGCCGCCGACCTGGCTGCCAGTCCGCCAGCCGCCCGGCCGGACGCCTTCGCCCGCGCCTGGAGCGCGCTGGAAGCGCGCCTGAAAGCCTGCCGCCGGGGACTGGAGGAATACTCCCCGGAGCGCGAGCGGCGCCTGGCCGCCGCCCGCATCACCTGCCAGGTCCGGCACCAGGGCCTGTGGGCGGCCGCCGCCCTCTGCGGCGGCGCGTCAGGCACCAGTCAGGGGGCTTGATCGCAGGCCGCCTGCGCTATACTTTGAAGGTTTTGTTGCCGCGCACCATGCGCAGGCATCTCGCCCCGCAGGCCCCCAGCATGCCCTTGCCACCGCCGGACTATCCTCGCCAACCATTGCACACGCGTTCCATACGCGTGCAGTCGTATGCGCGCGAAGACGGGCTCTGGGACCTGGAAGCCGAGCTGATCGACGTCAAGGCGTACGATTTCCCCAAGCGCGACGGCGAGATGTTCAAGGCTGGACAACCCATCCATCACATGCATCTGCGCATCACCATCGACGAGAACTTCTCGATCGTGGCGGCGCAGGCCGTCTATGACGCCGCTCCCTACGGCGAGCATTGCATGGCCATCGAACCGGCTTACACTGATCTGATCGGAATGAACCTGCTCAAAGGGTTCCGCGGGCAGGTCAAGGAGCGGTTCGGGCACGTGGAGGGCTGTACGCACATGACCGAGCTGTCGCAGGTGCTACCCACCGCGGCGGTGCAGACCATGGCCAACCGCCGGCGGCAGGAAAACAACCCGAACCGGCGTCCATTCCAACTGGACGGCTGCCACGCGCTAAGCACCAGCGGCCCGGTGGTGGCTGAGCACTATCCCAAGTGGTACACCGGGGGTAGCGCTGAGGCATCGGCCGATTCGTCCTCCGATTCACCTTCTTTTTCTCATACGTCCTGACAGGTAACACATGAAAATCCACGAGTA
>MCND01000554.1_pt1 | contig 9794 bp, 6 predicted proteins | sample 778211 | NCBI WGS metagenome assembly MCND01 (sample SAMN04296812, study PRJNA304217) | bioreactor metagenome | isolation source: activated sludge enriched with benzalkonium chloride | place: Turkey: Istanbul urban wastewater treatment plant
GGACCGCAATCGTGGGCGCTCGCCACCCAGCCGTCCGCGCCGACGGGCGGCCTACGAAGCACTGGAAACAACAGCCAGATCCTCAGCAGCCATCCGACACGGCAATCGCATCACTCTCGAACAAGCAACACCACCGCATGCAGCACCACCCCTATCAACCCGCCCACCAAGGTGCCATTGAACCGGATGTACTGCAGATCCTTCCCCACGCTCAGTTCAAGCTCATCCACCAGATGCCGCTCATCCCAATTCTTCACCGTGCGCGAAATATGCTCCGTGACCCCGCTACGCAAGCGCCCCGTCAACCTCCGCGCCCCGCCCAGCACGTGACTGTTGATCGCCTCCCGCAACCCCGGATCCTCTCCCAGCTTGCGCCCCAAGGCCAGCAAGGCGCTCTCCAGATGCCGCGCCAGCGCCGAATCCTCCGATGACAGATCCCGCCGCAACGCCGCATGGATATCGTCCCACAGCCCCTGCACATACTCCTGCACCTTTGGATGATCGATCGCCCGCTGCTTCAGCGCCTCCACCTGCGCCGACAAGGCCGGATCATCCTTCAGCCGTTGGATGTAATCCTGCACCCAGGCCTCATAGTCCCGCCGCACCGGATGCCCCGGCTCGGACAGCACGTCCCGCAGTTCCTCCACCAGCGCCCGCGCCAGCCGGTCCGCCAGGTTGTCCGCAATCCCGTCCACCGACTTGACCACGTCCACCGCCGCGATGATGCGCGGCCATTCCTTCTTCGCGAACTTCACCAGCAGGCTCGAGGCCCGCGCCTTCACGTCCTCGTCGCCCAGATAGCCGCCCAGCCGCTCCAGCGCCGCGTCCAGCAGCTCCTGATGGCGCCCGTCACGCGTCAACAAGCCCAGCACCTCGCCCGCCGTATCCGCCGCATCCCAGCGCCGCAGATTCTTCACCACGAACTCCTGGATCACGCCGCGCACCGCCCGGTCGTCCAGCAGGTCCAGCGTCTGCAAGGCCACATTGCGCGCACCCTCGCTCAAGGCCCGCGCCTGCCGCGGACGCGCCAGCCAGCGGCTCAGGCGCGCCGCAGGATCGAACACCCGCAGCTTCTCCATCAGCGTGTCCGGGTCCAGAAAATGGTCGCGCACGAACACCGCCAGGTTGTCCCCGATGCGGTCCTTGTTGCTGGGAATGATGGCCGTGTGCGGGATCGGCAGCCCCATCGGCCGGCGGAACAGCGCCACCACCGCGAACCAGTCGGCCAGCGCGCCCACCGTGGCCGCCTCGCAGAACGCCCGCACCCAAGCCCACGCGCCCTGCCCGCCCATGACGTGGCTGGTGATGAAACCGCAGACCATCGCCACCAGCAGCGCCAGCGCGGCGATCTTCATGCGCCGCAATTGCGCGCGGCGCGCTTCGGAAGCCAGCGCGGAATGCGTGGCGGCGGAACGGGGCATCTCTGTCATGGGGTCTCCGGAAACGACAGACCCAGCATAACAATTGCGGCCCGCAGGCGCGTCAGCCCAGCGGCGGCAGCAGATTGAACAGCAGCACCATGACCAGCCCCACCACCGACACGATGGACTGCACCACCGAAATCGTCTTGGTCGCTTCGCCCATGGTCATGCCGAAGGACTCCTTCACCATCCAGAAGCCCGCGTGATTGGCGTAGTTGAAGAACAGCGAACCGCAACCGATCGCCAGCGCCAGCAGCGGCAGGTTCAGGCTGGGGTCGGCGCCCGCCAGCGGCGCCAGCAGGCCCGCCGCGCCCACGATGCCGACCGTGGCCGACCCGGTGGACACCGACAGCAGCATGGCGATCAGCCAGCCCAGCACCAGAGGCGGCAAGGAGAACTGATGCGTCAGTTGAACGATGGCATCGCCCACCTTGGCGCTGGTCAGCACCTGCTGGAACGCGCCGCCGCCCGCGATGATCAGCATGATCCCGGCGATGGGCTTGAGGCTCTTGCCCATGGCGTCGCGCAGTTTTTCCGCATCGCCGCCGCGCATCAGCACCAGGGTGAAGGCGGCGAACAGCACGCCCAGCAGCATCGCGACCATCGGGTCGCCCAGGAACGCCGCCACGTGCATGGCGCGGGAATTCTTGGGCAGCAGCATCTCCGCGCCCGCGTGCACCAGCATCAGCAAGGCAGGCAGCAAGGCCGCCAGCACCCCCAGGCCCACGCCGGGCGCGTTGCGGCCGTCGGCCTTCTGGCGCGTCGTGGTGAACTGTTCCAGCAGCGCCTCGTCCGGACGCGTCGTCATGCGCGGCGAGATGAAGGCGCCATACAAGGGGCCACCGAAGATCATGGCCGGCAGCGCCGCGATGAAGCCGTAGATCATGGTCGGCCCCACCGTGGTCTTGAGCGTGGCGATCGCCGTCAGCGGGCCCGGGTGCGGCGGCACCATGCCGTGCATCGCCGCCAGTGCCGATATCACCGGCACGCCCACGTACACATAGGCCGAGCCCTTGAAGCGCTGCTGGCTTTCCAGCTTGCGCGCCACGCTGAAGATCAGCGGCAGCATCACCACCAGGCCGACTTCGAAGAACATCGGTATGCCGATGACGAAGGCCACCAGGGTCATGGCCCAGGGAATCATGCGAGGCGAGGCATGGGCCAGGATGGCATTGGCCAGGCGTTCAGTGGTGCCCGAATCCGCCAGGATCTTGCCCAGCATCGCGCCCAGCGCGATCACCACGCCCACCGCGCCCAGCGTCTTGCCGGCGCCATTGCTCAGGTTCTTGACGATGGCCACGGGCTCCATGCCGGTGGCGAACCCCACGCCGATAGAGACAATCAGTAGCGCCAGCAGCGGATGCATGCGGATGCGCGACACGATCAGCGCAACCAGCACCAGCACGCTAGCCAGCGCGGTAAGAAGCAATTGGACGTCGGAAGAGGACATGGACGGGCCTGAAGAAATTTGGGCGCGGCCCTGCGGCCGTTTGCCGTAAAGAACAGGAATTTTATGCCTGCCAAGCTGAACGCCCAGTCAGGAAAACGGCGTCGCCCGGCCCTCTACACCCAAGCGGGCCGGGCCCGCTAGCCCGCCGCCTCCAGCAATCCCGGCCTGCCTTCGTGCGCGGCCTGGGCGCGCTCCAGAATGAATTCGATGATCATCGCGATCGCGCGCGGATGGTGGCGGTTGGGCATGTACAGCATGTACATGCCGCGCCCGAAGATGCTCAAGCGCCACTGCGGCAGCGCGGCCACCAGGTCGCCGCGCGCAATGTCGTCGTGCACCACGTAGTCCGGCACCACGCCCACGCCCAGCCCCGCCAGGGTCGCATCGCGCAGGAACGCGTAGTTACGCGAGATCACCGTCGGCTCCAGCACCACGTGCTGCCGCGGCTGGCCGCCGTAGTAAGCCGACAGCCGCAAGGGCCGGCCGATGACCGCCGCACTGATGATGGGCGTGCGCGCGAGTTCTTCCGGATGCTGCGGCAGGCCCCGGGCGGCGGCATAGGCCCGCGAGGCGCAGGCCACGTAGCGGACCTGGCCCAGCTCGCGCGCCACCAGGTTCTGCGGCGGCTCGGACATGATGCGCACCGCGATGTCGACCTCGTCGCGCAGCAGGTCGTCCACGCTGTTCTCGAACAACACGTCCAGCACGATGTCCGGATAGGTCCGCTTGAATTCCAGCAGCCAGGGCGTCATCACGAACTGCCCGTAGCCGCTGGGCACGCTCAGCCTGACCTTGCCCTGCGGCGTCTTGCCCAGGGTCTCGACGGATTCACGCGCCGCCGCGAGTTCGTCCTGGATGCTGCGGCCGTGGTGATACAGCTTCAGTCCGATTTCTGTTGGCTCCACGTGCCTCGTGGTGCGGCGCACCAGCTGCATGCCCACCGAGCGTTCCAGTTGATTCAGGTGGTAGCTGACATTGGCGCGCGTCATCTTCAAGCGGCGCGCGGCCTCGCTGAGATTGCCCGCGTCCAGGATTTCCACCAGCAATGTCAGGGATTTGGTGTCCATTCCGGGCCTCCTCGCCGCATCAATTCATCTCTGCATTGTCAAATTTTTTTGACTTCAATGTCAATTATCGATGCCATTGTCAAGACTTCTTTACTGCGAAAGAATGAGGCCATAAAAGACGGGCCATTCCTGGTCCGCCAGGCCGAGTCCTAGCGGCCGCCCCAAGCGGCGTCGCAGCGGCAGGCCTCATCGGAGACACTGTCCATGACAGACAGCGCAAGCACCGGCGCGGCCAGCGCGCGCCGCTATGACGACATTCTCGTCGTCACCATCGACCATCCCCCCGTCAATGCCCTGAGCGCCGCCGTGCGCGGCGATCTGGCCGCGGCCGTGCGCGACGCCCAGGCCGACCCGCAGGTACGCGCCATCCTGCTGATGGGCGCGGGCAAGAACTTCATCGCCGGCGCCGACATCCGCGAATTCGGCAAGCCGCCGCAGCCGCCCATCCTGCCCGAGGTCTGCAACCTGATCGAAGCCAGCGCGAAGCCAATCGTGGCCGTGCTGCATGGCGCGGCGCTGGGCGGCGGACTGGAAGTGGCGCTGGCCGCGCATTACCGCGTCGCATTGGCGGGCACCAAGCTCGGCCTGCCCGAAGTGAACCTGGGCTTGCTGCCCGGCGCCGGCGGCACCCAGCGCGCCCCGCGCCTGATGGGCGCGCAGGCCGCGCTGGACCTGATGCTGACCGGCAAGCACCTCTCCGCCGGCGCCGCCCTGGAAGCCGGATTGGTGGACGCGCTATCCAGCGAAACCGATCCCCTGGACGCGGGCCTGGCCTACACCCGGCAATTGCTGGCGATCGGCGCCGGCCCTCGCCGCACCCGCGACGCCGGCGCGCTCGCCGACCGGGCCGCCGCGCTGGCCCAGGTCGAGGCAGCGGCCGAGCGCGTGGCCCGGACCACCCGCGGCCTGTACTCGCCCGGCAAGATCGTCGAAGCCGTGCGCGCCGCCATCGAGCAGCCCTTCGAGGACGGCCTGCGCACCGAACGCGCGCTGTTCCTGCAATGCCTGGACAGTCCGCAGCGCGCGGGCCTGGTGCATGCCTTCTTCGCCGAGCGCGACACGGCCAAGATGCCGGGCCAGCAGCCCGCCCGGCCGCGGCGCCTGGAACGCATCGGCATCGTCGGCGGCGGCACCATGGGCGCGGGCATCGCCGTGTCGGCGCTGGACGCCGGCTTTCCCGTGACCATGGTCGAACAGGACGAAGCCGCCCTCGAACGGGGCCGCGGCCGCGTCGCGCAGGTCTACGAGCTGCTGGTCAAGAAAGGCCGGATCAGCGCCGACGAGCGCGATGCCCGCATGGGGCGCTACACCGGTTCGACCCGCTACGAGGCGCTCGCCGACGCCGATCTCATCATCGAGGCCGTGTTCGAAGACATGACGGTCAAGCAGGCCGTGTTCGCGCAGCTGGACCGCGTGGCCAAGCCCGGCGCGGTGCTGGCCACCAATACCTCGTATCTGGACGTCAACCTCATCGCCGCCGCCACGCGCGGCCCCGCCGACGTGCTGGGCCTGCACTTCTTTTCGCCCGCCAACATCATGAAGCTGCTGGAAGTCGTGGTGGGCGAGCACACCGCGCCCGACACCGTGGCCACCGGCTTCGAGCTGGCGCGGCGCCTGCGCAAGATCCCGGTGCGCGCCGGCGTGTGCGATGGCTTCATCGGCAACCGCATCCTGGCCGTGCACCGCCAAGCGGCGGACATGATGATGGAAGACGGCGCTACGCCCTACGAGATCGACGCCGCCGTGCGCGCCTTCGGCTATCCCATGGGTCCCTACCAGATGGCGGACCTGGCCGGCGGCGACATAGGCTGGGCCACGCGCAAGCGCCGCGCGCCCACGCGCGACCCCGCGCTGCGCTATGTGCAGATTCCCGACCGGCTGTGCGAACGCGGCTGGTTCGGCCAGAAGACGGGCCGCGGCTTCTACCTGTACCCCGACGGCGCGCGCCAAGGCGAACAAGACCCCGAAGTCCTGGCCATCATCGACGCCGAACGCACGCGCGCCGGCGTCACGCCGCGCGCCTATACGCAAGAGGACATCCAGCGCCGCTACCTGGCCGCCATGATCAACGAAGCCGCCAACGTGCTGCACCAGGGCATCGCGCAGCGCCCGTCCGACATCGACGTGGTGTTCCTGTCCGGCTACGGCTTTCCGCGTTATCGCGGCGGTCCCATGCACTACGCCGACAGTGTGGGGCTGGACCGCGTGCTGGCCGATATCCGCGGCTACGCCCAGGAAGACCCCGCCTTCTGGAAGCCTTCGCCGCTGCTCGTGCAACTGGCCGAATCCGGCCGCAATTTCGCCAGCCTGAACCAGGCCGCCTGACCCGGACACCTTACAGGAATACGCCATGCGCGAAGCCGTCATCGTCTCCACCGCCCGCACCCCCATCACCAAGGCGGGGCGCGGCGAATTCAACCTCATCGCCGGCCCCACGCTGGCCGCGCACGCGGTGCGCGCCGCCGTCGACCGGGCCGGCATCGACCCCGCCCTGATCGAAGACGCCTTCATCGGCTGCGGCTACCCGGAAGGCGCCACCGGCCGCAACATAGGGCGCCAGGCCGTGATCCGCGCCGGCTTGCCGGTCAGCGTGGGCGGCGCCACCGTCAACCGCTATTGCGCCTCCGGCCTGCAGGCCATCGCCTCGGCCGCCAGCCGCATCGTCATGGACGGCGCCCCCGCCATGATCGCGGGCGGCGTCGAACTGGTATCGCAGATCCGCACCCGCGACGACGGCGTGAGCGGCATGGATCCGTGGATCGTGGCCAATAAGCCCGAGCTCTACCTGCCCATGATCGAAACCGCCGACATCGTCGCGGCCCGCTACGGCATCAGCCGCGAAGCCCAGGACCATTTCGCCGCGCAAAGCCAGGCGCGCACCGAAGCCGCGCAGGCCGCGGGACGGTATCTGGAAGAGATCATCCCCGTCACTACCACCATGTCCGTCACCGACCGCGCCACCGGCGCCGTCAGCGAACGCGAAGTGACCGTGGACCGCGACACCTGCAACCGCCCCGGCACCACCTACGACGCCCTGGCCTCGCTGGCCCCGGTGCGCGGCGCAGGCCAGTTCGTCACGGCAGGCAACGCCTCGCAACTGTCGGACGGCGCCGCCGCCTGCGTGCTGATGGAAGCCGCAGAAGCCCAACGCGCCGGCATCCAGCCGCTGGGCGCGTTCCGCGGGCTGGCGATCGCCGGCTGCGAACCCGACGAGATGGGAATAGGCCCGGTCTACGCCGTGCCCAAGCTGCTGGCGCGCCACGGTCTGAAGGTGCAGGACATCGACCTGTGGGAACTGAACGAGGCCTTTGCCTCGCAAGCCCTGTACTGCCAGCAAAAGCTCGGCATCCCGATGGACCGCCTGAACGTGGACGGCGGCGCCATCGCCCTGGGCCACCCCTTCGGCGTCACCGGCGCGCGCCTGGCCGGCCACGTGCTGATCGAGGGCCGCCGCCGCGGCGCCCGCTATGCCGTCGTCACCATGTGCGTGGGCGGCGGCATGGGCGCGGCCGGCCTGTTTGAAATCTACTGAGGATCCCCCATGGACCTGGAATTCACCTCCGAAGAAAACGCCTTCCGCGATAAAGTGCGGGCCTTTCTCGCCGGCAACCTGCCCGGGCGCCTGTCCGCCAAGGTCGCGCAGGGCAAGCTGCTGTCGCGCGCCGACATGGTCGAATGGCACGCCATCCTCAACCGCCAAGGCTGGCTCGCCAGCCACTGGCCGATGGAGTACGGCGGCACCGGCTGGAGCGCCGTGCAGAAGTACATCTTCGAAAACGAATGCGCGCTGGCCGCCGCGCCGCGCATCGTGCCCTTCGGCCTGAGCATGCTGGGCCCGGTGCTGATCAAGTACGGCAGCGAGGCGCAGCGGCGCCACTGGCTGCCGCGCATCCTGGACGGTTCCGACTGGTGGTGCCAGGGCTATTCCGAACCCGGCGCGGGCTCGGACCTGGCTTCCGTCAAGACCACCGCGGTGCGCGACGGCGACAGCTACGTCGTCAATGGCCAGAAGACCTGGACTACGCTGGGCCAGTACGCCAACATGATCTTCTGCCTGGTGCGCACCTCTCAGGCAGGCCGGCGCCAGGAAGGCATCAGCTTCCTGCTGATCGACATGGCAAGTCCCGGCGTGGAAGTGCGCCCCATCATCACGCTGGACGGCGAGCACGAAGTCAACGAGGTGTTCTTCTCCGACGTGCGGGTGCCTGCCGCCAACCTGGTGGGCGAGGAAAACCGGGGCTGGACCTGCGCCAAGTACCTGCTGACCTACGAACGCACCAACATCGCCGGAGTCGGCCAATCCACGGCAGCGCTGGAACGCCTGAAGACGGTGGCCGCAAGCCAACGCAAGAACGGACGTCCGCTATCCGAGGACCCGGACTTCGCCGCCCGGCTGGCGCGCGTCGAGATCGAACTGGCCAATATGCGCACCACCAATCTGCGCGTGGTCGCGGCGGTGGCCGGCGGCGGCGCGCCCGGCGCCGAAAGCTCGATGCTGAAGATACGCGGCACCCAGATCCGCCAGGAGATCAGCGCGCTGAACCGCCGCGCCATGGGGCCTTACGCCCGCCCCTTCGTGCCCGAGGCGCTGCACGACGGCTACGACGCGCCGCCCCTCGGCCCGCAAGGCGCCGAGAGTGCCGCCGCGCAGTACTTCAACAACCGCAAGCTGTCGATCTTCGGCGGCTCCAATGAAATCCAGAAGAACATCATCTCCAAGATGATCCTCGGACTGTAAGGGCCGGCCATGAATTTTGAACACACCGAAGACCGGCGCATGCTCTCCGACATGCTGCGCCGCTTTGTCGCCGAACAGAGCGACTTCGCCACCCGCGACCGCAACGCCCGCTCGGAGCGGGGCTACAGCCTGGAGCTGTGGCAGCGCTACGCCGAACTCGGCGCCATCGGCGCGCTGTTTGCCGAAGCGGATGGCGGACTGGGCGGCAGCGGCTTCGACATTTCCGTCGTGTTCGAGGCGCTGGGCCGAGGCCTGGCCGTCGAACCGCTGCTGGACGCGCTCATGGTCGGCAGCGCCATCGCCGCCGCCGGCACGCCGGCCCAACGCGAAGCCCTCGCAGGCCTGATCGCGGGCAGCATCACCGCCGCGCTGGCCCACGCCGAGCCCGGCTCCGGCTATGAACTGGCGCATGTCGAAACCCGGGCCGAACGCAACGCGGACGGCTGGGTGCTCAACGGCGCCAAGGCCGTGGTCACGGCCGGCGAACACGCTGACCTGTTCCTGATCCCGGCCCGCAGCGCGGGCGGCCCGGACGACGAGGCCGGCATCAGCCTGTTCCTGGTCAGCGCCGGCACGCCCGGCCTGAAGGTGCGCGGCTATGGCCTGATCGACGGCGGCCGCGCGGCAGAGCTCGTGCTCGACGGCGTGCAGCTTGCTCCAGAGGCCCTGCTGGGCGAGGCCGGCGCAGGCTACCCGCTGCTGGAACGCGCCGCCGGCCGCGGCATCTTGGCGCTGTGCGCCGAAGCGGTGGGCGCGATGGACTGCGCCCGCGACGCCACTCTGGAATACCTGCGCACGCGCCGCCAGTTCGGCGCTCCCATTGGCAGCTTCCAGGCGCTGCAGCATCGCATGGCGGACGTGCTGCTGGAGATCGAACAGGCGCGCTCTGCCGTGATCAACGCCGCGGCCGCCCTGGACCACTCGGACCGCGCCACCCGCGAACGCACGCTGTCCGCCGCCAAGTACACCATCGGCCGCATCGGCACCCTGGTGGCCGAGGAAAGCATCCAGCTGCACGGCGGCATCGGCATGACCTGGGAACTGCCCCTGGCGCACTATGCCAAGCGCCTGGTCATGATCGACCACCAACTGGGCGACGAAGACCATCACCTGCGGCG
>MCND01000557.1_pt1 | contig 9699 bp, 7 predicted proteins | sample 778211 | NCBI WGS metagenome assembly MCND01 (sample SAMN04296812, study PRJNA304217) | bioreactor metagenome | isolation source: activated sludge enriched with benzalkonium chloride | place: Turkey: Istanbul urban wastewater treatment plant
AACATCCAGCACGGCACCATCATGGGGAAGTTGAACGGCGTGATGCCGGCCACCACGCCCAGCGGCTGGCGCATGCTCCAGTTGTCGATGCCGCCGCCGATCTGGTCGGTGTACTGGCCCTTGAGCAGATGGGGAATGCCGCAGGCGAACTCCACCACTTCGATGCCGCGCGTGACCTCGCCCTTGGCGTCGGAGAAGACCTTGCCGTGTTCGCGGGTGATGAGCTCGGCCAGCTCGTCCTGATGCTTGTCCAGCAGCGCCTTGAAGTTGAAGAGGATGCGGGCGCGCTTGAGCGGCGGCGTTTCGGCCCAGGCGGGGAAGGCGGCCTTGGCGGCGCTGACGGCCAGCGCCACGTCTTCATTGGAGGCCAGCGGAATCGAGGAAACGACTTCGCCGGTGGCGGGATTGAAGCCGTCGGCGTAGCGGCTGCTGCGGCCCTCGTAGGGCTGGCCGTTGATGAAATGCGGGATCTTCTTCATGGATGCAAAGCTCGAAGCGGGTTTCTTCAAAATGCCCGAGGGCGGCCTTTCAGGCCGCCCGCGGTTCAGGTCGGGACACTAGCGCGCGCAAGCGCCTTACGCGACCTCTTTCAGGACCTTGCCGATCTGGTCGAAGATCTGGCCGATCTGGGCCTCGTCGATGATCAGGGGCGGCGAGACGGCGATGATATCGCCGGTGTAGCGGACCATGAGGCCGCTGTCGAAGCACTTCTGGAACACTTCCGAAGCGCGCGCGCCGGGCGCGCCGGCGCGCGGAGCCAGTTCGATGCCGGCCACCAGGCCGATGTTGCGCACGTCGATGACGTGCGGCGCGCCCTTGAGCGAATGCGCGGCTTCCTGGAAGGCGCCGGACAGCTTGCGGGCGCGGCCGAACAGGTCGTCGCGTCGATAGATGTCCAGCGTCGCCAGGATGGCGGCGGCGGCCAGCGGGTGCGCCGAATAGGTGTAGCCGTGGAAGAACTCGATGCCGCCCTGCGGGCCGTTGACGATGGCGTCATGCACCTCGCGCTTGACGGCGACCGCGCCGGCCGGAATGGCGGCGTTGCTCACGCCCTTGGCCATGGTGATCAGGTCCGGCGTGACGCCGAAGTAATGTGCGGCGGTGGCTTCGCCCAGGCGGCCGTAGGCGGTGATGACCTCGTCGAAGATCAGCAGGATGCCGTGCTTGGCGGTGATTTCACGCAGCTTTTCCAGGTAGCCCACGGGCGGCACCAGCACGCCGGTGGAGCCCGCCATGGGCTCGACCACCACGGCGGCGATGGTGGACGCGTCATGCAGCGCGATGATGCGTTCAAGTTCTTCGGCCAGGTGCGCGCCCCAGGCCGGCTGGCCCTTGGAATAGGCGTTCTTTTCCAGGTTGTGGGTGTGCGGCAGATGGTCCACCGCCGGCAGCAGGGCGCCGGAGAAGGTCTTGCGGTTGGTCGAGATGCCGCCCACCGAGATGCCGCCGAAGCCCACTCCGTGATAGCCGCGCTCGCGGCCGATCAGGCGGGTGCGCTGGCCTTCGCCGCGGGCGCGGTGATAGGCCAGGGCGATCTTCAGGGCGGTGTCCACCGACTCGGAGCCCGAGTTGGTGAAGAACACGCGGTCCAGGCCGGCCGGCATCAGGCCGGCGACGGCCGTGGCGGCCTCGAAGGCCAGCGGGTGGCCCAGCTGGAAGCCGGGCGCGTAGTCCATCTCGCCAGCCTGCCTGGCGATGGCCGACACGATTTCCTCGCGGCAATGGCCGGCGTTCACGCACCACAGGCCCGCGGTGCCGTCCAGGATCTGGCGGCCGTCGGCCGAGGTGTAGTACATGCCCTTCGCGCTGGCCAGCAGGCGGGGCTGCGCCTTGAACTGCTTGTTGGCGGTGAAGGGCATCCACAGATGGGACAGGTCGGGAAGCTGGGCGCGGGCGTTCATGGCGACTCCTGGGTAAGGAAAACCGCGGGGCCTGCAAGGCGCGGGCGGCGGGATTGCGGATGATTCTGGTATGTCCGGCCGGGATTGAAAATATACGATCCGTGCAAAGCGCCCTAACTGTATAGTTCCAACCATGACAACTGTACAGTTTTGGCGATGATCGATTTCCAGCCCCAGCGCGCGCGCGGCCAGGGGCCGACCCTGGTCGAGCAGCTGGTTGCCGCCGTGTTGCGCGCCATCGAGCAGCAGGTGCTGCGTCCGGGTATGTCCCTACCCTCGGTGCGGGAGCTCGCGCGCCAGTACGAGATCAGCACTTTCACGGTGGCCAGCGCCTACAGCCGGCTGGTGTCGCTGGGCTGGCTGGCGGCCCGGCCCGGAGCGGGCTACCGCGTCGCTTCGCCGGACGCGCCCGCGCGCCGGGGCGAGACGCCGTCCTGGGAGCCGCCGCGCCTGAACGCCGGCTGGCTGGTGTCGGACATCTTCGCGGACCATTCCATCCCCATCAAGTCCGGCTGCGGCTGGCTGCCGGGGGAATGGCTGAACGAGGAAGGGCTGCATGTGGCCCTGCGCCACCTGGGCCGGGTGCCGGCCATGCGCATCGCCAACTACGGCCATCCCTATGGCTACGCGCCGCTGCGCGAGACCATCGCCGCCAGCCTCAGCGCGCAGGGCATGGAAGTGGAGGTGTCGCAGGTCCTCTTGACCCAGGGCGTGTCGCACGGCCTGGACATGGTGATCCGCACCCTGCTGCGCCACGGCGATACGGTGGTGGTGGAACAGCCGGCCTATGCCAACCTGCTGCAGATGCTGCGGCTGGCGGGCTTGCGCGTGGTGCCGGTGCCGCGTCATGCCGACGGACTGGATTGCGAGGAGCTGGAGCGCGTTGCGGCCCAGCATCGGCCGCGAGCCCTGTTCATCAATACGGCGCTGCAGAATCCGTCCGGCGCCAGCATCGGCATGGCCAACGCCTTCCGCATCCTGCAGACGGCCGAGCGGCACGGTCTCTGGGTGGTGGAGGACGATATCTCGCGCGAGCTGGCGCCCGGCGTCACGCCCATGCTGGCGGCGCTGGACGGCGGTTGCCGCGTGGTCTACCTGGGCGGCTACTCCAAGGTGATCAGCCCGTCGGTGCGGGTGGGCTATGTGGTGGCGCACCGCGACCTGGTGCGCGACATCGCGCGCACCAAGATGGCCGTGGGCCTGACCTCGCCCGAGATCATGGAGCGCATCGTGCACCAGGTGATCCGCGAGGGCCGCTACCGCGCCCACATCGCGCGCACGCGGGAGCGGCTGGAACAGGCGCATGCCGCCGTGGCGGGGCTGATGGACGCGCATGGCTTCGACATCCACACGCGGCCGCAGGCGGGCCTGTTCCTGTGGGCGAAAGTGGCGGGGCAATGGCGCGGGCGCGGCGCCAACGGGCTGGCCGAGATGGCCTTGAAGGACGGCATCTGGCTGGCGCCGGGTTCCTACTTCGAGGCCGACGAGGCCGACACGCCCTGGGTGCGCTTCAACGTCGCGTACTCGGAAGCGCCGGCGCTGTGGCGCTTCATGCGCAACGCGGGCGCGGCCTGAGGGGCGGCCCGCGTCGCCGGGCGCGCGCTCAGGCGCGCTCGTAGGTCACGAAGTCGTATTCGTAGCCGTTTTCGGCCGGCTGCCGCTCGCGCGCCGTTTCCTTCCATTGGAAGGCCGGCAGCAATGGGAAGAAGGCATCGCCCTCGACCCGGGCATGCACCTCGGTGGCCAGCACGCGGCGCGCCAGCGGCAGGGCCTGCGCATAGATCTGCGCGCCGCCGATGACGAAGGCCTCGGCCACATCCCCGCAAGCCCGCGCCGCCGCTTCCAGCGACGCCACCACGATGGCGCCTTCCGGCGCGAAATCCGGATTGCGGCTGACGACGATATTGGCGCGCCCCGGCAGCGGCCGCCCCAGAGAATCCCAGGTCTTGCGGCCCATGATGATGGGATGACCCAGCGTGCTGCGCTTGAAATGCGCCAGGTCCCCCGGCAGCCGCCAGGGCAGGGCATTGTCGCGCCCGATGGCGCGGTTGTCGGAATAGGCGACGATCAGGGTCAGGCTGGGAGTCATGCGGACGCTATGGCGAAGTTCAAGGACGGCGCGACAAGCGCGCACTGCCGTAAGCGTAGCAAATCCGCGCGCGCCGACGCGCGCGAACCCTGAACGCCCCCGCGCCCGACTATCTCAACACGGCACACTCAAGAGGCGCTCCCACCAATCATCGCAGGCGCCCCGTAGCGGGGCCGCTGCGGAGCCGGCTTTGCCGGTCCGCACGTGGCGCCCCTGGGGGTAGCGCCGCAGGCGCTTGGGGGGGTCAGATATTGGCGTGTTCGAGGAACTCGGTGGCCGGCATGGGCTTGCCCAGCAGGAAACCCTGCAGCGAATCGCAGCCCAGGCCCGTCAGGAACTTCTGTTGTGCGGTGGTCTCGACGCCTTCGGCCACGATGCGCAGGTTCAGCTGCTGCGCCAGGGCGACGATGGCGGACACGATGGCCGCATCCTCGTTGTCGTTCTCCAGCTGGTTCACGAAGCCGCGGTCGATCTTCAGCTCGGTGGCCGGCAGGCGCTTCAGGTACAGCAGGCTCGAATAGCCGGTGCCGAAGTCGTCGATGGAAATGGTCACGCCCAGGCCGGACAGGCGCTTGAGCACCGCCAGGCTGGCCTCGGCGTCACGCATGGCCGTCGATTCGGTCACTTCCAGCGTCAGGCAGGACGGCGGCACGTTGTGCCGGGCGAGCGCGCCGCGCACCGTCTCGACCAGGCTGGCATGCGCGAACTGCAGCGCCGAGATGTTCACGGCGATAGTCCAGTGGCTCTGGCCCGCGTCGATCCATTCGCGCATCTGGCGGCAGGCTTCGTTGATGACCCAGTCGCCGATCGACAGGATCAGGCCGGTCTTTTCCGCCGTGGGAATGAACAGGTCCGGGCCGACCAGGCCGCGCGTGGGGTGGTTCCAGCGCAACAGCGCCTCGGCGCCGATGATCGGGCCGGCCGGCGCTTCATATTTGGGCTGGTAGTGCAGCACGAACTGGCCGCGCTCCTGCGCCAACCGCAGGTCGTGCAGCAGCTCGATCTGTTCGTGCGCGTCGGCGTTCATCGACGGCTCGAAGAAGCTGTAGCCGGTGCCGCCCAGGCGCTTGGCGTGATACATGGCGGCGTCGGCGTTGGTCAGCAGCGCGTGGGTGTCCTCGCCGTCGTTGGGATAGATGGCGATGCCCACGCTGGATGTCACCAGCACTTCGTGGCCGTAGACCGTCACGGGCCGCGCGATGGCGTTGATCAGGCGGTCGGCCACGCTGGCGGCGTCGGTCGGTTCGCCCACTTCGCTCAGGACGATGAATTCGTCGCCGCCCAGTCGCGCAACGGTGTCCTGGGTGCGCAGAGTCTGGCGGATGCGTTGCGCCAGGTCGATGAGCAGCGCGTCGCCGGTATGGTGGCCGTAGGCGTCGTTGACCGCCTTGAAACCGTCCAGGTCGAAGAACAGCACCGCGAAATAGCCCTTGCGCCGGCTGGCGCTTTCGATGGCCTGCTCCATGCGGTCTTCGAGCAGAATGCGGTTGGGCAGCTTGGTGAGCGTGTCGTGCAGGGCCAGCTGCACCAGTTCTTCGTTGGCTTCGGCCAGCGACGACGCCAGGGCCGAGGTGCGAGCTTCCAGCCGGTTGTCCAGCACCGCCACGATCAGCGCGATGCCCAGCACGCTCAGGGTCACGGCGGTGACGGCGATGGCCAGCCAGCCAGCCGACAGGCCGCCATTGGAGGCCAGGCAGACGCTGTCGTCCGGAAAGCCCGCGGCCTGCATGCCGGTGTAGTGCATGCCGACGATGGCCAGCCCCATCGCCACCGACGCCAGCGGCCGTGAAAACGCCATGCGCGGCCCGTCGTGGCGCAGCCGGTAGGTGATCCACAGCGCCGCGCCCGACGCTGCCACGGCGATCAGGATGGACAGCGCGAACCAGCCTCTGTGATAGACGATGCCGGGCTGCATGCGCATCGCGGCCATGCCCACGTAGTGCATCGCCGCGATGCCCGCGCCCATGAGCAGGGCGCCGACCGCCAGGCGGCGCCGCGACAGTTCGTCGCGGCACACCGTCCACAAGGCGAATGCCGAGCAGCCGATGGCGATGGCCAGGGACAGCAGGGTCAGGGGAATGTCGTAGCCCATGTCGATGGGCAGGCTGAAGGCCAGCATGCCGACGAAATGCATGGCCCAGATCCCGATGCCCATCGCGAACGCGCCGCCCGACAACCAGTACCGCGCCGCCGGCAGGCCGTTGGCCGCGCGCACGCGGTTCGCCATGCCCAACGCTGTGTACGACGCCAGGACGGCGACCCCTAGGGATACGAGGACGAGCGAAGGGTTATATGTTCCAACGAGCATTTTTGGGGTCCTGTCCTGGGCGCATACCGCCGCCGCGCCGGCCTCAATTCACATCAATTCGTAGTCAACAGTTGCAAATAGCCCGCAGGGCAATCCTTGCTGTCGACGCTGGGGATTCACGTACTCTCTTTCTTTACTTTGGGCGGGGGGCTGCGGCCGGGCAACGAGGGCGACCGGCGAGGCCGGATGTCGCCCGGTCGCGCGGCGAGCGACGGGCACGGCGCAGCAGGGGCCGTTCGGCAGCAACGGGGCGCGTGCCATGCTGGACGCGCGTCCGGGGCTAAGGGATGGGTTATACAGAAAACGGGCTTTCAGAAGCTCACCAATCTTCACTTCGCGCGGCCACGATGCGGCCCAGCTTCGCCCCGCTTGCGCTTGCCCAAGCGCGGCGCGCTCGGCCCCGCGCCATTCGGACGCCCGGCCAGGAGCCTGCGCCATGGCGACAACCGTCAATTCGGCAAGGCCTCACACTATCGGGGCCGCGCGGAGCCGGCTTTGCCGGTCCGCGGCGGCGCCCCCTTGAGGGGGAGCGCGCAGCGCTCGGGGATGGGTCCCATCCTTCCGGTCCGCAGCGGCGCCCCTGGGGGAGCGCGTAGCGCTCGGGGGGACTTCTACACCGCCATCGGCGCCGTGAGCGGCGCGTGGTGCGTATAGCCTTGCAGCGCGAAATCGCCCGGCTCGACCCGCTCCAGCCATTCCGGCTCGTAGCGGCCAGTGGCCGCGAAGTCGGGGATGCGGTCCGACAGCACCAGGCGGGGGGCCTCGAAGGGCGTGCGGCTCAGTTGTTCGCGCAGCATCGGCAAGTGATTCTCGTAGATGTGCGCGTCGCCGATGAAATACGTGAACCAGCGCGGCGTGTAGCCCGTCAGCCGGCCGACCAGGTGCAGCAGCGCCGCGCCCTCGGTCAGGTTGAAGGGCGTGCCCAGGCCGACGTCGTTGGAGCGGATGTACAGGCACAGCGAGATCTCGCGCGTGCTGGCGTTCGGCAGGAACTGATAGAGCAGGTGGCAGGGCGGCAGCGCCATTTCCTCGATCTGGGCCCAGTTCCAGCCGTGGAACAGGATGCGGCGGTCGCCGGGGCGCTCATGGATCGTGTCCAGGCACTGGCGCAGCTGGTCGACGGCCTTGTAGAGCAGCACCTTGGGAGCGCCGCCTTCGTCCAGGTCCGCGACCTTGGCATAGCCGCGCGCCAGGGCGTCGGCGATCTGCGCCGGACGACCGGCGTCGAGCACCTTGTAGGCTGGCCACTGGCGCCATTGGACGCCGTACACCGGACCCAGGTCGTCCGGGCCTTCGCGATAGGGATTGGCCAGCCACTGGGCATTTTCATTGGCATTCTGGTCCCAGACCTTGCAGCCCAGCTCGCGGAACTCGGCCGCGCTGCGCGTGGCGCGCAGGAAGCCCACCAGCTCGCCGATGGCGGACTTGAACGCCAGTTTCTTGGTGGTGACCGCCGGGAAGCCCTGTTGCAGGTCGAAGCGCAGCGAGGCCCCGGGCATGCTCAGGGTGCGTATGCCGGTCCGGTTCTCCTGCCACGAGCCGGTGTCGAGGATGGATTGAACGAGGTCCAGGTATTGTTTCATGGCGGTCCCTGGCGCCATCCTGTCGGGCAGGGCGGCGCATGACGTCCCACCGCGAGCGCGTCGCGGCGGGACGGTAAAAATAAACGGTGCGGAGGCTGAATTACACCATGCCGGCGGGCAGGGCCACGGCGGGCCTCAGGCGGCCGCGGCTTCCCGGGTGTCGACGATATCGACCGAGAAGGTCAGCTCGGCGGTCTTTTCCAGCATGGCCGAGGCCGAGCAGTATTTCTCGTGCGACAGCTGCACCGCGCGCTCGACCGCGGCGCGGGGCAGGTCGCGGCCGGTCACGGTGAAGGCGAAGTGGATGCGCGTGAAGACCTTGGGATCGGCGTCGGCGCGTTCGGCCTGGAGCTTGACGCTGCAGCCGCTCACCGCGTGCCGGCCGCGCTTGAGGATCAGGACCACGTCGTAGGCGGTGCAGCCGCCCGTGCCGGCCAGCAGCATTTCCATGGGGCGGGGCGCCAGGTTGTGGCCGCCGCCGTCCACGGCGCCGTCCATCACGGCCACGTGGCCGCTGCTGGTGCTGGCGGTGAAGAGCATGCCCGAGGGGCCGCCCCAGTCGATCGTGCATTCCATGTGCGTGTGTCCTTGAGCTTGAGCGCAGTCAATGGCTGATGATACCCGTTGCGTACAATCCCCAGCACGAGAGTCCCGCCCCGCGTCAGGGGCGTTCGACCAGATTTCCAGGAGTTGCTCATGCCCGCTGCCACCTTCCCGTCGTTTTCGCGTCGTTCCGGCCCGCTGGACGCGCTGCTGGCCGAGGCGGACCGTGCGCTGCGGGTGCTGTCGGGCAACGCCACCGCCGGCCGGCCGAACCCGGCCAGCGCCGAAGAACTGCCCACTGCGCTGTCCGACAAGGAAAAACGCCACGCGGCGGGGCTGATGCGGGTGAACCACGTGGGCGAGGTCTGCGCCCAGGCGCTGTATCGCGGCCAGGCGTCGGTCTGCCGCGAACCCGCCGCCCGTGCCCTGTTGCTGGAAGCCGCGGCCGAAGAGGTCGATCATCTGGTCTGGTGCAATCAGCGCCTGACGGAGCTGGGCAGCCGGCCCAGTCTGTTGAATCCCGTCTGGTATGCAGGCTCCTACGCCCTGGGCGTGGTGGCCAGCTATGCCGGGGTGCCGCGCAACCTGGGTTTCATGGCCGAAACCGAGCGGCAGGTCGAAGCCCACCTGGATGGCCACCTGCAGACCTTGCCGCCGCAGGACGAGCGCTCGCGCCAGATCGTGCGCAAGATGAAGGAAGACGAGGCGCATCACCGCGCCAGCGCGGAAGCCGCTGGCGGCGTGCCGCTGCCCGCGCCGGTGCGCGGCGCCATGCGCGCCATGTCCAAGATCATGACCACGACGGCATACTGGATCTGAGCGGTATCGGATTGCCGCCATGCACGGCGGCAATCCGAACGGCGTTTGTTGCGGTGCGCAAAAAATGCCGCACAATGGTGCCTGGGCACTGATTTGGTGCAAAATTCGATCGGGGATTACCCGAAATGCACCAGGGTATGCCCGAAAGGGGTTAACCCGTTAAGCAAAAACCCGGCGTTCGGGTAGATCATTGATTCATGCGGGTTTGCGAGGTGCGGGGTCAGGCATTGCTGCAAATACACAACGTCCCACGCTCGTCATCCCAGGCTTAAAAATAATTCTTGCATCGCACAAAAAAGATCGGTACTATGCATCTCATCGGATGTTGAAACGCAGACGGCGCGGTGCAAACCCCGGATGCCAAGTCGAGCGAAAGCCGCTCCCAACATGCCAAGGTTGTCTCCTCCACCCTCCTCCTTTGGTGGATTTAGCCCGAGATCTCACGATCTCGGGCTT
>MCND01000560.1_pt1 | contig 9652 bp, 11 predicted proteins | sample 778211 | NCBI WGS metagenome assembly MCND01 (sample SAMN04296812, study PRJNA304217) | bioreactor metagenome | isolation source: activated sludge enriched with benzalkonium chloride | place: Turkey: Istanbul urban wastewater treatment plant
CGTCGTCGGGGAGGATGTCTGAGCTCATCGGGATTCTGGAGACTGGTGTGGGCGCGCGGATCAGCCGCGTGCGGGACTCACAAGATACCCGAAGGCCGGCGCAAAAATCCATGAGACATCTCCAAATCAGGGATCAAGGCGACAGAAGCGCCGCAGCTTCGCGCTTTCGCTTGCCGGCCGGTGGATTATCTTGCCAAGCTGCGGGTTCTTTCGCCCGTGGTCTGGGGCCCGCCGCAACGGCATCGGGCCTCGTCTTTTCCGAATTCTGCTCAGGGATCATCATGACTCGCATGGATGGATTGGGAATGTCGGCCGACGCGGGGATCGCGTCCTCGGCCGTGCGTGGCGGCGTTGCGGGCGGAGCGTTCCGCTCGGCGTTCCAGGATGCGCAGCTGCGCGCGGCGCCGGCATTCGCGGGCGGCGTGTCGGGCGCGGTCCGGGCCGCGCCTTCGGACGCAGAACGGGAATTCATGGAATTCGCCGGCATGTCCCTGCAAGACAAGATGCTCTATTCGGCCTTGGCTTCGCTGGGCATTTCCAAGCAGAAGTTCGACGCCATGTCGCCGGCCGAGAAGCAGGAAGTGCTGAAGAAGGTCGCGTTGCTCATGGAGCAGATGACGCGCGCCGAAACCGAAGGCCGGAAGTCGGTCTAGCCTGTTCAGGCGCTGCGCGCCAGGCCGCGAGCCAGCCGTTCGCCGGCGACCCGTAGTCGCTCGATGAGCGCGGCGGGCTCCAGGACCTGGAATTCCACGTCCAGCGCCATCAACCAGTACGTCAGGCTGTCCAGAGACGCCGCGCTGCAACGCAGCAGGCAGCGGGCGTCGTCGACCTCATCGATCTCGCCGGCGGCGGACGGGATGCGGGCGGCCATGGCCGCCCGTGGCGCATGCAGCACGATGCGCGCGTGCGCCGGATAGGCGCCGAGTCGCAGCGTGCGCGATACGTACTCGCGCAGGTCTCCCCCGCCAGGCGAGGGACGCGGCGCGAAGTGCGCGCCCGTGGTCGCCGGCCCGGCAATGCGGTCCAGGCGGAAGATGCGCCAGTCATCGCGCGCCGGATCCCAGGCCACCAGGTACCAGCGCTGGCTGGCGTGCGCCACGCCTTGCGGTTCCACCATGCGCGAGCTGGCCTGGCCGCGCCCATCCTGATAATCAAACGCCACCCGCAATTGATCGCGGCAGGCCGTCGCCAGCGTGGCCAGCAGCGCCGCGTCCACCGTGGGGCCATGCGGCTCCAGCGGCACGACGGCGGCGCGCAGCGCGTCGGTGCGCCTGCGCAGGCGCGCCGGCATGACCTGTTCCAGCTTGATCAGCGCGCGCAGCGCGGTTTCCTCGATGCCGCCCACCGAGCCGGCGGCCGCCGTGCGCAGCGTGATGGCAACCGCCAGCGCTTCCTCGTCGTCCAGCAACAGCGGCGGCAGGGCCTTGCCGGGACGCAAGGCATAGCCGCCGGCGATGCCGCTGCTGGCGTGGACGGGGTAGCCCAGCTCGCGCAGCTTGTCGATATCCCGCCGCAGCGTGCGCAGATGCACCTCCAGCGTCGTGGCCAGCTCCGGGCCGCTCCAGTGGCTGCGGGTTTGCAGCAGCGACAGCAGGCGCAGCAGGCGGTGGGTGGCGGTGAGCATGGCGCGCGTGGCGAATGAAGAGGGGAGCGGATTGCGAGATGCAGAATGCCGGATGATATTGAGGACAGAATTTGTCCGCAATGGATTCTACAGTGCTCAGAGTTGGCCCGGGCGTCTCCTGTCCCGGTCCCGTTCAACGGAGCATTGTCCATGTCCATCGTCTTGTATTGGCACCCCATGTCCAGCGCCTCTCCCATCGCCAGCGCCCTGGCCGAGCTGGAAGTGGCGCACGAGCGCGTCCTGATCGACCTCAAGGCCGGCGAGCAGCGCCGCCCGGAGTTCCTGGCTCTCAATCCCAACGGCGCGGTGCCGACGCTGACGGTGGACGGCGCGCCGATGTTCGAGGCGCTGGCGATCCATTTGTGGCTGGGCGAGCGCTACGGCGTGGAGCGCGGGCTGTGGCCGGCGGCCGATACGCCCGAACGGCTGCAGGCCATGTCGTGGTGCGCCTGGTCCTACGTTACCTACGGCGCGGCGGTGTGGAGCCTGAGCACGGCCCTTCATCCCCGCGACGGGGAACAACGCGACGAGCAGCAGGCCAAGCGCGCGCTGGCGCAGCTGGACCGGCTGCTGGCCGTGCTGGATGGCCATTTGGCCAAGCAGGCCTGGATCGTGGGCGCCTCGTATTCGCTGGCGGATCTGGTGGTTGGCTCGGTGCTGGGCTACACCGCCTTTCTGGGCGCTCCGATTGCCTCGCATCGGCATGTCCAGGCCTGGCTGGACAAGGTGCAGGCGCGGCCAGCGATGCGGTTGGAACAGGGCTGAGCGCCACCGGCGCGGCGCAAGCCTCGACGCCGGCCCTGTCCGATTTCGGGGAAGCGCGGCGGCTTCCCCCGCGCGGTGGCCGTGTCCTCAGCGCAGCGGCATCGCCACCGGCCGCAGCGGCGCCGCGTCGCCGCCGCGGATCTTCAGCGGGCCGCCGATGAAGGCGAACTCGTAGACCTGGTCGCGCGACAGCTCATCCAGCGCGGCCAGCTCAATGATGGGCACGCCCTGCTGCGCCAGCAGATAGGTGTGCAGCGGCACGTAGTCGTCGGCCACCTCTGACGGGAAGGTCTCGAAGCTGAGGTTGTCGGCGCCCAGGATCATGGCGCCGCCTTCCTCGACCAGGTAGCGGGCGGCGTCCAGGCCCATGCCGGGCGGCTTGGCCATGTAGGCGGCCGGGTCGTTGTACAGCTTCATGCGGCCGGTGCGGATCAGCACGATGTCGCCCTGCCGCAGCTCGGTCTTCTGCCGCGCCAGCGCGGCCTTCAGGTCCTGGCGGGTGATGCGGTACTGGTCCGGCAGCATGTCCACGCCCTTGAGCGCGGCCACGTCGATCAGCACGCCGCGCGCCACCAGCGGCGGGAATTTCTCGATGCCGGTGCGCTTCCAGCCGCGATCGCCCAGATGTTCGTCGGCGCGAAAGCCGTTCCAGATCTTGCCGTGGATGCCGAAGTGGTTGAGCGCGTCGATGTGCGTGCCGGTGTGGCTGTACATGGAAAAGGCCGTGCCGGTGTAGCTGCGCACCGCGTTCATGTCCTTGCCCACGCCCATGGGATCGTCGACCTCGGTGCCGCGCGGCGTGTGGGTCATCCAGAATTGATAGCGGGGATCGCCGGCGTCCTGCCAGCTGGGCATGCCCATGTAGTACTCGGTGGCCAGGTCATAGACCTTGCCGCCGGTCACGCGCGACATGACGGCGGCGCGCGATTCGGGCGTGATCAGGTTCAGCCGGCCAATTTCGTCATCCGGGCCCCAGGGGCTGATGCCGACCTCCTGGCCGGGAGCGGGCGCGCGCGACGGCGCGCCGTGCGCATGGGCGTTCAGGCTGAGGGCGGCGCCGAGCGCCAGGCCGAGCAGATTGCGGGTAAAGCGTGCGTTCATGATGTACCTGTGCAGGTGATGGTCCGCGTGCGCGGACAACGATTAAAAAGGAAGCTGCCCGGTGGTTCCGAGGCGGGAGGATCGGGCTCAGGCCTGGGCCGAGGCCAGCGCTTGCAGGCGCTGGCGCAGCGCGGCCAGCGGCGTGGTCTGCAGCCGGGCCAGGTCGGCGCCGACGATCAGCGTCGGAATGGAACGGATGCCCAGGCGCATGGCGGCGTCGCGGTCGGCCTGCACGCGCTGGCGCACTTCCGGGCCCCGCATGCGTTCGGCGAAGGCGGCGCGGTCATGGCCCAGGGCCACCGCGATGTCCAGCAGCACGTCGAGATCGCCGATGTTGCGGTGCTGGCTCAGGTGCGCATCCTGGATCGCGTCGAACATGTCCCAGTGGCCGGCGTCGCCCGCGACCAGATGGGCGGCCTGGCAGGCCAGCGCGCCGGCCAGGCCGCTGGGGTATTCGAAATTCTCGGCGCGCATGCCTTCGACATCGATGCGGGGCTGGTCCTCATGGCCGAGGCAGGTTTCCCAATGGCCCAGGATCACGCTCTTGGCGCGCACCATCGAGCCGAAGACCTGGACCATCTGTTCGCGGTTGTCCTGCAGCACGAAGCTGCGCTGGCGCACCTGGATGCCCAGTTCGGCGGCCGCCTGGCGCAGCCGGGGAGACATCACATAGCACCAGCTGCAGACCACGTCGTGGAAGAAGTCCACGGTCAGCGGGGCGGAAGCGGGGGAGGGATTCATGTTGGCGTCCTTGCGGTTTCAATGGACGCCAGCTTACGGACCGCCAGGCGCGGCAGTAAGCCCATGACGGTTGCGACTCTATTCGCTGGGCGTCAAGAATCGCCGGACAGGGTGGCGGGCAGATGCTCGGCCAGGAAGTCCACGAAGGCCTTAACCTTGGGCTGCAGGTGGCGGCTGGTGGGATAGACCGCGTAGACGTGCCGGGGCGCGGCTGGCAGGTCCGGCAGCACGCGCGCCAGGCGGCCATCGGCGATGGCCGGGTCGGCCAGGAACGAGGGCAGCGCGCCGATGCCCAGGCCGGCGACTAGCAGGTCGCGCAGCATCAGGCTGTTGTTGACCTGGACGAGGTCCTGGCCGGCCGCCGCGTCCGAGGCCTGTCCGGATTCCTCGACCGAGGCGGCGCCATCCGCCAGGCTGTAGCTCAGGATCGCATGCCCGCGCAGCGCGTCCGCGTCGCGAGGATGGCCGTGCGCTTGCAGATAGGACGGCGCGGCGCACAGCACCTGCGTCAGCGATACCAGCCGGCGCGCGATTAGGGTGGAATCTTCCAGCTGCGCGCGCAGCCGGATCGATACGTCGAAGCCCTGGCCCACCGCGTCCACCAGGCGGTCTTCCATGGACAGGTCCAGGCGCAGCTCCGGGTACTGCCGCAGGAAGCGCGCCAGCAGCGGCGACAGCACGCTCAGCGCGAAGGACAGCGGCGCGTTCACGCGCAGCCTGCCCGAGACGCGCTGGGACTGCTGGCGCACGGATTTTTCCAGCGCGTCCAGCTCGTCCAGCAGCCGGCAGCACTCGGCGTAGTAGGCCGTGCCGGTGTCGGTCAGGCTCATCTTGCGCGTGGTGCGCTGGATCAGCACCGCGCCCAGATGGGACTCCAGGGCCCGCAGCTGCTTGCTCAGGCCAGCGGATGACATGTCCAGGACCTCGGCCGCCTTGGCGAGGCTGCCCAGTTCCACGATGCGCCGGAAGGCGCGCATGTAGTTGAAGGTGTCCATGTCGGGTGCGGAGGAAAACGAATCCCGCGATTCTGCAGCGATCCGCGCCATTCGCCAAACGCGGCGCGGGCGGCCCGGCGCGGCCGTCGTCGTCATGCACGGCATAATCGTGGGACGACGCAACACCAGAAAGGAGGTTTCGCGCATGTCCATCATTCGTTCCTGGCGCACATTCCTGGCCGCCGCGCTGCTCGTGGTCGCCGAAGGCGCCGCCGCCGCGCAGGGCGACGCCGGCACCGAACTGTTGAAGGCCGCCGGCGATGGCGACGTGTTGCGGATCAAGGCCTTGCTGGCCGACGGCGCGCCGCTGGAAGCGCGCGACGAGGATGGCAATACGCCCCTGCTGCGCGCCACGCTGGGCAACCACGAAGTGGCGGCCTCGGTCCTGATGAAGGCGGGCGCCGACGTCAACGCCAAGAACCACATCGAGGACAGCGCCTACCTGTATGCCGGCGCGCGGGGCTACAACGAGATCCTGACGCTGACGCTGCGCCATGGCGCGGATATCCGAAGCACCAATCGCTACGGCGGCACCGCGCTGATTCCGGCCTGCGAGCGCGGCCTGGCGGAAACCGCGCGCCTGCTGCTGCGCGCCGGGGTCAATCCCAATCACGTCAACAAGCTGGGCTGGACCGCGCTGCTGGAGGCCATCATCCTGGGTGATGGCGGGCCGAAATACCAGGCGACCGTGCTGGAACTGCTGTCCTTCGGGACCAACCCGGACGTGGCGGACAAGGACGGGCGCAGCCCCCTGTGGCATGCCCGCGAGCGCGGCCAGGACGCCATCGTCGACATGCTGCGCGCCGTTGGCGCGCGCTGACGGCGCTCATCAATGGGGCGGCGGAACGCGCCGCAGAACATAGCGGCGCGCATGCCGGCGTGGCGCGAAACTCAGGTCAGCCTGCCGCGCAGCCGATGCAGGCCCGCGAGGGCCAGCGTCACCCCCGCCCAGGCCAGCGCCAGCGGCACGGGCGAGCCGAAAGGCAGCCACGACGTCGCCGCCAGCAGCAGCCCCAGCAGGCTGTAATAGCCCAAGCTGAACAGCGCGCCGGCCCGGCCCAGGCAGTCGCCGTAGCGTCGCAGCGCCGGCCCCAGCAGGTTGGGGATGGCCATGCCGTAGCCGGCGAAGATGGGCAGCGCGGCCACGGCCCACCAGAGGCCGGGCATGGGCGCGAGCCAGATCGCCAATCCCTGCGCCGCCACGCCGACCGCCACGCAGCACAGGCCCAGCGCCACCCGCCGCGCGGGGCCTTGCGAGGCCGGCAGGCGCCGGTTCCATAGCGCGCCGAGGGTGCCGGCCAGCGCCACGGCCATGCCGATCCAGCCGAACCCCAGCCACGGCAGCGGCCCTGTCATGAAGGGGCCGGCAGCATAGAACGAGAAGGCCAGCAGGTTCAGGCCAGCCACCAGCATGGCCGTGCACAGCAGCTCGGGGTCGCGCAGCATGCGGCGCGCCAGCCGGAGCATGGACTGGCGCGCTGCCGGGGCCGTCCGCGTTTCGCCGACCTGCGCCCATCCGGCCGCCAGCAGCAGGCCGGCCAGCGCCGCGATGCCGCCCAGCACGCCGCGAAAACCCGCCTGGTCCGCCAGCAGCTGGCCCGCCAGCGGCCCCAGCGCCGGCGACCAGGACAGCACGGCGCCCAGCATGATGAAGCAGCGGGTCAGCGCCTCGCCCTGCAGGCGGTCGCGCAGCATGGTCTGCGTGGTGATGGAGCAGGTGGCCAGCCCCAGCGCCTGGACGAAGCGCCCGGCCAGCAGCGCCTCGAATCCTGGCGCCCAGGCGGCGCACAGGGTGCCCGCCAGTCCCGTGCACAGGCCTGCCAGCAGCGCCGGCCGCCGGCCCCAGGCGTCGCACAGCCAGCCCCACAGCAGCACGCCGGCGGCGAAGCCCAGGAAGTAGATGCCCATGACGGACTGCGTCAGGGCCGCGTCCAGCCGCCAGTGGCGGGCCAGGTCGGGCAGCGCGGGCGCGAGGATGGTTTCCGCCGCTTGCGGCAGGGCCAGCAGGGCGATGAGCAGGGCCGCCGGCGGCAGGCCGTCGCGGCGGGGGGAAAGAGGGGCCTTCATGATGCGCAACTCAAAAAGTCCCTAGCGTAGCCAGCGCGTCGCACGCAAAATCACGATGTTGAGTCAAAAAACATAGGGAATCGGACAATGCCGATTTACGCCTACGATGCCGTGATCGATCCCGACCAGGCCGCCTGCCCGGTGGTCGGGCTGGGCGTGGACGGCCGCGCGCATGCCTCGGGCTGGCACAGTCACCGGCGCGGACAGTTGTTGTTCCAGGCGCAGGGCAGCATGACGTTGTTCCTGGCCGACCGCGTCGGCGAGCTGGCGCCGTTGCAGGCGGCCTGGCTGCCAGGCGGCTGTGAGCACCGCGTGACGATGCCGGGCGGCTACGCGTTTCGCAGCCTGTTCTTCGATCCGAACGTCTATCCGGGCCTGCCGGCGCAGCCCTGCGTGCTGGACGTCAATCCGCTGCTGCGCGAGCTGATCCTGCGCATCGTCGCCTGGCCCGCCGACGCGCCGCTGGACGCCGCCCGGGCGCGTATCGTAGACACCCTGCTTGACGAGTTCGCGGCGGCGCCGTCTCGGCCCATGCCCCTGCCGATGCCGTCCGACCGCAGGCTGCGCCCCATCGCGGCCGAACTGCTGAAGAATCCGGCCTGCGGCCTGTCGATAGAGGAATGGGGCGGCCGGGTCGGCGCCAGCGGACGGACGCTGGCGCGCCTGTTCATCGCCGAAACCGGCCTGTCGTTCACGCGCTGGCGCACGCAATGCCGACTGTTGCTGGCCCGCGCCCGGCTGGCCGAAGGGGAATCGGTGACTACGGTGGCGCATGCGATGGGCTATGCCAGCGACAGCGCCTTCATTGCCATGCACAGGCGGGTCTACGGCGAATCGCCGGCGCGGTTGTGGCGCCAGTCGGCGGAGCAGGCCGAGGCCGTCGCGGCCAGCGCGCCGCGCCGGCCGCAGCCGGCGCAGCCCTATTGCCCCTGAGGAGTGCGCGGGAAAAGGCGGGGATCAGCGCCGCTGGCGCGCCCGCCGCTCTTCGCGCACGACCAGGGCCACGCCCACCAGCAGCATCAGCGCCAGCCCGTACCAGGTGATGGCATAGACCAGGTGATTGTTGGGGAAGCTGAGCACCGTCAGCCCGCCCACCGGCGCGGTCTTGGGATCGCGCGCGGCGCCGTCCGAATCGGCGTCGATGAAGTAGGGCGCGACCGGGTCCAGGCCGCGCGCGGCGGCGATGGCCGGCAGGTCGCGGCCGTACCAGAGGTTGGCGGCCGGGTCGTTGTTGCGCAGGAAGCCCTTTCCGGACTCGCCCATGCGCAGCAGGCCGGTCACGCTCGCCGTGGCCGGAGCGGGCGGCGTCAACGCCGCCTGGGTCTTGCGCCACTCTGGCAGCACGAAGCCCCGGTTGACCAGCACGATGTCGCCGCTGTCGAGCCGCAGCGGGGTCATGACCCAGTAGCCGCTGCCCAGTTCCGTGGCGGCCTGCACCAGCGTCTGCTTGTCGTACAGGTAGCTGCCGGACGCCGACACGCGCCGGTACTCGGCGTTGTCCGGGGTCAGGGCCGGCCATTCGGCCGCTCGCGGCGCGGGCACGGGCGCGGCATGGGCGCGCGCGTCGACCTTGGAGATCAGGTCGCGCTTCCAGGCCAGGCGCTCGACCTGCCAGGTGCCCAGGCGCAACAGGCCCAGGAACAGGGCGAGCGCGACCAAGCCCAGGATGACCAGGGTGGTCGCGCTGCGGGGATTTCGGGGGGTATCGCCGGTGGGATCTTTTACTGCCGCCATCAACTTCTAGCCGCCATCAGGGCATATTCCGCATGTCGTGGGTCGACACGGGCATCATGTTGGAATTCAGGTGGTACATGATCCAGATGGATCCGCTGAGGGTGATCACCACCAGGACCAGCGTGAATATTAACGCCAACATGTTCCAGCCGCTTTCCGAGCGGGCGTCCAGGTGCAGGAAGTAAACGATGTGGACCACGATCTGCACCGCCGCGAAGGCCAGTATCACCAGCGCCGTCGTGCGCGAGCTGGGGAACACCTTGCCCATGACCAGCCAGAACGGGATCGCGGTCAGGATGGCCGCCAGCACGAAGCCGGTGACGTAGCCCTTCAAGGTGCCGTGGCCGCCTTCGTCCTCGTCGTGATGGCCGTGGTCGTGATCGTGGCCGGCGTGGCCGCTGTGCGCATTCATGGCAGCACTCCCATCAGGTACACGAAGGTGAACACGCCCACCCAGATCAGGTCCAGGAAGTGCCAGAACATCGACAGGCACATCAGCCGGCGGCGATTCTCGGGGATCAGGCCGTGCCGGCGCACTTGCAGCATCAGCGTCACCAGCCAGACGATGCCGAAGGTGACGTGCAGCCCGTGGGTGCCGACCAGCGTGAAGAAGGACGACAGGAAG
>MCND01000561.1_pt1 | contig 9643 bp, 7 predicted proteins | sample 778211 | NCBI WGS metagenome assembly MCND01 (sample SAMN04296812, study PRJNA304217) | bioreactor metagenome | isolation source: activated sludge enriched with benzalkonium chloride | place: Turkey: Istanbul urban wastewater treatment plant
GGGGAAGTTGACCGCGCCCTTGGTGGTGCCGGCCTGCAGGAAGCGCACCAGCTTCTCGGCCACCTCGCGGCCGATGTTCTCCTGCGATTCCTGCGTGCTGCCGCCGATGTGCGGCGTCAGGATCACGTTGGGCAGGCCGATCAGCGGGCTGTCCAGCGGTTCGTCCGGACCCTTGGGTTCGGTGGGGAACACGTCCAGCGCCGCGCCGGCCAGATGGCCGGACTTCAGCGCCTGGTGCAGCGCGTCGATGTCGACCACGGCGCCGCGCGAGGCGTTGATCAGGATGGACCCGCGACGCATGCGGCCGATGGTCTCGGCGTTCATGATGTTCTCGGTGGACTTGCCGCCCGGCACGTGCAGCGTGACCACGTCGGATTGTTCCAGCAGCTCGTTCAGCGAGCCGGCGGCGCGCGCATTGCCCAGCGGCAGCTTGGCTTCCACGTCGTGGAACACCACGCGCATGCCCAGGCCTTCGGCCAACGTGCTGATCTGCGAGCCGATGTTGCCGTAGCCCACGATGCCCAGCGTCTTGCCGCGCGTTTCGAAAGCGCCGGACGCGCTCTTGTCCCAATGGCCCAGATGCACGCGCGCGTTCTTTTCAGGAATGCGGCGCAGCAGCAGGATGGCTTCGCCCAATACCAGCTCGGCGACCGAGCGCGTGTTGGAGAAGGGGGCGTTGAACACCGGGATGCCGCGCTGCATGGCCGTGTCCAGATCGACCTGGTTGGTGCCGATGCAGAAGCAGCCCACGACGCGCAGGTCGGGGTTGTCGGACAGCAGGCTGGCGTCCAGGTGGGTGCGAGAACGGATGCCCGCCACCTGCGCGCCCTTCAGGGCGCCGCGCAGCTCGGCCGGCGGCAGGGCCGCGGCGTGCGTGACGATGTCGGTGTAGCCAGCGGCCTCGAAGACGGCTCGGGCGCTGGGGTGGATGTTCTCGAACAGGACGATTTGTGCCATGACTGCCTGGGGGAGGGGTGGGGAATGCGTTTGATTGATTGTGGCGCATTTTTGCTGCGGTGCAAGGAGAACCCCCTGGCGCGTTGTGGGTGAATTGTTTCAACGCGCGGATCCTCGGACGCGGCAAGCGTCGTCCCTGGGCGGCAACGGCCCGTCCCGTCCGTGGCCGGCAATGACGAATCGGTCTTAGCGATAGGCCTGGAACACCGTCGAGCCGCCCCGTTTGTCCACCAGCAGCACGTCGTGCGGCGTCTTGCGTCCGCCATATTCCGGGCCATCCATGCCTGGCGAGCCCAGCGGCATGCCGGGCGCCGCCAGCCCGGCGGCTTCGGGTTTCTCCCGCAGCAGCCGGCGCACGTCGCTGGCCGGCACATGGCCTTCGATGGCGTAGCCGCCGACGACCGCCGTATGGCAGGAGCCATGGTCGGCCATGCCGGCATTGCGGCGGATGGGACCGGTGTCCGTGACGTCATGCGTGGTCACGGCGAAACCGTTGTCGCGCATGTGCTTGACCCAGTCTTCACAGCAACCGCAGGTGGGCGTCTTCCAGACCTCCACGGGCGTGGGCGCCTGGGCCGCGGCCAGGCCGGGCAGACCCAGCGCGGCGGCAAGCGCGAGCCGGCGAACGAGAGGGGCGATGGTCATCAATGCTCCTATGATCAAAATTCAACTGCCACTATCCCGGCGCCCCAACCTGGCACGCCGATTATCGGGATGCCGCGGAGCCGGCTTTGCCGGTCCGCAGGCATGCCCCTTGGGGGGAGGCGCGCGAGCGCTTGGGGGGGGCTTCTCCTCCGGTCCGCAGGCATGCCCCCTGGGGGGAAGCGCGCAGCGCTTCCGGGGGGGGGCTCATCCCCTCTAGAACCAGAACCGTATGCCGGCCATGATCGCGGTTTGCGAACGGCCGGCGCCGGCCGCGGATGCATAGTCGGCGGTCTGGCCGAATTTCCGTTCGAAGGATACGCCAACATACGGCGCGAACTGGCGCGTGACCTCGTAGCGCAGCCGCAGCGACAGGGAACCCGAAGACAGGCCGGAGCCGATGCCACGCTCGGGGTCGCTCTTGCCATAGAGGCTGGCTTCGAGTTCGGGCGTGAAGACCAACCGCTGCGTCAGCAGCAGATCGTATTCCGCCTTCAGCCCCAGCGCCGTGCGCCCGGATGGGCCGACATAGCCCGTCGCTTCGAGTTCGATCCGGTAAGGCAGCATGCCTTCGATGCCGAACGCCGCCCAGTTGCGTTTGGGCCCGGTGCCGAAATCGCGGCGCGCGCCCAGCTGCAGGTCCCAGAACGGCGTGATCGCGTGGCTCCAGAGCGCCTCGACGCGGCCGCTGGAGCCGCCGTTGGCATTCTCGGCCTCGCCTTCGCTCTTGATCGTCAGGCGATTGGTCGCCGTGCCGTACCAGAAGCGGCCCTCCCACTCGCGCGCGTTCTGACCGTCGCGGTTGCGCGACCAGCCGAACCGCTCGAGCAGCAGCTGCGCCGCCGGCATGTTGTCCATCATCATCATGTGAGGACGAATGCCATAGGTGTCGTAGCCGCGCGCGTCCGAACCGTCGCTGGACGGCAGGCTGCCCACCGGCGGCGCGGCGGGGGACGGCGCCGCGCCATGGTTCATGCCGGGCATGTTGGAATGATCCATCGCGCCGGATGATGCCGGCGCGGGCGTGGCCGCGCCATGGTTCATGCCGGGCATGCTGGAATGGTCCATTGCACCGGATGGCGCGGGGGCGGGCGTGGCCGTGCCATGGTTCATGCCCGGCATGTTGGCATGGTCCATGCCGCCGGATTGCGCCAATGCGGGGCCGGCCAGGCTGGAGGCCAACGCCAGCGCGGCACATCGGGCGACGGCGGGAATACGGTTCTGTGTCTTGTGTCGCATCGTCTACTCCACCACGACCGCTCTGAACATGCCGGCCTCCATGTGATACAGCAAATGACAGTGGTAGGCCCACTTGCCGCGCGCATCGGCGCTGACCCGATAGGTCAGGCGCTGCGCGGGGTTGAGCGAAATCGTGTGCTTGCGTACCTGGAAGGCGCCGTCGGCCGATTCCAGATCGCTCCAGAGTCCGTGCAGGTGGATGGGGTGGGTCATCATGGTGTCGTTGACCAGCACGAAGCGCACGCGCTCGCCATGCTTGAGCACGATGGGCTTGGCGTCGGAGAACTTCACGCCGTTGAAGGACCACATATAGCGTTCCATGTTGCCGGTCAGATGCAGTTCGATCTCGCGGGTCGGTGGTGTGTTGTCCGCGGGCTCGACCATGGAGCGCAGGTCGGCGTAGGTCAGCACGCGCCTGCCGTTGTCGCGCAGGCCGACGCCGGGATCGTCCAGCCGGGTCGACACCACGTCGGGCAGCATGGAATTGCCCACGCCGCGTTCGGCGGGGTAGGGGTGCTTGACCTCCACCATGCCGCCCGAGCGGGCGGCGTCGCCATGGTTCATGCCGGACATCGCCGCGTGGTCCATGCCCGGCATCGCGCCGTGATCCATGCCCGAGGCGGCCGGCGCGCTGGCCTGGCCCATGCCCGGCATCGCGCCATGATCCATGCCGGCCATGCCGCCGCTCATGTCATGGGCCATGCCCATGTCCATCATGGTCAGCAGCTGGACCGGGTCCAGCGCCGGCACGTCGGCCTGCATGCCGGGGCGCGGCGCCAGCGTGGCGCGCGCGTAGCCGGAGCGGTCCATGGCCTGAGAGAAGATGGTGTAGGCGCGGTCCTCGGCCGGTTCGACGATCACGTCGTAGGTCTCGGCCACGGCGATGCGGAACTCGTCGACCTCCACCGGCCGCACGTCCTGGCCGTCGGCGGCCACCACGGTCATTTTCAGGCCGGGGATACGCACGTCGAAGTAGCTCATCGCCGAACCGTTGATGAAGCGCAGCCGCACGCGCTCGCCGGGCTTGAACAGGCCGGTCCAGTTGCCGGCCGGCGTGGCGCCGTTGGTCAGGAAGGTGTAGGTGGCGCCGGAAACATCCGCCAGGTCGGTCGGCGTCATGCGCATCTGTTCCCACATCAGCCGTTCCGACAAGGCCGCGCCCCAGCCCTTGGTTTCGGCCTCGCGCGCCAGGCTCTGCACGCTGGGACGGATGCGGTTGTAGTAGTCCGGCTGCACCATCAGCTTGCGGAACACGCTCATCGGATCTTCGTCGGTCCAGTCGGACAGCAGCACCACGTGCTCGCGGTCGAAGGCGATCGGGTCGCGCCTGCGCGGCTCGATGACGATGGCGCCGTACAGGCCGGTCTGTTCCTGGAAGCCGGAGTGGCTGTGATACCAGTAGGTGCCGCTCTGGCGCACGTCGAAACGGTAGGTGTAGGTCTGGCCGGGATCGATGCCCGGAAAGCTCAGGCCCGGCACGCCGTCCATGTCGGTGGGCAGCAGGATGCCGTGCCAGTGGATGGAGCTTTGCTCGTGCAGCCGGTTGGTGACGTGCAGCGTGACCGTGTCGCCTTCGCGCCAGCGCAGCAGCGGCGCGGGAATCTGGCCGTTCACCGTGGTGCCGACGCGGGTCGCGCCCGTGAAATTGACCGGCGTTTCGCCGATTTCCAGATGGAATTCGGTGCCGCGCAGTTCGGCCGCCTGTCGCGCGGGCTGCGCCAGCGCCGCGCGCCAGCCGCCCAGCGCCGCCAGCGCGCCGCCGGCGGCCAGGCCTTGAACGAAGCGCCGGCGTGCGATGGGAGGGAGTGTGTCTTTCATTTAGTCATCCACGGTGCCGCGCAAAATCCGCGGCGCAGGAACAAGGGTTGCCTCAATGGGATGCCGCATGGCGGAGCGATTCGCGTCTACGGCATCGTTGCCATGAAGCCCAGGCGCCGCTGCGGACCCCACCCGTCCCGAGCAGGGCAGCACGGATCGGGCTCCGCCGGTCCGTGGCTGCGCCCTTTTGGGGAAAGCGCGTAGCGCTTCGGTGGGCCTACATCACAGTGACTGAACCCTTCATGCCCGCTGCGTAGTGACCGGGCTCCAGGCAGCCGAAGGACACGGTGCCGGCCTTGTCGAAGCGCCACACGATCTGGCCGCTCTTGCCCGCATCCAGCGAGATGGAGTTGGCTTCCTCATGGCGCATGCCCGGGTCCTTCATCATCATGTCGTAGTGCGCCTTGAGGTCGGCGTCGGTGCCCAGCACCAGTTCGTGGCGGATCTTGCCGGCGTTGCGCACGTTCAGGCGTACGGTTTCTCCGGCCTTGACCTCGATGCGGTCGGGGGTGAAGCGCATGCTGTCGTCCATGTCGACGTTCACGGTGCGGGTGGCGCGGGCGGGGTCGCCGGGCTTGCCGATCGAGGCCGCGGCGGCCGGCATGGCGTGGCCGCCATGACCGCCGTCGTGTTCGCCGGCCGCATGGGCGGGCAGGGCGAGGCCGATGGCCAGAAGCGCGGCGCAGGCGGCGGCTTGGGAGGTGCGGAGCAGATTGCCTTTCACGATGGTCCTTTCTTGCAGGAGTGGCGGTGACGGCAATGTAGAAAAACCGGAGTGACCCGGCTCTGTCGCAAAGATTACTTTTCTGTAATGAAGTCCACCCCCGAAGCGCCGTTGGCGCTTCCCCCTCAAGGGGGCGCCGCTGCGGACCGGCAAAGCCGGATCCGCGCGGCCTGGCTTGGGGAGGGCGTGCCTGGATTGTGCGATGTAGCTTCGAGGAAGCGATTGGGGGGCGTGGGGCTGGTGCGTTCCTTGGGAATTTTGGGCATCAGCGGCCGATTGATGGGGGCGTTGGCCTGGTGTGGGGCCGGTGGCGTGGCGGCGTTATTGGCGCGTGGAGGGCGCGTCGGCGTCTTGGTTTGTTGCAGCTCGTTTGTCGGCTTGGCCGCGCAGCGTGATGCCGATCACGGTTTCGCCGGCGGTGGAGCGGGCGTCCACGTCGCCGTCGTGCATGCGGGCGATGGCGCGGACGATGGCCAGGCCCAGGCCGTGGCCTTCGGTGCGCGGGGCACGGCCCTGGCCCGCGCGGAAGAAGCGGTCGAAGATGCGGGGCAGCTCGGCGGGGGCGATGGAGGCGCCGGGGTTGCGCACTTCCACGCGCGCGCCGTCGGCGACGGGCTCGCAGCGCAGCAGGATCTCGTGGCCGGCGGGGGTGGCCTTGATGGCGTTGGAGATCAGGTTGGCCAGCGCGCGGCGCACCAGACCGGGATTGGCCGCGACGGCCGCGTCGCCTTCGCAGCGCAGGCGGATGCCGCGCTCTTCCAGCGCGGCGTCGTAGTACTCGGCCACGCGCCGGGCCTCGGCGGCCAGCGAGATCGCGGACAGGTCGGCGGCGCGTTCGCCGCGATCGGCGCGCGCCAGGAACAGCATGTCATTGACCATGGTCTTCAGGTCTTCCAGCACTTCCAGGTTGGACTCCAGCGCGTCGCGCAGCTCGGCCGCATCGCGCGGCGAGGACAGCATGACCTGGGTGCCGTTGATCAGGGTGGCCAGCGGCGTGCGCAGCTCGTGCGCCACGTCGGCGTTGAAGCCTTCCATCTGCTGGTAGGCCGATTGCAGGCGGTCCAGCGTGCGGTTGAAGGAACGCACGAAATCCTGCAATTCGCGGTCGGTGTCCTGTAGCGGCAGGCGCGGGGCCAGGTTGTCGGGCTGGATGCGCGCCGCCTGTTCCGACAGCCGGCGAGCAGGCGCCATGCTGCGGCGCACGGCCCAGGCCGCCAGCATCACGGTGGCGCCGACCCAGAGCACGCAGATCAGCAGCAGCGCGGTGCCGTAGGCATAGAGCAGCCGCGCGCCGGCGCCCACGCCCACGGCCACGGTGAGGACGGCGCCTGGCGCCAGGCGCTCGTCCAGCGCCACGCGCAAGCCGCGCATGCGCGAGCCGTCGGGCGCGTGCAGCTCCACTTCGTTGCCCGCCAGCCGTTCCAGGATGACGGGCGGCTCGCCGCCATATACCTGGCGGCCGCGGCTGTCCTCGATCCAGATGCCCAGGTGGCCGTGGCCCGCGCGCATGTTGTCCAGCGCGGCGGCCAGTTCGTCCATGCCGCGCGCGCCGCGCTGCATGTCGACCAGGTGCTCGATGAGCTCGAACTTGCCGGTGACTTCGGTGATCTCCTGGCGCGCGACCTCGCGCTTGAGCGCCCAGAACAGCGTGGCGCCGGCCAGACTGGAGACCAGCAGCGCGATGGCGCCCAGCAGCAGCGTCAGCCGCGCCTGCATGGAGCGCGTCCGGCCGGCGGGCGCGGGTTCCGGCCCTGGATCGGATTCCGAGGACGACGCGCCGGTCGCGGCCCGGACGCTCATTCGGGGCGCGACTCCAGCACGTAGCCCATGCCGCGCACGGTATGAAGCAGCTTGGCGTCGAAGGGATCGTCCAGCTTGCCGCGCAGGCGGCGCACCGCCACGTCGATGACGTTGGTGTCGCTGTCGAAATTCATGTCCCAGACCTGCTCGGCCAGCGTGGTGCGCGACAGCACCTGGCCCTGGCGGCGCAGCAGCAGCACGAGCAGGTTGAATTCCTTGGCGGTCAGGTCCAGGCGGCGGCCGTCGCGCTGGGCGCGGCGTCGGGCCAGGTCCAGTTCCAGGCCGGCCAGGCGCAGGACAGAAGGCTCTTGCGCGCGGCCACGGCGCAGCAGCGCCTGCACCCGCGCGAGGAATTCGGAAAAGGCGAAGGGCTTGACCAGGTAGTCGTCGGCGCCGCCTTCCAGCCCGCGCACGCGGTCTTCGACGGCGTCGCGCGCGGTCAGCATGAGGATGGGCGTGTCCTTGTGCTCGCGCACCGAGGCCAGGATCTCGAAGCCGTCCACGCCGGGCAGCATGACGTCCAGGATGATGAGGTCGTAGTTGCCCTGCAGCGCGAGATGGCGGCCGTCCACGCCGTCGCGGGCCAGGTCCACGACGTGGCTTTGCTCCGACAGGCCTTTTTTCAGGTAGTCGGCCAGCTTGGGTTCGTCTTCGATGACCAGGATGCGCATGGCCGGAATGTACCACCCGGCTCGCGCGCGCGGCGCAGCGCGCCGCGAAATCAGACGCTGCCTTCCACCGCGATCCGTTCGGGCGGGAAGCGCAGCGCGAAGGTGCTGCCCTTGCCGGGTTCGCTGCTGATCAGCAGCTCGGCGTCGTGCCGCATGGCGATGTGCTTGGTGATGGCCAGGCCCAGTCCGGTGCCGCCGACGGCGCGCGAACGGCCCCGATCCACGCGGTAGAAGCGCTCGGTCAGCCGGGGGATGTGGCGGGCCGGGATGCCGATGCCGGTGTCCTGCACGCTGTAGTGCGCGCCGCCGTCGTCCTCGCGTTCCCAGCGCACGGTGATGGTGCCGCCGTCGGGGGTGTAGCGCACGGCGTTGGTCAGCAGGTTGGACAGCGCCGAGGTCAGCTCGGTCTCCGCGCCCAGCACGTCCAGGGACTCGTCCACATGCCATTCCAGCTTGTGGCGTCCGCCGGACAGGGCTTCGATCTGCTGGCGCGCCTTCTGCAGCAGCGCGCCGATGTTCACCGCCCGCGGGTCGCCGCCGGGCGAGGATTCCAGCGTGGACAGGGTCAGCAGGTCCTCGACGATGGCCTGCATGCGCTGGGCCTGCTCGTGCATCATGTCCAGGTACTGCGCGCGCTGCTCGGCGGGCAGGGCGTCGTCGGGCATGTCGCGCAGTGTCTCCAGGAAGCCCGCCAGCACCGTCAGCGGCGTGCGCAGCTCGTGCGAGACATTGGCGACGAAGTCGCGGCGGGTGGTTTCCAGCCGTTCGATCTGGGTGACGTCGCGCGTGATCAGCAGCCGCTGGTTGCTGGCGTAGGCTGTGAGCTGCATCATCATCAGCCGTTCCTGGCCGTTCTGGCCCAGCCGCACCAGGATCGGATCGGGCCAGGAAGCGCGGTGCGCGTATTCGACGAACTCTGGCGCGCGCAGCAGGTTCAGCAGGTTGTGGCCGCGGTCGGCCGGCAGGCGCAGGCCCAGGTGCTGGCGCGCCATGCGGTTGCACCAGTCGATCTGGAAATCCTCATTGAGCGTCACGGCGCCGTCGGGCAGGGCCTGGGCCGCGGCCAGCATGCCCTGCATGGTGTCGCGGGTCTCGGCCAGTTCACGGGCGCGGGCGCGGGTGTAGCGGTACAGCGGCGCCAGGATGTCGTCCCAGGGGCCGACCGAGGCCGGCGGGGACGTATCGGGATGGTGGGCCCAGTGGGACACCAGGTGCAGCCGCCAGCTGCGCCACAGCAGCATGGCGACCATGGCGACGCTGAAGACGATCCAGCCTGCCGGGTCTCCGATGAGCCAGTGCGCCAGCAGCGCCGCGACCGCCCACAGGGCGACCAGGAAAAGGGTGCGCAGCCAGATCATCGTGGGAGGAAGTCTTAGCGTGCAGGAACCTGTGCCGTGAAGCGGTAGCCGCTGCCGCGCACCGTTTCGACGTGGGCGTCGTGGCCGCTGGGCTCCAGCGCCTTGCGCAGGCGGCGGATATGGACGTCGACGGTGCGTTCCTCGACGAACACGTGGTCGCCCCAGACCTGGTCGAGCAGCTGCGAGCGCGAGAACACGCGTTCCGGATGCGTCATGAAGAAATGCAGCAGGCGGAATTCCGTGGGGCCGATCTGCAGCGACTGGCTGTTGCCGGACAGGCGGTGCGTGACCGGGTCCAGCTTCAGGCCGCCCACGTCGATGACGTCGTCGGTGAGCTGGGGCGCGCGGCGGCGCAGCACGGCCTTGATGCGGGCCATCAGCTCCTTGGGCGAGAAGGGCTTGGTGATGTAGTCGTCGGCGCCGGCTTCCAGGCC
>MCND01000562.1_pt1 | contig 9639 bp, 8 predicted proteins | sample 778211 | NCBI WGS metagenome assembly MCND01 (sample SAMN04296812, study PRJNA304217) | bioreactor metagenome | isolation source: activated sludge enriched with benzalkonium chloride | place: Turkey: Istanbul urban wastewater treatment plant
AACCGCCAGTCGCCGCTGGGCGACGAGCGCGCCGACCTGCTGGCCGCCAGCCTTGCCGCCGTGGTGGCGCAGGCGGCGGGCGCCAAGGTCCGCGTCACGGACATGCTGGTGCGCTGGGACGCCGACGATGCGCAGCCGTCCGCCGAGGCGGGTGCCGACGCATTGAAGGCGTTCCTGCTGTCGAAGGTCAACAAGGGGTCTTGATGACGTGTCCGGCCCGCCGCGTGCGGGCCGGGGGCGGCACGATGATGTGTGGAAAATCATGACGAACAACTCAAGCAGCGTCGCCGAGCAACAGGCCTTGGACAATGCTGTGAAGCAGACGACCGCCAGCCTGAAGGCGCAGACGCTCGAAATGCAGAAGGCCGCGCTGGCCATGCGCGACTACAACAAGGCGGCGGGTCTGGCGGGCACGACGGGCAAGGCGGAAGCCGTCTCGCTGAAAGCCTCCAACGCCGAACGCGGCAAGTCCGTGCAATTGCTGGGCAAGGAAACGCAGGCGCGGCAGTCGTCGCTGGCCGAGCAGACCATCGCCGACATGGACCGCGCCCTGGCGCTGTCGGGCAAGACCTCCGCGGCGGACAAGATGGTGTACGAAACCTCGCGCGGCAAGTTCGCGGGCGAGGACGAGGGCACCAAGAACATGCTCATGTCGGCGGCCAGGGAAACCGACTGGAACGACGAGGAAAGCGCACGGCGCGCCTATATCAACCGCGTGACCGGCAAGAATCCGGAACGCGACGCCGAGAACGCCAGGAAGCTCGGCTGGGCCAGGGACGAGTACGCCAGGGGCGGCCTGACGGATACGCAGCTCTACAAGCAGGAACGCGAGCTTGGCAAGAAGGACGACCCGGACTTCATGACCAAGCTGATCGACAGCCTGACCGACTCGGCGCGCGAGGGCGCGGGCAAGATCCAGGACATCCTGGGCACCCGCATGTACGACTTCGTCTCCGACAAGTTCGACAAGATGGGGCTGTCGTTCCTGAACTCGGTGGCGAAGATGGTCAGTTCGGCCGCGTCGGCCAAGCTCATGGACCTGATGTTCGGTGATTTCACCAAGGGCGGGCCGCTGGGTGGCTTGCTTGGCGACATCGGCGGATTCTTCGGGGATATCGGCAATTCGGTGATGGGTCTATTCGGGTTTGGTTCCCAGCCCGTCGCACAAGCCTTCCCGGTCAAGTTCGCGACAGGCGGCGCATTCACCAACGGCATCGTCAGTCGCGCCACCGCCTTCCCCATGGGCCTGATGGGCGAGGCCGGCCCCGAAGCCGTGATGCCGCTGCATCGCGGCGCCGACGGCTCGCTGGGCATCCGCGCCTCTTTCGCCGGACTGCCACAAGACAGTGGCGCCGGCACCGGCGCGGGCGGCGTGGCCGTGAACGTCTACGTACAGGACGGCAACGTCAGCGCCAGTTCCGATTCCGGCGAACCGGGCTGGAAGCAGTTCGGCCAGCAGATCGGCGAGTACGTCACGCAGCTGGTGGACCGGCGCATGTCGCAGTCCTACCGCCAGGGCGGCCTCGCCTGGCAGGCCAGCAACAACCGTTTGGGAGCCTGAGCATGGCATTCGAAGTCTTCAACTGGTCGCCCCGGCCCAACCCCGTCGGCGCGTTCAAGGACCGCACGCTGCGCGTGCAGTTCGGCGACGGCTACGAGCAGGAGGCCGCCGACGGCATCCATACCGTCACGCAGTCCTGGCCGTTGCAATTCGTGGGCAACGAAGTCTACGTGCGTCCCATCCTGGATTTCGTGCGCCGGCATGCCGGCGGCAAGTCCTTCATGTGGACGCCGCCGCTGGGCGAGGCGGGCCGCTACAAGGCGCGCTCGCTGTCGGTGCAGCCCATGGGCGCGGACATGTACACCATCGCGGTCACGTTCGAAGAGTCCGTGGCCCCCTGAAGCGCGCGCCGGCGGACCCGGCCGGGCGCGCAATTTCCGCGACGCGGATGGAGTTTGAGCAAATGGGCATCAACGCAGACATACAAAAACTTGAGCCGGGCGCGCTGGTCGAGCTGTTCGAGCTGGACGCCAGCGGCATCGGCGGCGAGGTCCTGCGGTTCCACGGCTATATGCAGGTCGGACCGATCTTCTGGCAGGGCCAGCGCTACGAGCCCTGGGCCATCCAGGCCGAGGGCTTCGAGCAGGTGGGCGAAGGGCAGCAGCCCTCGCCCACGCTGCGCGTGGGCAACATCGGCCAGGATGCGCAGGGCCGGCCGTTGGCCGGCGTGATCTCGTCGCTGTGCGTGCACCTGGACGACCTGGTGGGCGCGCGCGTGGTGGCGCGGCGCACGCTGGGCAGATATCTGGACGCCGCCAATTTCCCGGAGGGCAACCCCAGCGCCGATCCGCGCGAAGAGCTGCCGCCGGAAATCTGGATCGTGCAGCAGAAGACGCTGGAGACGGCGCAGGTGGTCGAATTCACGCTCGCCAGCGCGCTCGACTTCAATGGCCAGAAGCTGCCCGACCGGCCCATCATCGCCGGCGTGTGCGCGTGGCTGCGCAAGGGCGGCTATCGCGGCCCCTACTGCGGCTACACCGGCGGGCGCATGTTCGACCTCAATGGCAACCGCGTCACCGATCCCACGCTGGACCGCTGCTCGGGCCTGATGTCCGACTGCAAGAAGCGCTTCGGTGAATACGAGGTCATCAACTTCGGCGGCTTTCCGTCGGCCGACCTGATCAGGGGCTAGCATGCGCAAGAAGACCTTGCAGGCGATCCGCGACCATGGCGTGGCGGCCTATCCGCTGGAATGCTGCGGCCTGGTGCTCAAGGCCGGCCGGCGCGAGTGGTACCAGCCCTGCCGCAACACGGCGGCCAGCGCCGAGCACTTCGTGATGTCGGCCGAGGACTACGCCGCCGCCGAGGAAAGCGGCGACATCGTGGCCGTGGTGCACTCGCATCCGGACGCGCCGGCCGCGCCCAGCGAGGCCGATCGCGTCGCCTGCGAGGCGTCGGGCCTGCCCTGGTACATCGTGGCGGTGGAGAAGTCCGAGAACGGCGATGTTGTCGCCGGCGAGATCCGTGGCTTCGCGCCCGAAGGCTACCGGGCGCCGCTGCTGGGCCGCCAGTTCGCGCACGGCGTGCTGGACTGCTACACGCTGGTGCGCGACTGGTACGCGCGCGAGCGCGATATCGTCCTGCCCGATTTTTCGCGCGACGACGGCTGGTGGGAACCCGGCAAGCCGGGCGACCTGTACATGGACCACTACGCCGAAGCCGGCTTTCGCCCCTTGCGGGCCGATGAAGCGCTGGGGCCGGGCGATGTGGTGCTGATGCAGGTCCGCTCGGACCGCGCCAACCACGCCGGCGTATTCCTGGGCGACGAACCCCTGGCCGAGGCCCCCGGCCTGCACCCGTTGCCGGACGCCATGCTGCATCACCTGTACGGACGCGATTCCGAACGCGTGGTGTACGGCGGCTTCTGGCGCGAATCGACCCGCGCCGTGCTGCGCTACCAAGGACAACCATGATCGAAAGAATACGTACCGTGCGGCTGTACGGCTGGCTGGGCCGCGCCTTCGGCCGCGAGCACCGGCTGGCCGTGGCCAGTCCGGCCGAGGCGGTCAGGGCGCTGTGCGCGCTGCTGCCCGGTTTTGAGAAGGCGCTGGCCGACAGCGGCGAGCGCGGCGTGCGCTTCGCCTGCTTCGCGGGCAAGCGCAACCTGGCCGAGGACGAGCTGGGCCTGCCGGTGGGCGACGATGCCATCCGCATCGCGCCGGTGCTGGCCGGGGCCAAAGGCGGCGGCCTGTTCCAGACCATCCTGGGCGCCGTGCTGCTGGCGGCGGCGACCTTCTACTCGGGTGGAATGGCCGCGGCCTTCAAGGCAGGCACCTGGGTCAGCGCCGTCGCCGCCATGGGCGCGTCCATGATGCTCAACGGCGTGGCGCAGATGCTGTCGCCGCAGCAGCGCATGCTGAGCGTCGGCGACGGTCCGGACAACGGCGCTTCCTACAACTTCAACGGCCCCGTGAACACCACGGCCCAGGGCAATCCCGTGCCGCTGCTGTATGGCGAAATGTTCGTCGGCAGCGCCACCATCTCCGCGGGCATCTACTCGGAAGACCAAGCATGAAACAACGACAACGCATCAGGAAAAAGGCGCCCGAGGGCGCCTTTTCTCATGGCGCGCCCATCCCGGCCGGCCACAAGGGCGGCAAGGGCGGCGGCGGCGGGCGCACGCCCGTGGAAGTGCGCGACAGCCTGCACAGCACGGCCTATGCCCGCGTCATCGACCTGCTGGGCGAGGGCGAGATCTACGGGCCGGTGCATGGCATGGACAACGCGCTGCGCGACGTCTACCTGAACGGCACGCCGGTCGCCAACGCCGACGGCACGCTGAATTTCAGCGGCGCGGCCATCGACTTTCGCACCGGCACCCAGCTGCAGGAGCCGTTGCCCGGCTTTCCGGCGGCCGAGAACACCATCGCCGTCGGCGCGGAGCTGAAGGCCGCGCAGCACTGGACGCGGCTGTTCGCCAACCTGCAGGCATCCGCCATCCGCGTCACGCTGGGCGTGGAGGGCCTGAGCAAGGCCAACACCGGGAACGGCGACATCAACGGCTATCGCGTCGAATACGCCATCGACCTGAGCGTGGACGGCGCCGGCTACCAGGAAGTGCTGTCCAGCGCGTTCGACGGCAAGACCACGCAGCGCTACATGCGCTCGCACCGCATCGAGCTGCCGCGCGCTCGCCAGGGCTGGAGCATCCGCCTGCGCCGCATCACGCCCAATGCCAACAGCAACACCATCGCCGACCGTACCTTCATCGACAGCGTCACCGAGGTCATCGACGCCAAGCTGCGCTATCCCATGTCGGCCGTGGTCGGCATCAAGATCAACGCCTCGCAGTTCCAGAGCATCCCGACGCGCGCCTATCACGTGCGCGGCCGCATCATCCGCGTGCCGGCCAACTACGATCCGGAACTGCGCAGCTACAGCGGCGTCTGGGACGGCACCTTCAAGCTGGCCTGGACCAACAACCCGGCCTGGGTCTTCCACGACCTGATCAGCAATGATCGCTACGGCCTGGGCACGCGCGTGCCGGCCGGCTGGCTCGACAAGTGGGGCCTGTACCAGATCGGCCGCTACTGCGACGAGATGGTCGACGACGGTTTCGGCGGCAAGGAGCCGCGCTTCACCTGCAACGTCTATCTGCAGCAGGCCGCCGACGCCTACCGCGTGGTGCAGGACTTCGCGTCCATCTTCCGAGGCATGGCGTACTGGGCCAATGCCTCGGTGTTCGCGGCGGCGGACATGCCGTCCGATCCGGTCTATACCTACTCGTCGGCCAACGTGGTGGACGGCAAGTTCAGCTACGTGGGCTCGGCCCTGGGCACCCGCTATACGGTGGCGCTGGTGTCGTGGAACGACCTGTCCGAGATGGGCCGGCAGAAGGTCGAGTACGTCGAGAACCGCGAGGGCATCGCGCGTTACGGCATCCAGCAGGTCGAGGTCACGGGCTTTGGCTGCACCTCGCGCGGCCAGGCGCACCGCGTTGGCAAGTGGATGCTGCTGACCTCCAACCTGGAAACGCGCTCGGTCACGTTCTCGGTGGGCCTGGACGCCTGCCGCGTGCGTCCCGGCAGCATCATCCGCGTCGCCGATCAGCATCTGGCCGGCCGCCGCATCGGCGGCCGCATCCGCGAGGCCACGACCACCGTGGTCACGGTGGACGCGGAGCTGGGCGTGCGTCCCGGCGACCGGCTGACCGTCAACCTGCCCAGCGGCGTGTCCGAGACGCGCGTGGTGGCGGGCGCGGTCGGCACCGGACTCACCGCGGACAATACCGAGTTCACCGTGGACACCACCGAGCTGACCGCCGACCTGGTGGGCCTGCCCGGCTCGGTGCTGCACATCACCGTCACCGCGCCGTTCTCGCAGGCGCCGCAGGCCGAGTGCGTGTGGACGCTGGAGTCCGAGGCGCTGTCGGCGCAGACCTTCCGCGTGCTTGCCGTCAAGCGCAAGGAAGGGCTGGTGGCCGAGATCTCCGCCATCCAGCACGAGCCCGGCAAGTTCGACAACGTGGACTTCGGCACCCGGCTGGATCCCAAGCCCATCACGGTCGTGCCGCCGTCGGTGCAGGCCGCGCCGCAGAACATCCGGCTGGCCTCGCGCTCGGTCATCGACCAGGGCATCGCGCGCCACGTGGCCGAGATCTCATGGGCGACCGCGCCGTCCGCCGTTGCCTACCACGTGCAATGGCGCCGCGAAAATTCCGATTGGGTCGAGGCCGGTCGCACCGGCTCGCTGACGCTGGAACTGCCCGACATCCGCGCCGGCGCCTACGTGGCGCGGGTGCGCGCCATCAACGTCGCCGACGTGTCCTCGGTCTGGGCCAGCTCGACCGAGACCCAACTCCAGGGAGACCTGGCGCCGCCGCCCGCGCTGGCCCAGCTGGCCACGCAATCGCAGGTGTTCGGCATTGGCTTGCGCTGGGGATTTCCGGAAGGGCGCTTCACCGCGCAGCGCACCGAGATCTGGTACGGCCCGACCAATGACCGCGCCAGCGCGATCAAGCTGGGGGATTTCGCCTTTCCGCAGAACGCGCACACCCTGTCCGGCCTGTCGGCCGGCAAGCGCTTTTTCTTCTGGGGCCGCATCGTCGCCCTGAACGGCGAGATCGGCGCCTGGTATCCGGACGGACCGGGCGTGATGGGCGAGGCCAGCTGGCAGGCCAGCGAGATCCTCGAATACCTGAACGGCCAGATCAAGCGGGACCAGCTGGCGCAGGAACTGACCTCGACCATCGATGGACTGACCACCGGCCTGGATCAGGCGCGCGCCGCGATCACCGCCGAAAAGACGGAGCGGGTCGACGCCGACGGCGCGCTGGCCACGCGGGTGGACACCACGCTGGCGGTGGCCAACGGCGCCGCCGCCGGCGTGCAGGAATCCCGCACGGCGCTGGCGGGGCTGGATGGCCAGCTCAAGGCCACCTGGAGCGTCAAGGCCCAGGTCACCAAGGACGACAAGGTCTATGCGGCAGGCATGTCGCTGGGGGCCTACACCAACCCGGATGGTCGGGTGCAAAGCTCGGTGTACTTCCTGGCCGACCGCTTTGGTTTCCTGAGTTTGGCCAATGGGGCCGTCACGACGCCGTTCGTGATCGAGAACGGGCAGACGGTGATCAATGATGCGGTGATCGGGACGGGGCGGATCACGAATGCGATGGTTCGTGATCTGGACGCTGAGAAGATCAACGCTGGTTACCTGAACGTGGATCGTCTCAATGCTGGTTCCCTGACCGCAAAGATGGCCACGCTGACGGACGCATACATCAAGACCGCGAACATCGGTCTTGCGCAGGTGGATACGCTGCGTATTGCTTCAGGCGCTGTCGTGGTCAACAACTCGGTGAGTTTTTCATTGAAGATGGGTGTGTACTCGGGCACGACGACAGCATCGGTTTCAATTTCGTTGAATGTGCCGGCGCGGATCCTTGTCATGCAGAATCACTCCATATGGGGAGGGTACCCATCGGAGAGTAATCCGACGGGTGTTTGGTCCTCCAATTTCGGCCTGGGTGGTACGGCACCGGCGTCATGGTTGAGCCGGTCGCTGGACCCAGGGACTTACACAATGACGGTGACATTTCCTCGTCCTTATGATGGCTATGGATATGCTGCCGGGGATATTGCATTGATGGGACTTTTGCGATGAGAACCTATTCTCTTTATGACGCGGACGGGCGCATTTTCAGCGTAGTCTCCTTGCAGCAGGATCTGATCGCAGATGTTGTAGTCCTGAATCAAGCGAGTGGCCATATCGATGGCGCTGTTGATGGAGATATACATTACGTGCGTGACGGCCAGATTGTTCCGCGATTGGAAAGCCCGGTCATTTTGCAAGGCCTAGTCTTGAGCCGCCTGCCTGCACCTTGCGTGATTCTGATCAATGACCGTCTGTACGAAACGACGTCCGAAACGGTCGAGTTGGAATTCGATCAACCGGGAAGCTACCGTGTGTCGGTACAAGCCTGGCCCTACCTCGACAAGGAGTTCACCATTGAAAATCCGGCATAGCGAACCCTACGCGCCTCTGCGCGCCCGGGCCTACCCCGCCATCGGCGACCAGCTCGACGCCATCATGAAATTCGCCTGCCATCTGCGCGATGCCGGCCAGCCCTTGCCGGCGTCGGTGCAGCAATGGGTGGATGACTGCCAGCGCGTCAAGCAGCGATACCCCAAACCCGTCCAGGCGGCCGGCAGTCCCGGCATCGCGCACGAGAACCCGCCCGCCTAGCGGGTTTTTTTTCGTCCGGCGTCAGCCAGCTTTTGCGCCGGCGCGCGGGCGAATTCCAGGACACTTCATGAAGAAACTCGACACCATCAACATCGGCCAGTCGCCGAACGATCACAGCGGCGACGCGCATCGCACCGCCTTTGACCGCATCAACCAGAACTTCCAGGCCATTGGCCCGGCGATCGGGCTGCTGGAAAGCCAGGCCATCGCCCGGCCGCTGGACGAACCCGGCACGGACCTGAATGCGCTGGCCGACACCGGCGTGTACTACCAGAACGCCGACGAGCGCGCCGCCGGCGGCAAGAACTATCCGCTGCCGCGCGCCGGCCTGCTGCGCGTGTGGAATACCGGCGCGCTGCGCTATCAGGTCTATATCAGCGACGGCGCCGGCACCGCCGTGGCGTCGCATATCTACTGGCGCGTCTGGCACGCGGGTGCGTGGACCGCCTGGTCGCGCGCGGCGGAGCAGTCCGATCTGCAGGCCGTGCAGGGTCTTGCGGCCGCCGCCATCCCCGCCGCGCAGAAGGGCGTCGCGCTGGGCGTGGCCACGCTGGACGGGCAAGGCCTCGTTCCGCAGGCCCAGGTTCCGCCGCTGCGCGCCGCAAGCCTGCCACAGGCCGCGCATGACCTGGACGGCATCGTCGCTCCGGGCGCCTACCGCCAGGAAACGGACGCCGGCGCGGCGGCGGGCGCGCACTATCCCGCGCCGCGCGCGGGCTTCCTGGAAGTTCAGGCCACCGGCGGCGCCGTGTTGCAGGCATACACCGCCGACGCGGGCGCCGGCCAGGCGCCGCAGCGCTATTGGCGCGTGCGCGGCGAGGGCCTGTCCTGGTCGGCCTGGGCAGAGGCCGTGGCCCAGGACTGGATCCGCACCCATCGTGGCGCGCCGCAGGGCATCGCCGCGCTGGACGGGGACGGCGCCGTGCCCGCCGCGCAATTGCTCAAGCCCCTGCGCGCGAATGCCTTGCCCTACATGGGCCCGCTGCCGGCCGAGGCCGACCTGGATAACTACGCGCTGCGCGGTCTGTACTCGGTGGCGTCCATTTCCACCGCCAGCGCCGGCAAGCATTTCCCGGTGGCCCAGGCCGGGCACCTGGAGGTGCTGTCGGCCGCGGGGCAGGGCGGCCAGCCCGTGTCCGGCGCCGTGCAAGTCTATCGGGCGCTGAATTCGAACAGCGCATACACGCGCTCGCTGGTGGGCGAGAACTGGACACCGTGGAAAAAGATCGCGACCACGGAGGACATCAACGAAGCCAGCGGCAGCTACATGACCCATGTGCGGCTGGCGGGCGCGGGCGTGGACCTGAACCGCTGCTACCTGGGCGAGAGCTACTACACCTGGGATGCCGGAGAGACGATGACGGCGGGTCTGAACTTCCCGCCCGCCGCGCCCG
>MCND01000565.1_pt1 | contig 9617 bp, 8 predicted proteins | sample 778211 | NCBI WGS metagenome assembly MCND01 (sample SAMN04296812, study PRJNA304217) | bioreactor metagenome | isolation source: activated sludge enriched with benzalkonium chloride | place: Turkey: Istanbul urban wastewater treatment plant
GGAATCCAGACGCGCAGCGTCATGCCCCTGACGCCGGGCAGCAACAGCGCGCCGTCGCCGACCGGCGGCAGCGGGCCGCGCGCGGACGCGGCGCCGCTGGCACGCCACAGGCCGTCGGGACGCACGCGCCAGTGCACGCGCTGCCACAGGCCGGGGCTGTCCGGATGCGGGCGCAGGATCTCCAGCACGACGCCGCCGCTGGGCGGGCGCAGCAGGCGCACGCCGGCCGACAGCGCGACCGCGTCGCCGCCGACGGGATCGAACATCGGGCCGTCGTAGGACAGCTCCACGTCGCGGCCCAGCTGGCCCAGGCTGCGCACGATGGCGTCGGTGTCCTCGGCCTGCGATTCGATCCAGTCGCGCGCGCTGGAGACGCTGGCCAGGCCGCGCCATGAGATCAGGCTGACCAGCGCCATCAGCGCCAGCGCGACCAGCACTTCGATCAGCGTGAAGCCGCGCTGGGCGCGGCGGGCGGGGGGCGCTCTCATCGCAGGCTCGACAGCAGCCCGTCCAGCTGCGCCAGCGCGCCGCCGCGCGGCGCATCCGCGTCGCGCACGCGCACGGAGACCTGGCGGAAGCTGCGGTTCATGGAATTGGTGAAGACCAGCTCGCACTCCAGCCGCAGTCCGCCTTGCGGACAGGGTTGGGTGCGCGAGCCGGCCGCGGGCAGGGTCTGTTCCAGCCGCAGCTGCACCAGCGCGTTCTGCGCGGCGATCAGGGCCAGCGCCTTGTCCTGCAAGGCGCGGTTGTTGGCCGCCATCAGGCCGGTGGCGCGCAGCGCGGCGGCCAGCGCGACCGCGATGATGGCCAGCGCCACCAGCACCTCGATCAGGGTCAGGCCGCGCTGGCGGCGCAGGCGCGTGCGGCCCGTCTGAGGCGCGCGGCGCATGTCAGCGTGCGGCATCGTCAGCGGACTTCATAGCGGCCGGCGGCGTCGCGCAGCAGCGTCACGCTGGCTTCGCCCGCGCGCAGATGCAGGACGAGCGGATCGGCGACCCACTCGGTGTTGAAGACCAGCGGCCGGGACGGATCGAGCCGGATGTCCACGGACCCGGCGCTCCAGCGCGCCGGGCGCAGGATCGGATCGCGTTCCAGTCTGTCGGCGGGCGCGGCGGCATGCGTGGACGCGGCCGGCTCGTCGGCGCGGCCGGGCCGCTCGAAGGACCAGCCCTGAGCGTCGGCCAGCCAGCGGATGGGGCGGCCGTCGCTGCGGGCCTCGCCCTGGGCCACCGCGAAGGCGTCGGCCAGGCGCTGGGCATCGGCGCGCAGCCGGTTGTCGCCCCGGCCCACGGACAGGCTGACCAGGCTGGCGGCGATGGCGACGATCACCAGCGCGACCAGCACCTCGACGAGCGTGAAGCCGCGCTCAGAGTTCCCAGGAGCCGATGTCGGCATCGCCGCCTTCTCCGCCCGGCTTGTTGTCGGCGCCGAACGAGAACACGTCGATGTCGCCCTTCACGCCGGGGCTCAGGTATTGATAGGGATGGCCCCAGGGATCGTTGGGCAGCTTGTCCAGATAGCCGCGCCAGTTGGCCGCGCCCTCGGGTTTCTCGACCAGCGCGCGCAGGCCCTGGGTCGTGGTCGGATAGCGGCCGTTGTCGAGCCGGTAGAGCTTGAGCGCCTGCATGATGCCGGCGATGTCCTGGCGCGCGGCGACCTGCCGGGCCTGATCGGGCCGGTCCAGCACGCGGGGCACGATCAGGGCCGCCAGGATGCCCATGATGACGATGACCACCATGATCTCGATCAGGGTGAACCCCCGCTGGCGGGCTAGCCCGCGCGCTGACTGACGCACTTTACAACTCCGGTCTGAATTCGAAGACGGGAATTGTGGACATGAAATATGACAGCAATATGTGGTCAGCGCGCCGGCGTGATCGCGGCGGGCGCTGGCGGCATGAGGGGCGCGGGCAGGCGGCTGCTGCGCCCGCCTTGCTCGACGATCACGGCGCCGGCCTCGATGCCGCGCAGCGCGATGCCGGGCGCGATCTCGTCGCCCAGCCGCCAGGCCGACGGCGGGCCGCCGTCCACGCTGAGCACGGCCGCGCCGTCATTGCCGGCGATCACGCCCAGCACGCTGATCTGCGTGCGCAGCGCCTCGTCCTTGCCGAACCACAGCGCCACCGGGCCATTGTCAGGCGCGCGTGGCGCGGCGGGGGCCAGCGCGGGCGGCATGGCGGCGGGACGCGGCGCGAACAGCGTCGCGCCCCACAGGCCGATGCCGCCGGCGGCGGCCAGCATGGCGAGCACGCGCAGCAGGGAAGGAGCGGAGGGCAGGGCGGGGCGCAAGGACAGCATGGCGGGTGCGGCGCGGCAAGGCGCGAGCGTGTGGCGATGCGCGCGACTATAGCGGGTCTTGATGACAGGGCCGCGTCCTGGCCGTGAACGACAGCGGCGCGCTTGGGATCTTCGAGGCTTGAAGCAAAAAATCCTGATCCGTCGATCAGCGAATCTTCCTTACCCTTAACTGACCTTTCACCTTGGGGCCGCACCATGTCGGCCATCACATCAGTGTGCTGTCACAAGGGAAAGAACCATGCAATTGAAGAACTGGAAGCGATGGAGCGTCGCGCTAGCGATGCTGGGATCGCTTGCCGCCTGCGGCGGAGACAATGGCGATGACGAGGCCGCGCCCGTCGCGCCGCCGCCGACCAAGCCCGATCCGGTCGCGGCCACCAAGGTGCTGTTCGTCGGCGTCGATGGCGCGACCTATGACGCCTGGCATCGCGGCGTGGCCGACAAGTCGCTGCCGGGCCTGGCCCAGCTGACGCTGTCGCGCGCCTGGACCGGCGGCGTGAACGGCGCGCCGACGCAGCAGCCCACGCTGCCGGCGCCGGGTTGGGCCACGCTGCTGACTGGCCAATGGGCCGACCAGCATGGCGTGCGCGCCGACACGGCGGGCCAGGTCATCAAGAGCGCGACGCTGTTCGCGCGCCTGAAGCAGGCCAAGCCGGCGCTGCGCAGCGCGGCGGCGTTCAATTCGACGGACGTGGCGGGCCTGTTCGCCGCCGACGGCAAGGCCGGCAACCTGCTGAGCCTGAGCGACTGCGCCGGCGCCGACGACTGTGTCGCCTCGCAGGCGCGCGACCGCATCAATGAAGGCTATGACGTGGTCGTGGCTCAGTTCGGCGGGCCGGCGCGCGTGGCGGCCGAGTCCGGCTTCGGCGCCGGCTACGACGCCGAGTTGCGCAAGACCGACGCGGCCGTGGCGGCGCTGCTCAAGCAGATCGCCGAGCGCCGCGCGCAGAACCCGAAGGAAAACTGGCTGCTGGTCGCCACCAGCGCCTATGGCCTGGGCGGCTCGGGCCGGCCGGGCGCCGTCGACAGCACGCCGGTGTCGCAGAACAAGACCGTGCCGCTGGCGATGAACATCGCCATGCTGGGCGGCCGCGCCGACGATGCCTCCTATGACGGTCGCTGGGACTCGGGCTGGTACGACCTGCCGAGCGCGGCGGATGTCGCGCCCACGGTGCTGGGCTACCTGGGCGCCTTGCCCGCCGCTGACAAGAACGACCTGGCGGGTTCGACCCTGTCGGGCGCCGCTTCGGTGCGTCGCACATCGGTGCGCACGTCCATGGACAACAAGCGCGTGGCGCTGAGCTGGGTGCGCCTGGGCGATGCCTCTGGCGAAATCACGATCACCCGCGACGGCGCCAAGATCGCGACGCTGCCCGCCACGGCGACGCAGTACGAGGACAGCGGCTTCACCTTCACCGAGGAAGGCACGCATGTGCTCAATTACGGCATCACCCTGGGCGGCGTGACCAGCGCGCTGCGCGCCACGGTGGTGTACGTCAAGCCGCCGCAGCTGCTGGCCTCGCTGCGCACCGGCCTGACCATGTACTTCCCGTTCGAGGGCGATCTCGCCGACAAGGCGGTTGGCGGCGGCTCCATCGTGCCGTTCGACGGCGTGCAGGCGCCGGTCTTCAAGAGCCCGGGCGTGTTCGGCAAGACCTTCCAGAACGAGCGCAGCGGCGATCCCGTGGGCGCGTTCAAGTGGCAATACCCGGCCGGGCTGCTGACCTCCACGCAGGTCTTCACCATCGGTTTCTGGTACCAGTCCGATGGCACCGCCAACGACCGCTCGATCCTGGGCAACAAGGACTACAACTCCGGCGGCAACCCCGGCATCACCATCGCCCAGTGGTCCGGTCCGGAGCTGCGCTTCAACCTGGCCGGCGGCGGCTCACGCGTTGACGTCCAGAGTCCCGGCATGAAGTTCACGCCGAACAAGCCCGTCTATATCGCCATGGTGATCGACAAGCCGGCCAAGACCATGACCGCCTATGTGTATGACAGCGAGCTGGGCTTTTCCAAGCGCTCGGTCGCCACGGGCGCGGTCAACTTCGCGCAGATCGCCGGCAGCTACGGTCCCTTCCTGGGGCTGAACGAGGACGGCACCGGCAAGTACGGCGTGTGCTGCGCCGGCACCAAGGGCCCCTACACCATGTATTTCGACGACCTGGCCTTCTGGTCGCGCGCGCTGACCGAGGATGAGGTCAAGTCGCTGGCGCTGTCCGGCAAGTCGATGTTCGAACTGTTCCCCTGATGTTCCAAGGATAAAGAAAGCATGAACCTCCCTCTGATCCTGCGCCATGCCCTGCGCCTGGGCGCGGCGCTGACGCTGAGCGTGTCGCTGGCCGCCTGCGGCAGCGACAAGGACGACGACAAGGCCGATCCGGGCAACCCGCCCGTGACGCCGCAGCCGCCGGCCAAGCCCGAACTGCGTTGCGCGCCCTGAGCCGCGCCCAGCCCAATACCGCGAAAGGAAAGAAATCCGTGAAGTCCGATAAAGACCTGGTCCATGCCGGCAAGCGCCGCTTCCTGCGCAACGCCGCCGCCTCGACCGCGGGCCTGACCGCCATGTCGATGTTCCCGCCGGCCATCCGGCGCGCGCTGGCGATTCCGGCGAACAACCGCACCGGCACCATCAACGACGTCGAGCACGTGGTCATCCTGATGCAGGAGAACCGCTCGTTCGACATGTACTTCGGCACCTACAAGGGCGTGCGCGGCTTCGGCGACCGCATCACCATCCCGCTGCCGCAGAACCGCAGCGTCTGGGAACAGCACAATGGCACCCGCGTGGTCATGCCGTACCACCTGGACAGCAAGCAGGGCAATGCCCAGCGCGTGTCCGGCACGCCGCACGACTACATGGACGCGCAGCAGGCCTGGGACGGCGGCCGCATGTACCAATGGCCGCGCTACAAGCAGAACCAGTCGATGGGCTACTACGAGCAGCAGGAGGTGGAGTTCCAGTACGCGCTGGCCGAAGCCTTCACGCTGTGCGATGCCTATCACTGTTCAACGCATGGCGGCACCAATACCAACCGCCTGTTCCACTGGACCGGCACCAATGACCCGCTGGCGATGAGCAACGGCCCGTCGACCCGCAACCAGTGGGACAGCATGGGCGCGTCCAGCACCGGCTGGAGCTGGAAGACCTATCCCGAGCGCCTGCAGGAAAACGGCGTGACCTGGAAGGTCTACCAGAACCTGCCGGACAACTTCACCGACAACCCGCTGGCCGGCTTCAAGCAGTTCCGCCGCGCCAACGAACTGGCGGGCAACAATCCCAACGCCCCGTGGTCGCCGTCGGTGGACGCGGCCAATCCGCTGTACAAGGGCGTGGCCAACACCATGCCGGACGGCGGCTTCCTGAAGGCGCTGCGCGACGATGCGCTCAACGGCACGCTGCCGCAGGTGTCCTGGATCGTGGCGCCGGCCAACTACTCCGAGCACCCTGGCCCGTCGAGCCCGGTGCAGGGCGCCTGGTACATCCAGGAGACGCTGGACGCGCTGACCGCGAATCCGGACGTCTGGAGCAAGACGGTCCTGTTGATCAACTTCGACGAGAACGACGGCTATTTCGACCATGTGCCGCCGCCCGCCGCGCCCTCGCTCGATACCGCCGATGGCACGCTGCCCGCCGGCGCCGTCAGCGGCGCGCTGGCCGGCGCGTCGACGGTCATTACCGATCTGGATCGTCACACCCGGCCCTCGCAGCAGGACCCGGCCGATCACCGCGTCTATGGCCCGGGCCCGCGCGTGCCGATGTATGTGGTCTCGCCCTGGAGCCGCGGCGGCTGGGTCAACTCGCAGTCCTTCGACCACACCTCGGTGCTGCGCTTCCTGGAAGCGCGCTTCAAGATCAAGGAAGAGAACATCAGCCCGTGGCGCCGCGCGGTGCTGGGCGACCTGACCTCGGCCTTCAACTTCGTCACGCCCAACAATGAAACGCTGCCGGACCTGAAGCTGCTGACGCGCGCCGGCGCCGATCAGTTGCGCACGGACCAGCAGGCCCTGCCGCAGGTCACGGTGCCCGATCCCAGCGTGCAGGCCAAGCCGCAGCAGCGCACCGGCGTGCGCTACTCGCGCGCCTTGCCCTACGAGCAGCACGTCAGCTGCCGCGCGCAAGCGGGTGCTTCCGCCGTGGGCCTGGTGTTCGCCAACACGGCGGACTTTCCCAAGATGTCGGTGCCGGCCTCGGTGTTCCATGTCTATGACAAGTTGCATCTGGACCGCATCCCGCGCCGCTATACGGTGGAACCCGGCAAGCAGCTCGAGGGCCGCTGGGATGCCGCCGTCGACGGCGGCAAGTACGATCTGTGGGTGATGGGCCACAACGGTTTCCTGCGGCATTTCGCCGGCGACCTGGCCCTGGCGCGCACGGCGCAGCTGGATGCCGAAATCCGCGTCTGCTACGACATCGCCAACGGCGATGTCTACGCCAAGTTCATGAACAATGGCGCCGCGCCGTGCACCTTCGTGGTCACGCCCAACGCCTACTACGTGAACCACGAGCGCTGGACGCTGACCGTGCCGGCGGGCGGGCAGGTGGAACAGGCCTGGCCGCTGGCCAACAGCAACGCCTGGTACGACTTCAGCGTCACGCTGAACGAAGATCCGGCCTATCTGCGCCGCTTCGCCGGCCGGGTGGAAACCGGCAGGCACGGCTCGTCCGATCCCGCGATGGGCACCTGAGTCCCGCCGCGCGCCCCGTCCAGGCGGACGCGGGCGCGTGGTCCATGGGACCGTGGGCCGGCGTGTCCGGCCTCAGCGCGCGGCTTGCGCCGCGCGCGCCTCGAAGGCCGCGTGGCAGGCCGCGCAGATCGCCGCGGTGATGCCCTGGCGCGCATGCTCGCGCCGTTCCAGCATGCCGATCGCGCGCGCCGAGGGCCCCAGGTCGGCCGGCAGCGGCAGGATGCGCAACTGCGGACTCTGTTGCCAGTTCGAGCCATTGATCAGCGGCAGCAACGTCACGCCGACTTCCTGGCGCACCAGCTCGATCAGGGTCTCGATCGCGTTCAATTCCAGGAATTCATTCAGCGGCACGGCCAGGCGGCGCAGCAGGCGGTCGATCTGCAGCCCCGTGCGCTGGGTGCGGTCGAAACGCAGGAATGGATTGTTGGCCAGCACCTGGCGCGCGTCCTTGCCGGGCGCGCCGGGCGGGGCGATCACCACCAGCTCTTCTTCATACAGCGGCGTCCAGCGGGTGCTGGCCATCTTGCGGCCGGCCTCGACCAGGAAGGCGGCATCCAGGTCGCCGTCCTCGACGCGGCCGGCCAGCTCGCTGGCCTTGCCCGACAGCACGCGCACGTCCAGCTTCGGATGCGCCTTCTTCAGGCCCGACACCACCTTGGACAGCGTGCCCATGCAGGACACGATGCTGCCCACCGACACCGAGCCGGCCAGCTCGCCCGGCGCGGTGCGCGGCAGGCGCAGGCGGTCGTACATGTCCAGCAGCTGCCTGGCTTCGGGCAGCAGTTCGCGGCCGGCGGCGTTGAGGATGGCCAGCCGGCCGCTGCGGTCGAACAGCTCGCGGCCCAGCTCGGTTTCCAGGGAGCGCATCTGGAAGCTGACGGCGGCCTGGGTGAGGGCGACCTGCTCGGCTGCTTCGGAGAAGGAGCCGTGATGCGCCACCGCCAGGAAAGTGCGCAGGAAACGGATGGTGCTCATGGCGTCTTCTAAGGGTTAATACGGTGTTGCCGCCGCCATGGCGCGAGCGGGTGTTGGCGGCTCGCGGCGTGTCGACAGGGCGTGGAGAAGCGGGTCATCGATTCACAAAATTTTCTTTTATGACCGAACAAAAAATCAAATTGATTTAATCAAATCCCAAGAGTAATGTCATCCGGTTCAACATAACGAATCCCATCCGCAGAGACCCGAGACATGAAAGCCTTCGACTGGAGCAATCCCTATCCCTCCGTCCGCATTCCGCTGTTCGCCCGCAACGTGGTGTCCACCTCGCACCCGCTGGCGGCGCAGGCCGGATTGCGCATGCTGCTCAAGGGCGGCAACGCCGTGGACGCGGCCATCGCCGCCGCGGCCGCCATCGTGCTGGTCGAGCCGGTTTCCTGCGGCCTGGGCGGCGACTGTTTCGCCATCGTCTGGGACGGCCAGCAGCTGCATGGCCTGAATTCCTCCGGCGTGGCCCCGGCCGCCTGGAACGTCGAATACTTCAAGCGCAAGCACGGCGTCGGCCCGAATGGGCTGGCGGTGCAGCCCAAGCGCGGCTGGGACTCGGTCACGGTGCCGGGCGTGGTGGCGGGCTGGGCCGCGCTGCATGAAAAGCTGGGCAAGCTGCCGTTCGAGCAACTGTTCGAGCCGGCCATCGAGATCGCCGAGCGCGGCTACGCCGTGCCGCCGGTGGTGGCGCACAAGTGGGCCGCCGCCGCCAATGAGCTGAGCGCGCAGCCCGGCTACGCCCAGGCCTTCATGCCCGAGGGCCGCGCGCCCAAGGTGGGCGAGCATTTCCGCTTCCCCGACGCCGCCTACACGCTGCGCCGCATCGCCGCGACCAAGGGCCGCGACTTCTACGAAGGCGAGCTGGCCGAGCGCATCGCCGCCTTCAGCAAGGAATGCGGCGGCGCCATGACGCTGGAAGACCTGCGCGGCTACCGGCCGGAATGGGTCAAGCCGATTTCCCGGTCCTATCGCGGCTACGAGCTGCACGAAATCCCGCCGAACGGGCAGGGCATCGCCGCGCTGATCGCGCTGGGCATCGTCGAGCGCTTCGACATGGCCTCGATGCCGGTGGATTCGGTGCAGTCGCAGCACGTGCAGATCGAAGCCATGAAGCTGGCCTTCGCCGACCTGTACAAGTACGTGGCCGACCCGCGCTCGATGGAAGTCACGCCCGAGCAGATGCTGTCGGACGCCTACCTGGACAGCCGCGCCAAGCTGATCCGCCTGGACCGCGCCACGCATTTCGAGGCGGGCCGTCCGCATGCCGGCGGCACCGTCTACCTGACCGCCGCCGACGAGAACGGCATGATGATCTCGTTCATCCAGTCCAACTACATGGGCTTCGGTTCGGGCGTGGTGGTGCCGGGCACCGGCATCAGCCTGCAGAACCGTGGCGTGGGTTTCTCGATGGATCCGAAGTCGGCCAACGTGGTCGAAGGCGGCAAGCGTCCGTTCCACACCATCATCCCGGGTTTCCTGACGCGCGGCGGCAAGCCGGTCATGAGCTTCGGCGTGATGGGCGGCGACATGCAGCCGCAAGGCCACCTGCAGACCGTGGTGCGCATGATCGACTACCACCAGCAACCGCAGGCCGCCTGCTGCGCGCCGCGCTGGAAGGTCAACCGCGATTTCACGCTGGACATCGA
>MCND01000566.1_pt1 | contig 9614 bp, 8 predicted proteins | sample 778211 | NCBI WGS metagenome assembly MCND01 (sample SAMN04296812, study PRJNA304217) | bioreactor metagenome | isolation source: activated sludge enriched with benzalkonium chloride | place: Turkey: Istanbul urban wastewater treatment plant
AGGAGCTGATCTACAACCTGAACGTGCCCAGCCGCTGGGGCACGCAGACGCCCTTCACCAACTTGACCTTCGACTGGACCTGCCCGGCCGACCTGCGCGAGCAGATCCCCTACATCGGCGGCGAGGAAATGCCCTTCGCCTACGGCGACCTGCAGGCCGAGATGGACATGATCAACCGCGCCTACATCGAGGTGATGATGGCCGGCGACGCCAAGGGACGCGCCTTCACCTTTCCCATCCCGACCTACAACATCACGCCCGATTTCGACTGGGACCATCCCAACACCACGCGCCTGTTCGAGATGACGGCGCGCTACGGCCTGCCCTATTTCCAGAACTTCCTGAACTCGGACCTGGAGCCGCACATGGTGCGCTCCATGTGCTGCCGCCTGCAGCTGGACCTGCGCGAGCTGCTCAAGCGCGGCAACGGTCTGTTCGGCTCGGCCGAACAGACCGGCTCGGTCGGCGTGGTGACGGTGAACTGCGCGCGCCTGGGCCATCTGCACCGGGGCGACGAGGCCGGCCTGATGGCGCGGCTGGACCGCCTGCTGGAACTGGGCCGCGACGTGCTGGAGACCAAGCGCAAGGTGGTGCAGCGCTACATCGACCAGGGCCTGTATCCCTATACCCGGCGCTACCTGGGCACGCTGCGCAACCACTTCAGCACGCTGGGCGTGAACGGCATCAACGAGATGGTCCGCAACTTCAGCGGCGACGCCGACGACCTGACCACGCCCGCCGGCCACGCGCTGGCGCTGCGCCTGCTGGACCGGGTGCGCGCGCGCATGACCGAATTCCAGGAACAGACCGGCCACCTCTACAACCTGGAAGCCACGCCGGCCGAGGGCACCACCTACCGCTTCGCCCGCGAGGACCGCAAGCGCTATCCCGGTATCCTGCAGGCCGGCACCGAGGCCCAGCCCTACTACACCAACTCCAGCCAGCTGCCGGTGGGCCATACCGACGACCCGTTCCAGGCGCTGGCGCAACAGGAGGCGCTGCAGGGCAAGTACACCGGCGGCACCGTGCTGCACCTGTACATGAACGAAGCCGTGTCCTCGGCCGAAGCCTGCAAGACGCTGGTGCGGCGCGCGCTGGCGAATTTCCGGCTGCCCTACATCACGGTCACGCCGACCTTCTCGATCTGCCCCACGCACGGCTACCTGGCCGGGCGCCACGAGTTCTGCCCCAAGTGCGACGCCGAACTGCTGGCCCGGCAATCGGCCTGCCGCGTCCCGGCCTAGCGCAATGCTCACCCGCGCCGGGCAGCCCGCCCGACGTCCCACCCAGAAGGAAACCCCACCATGCAAACCCTGATGACCGAACCATCCACGCCCCAGGCCGCCACCGCGCCGGTCCTGGACGACAGCCAGCGCGTGCGCTGCGAAGTCTGGACCCGCGTCATGGGCTATCACCGCCCCGTCTCTTCGTTCAACACCGGCAAACAAGGCGAGTTCAATGAGCGCCGCTTCTTCGTCGAACCCCGCGCCTGAGGCGGCGGCCGGCCCCCGGGCCGGTTCGCGCCTGCACACCGCGCGCGCCCACGCCACGCCGCCCCTGCCCGCCGCGCAGGCGCTGCCGCGCCACTCGCCCGCCGTCGGCGGGCTGACCCCTTTCTCCACCGTGGACTGGCCTGGCACGCTGGCCGCCGTGGTCTTCATCGCCGGCTGCCCCTGGCGCTGCCACTACTGCCACAACCCGGAACTGCAGACCCGCGCCGCGCGCTACGACTGGCGCGAGGTGCGCGCCTTCCTGGCCACCCGCCAGGGCCTGCTGGACGCGGTGGTGTTCTCCGGCGGCGAACCCCTGAGCGAACCGCGCCTGCCAGCCATGATCCGCGACGCGCGACGCATGGGCTTTCGCATCGGCCTGCACACGGCCGGCATCTATCCGCTGCGGCTGGCCGACGCGCTGCGCCACCTGGACTGGGTTGGCCTGGACATCAAGGCCGACGCCCAGGGCTATGACGACATCACCGGCCGGCGCGAATCGCAGCGGCCGGCGCAAGCCTGCCTGACCTTGCTGCTGGCGTCCGGCGTGGATTTCGAATGCCGCATCACCTGGCATCCGGATTGGCTCGACGAGACCCGTCTGCTGGCGCTGGCGCGCGAACTGGCGCGACGCGGCGTGCGGCGCTTCGCGGTGCAGAACGCGCGCAGCAGCCCGACGGCGGCGGCGGCCTCGCGCCTGGGCCCCGGCGCGCAGGAAATGCTGCGCGGCTGGTTCGACGAATTCGCGTGCCGCTAGTGTGCCGCCCCGCTTGACGCCTGAAGCGGCTTCATGCGCGGATTTGATTTCGCGCAACACGCCCGCGATCGCGATCGCCTAGCCTCCAAACACTGTTCCAATGAAAGGCTCTCTCAACATGACGTGGTTCAAATCCCTCTCCCTAGCCGGCCGCGAGCTGCTGCCCATCGTCCAGGGAGGCATGGGCGTCGGCGTGTCGGCGCACCGGCTCGCCGGCGCGGTGGCCAGCCAGAACGCGGTGGGCACCATCGCCAGCGTGGATTTGCGTCACCACCACCCCGACCTGGTAGAAAAAACCGAGCATTGCCGCGACCGCGAGCTGATCACCCAGGCCAACCTGGAGGCGCTGGACCGCGAGGTGCGCGCCGCGCTGGACCTGTCGCAGGGCCGCGGCCTGGTCGCGGTGAACGTGATGAAGGCCGTGCGCGACCATCCCGCGCTGGTGCGCCAGGCCTGCGAAAGCGGCGCGCACGCCATCGTCATGGGCGCCGGCCTGCCGATGGACCTGCCCGAGATGACGGCGGACCATCCCAAGGTCTCGCTCATCCCCATCCTGTCCGAGGCGCGCGGCGTAGCCGTGGTGCTGAAGAAATGGCTGAAGAAAGGCCGCATGGCCGACGCCGTGGTGATCGAGCATCCCGGCCATGCCGGCGGCCACCTGGGCGCGGCCAAGCTGGAGGATGTGCACGACGAGCGCTTCGACTTCAAGCGCGTGCTGGCCGAATGCCACAAGCTGTTCCAGGAGCTGCAACTGGGCCGCGACGCGACGCGCCGCGCCTGATCGTGGCCGGCGGCGTGGGCAGCCATGAGCAGGTGCGCCACTGGCTGGGCCACGGCGCCGACGCGGTGCAGGTCGGCACGGCCTTCGCCGTCACCCAGGAGGGCGACGCGCACGAGAACTTCAAGCGCGTGCTGATCGAGGCCGATCCGGACAAGCTGGCCGAGTTCACCAGCGTGGCCGGCCTGCCGGCGCGCGCCGTGGCCACGCCCTGGCTGACGCGCTACCTGAAGCAGGAAAAGACGCTGCAGGCCAACGCGCGCTGCGACGAGCGACGCTGCAGCCAGCGCATGGATTGCCTGACCCAGTGCGGCATGCGCGACGGCATCTCGCGCTTCGGTCAGTTCTGCATCGACCTGAAGCTGGCGGCGGCCATGCGCGGCGAAGTCGGCCGAGGGCTGTTCTTCCGGGGCGCGTCCAAGCTGCCCTTCGGCAACGCCATGCGCTCGGTGCGCGAACTGATGGATTACCTGCTGCACGGGAACCTGCCGGCCACGACGGCCTGATCCTTCATTCCCTTCGCCCGCCGCCGGGGGGGACATTCCGGCGACGCGCGGGCTTTCCAAAATTATTGAACGACGTACAATATTATTCGTCGTTCAATAATTCATGGATCGCCATGTCCCCCTCCGAACCGGATGCCGCGCCCGGCCTGCGCGAACGCAAGCGCCTGCAGACACTGGACCTGCTGACCCGCAGCGCCTACACGCTGTTCGAGACCCACGGCTATGACGGCGTGACGATGGAGCAGATCGCGGCGCAGGCCGGCGTCTCCAAGGGCACGCTGTACAACCACTTTCCCGTGAAGGAAGCGCTGCTGGCGCATTACTTCCATCAAGAGCTGGCCCGCTCGGCGCGCGACTTGCTGCCCCGCCTGATGAAGCTGCCCGGCTTCGCCCAGCGCCTGACCAAGACGCTGCACGCTTCCGCCCACTGGTCCGAGGCGCACCGCGCCTACATGGCGCCCTACCTGCACTATCGGCTGGCGACCGCGCAGCCCGCCGCCCAGGACGACGCCCGGTATCCGCGCAGCGGCATGCATACGCTGTTCGCCGCGCTGATCGAATCTGGCCAGGCCGCCGGCGAGCTGCGCACCGACCTGTCCGCCGCGCAGCTCGCCCAACACCTGCAATTGCTGTACCTGGGCGCGCTGACCCGCTGGCTGGCCGATCCCCGCGCCAGCCTGAAGCGCGAGTTCGACGCCGTCGTCAGCCTGTTCACGCAAGGCGCCGGGAGCCCCGCATGAGCGCGCTGACGCTGGATTGGGCCGCCGCCGCCGACGCCGGCCCCGCGCTGGCCGGCGGCAAGGGCTGGCAGCTGGCGATGATGGCGCGCATGGGCGTGCCGGTGCCCGACGGCTTCGTGCTGTCGGCCCAGGCCAGCCGCGAGCGCGCCGCCGACGGCGACTTGTCGCCGTCGGCGCGGCAGGCCTTGCGCCAGGCGCTGGAGGCGCGCGGCTGGCTGGACCTGCCGCTGGCGCTGCGCTCGTCCGCGCCTCAGGAGGATTCGGCGGGCGCGTCCTTTGCCGGCATCCACCTGTCCTGCCTGAACGTGCGCGGCGCCGATGCGGCGTTCGCGGCCGCGCGCCGCATCTGGGACTCGGCGGCCACGCCGCAGGCGCGCGCCTATCGCGAACGGCTGGGACTGGCCGGCGACGGCGGCATGGCCGTGGTGGTCATGCCACTGATCGAGGCACGCGTCTCGGGCATCGCCTTCACCCGCGATCCGGTCGGCGGACGCCATGACGAGATGCTGATCCACGCCAACTGGGGCCTGGGCGAGGCGCTGGTCAGCGGCCAGGCCGAGGGCGACGAGTACCGGCTGCGGGAGGACGCGACGACGCTGTCGTGGCGCCTGGCCGCCAGCCGGATCGGCGCCAAGCGCCAGGCCAGCCGGCCGCTGGCCGACGGCCAGGGCACCGGCCTGCGGCCCACGCGGGACGATGAGGCGCGCGCCGCCACGCTGACGCCGGCCCAGGCCGAAGCGCTGGGCGCGATCGCCCGGGACGCGGCCCGCGCGCTGGACTACTCGGCGCAAGGCCACGACCTGGAATGGGCCTGGGACGGCCAACGTTTCTGGATCCTGCAGGCGCGCCCCATCACCGCCGCGGCGCGCCATGCCTATGACGGGCTGCGCGGCCAGCCCTCGTACTGGTCGCGCGGCAACACCCGCGAGGTGCTGCCCTATGCGGTGTCGGCGCTGGAATGGGAGGCGCTGCGCGTCATGTGCCTGCGCGTGCTGAATCGCGGCTTCGAGCTGGCCGGCTACCGCCCCCGGCCCGGCGTGGCGCTGGCCCGGCTGTTCCATGGCCGGGTCTACCTGGACGCGTCCACGATCCAGTGGCTGGCCTACGACGCGCTCGGCGTCGCGCCCGCGCTCACCAACAGCATGCTGGGCGGACCGCAGCCGGCCATCGCCGCGCCGGCCGTCGACCGCGCGCGCAAATGGCTGCACGGCTGGCGCATCCTGACCTACAGCCGCCGCGCCATTCCCATTCGGCTGGCCGCCAATACCGGGCTGCCGCGACAGGCCGCGCGCGCCCGCGCCTGGGCCGGGGAAGCCCTGCCCGAGGACACCGCGGCGCTGGGCCGACGGCTGCGCGAACAATTCACCGCGCTGCTGTCCGCCGACGACCTGTTCTTCCTGCAAGGCTCGGCCGGCGGCACCCTGTCGAAACTGCTGGAACTGGTCGAGGCGGCCTGCCCTGGCCAGAGCCACGCGCTGACCGCCGCGCTCATGGCTGGCGGCGCGCCCAGCGTGACGGCCGCCCAGAGCTACGCGCTGATGGATCTGGCCGCGCTGGCGCGCGACGATGCGGCGGCGCTGGCCTGGCTGCGCGCACCCGACCGGCGCGGCTCGGACTGGCGCGACGCGCTGCCGCCAGACAGCCCGTTTCGCCACGCCCTCGCGGATTTCCTGGAGCGCTACGGCCATCGCGCCGTCTACGAAACCTATCTGCGCCATCCGCGCTGGCGCGAAGCGCCGGATTATCTGCTGGACAGCGTGCTGAACCTGATCGGCGCCGACCCGGCCGCGCTGCGTGCGCGCCAGGAGGCCGCCGCGCTTGCGGCCTGGCGGACGCTGAACGCGGCGCTGCCGCGCTGGAAGCGGCCGCTGGCGCGGCTGCTGATCGCCGGCGCGCGGTTGGACTGCCGCCAGCGCGAGGCCGCGCGCAGCGTGCTGGTCGGCTACGTCGCCGCCGCCAGGCGCTGCGCGCTGGCGCTGGGCGAACGCTGCGCCGGCCCCGGCGGCCTGGCCGCGCCCGACGATGTGTTCCACCTGAGCGTCGAGGAATTGCTGGCCCTGGCCGACGGCGCGCTGCCGGCGGACGCGGCGGCCCGGCGCGCCGCGTGGCGCAGGACACAGCTGCAACAATGGGCGGGCGCGGAAGACCCGGACGTGGTTGAGGAAAGCGACGGCGGCGCGCTGGCCGGCCCCTGCGCGCCGCGCGGCGCGGATGCCGGAATCGATCCCGGCGCCGACAGCTGGCGCGGCACGCCGGTGGCTGCCGGCCATGCGCGCGGCCCCGCATTCGTGGCGCGCGATCCGGCCGCCGGGCTGGCCATGCCTGCCGGGGCCGTGCTGGTGGCTCCGTCCACCGATCCGGCCTGGACGCCGCTGTTCCTGCGCGCCAGCGCGCTGGTCATGGAGGCCGGCGGCTATCTGTCCCATGGCGCCATCGTGGCGCGCGAGTTCGGCATCCCCGCGCTGGCCAGCGTGCCCGGCATCCTCGATGCCGTGGCCGATGGCGATCTGCTGGACGTGGATGCCGGCGCGGGCCGGGTCAGCCGGGTGGCGGCGACCGCGAAGCGTGACCTGGCCTAGCGCGGCCCGGCCTGACTCGGCCCGGCCTGGTTGCCGCGCTGCGCTTCGGGCCGTGCGGCTTGCGCCTTCGCCGCCGCCTCCTCGGCCTCGCGCACCGCCCTGTCGACGTCCTCCGGCGAGCGGGTCGACGCGCCGTCATAGCCGCCCGTCGCGCGCTCGCCGATGGCGATGTGCAGGTTGGACAGCTGGAACCACAGGTAGGCGCCGCCGGCCAGGGCGCACAGCAACAGGATGGATTTCAGCTTGGACATGGATGCTTTCCGGAGGCCCGCGCGCCGGGCGTCAGACAGGCTTGAAGGAGCCAGTGTATGCGCCGCGGCGCATTCCCGCCCGCGCCACGACCACCGCTAGCGCGCGGCCGGCAAATCAAACTGGAACAAGGCGCCCGGCGCCTCGCGGTCCACCAGCCGGATCTCGCTCTGGTGCAGCTGCAGAATGCGCTGCACGATCACCAGTCCCAACCCGCCGCCGTCGCGCGCGCCATGACTCAGCGCCGAGGCGCGCGTGAACAGGCCGGCGCGCAGCGAGGCGGGAATGCCTTCGCCAGTGTCGGCGACCTGCACCCGCAGGCCTTGCGGCAACCGCGCCAGCCGCAGCGCGATGTCGCCGCCCGGCGGCGTGTGGCGGATGGCGTTGTCCAGCAGATTGGTCAGCACGCGCTCGATCAGGCCCAGGTCGGCCCGCACCGCCGGCAGGTCCGGCGGGATTTCCATATGCAGCCGCTGCCGCCGCGCCTCGGCGGCCAGCTCGAACTTCTGCGCCACGTCGTGCATCAGCTCGGGCAGCGAGAACACTTCAGGCTCCAGCCGCACCAGCCCGGACTCCAGCCGCGCCAGCTCGAACAACTCCTGCGCCAGCCGGCCCACCTTGCGGCTTTGCGCCAGCGCGATGTCCAGGTAGCGACGACGCTCATCGGCTTCGAGCGTCGCGTCCTTCAACCGCAGCGTTTCCAGATAGCCGTGCAACGAGGTCAGCGGCGTGCGCAGATCGTGCGAGATATTGGCGACCATGTCGCGGCGCTGCTGGTCCTGGCGCGTCAGCTCGCGCCATTGCTCCGAGATGCGGCGGCCCATCTGCGCGAAGCTGCGCCGCAGCGCGACGATCTCGTCGCCGCCGCGAGCGGCGTCCGGGGCGCCATCCTTGCCACCGGCCTTGTCGCTATCCTTGTCGCTATCCCTGCCGCCATCCTCCAGCGCCGCCAGCGCGCCGCTGTCGCCACCGTCGAAGGCCCGCACCGCGCGCGTCAGCCCGCGCAGCGGCCGCGTGATCAGGGCGAAGGCGGCCAGGCCGGCCACCAGGCCCAGCAGCGCCACCAGCGCGATCGACCACAGCGTGGTGCGCAGCACGGTGCTGCGCGACACGGCCATGGCCAGCTCGTCGTGGGCCTGGCCCTGCAGCACCACATAGACGTAGCCGATGTCCTTGCCGCCGGCGCGCGCCGGCGCCACGCTGAAGACCTTGCGCGCGCCGGCGTTGCGCGGATCGTCGCCCATGATGGGCAGCATGCCGCCGGCCAGCGCGCGCCGCAGCGGCGCCAGGTCGACACGGTCCAGCTTGAGCTGGCCCGGCGGCGCGGCATCGCCGACAACGCGGCCGTCCAGGTCCAGCAGGTAGACCTCGACCGCCGGATTCACGGCCATCAGCTTGTCGAACAGCGCGCGCACCGCCTCGGGCTTCCAGCCCTGGGCGTCCATCAGTTCGTTGGCGCCGGCGATATGGCCGGCCAGCCCGCCCGACAGGCGCTGCACCACTTCCTGCTCGTAGCGGGCGTTGGCCGCCATCTGCAGCCAGGCCGATGCGCCGCAGCAAGCCAGGAGCAGCAGCGCGAACACGGCGGACAGGCGCTGGGTCAGGGTCAGGCGCCGGATCATGCCGTCTCTCCTTCCGCGCCGGAAGCGCCAGATGCGCTGGAAGTGCCGGCGAACTTGTAGCCGCGCCCCCAGACCGTGAGGATGCGGCGCGGCTCGGACGGGTCGTCCTCGATCTTGGTGCGCAGCCGGTTGATGTGCGTGTTGACGGTGTGCTCGTAGCCCTCGTGCTGGTAGCCCCAGACCTGGTTCAGCAGGTCCAGCCGCGAATAGACCTTGTCGGGATGGCGGGCGAAGAAATGCAGCAGGTCGAACTCGCGCGGCGTCAGGTCCAGCGCGCGCCCGTCCAGCAGCGCGGTGCGCGCCACCGGATCGATGGCCAGGCCGTGCAGCTCCAGCGTGCCGGCGTCCATGCGGGCGTTGCGCGCCAGCGCGTCGCTGCGGCGCAGCAGCGCCCGTACCCTCGCCACCAGCTCCAGCATCGAGAAGGGCTTGGCCAGGTAGTCGTCGGCGCCCAGCTCCAGGCCCAGGATGCGGTGCACCTCGCTGGAGCGGGCGCTCGTGATGATGATGGGCGTGTAGCGCGCCATGCCGCGCGCGCGCTTGCAGATCTCCAGGCCGTCCACGCCCGGTAGCATCAAGTCCAGCACCAACGCGTCCCAGCCGCCCTCTTCCAGCCGGCGCATGCCTTCATGGCCGTCGGCGGCATGCTCGACCGCGTAGCCTTCGTCGCGCAGGTGCATGCGCAGCAATTCGGCGATATGGGCGTCGTCCTCGACGATCAGCACGCGGCGGGAGGGTTCCATGGGGGGCTCGGGCGATGGGATAGCGCTATTGTCGCCAATCGGCGCGGCCGAGTTATCACATTTTTTTTAAGTTTGCGTGAGGACTTGGATACGGCCCCGGGGAAAGAATGGCGTCAACCGAAGCCAGCCGCCCAGCGTGTAGTCGCGCGG
>MCND01000567.1_pt1 | contig 9589 bp, 6 predicted proteins | sample 778211 | NCBI WGS metagenome assembly MCND01 (sample SAMN04296812, study PRJNA304217) | bioreactor metagenome | isolation source: activated sludge enriched with benzalkonium chloride | place: Turkey: Istanbul urban wastewater treatment plant
AGACCTGATGAAGGTTGCCCTGGCCAAGCCCGAGGCGCATGCATGACAGCAAGAATCATTGACGGCGTCGCGCTCTCGCAGCGTATCCGCGAAGAAGTCGCCCAGCGCGTTGCCGCGCTGGCCGCGCAAGGCGCCCGCCCCGGCCTGGCCGTGGTGCTGGTGGGCGAAGATCCCGCCTCCCAGGTGTATGTGCGCAACAAGGTCGCCGCCTGCGAAAAGGCCGGCCTGCATTCCGTGAAAGAGCAGTACCCGGCGGACATGACCGAGGCCGATCTGCTGGCCCGCATCGACACGCTGAACCGCGATCCGGCCATCCACGGCATCCTGGTGCAGCTGCCGCTGCCCAAGCACATGGACGCGCACAAGGTCATCGAGGCCATCGCCGCCGAAAAGGACGTGGACGGTTTCCACGTCAGCAACGCCGGCCTGCTCATGACCGGCCAGCCGCTGTTCCGCCCCTGCACGCCCTACGGCGTGATGAAGATGCTGGAATCCGAAGGCGTGGCCCTGCGCGGCGCCGAGGCCGTCATCGTGGGCGCCAGCAACATCGTCGGCAAGCCCATGGCCATGCTGCTGCTGCAGGCGGGCGCCACCATCACGATCTGCAACTCCAAGACCCGCGACCTGGCCGCGCAGACGCGCCGCGCCGACGTGCTGGTCGTGGCGACCGGCAAGCCGGGCATGATCGACGGCTCGATGATCAAGCCGGGCGCCGTCGTCATCGACGTGGGCATCAATCGCGGCGCCGACGGCAAGCTGTGCGGCGACGTGGACTTCGCCTCCGCCAGCCAGGTGGCCGGCGCCATCACGCCCGTGCCGGGCGGCGTGGGCCCCATGACCATCGCCATGCTGCTGGTCAACACGGTCGAGGCCGCCGAGCGCGCGGCCGGGCTGACCGCCTGAGCGACCGGGGCCGTCCGGCCCCGCTCCCGTCCGCCCTATCCCGGCCCGTCGCGGCCCGGCGGGCGGGCGGCTCCCCCCAGCCAGCGCGACGGCACAGGATGTTCTATCCTGCCCTTGCGTTCGGGCCGATCGCCCCTACCTGTTAGGCATATGCCGCGCCGCCATCCGCCGCGTCCCGCAACCCCTTCCCACCCGCTACCGCCATGACCCAGAATCCCCTGCTTGCCCCCGTCTCCGACCTGGTCGACTACGCGGCCGTCACGCCCGCGCACATCGTGCCCGCCGTCGAGGAACTGCTAGGCATCGCGCGCCAGGCCGTCGAGCACGCCGCCGACCCGTCGCTGCCGGCCACCTGGGAAGCCGTGGCCGAGCCGCTGGACACCGCGTCCGAGCGGCTGTGGCGCGCCTGGTCGGTGGCGGGCCACCTGAACGCCGTGGTCAACACGCCCGAGCTGCGCGAGGCCTACAACGCCGCGCTGCCGCTGGTCACCGAATTCTCCACCTGGGTCGGCCTGCACGAGGGCCTGTACAAGCAATACCAGCGCCTGGCCGCCGCGCCGGACTTCGCCGCCTGGACGCCGGTGCGCCGCCGCATCGTCGAGATGGCGCTGCGCGACTTCCGGCTGAGCGGCGTCGAGCTGCAGGGCGCCGACCGCGAGCGCTACGCCGCCATTTCCGACCGCGAGGCCCAGGCCTCGCAGAAGTTCTCCGAGAACGTGCTGGACGCCATCGACGCCTGGTCGCTGTTCGTCGAGGACGAAGCGCGCCTGGCCGGCATCCCGGCCGACGTGCTGGCCGCCGCCCGCGCCGCCGCCGAGGAAGACGGCAAGCCGGGCTGGAAGCTGACGCTGAAAATGCCCTGCTACCTGCCGGTGATGCAGTACGCCCGCGACCGCGACCTGCGCGAGGCGCTGTACCGCGGCTATGGCACCGTCGCGTCGGAACAGGGTGACGCGCAGTTCGACAACTCGCCACTGATCGAAGAGCTGCTGTCGCTGCGCGCCGAGGAAGCCGGCCTGCTGGGCCTGGGCACCTTCGCCGGGCTGCGCCTGCAGACCCGCATGGCGCGCGACGCCCGCGAAGTCACCGAGTTCCTGCGCGACCTGGCCGCGCGCGCCAAGCCCTACGCGCAGCGCGACCTGACCGAGCTGCGCGCCTATGCCGACGCCGAGCTGGGCCTGGCCGAACTGCAGCCCTGGGACGTGCCCTATGCCTCCGAGCGCCTGCGCGAATCGCGCTACGCCTACTCGGAAGACGAGGTCAAGCAGTACTTCACCGAGCCGCGCGTGCTGGCCGGCCTGTACGAGGTCATCGAGACCCTGTTCAACGTGCGCCTGGTGGAAACGCCGGTTTCGTCCTGGCACGCCGACGTGCGCGGCGTGCGCGTGGAAAGCCCCGAGGGCGCGCTGATCGGCCATCTGTACCTGGACCTGTACGCGCGCGCCGGCAAGCAGAGCGGCGCCTGGGTCGACAGCGAACGCACCCGCCGCCTGGCCGGCGGACGCCTGCAGACGCCGGTGGCCTACCTGACCTGCAATTTCTCGCGCCCCAACGGCGAGCGCGCCGCCGTGCTGACGCATGACGACGTGATCACGCTGTTCCACGAAACCGGCCATGCGCTGCACGCGCTGCTGTCGGAAGTGGACGAGCCCGGCGCGGCCGCCTTCTCCAGCGTGGAATGGGACGCCATCGAACTGCCCTCGCAATTCATGGAGAACTTCTGCTGGGAATGGGCCGTGGTGCAGAAGCTGTCGGCCCACGCCGACACCGGCGAGACGCTGCCGCGCGCGCTCTACGACCGCATGATCGCGGCGCGCAACTACCAGAGCGGCATGCAGACCGTGCGCCAGATCGAGTTCGCGCTGTTCGACATGCTGATGCACGACCGCGCCCAGGGCATTTCCATCGCCCAGGTGCTGGCCCTGCTGCAGGAAGTGCGCCAGGAAGTCGCGGTGCTGTTCCCGCCCGCCTGGCACCGGCTGCCGCATGCCTTCTCGCACCTGTTCGCCGGCGGCTATGGCGCCGGCTACTACAGCTACAAGTGGGCCGAGGTGCTGTCGGCCGATGCCTACGAGGCCTTCGAGGAAGCCGCCGCCCGCCAGCCGTCCGGCTCGGCGCTGGGCACGCTGGACCCGGAGACCGGCGCGCGCTTCCGCCGCGAAGTGCTGGCCGTGGGCGGTTCGCGTCCGGCGGCGGAATCCTTCGCCGCCTTCCGTGGCCGCGCGCCGCGTATTGACGCGTTGCTGCGCCACAGCGGCATGAGCGCCGCCTGACGCGACGACGCAGGTTGCATGACAAGACGGCCCGCGCACGCGGGCCGTCTTTCCGTCCACCAGGGCTGTACAGGCCGCGCAGCGCCACGGCATGCGCGCCTGCGGCCCGTCCCCGTCAGGCCGCCATGTCCTCGACCGACCGCCGCGCCGACACCACCAGCCAGCGGCCATGCACCGACTGGTCGCGCGCGGCTTCGCGCCAGAACTGCCGCGCTTCCTCGCTTTCGGCGCGCTTGATCCGCTGCCGGTAATACAGGCGCGACGGCAGCGCCAGCAGATGCTCCAGCATCCGCTTGGGCTTGACCTCGTCGACCTCGTGCAGCGTGATGTCCACGTAGCCGTAGTGCGACAGCAGCAGATGCAGCTGCGGATAGCTCCAGGGGAAATACGTGATGTAGTCCTGCCCGCGCTGGCGGCCCACCATGGGCCGGAAGCCGGAATGGAAGCCGCGCAGCAGGAACTGCAGGCGCGAGCGGAAGTACCAGGTGTTGGGCGTGGTGATGACCACGGTGCCGCCCGGCCGCAATGCGCGCCGCAGGCTCTCGACCAGCACGCCGGGATTGGTCACCAGGTGGATGGCTTCGCAGCAGACGGCGGCGTCGTACTGGCGGTTCAGCGACAGCGGTGTTTCCAGGTCATGCTCGATGACCTCGCGGTAGCCGCCGTCGGCTTCGGGAAACTCCCACAGCCCCACGCCGTCCAGTTCGACGCTGCCCCGGGCCGTCGCGTGCAGGTTGTCGCCAAGCCAGCCGGTGCCGCAAGGCGCGTCCAGCACCTGCTCGGCGGCGCGCGAATGAAGAATGTCGAGGACGACGGGAAAGTATGGATAGTACGGGTAGCGCATGGTCCAGCCTTCAAGTGCTTGCAGCCACAAACCTGACTGATGGCTGAATATATTCCGGCCGGCGCCCCCAGCGGGCCCGAAAGCGCTTTTCACGACAAAGCTCCGACAAAACTTCACAAACGCCCGCGCCGGCGCGCGGCGCGCTTGCGCCAACGCAAGCGGTCCGGGGGGCGCCCGGCGCGTCCGCCGCCGGCCTGCGGGTAGAATCGACGGGTTTATCTTTCTCGACCGGCCTTGGGATACATGAGACACCTCACTTGCGGCCGCGCCTGGCGCGGCCTGCTGCTGACCCTGTTCATCCTGCTCGCCGCCTGCGGCGACCGGAACGTGAACTGGACCCTCTACGACGTCAAGGGCCACCTGCCCGACCTGAAGTTCTCGCTGCCCGGCGCGGGCGGCAAGACCGTCAGCAGCGACGACCTGAAGGGCAAGACCGTGCTGCTGTTCTTCGGCTACGCCAGCTGCCCGGACATCTGCCCCACCACCATGGCCCAGCTGACCGCCGTGCTGCAGAACCTGGGCGACAAGGCGCGCGACGTGCGCATCGTGTTCGTCAGCGTGGATCCGCATCGCGATACACCCGACATCCTGCAGGCCTATGTGGACGCGTTCAACAAGAACGCCATCGGCGTGACCGGCGACGAAAAGCAGATCGCCGACCTGGCGCGCCGCTACCGCGTCGCCTACCAGATCGAAAAGCCCAAGCCCGGCGACGACGCCGAGATCTACGATGTGACGCACAGCCGAGGCGTGTACATTTTCGACAACAAGGGCCGCGCGCGGCTGCTGGCCTCGGAAACCGACAGCATCGAGGCGCTCACCCGCGACATCCGCCAGCTCATAGACATGACGTCATAGACCCGTCGGCGTCCATCGCGATGCAGCATGTTGCGGGCGCGCCGCGCATACGTGTTGTTACACCCCATGAACGCGGCGCGTGAGTATGATCGGGACGCATCGCAACCTTTTCCTTACGCAAGGAGCACGCGCATGAGCATCATCATCATGATCATCGTCGGGTTCATCGTCGGCCTGATCGCCCGCGCCGTCATGCCCGGGGACCAGCCCATGGGCATCGTCATGACGACCATCCTGGGCATCGTCGGCTCGGTGGTCGCCGGCTTCCTCGGCCGTCAGCTCGGCTGGTACCACGACGGCGAGCCGGCAGGCTGGATCGCCTCTGTGGTGGGCGCCATCATCGTGCTCTTCGTGGTCGGCCTGATCGCCAAGAAACGCGCCTGACGCAGCGCCCTGCCCGGCCAGTTCCGGCGCGCAGAAAAACGGGCCGGCCCCTCGCGGGGTCGGCCCGTTGCTTTTGCTGCCTGGCCGCCAGCCGGCCCGCGGATCAGCCGCCGGCGGCTTGCGCCGGTTGCGCCGCGCCCGCCGCCGAGGCGGTGCGCTCGGTCCAGCCGCCGCCCAGCGCCTTGTACAGGTTCACCAGGTTGGACAGACGCGCGCGGCGCGTGTCCACCAGAGACTGCTGGGCGCTGTACAGCGAACGCTGCGAATCCAGCACGCTCAGGTAGTTGTCGATACCCTGGCGGAAGCGCTGGTCGGACACATCGTAGGCGCGCTGGCTGGCGTCCACCAGCAGGCGCTGCGCCTGGATCTGCTCGTCCAGCGTGCCGCGCCCGGCCAGCGCGTCGGCCACTTCGCGAAAGCCCGACTGGATCGCCTTTTCGTACTGCGCGATCTGCACGTTCTTCTGCACATGGGCCAGGTCCAGTCCGGCCAGCAGCGAGCCGCCGGCGAAGATCGGCACCGTGATCTGCGGCGTGAAGCTCCAGGCCCCCGAACCGCCATCGAACAGGCCGCCCAGGCTGGAGCTGGCCGTGCCCGCCGTGCCGGTCAGGCTGATGGTCGGGAAGAAGGCCGCGCGCGCCGCGCCGATGTTGGCGTTGGCGCCCTTGAGCTGGTGCTCGGCCGCGCGGATGTCCGGGCGGCGCGCCAGCAGGTCGGACGGCAGCCCGGCCGGCAAGGCGGTGGGCAGCATGCCGTCGTCCAGCCTCACGGCCTGGTCCAGCGCCGCCGACAGGTCGTCGGGCAGCGGCTGGCCCGCCAGCAGCACCAGCGCATTGCGGTCCTGCGCGGCCTGGCGCGTGTACTGCGACAGGTTGCGTTCGGCGGTGCGCAGGCCGACCTCGGCCTGGCTCAGGTCCAGCGCGGTCGACAGGCCGATGTCGTAGCTCTGCTGCGTCAGCTTGAACGAATCCTGCTGGCTCTTGAGCGTGTCGCGCGTCAGCGCCAGCAGCTCCTGGTCAGCGCGCAGCGTCAGGTAGGCGTTGGCGACTTCGGCGACCAGCGACAGCTGCGTGGCCGTGCGCGTCTCGTCCAGCGCCAGATACGACTCCAGCGCCTTGTCGCTCAGGCTGCGGATGCGGCCGAACAGGTCCAGCTCCCAGGTCGACAGCGCGGCGCCCACCTGGTAGTTGTGGCTGGTGGTGGCCTCGCCGCTGGGCGTCAGGCTGCCCGGCGTGCGCTGCGCGGTTTCCTTGCCGGCCAGGCCGACGCTGGGCATCAGGTTGGAACGCTGAATGCGGTATTGCGCGCGCGCGGCCTCGACGTTCAGCGCCGCCACGCGCAGGTCGCGGTTGTTGGCCAGCGACATCTCGATCAGCCGCTGCAACAGCGGGTCGGTGAAGAAGTCGCGCCAGCCGACGTCGGCCGTGGCCACGCCGGCGGGGTTGACCGCGTCGGGCTTGTAGGCCGCGCCGGCCGGATAGGCGGCGCTGACGGGCGCGTCCGGGCGCTCGTAGGTCGGGGCCAGCGAGCAGCCCGCCAGGGCCGCCGCCAGGGATACGGACAACAGGGTTCTCATCGGAATCATCATTGCGCAGGTCCCTCCGCCGCGACGTCGGTTTCGTGCTTGTCGCGCTGTTCGCTCATGCGCTTGACCTTGAACAGCTTGAGCATGACCACGAAGAAGGTGGGAACGAAGAAAATGGCCAGGAAGGTGGCGGTCAGCATGCCGCCGATCACGCCGGTGCCGATGGCGTTCTGGCTGCCCGAGCCCGCGCCCGAGGAGATCGCCAGGGGCACCACGCCCAGGATGAAGGCCAGCGAAGTCATCAGGATGGGCCGCAGGCGCTGGCGCGCGGCATGGATGGCCGACTCGATCAGCCCAGCCCCCGACTCGTAGTGCTCCTTGGCGAATTCCACGATCAGGATCGCGTTCTTCGCCGCCAGGCCCACGGTGGTCAGCAGCCCCACCTGGAAGTACACGTCGTTGGACAGCCCGCGCAGCAAGGTCGCGGCCAGCGCCCCGATGATGCCCAGCGGCACCACCAGCATCACCGCCGACGGGATCGACCAGCTTTCATACAGCGCGGCCAGGCACAGGAACACCACGATCAGCGAGATCGCATAGAGCGCCGGCGCCTGCGCGCCCGACAAGCGCTCTTCGAACGACATGCCGGTCCATTCGTAGCCCACGCCGGTCGGCAGCTGCGCGGCCAGGCGCTCCATTTCCTGCATCGCGGCGCCCGAGCTGTAGCCCGGCGCGGCCTGGCCCTGGATGTTGAAGGACGGCGAGCCGTTGTAGCGGTTCAGCTTCTGCGGGCCGTAGGTCCAGCTGGCAGACGAGAAGGCCGAGAACGGAACCATGTCGCCGTTCTTGTTGCGCACGTACCATTTCTCCAGGTCCTCGGGCAGCATGCGCGCGGATGCGTCGCCCTGCACGAACACCTTTTTCACGCGACCCCGGTCGATGAAGTCGTTGACGTAGGACGAACCCCAGGCGGTGGCCAGCGTGCTGTTGATGTCGGACACCGCCACGCCCAGCGCGCGCGCCTTCTCGCGGTCGATGTCGAGCTGGTACTGCGGCGCGTCCTCGATGCCGTTCGGGCGCACGCCCTGCAGCACCGGGCTCTTGGCCGCGGCGCCCAGCAGCTGGTTGCGCGCGGCCAGCAGCTTCTCGTGCCCCACGCCGGCGCGGTCCATCAACATGAAGTCGAAGCCCGTCACGTTGCCCAGCTCCATCACCGAGGGCGGCGGCACCACGAACAGCATGGCGTCGCGCACGGTCTTGCGGAAGTGGGCGTTGGCGCGCGCGGCCACGGCGCGGGCCTTCAGGCTGGCGGCGCCGCGTTCGTCCCAGTCGCGCAGCTTGATGAACAGGATGGACGCGTTCTGGCCACGGCCGCCGAAGTTGAAGCCGTTGACGGCGAACACCGAGGTGACAGCGTCCTTCTCTTCTTCCAGCAGGTACTTGGTGGCCTCGTCGATGACAGCCTTGGTGCGCTCGGCGGTGGCGCCCGACGGCGTCTGGATCTGGGCGAAGAGAATGCCCTGGTCCTCATCCGGCAGGAACGCGGTCGGGATGCGCGTGAACATCCAGGCCATGGCGATGACGATGGCCAGATAGACCAGCATCAGCCGCTTGCCACGGTTCAGCACGCGCGACACCGTGTTGGCATAGCCCTCGGTGCTACGGTCGAACGTACGGTTGAACCAGCCGAAGAAACCGCGCTTGGCGCCATGATGGCCCTTGGGAATCGGCTTGAGCATGGTGGCGCACAGCGCCGGCGTGAAGACGATGGCCACGATCACCGACAGCACCATGGACGAGACGATGGTGATCGAGAACTGGCGGTAGATCACGCCCGTCGAACCGCCGAAGAAGGCCATGGGAATGAACACGGCGGCCAGCACCATGGCGATGCCGATCAGCGCGCCCGTGATCTGGGTCATGGACTTGCGCGTAGCCTGCTTGGGCGTCAGCCCTTCCTCGGCCATCACCCGCTCGACGTTCTCCACCACCACGATGGCGTCGTCCACCAGCAGGCCGATGGCCAGCACCATGCCGAACATGGTCAGCGTGTTGATGGAATAGCCGAAGGCCGCCAGCACGCCGAAGGTGCCCAGCAGCACCACCGGCACCGCCAGCGTCGGAATGATGGTGGCGCGGAAGTTCTGCAGGAACAGATACATCACCAGGAAGACCAGCACGATGGCCTCGGCCAGCGTCTTGAACACTTCCTCGATCGACAGGCTGACGAACGGGGTCGTGTCATACGGATAGACCACGTCCATGCCCGGCGGGAAGAACGGCTTCAGGCTGTTGATGGTGTCGCGCACCGCCTGCGCCGTGTCCAGCGCATTGGCGCCCGGCGCCAGCTTGACCGCCAGGCCCGAGGCCGGCTTGCCGTTGAAGTAGCTGTCGATGGCGTAGGTCTGGCCGCCCAGCTCGATGCTGGCCACGTTGGCCAGGCGCACCTGCGAGCCGTCCTGATTGACCTTCAGCAGGATGCGGCCGAAGTCTTCCGGCTTCTGCAGGCGCGACGGTCCGATGATGGTGGCGTTGAGCTGCTGGCCGCGCACGGCCGGCAGGCCGCCCAGCTGGCCGGACGACACCTGGACGTTCTGCTCCTTGATGGCGTTGACCACATCGGTGGTGGTCAGGCCGTAGTTGATGAGCTTGTCCGGATTCAGCCAGATGCGCATCGCGTACTGCGAGCCGAACAGCTGGAAGTCACCAACGCCTTGCGTGCGGCTGATCGGATCCTGCACATAGGACGCCACGTAGTCCGCCAGATCGTCCTTGGTCATGGTGCCGTCGGTGGAGACGAAA
>MCND01000569.1_pt1 | contig 9557 bp, 8 predicted proteins | sample 778211 | NCBI WGS metagenome assembly MCND01 (sample SAMN04296812, study PRJNA304217) | bioreactor metagenome | isolation source: activated sludge enriched with benzalkonium chloride | place: Turkey: Istanbul urban wastewater treatment plant
CGAAGCGCACGTCGGGCTTGTCGATGCCCATGCCGAAGGCGATGGTGGCCACCATGACCACGCCGTCCTCGCGCAGGAAGCGCGACTGGTTGGTGGCGCGCACCTGGGCGCTCAGGCCGGCGTGGTAGGGCATGGCGTCGATGCCCTGGTTGCACAGGAACTCGGCGGTTTCCTCGACCCGGGCGCGCGACAGGCAATAGACCACGCCCGATTCGCCCTCGTGCTCGTTCTGGATCATGTCCAGCAGCTGCTTGCGCACCTCGTTCTTTTCGACGATGCGGTAGCGGATGTTGGGGCGGTCGAAGCTGGAGACGAAATGGCGCGCTTCGTCCAGCGACAGGCGCTGCGCGATTTCGCTTCGGGTGGCCGCGGTGGCGGTGGCGGTCAGCGCGATGCGCGGCACGTCGGGCCAGCGCTCGTGCAGCATCGACAGGCCCAGGTATTCCGGCCGGAAGTCATGGCCCCATTGGGACACGCAGTGCGCCTCGTCGATGGCGAACAGCGCGATGCGGCCGCGTTCCAGCAGCTGCAGGCAGCGGTCGGTCAGGAGGCGTTCCGGTGCCACGTACAGCAGGTCCAGCTCGCCCGCCAGGAAGGCCCGCTCCACGTCGCGGGCGACCTGCCATTCCTGGGTCGAGTTCAGGAACGCGGCGCGCACGCCGAGTTCGGTCAGCGCGTCGACCTGGTCCTGCATCAGCGCGATCAGTGGCGACACGACGATGCCGGTGCCTTCGCGCACCAGCGAGGGGATCTGATAGCACAGCGACTTGCCGCCGCCGGTGGGCATGAGCACGAGCGCGTCGCCGCCGCCGATCACCTGGTCGACGATGGCTTGCTGGTCGCCGCGGAAGGATTCGTAACCGAAGACGCGCTGCAGGATTTCAAGGGCGCGCGCGTCAGACATGGGGGTAGGCCGGAAGCATCATGGCGGGGATTTTAAGCCCCAATCCGGCGGGCGGCGGCCGGGGATGACTTTTCCGTCCGCCGCGAGGCCGGGGCTACCACTGCAGCCAGGTGCCGCGCATGAAGGTGTCCACCGGCATGCTCAGGTTGGCGCGCCATTCGTAATTGCCGGTAAGAATGTCGCGGTCCGCGCCCACCGCCAGCTTCACGGTCGGCGCCACGAACATGCTGTGCGCCAGGCCGACGCGCTGCGATGACAGCGTGGTGCCTTCGCGCAAGCCGGAATAGGTGCCGCTGAGCGTGCCCCAGCCATGGATGGGCACGCCGGCGGACAGCGTGTTGCGGGTTTGCGCGGTGCCCACGCCGCCGCCGCCGTAGCTGGACAGGTCGCCGAAGCCGGCGCCGATCTGCTCGTTGGTATAGCCCAGGTTCAGGTTCTCGGACACGTCGACGTTGTAGCCGAAGCGGTAGCGCCAGGCGTTGACCGCGTCGAAGGAGCTTTGCGTGGCGCCGGCCTGGATCGTGCCGTAGTCGCCAGCCTGGTAGGTGGTGCCCATGCCGCGGGTGGTCAGGGTGGGCGCGCTCTGCATCTGGCCCTCGACGGTGAGCGCCGGCGTCAGGCCGTAGCGTACCGTGCCGCTGCCCACCGAGGCGCCGTAGTCGACGGCGCCGGAACTGGCGCCGGGGTCCATGCGGTTGAGCCGGCCGACCGACGAGGAGTAGCCGAAGCGGCCTTCCGGCAAGGCGGCGCCTGAACCTGTCCAGTTCGAGATCTGCAGGCCGCCGACCGGCGCCGCGCTGCCCCAGAACGGGGCGTTGGTATTCAGGTTGCCGACCGCCACGGCCGGGCCGCTGGTGTCGCGGTAGATCCAGTTCTGGTCGCCGTAGCGCAGCCCGCCTTGTCCGCCGACCGAGGAAAACCAGGCGCGCGAGCGCCGCGAGACGCCGGAGTACACCATCACCGGGCCGCGGGGGATGTCGGCGCTCTCCAGGTCCAGCGCATATTCCGGCGGCGGTTCGGGCGGCGCCTCCTGGCCGCAGCCCAGCGGAGCGGCGGGGGGCGCGGCGTCACCGCTGCCATCGCCGGACAGCGAGGCGCCCAGGCCGGGGATCGCGGCGCCGTCTTCCGGGGCCTGGCCAGGGGGCGGCTGCACGGCGCTGTCCTGACCGGGTTCGGCCGGCCGAAGGTCGCAGGGCGTGGGGTCCAGCGGCACGGCGCGGTTGTCGAAGGACGGGGCAGGGCGCACCGGCACCGGCTGCACGGGCGACAGCGCGCCGATGCCGCGGGCGGCATATTGCGGGGCGCCGGCGTAGGGCGGATAGGTTGAGGGCGCTTCGAGCGGACCGCCGACGGCCGGCGCCAGCGGGCAGGCGCAAGCCGCCGTCAGCGCGACACACGACAGCCGCCCGCGCCAGGGTGCGGGAACGGCCATAGACATGCAGTGTAGAAAATGCGCGCCGCCACATCTGTAAACGATTCTTATAAAACCGGACCAGCGGCTGCAAGCGGAACCTATTTTACGTCCGGGGCGGCGCCTGTCCGGCCGGCGCCGCCCGCGCATGGAAAGACCAGGTAAATTCGGCAAACGTCGTGCAACGGGTATATTTCAGATGATTTCCTGGCTCTTGCGGCCGGGCGCGGAGCGGCCCACTATGGCATCCATGGAAAATCCCCACACCAAATTGCTGGTTGTCGATGACGACCCGGCGTTGCGGCAATTGCTGGCCGATTACCTGAACCGGCACGGCTACGACACCCTGCTGGCGCCGGACGCCAGCGACCTGGCCAATCGCATCACCCGTTATGCGCCCGACCTGCTGGTCCTGGACCGGATGCTGCCCGGCGGCGACGGCGCCGACGCCTGCCGCCGGCTGCGCGAACAGGGCGAGGACATCCCCGTCATCCTGCTGACCGCGCGCGACGAGGCGGTGGACCGGATCATCGGCCTGGAGGCCGGCGCCGACGATTATGTCGGCAAGCCCTTCGATCCGCGCGAATTGCTGGCGCGCATCGAGGCCGTGCTGCGCCGCAAGCGCGGTCCGTCCGCGTTGACCAAGGACGCGCCCGTCGCCTTCGGCCCCTTCGTGTTCGATCCCGCCACCCGCCAGCTGTCGCGCGAGCAGGTGGTGGTCAAGCTGACCGGTGGCGAAATCAATCTGCTCGAGGCGCTGGTGCGCAACGCCGGCAAGCCGCTGTCGCGCGAGCGCCTGCTGGCGCTGGCGCGCGACGACGATGGCGGCGAGCGCAACGACCGGGCCATCGACATCGCCATCCTGCGGCTGCGCCGCGTGATCGAGACCGATCCCAAGCAGCCGCGCTGGATACAGACGGTCTGGGGCATCGGCTACCGCTTTTCCCCATAGTGGATGAAGCCCACCCCCGAAGCGCTGCGCGCTTCCCCCTCGAGGGGGCGCAACTGCGGACCGGCGGAGCCGGATCCGCGTTGCCCAGGTCGGCGGGAGGGCATTGTTTGGTTGGGTGGCATATGGTGTGGCGGCGGTTTGGATAACTGATGCGATTCTCTCTTGGGTTCCTGGTGCCGCGCTCCTTGCGTGCGCGGCTGATTCTGCTGATCCTGGGGGCGGTGCTGCTGACGCAGGCCGCCACGCTGGTCACGGTCACGTACTTCCGCCACAAGTTCATGGAAGACGTGGCCATCGGCTATATCGTGACCACGATCCGCACCTTGCGCGCGGCCGTTTCGCAGGTGCCGGCCGAGGAGCGCGCGGAATTCGTGCGCGCGGCCTCGCAGAACCAGTGGCGGCTGTGGTCGCGGGTGCTGCCGGTCGAGGCGCGGCTGCAGCGCTTCGGCGGCCGCCATCCGCCGCCGCCCCGGGGCGGGCCGAGGCCGCCGCCGGTCAACGCCACGCCCGTGCCGCGCGCGCCGGGGGATATGACCCGCGAGGAAGACGAGGAACGCTCCGCCGCCCGCGCGGCCGAGCGCATGCTCGACCGCCGCGAAGGTGGCTCGCCCTATCGGTCCGAGGTCGATGATGTCCGCCGCGATCTGCGCGGACTGGTGCAGCAGCTTAATGAACGCCTGAACGACGGTACGCGCGTGGCCCTGTCGCGCGGCCCCACGCCCGAGATCTTCATTTCGCTGGCGCCCAATTCCGACAGCGAGGACGTGCCGCGCCTGCGCGAATGGCTGGTGATCCCGCTGGAGCGCCTGGATCCGCCCGTGTCCACGCCGCTGGCCGCGGCCTGGCTGGGCGGCCTGGGCCTGTTGCTGTTGCTGGCGGTCGGATTTTCCTGGCACATCACGCGTCCGCTCACGCGCCTGGCCGATGCCGCCGACCGTCTGGCCGCCGGACAGCCGCAACGCGTGGATCCGGCCGGTCCGACCGAGACCCGGGCGTTGGGCGAGCGTTTCAACGCTATGCTGGACGCGTTGGCCGAATCGGATTCCGTGCGGCGCACGCTGCTGGCCGGGCTGCCGCATGACCTGAAGGGGCCTTTGTCCCGCATGTGGCTGCGCATCGAGCTGGCCGACGATTCGAAGCTCAAGGACGGCCTGCGCGCGGATCTCCAGGACATGCAGCACATGGTCGACCAGTTCATCGGCTTCGTGCGCGGCACCGATCCGGCGGCCTACCGGTATGCGTCCATGGCGCTGCAGGACTGGCTGGGCGAGCGCGTGCGCGCCTGGCAGGGCGCGGGCACCGACATCCGGCTGCACGGCGCCGAGGATCCGGCCCTGGTGGTGCAGGCGGACGCCGTCGCGCTGGGCCGCCTGCTGGACAACCTGATCGGCAATGCGCTGAACCACGGCGCGCCCCCGGTCGACGTCAGCCTGCACCGGGAGGGGCGCCACGCGGTGCTGGACGTGGCCGACCACGGCCCGGGCATCGCGCCCGAGCGCCGCCGCGAGGCCCTGCGGCCCTTCAGCCGCCTGGATGACGCCCGCACCCGCACCGGCAGCGTGGGCCTGGGGCTGGCGCTGGCCGAGGCCATCGCCCGCGCCCACGGCGGCTCGCTGGAATTGCGTCAGGCCGACTCGGGCGGCTTGTGCGTGCGCGTGCGGCTGCCCCTGTCGGACGCCGCCTAACGGACTCGCCTGCGGGGCGGCGCGCCCGGCCGGGCCATCTACGGTACGATGCTCGTTGCATTGTCCCTAGCCGTTTCCGCACCATGGCCATCCAGTCCGATTCGCTCTCCTCCCGCCCCGACGCCGCCCGCATCGTGGCGCCCCAGCCCGCGTCGCCCAACGAGGAATCCATCGAGCGCGCCCTGCGGCCCAAGGCGCTGCAGGAGTACGTCGGCCAGCAGCGCGCGCGCGAACAGCTCGAGATCTTCATCGCCGCCGCTCGCAAGCGCGGCGAGGCGCTGGACCACGTGCTGCTGTTCGGCCCGCCGGGCCTGGGCAAGACCACGCTGGCCCACATCATCGCGCATGAAATGGGAGTGCAGCTGCGCCAGACCTCCGGCCCGGTGCTGGAGCGTCCCGGCGACCTGGCCGCGCTGCTGACCAACCTGGAAAAGAACGACGTCCTGTTCATCGACGAGATCCACCGCCTGTCGCCCGTGGTCGAGGAAATCCTGTACCCGGCGCTTGAGGATTTCCAGATCGACATCATGATCGGCGAGGGCCCCGCCGCGCGCAGCGTCAAGCTGGACCTGCAGCCCTTCACGCTGGTGGGCGCCACCACCCGCGCCGGCATGCTGACCAATCCGTTGCGTGACCGCTTCGGCATCGTCTCGCGGCTGGAGTTCTACAACGCCGCCGACCTGGGCCACATCGTCACGCGCAGCGCGGGCCTGCTCAACGCCGAAATCACGCCGGACGGCGCCGCCGAGGTCGCGCGCCGCGCCCGGGGCACGCCCCGCATCGCCAACCGCCTGCTGCGGCGCGTGCGCGATTACGCCGAGGTCAAGGCGCGCGGCACCATCGACGCCGACGTGGCGGGCCGTGCCCTGGCCATGCTGGAAGTCGATCCGCAAGGGCTGGACCTGATGGACCGCAAGCTGCTGGAAGCCATCATCCACAAGTTCGACGGCGGACCGGTGGGCGTGGACAGCCTGGCGGCGGCCATCGGCGAAGAGCGCGACACCATCGAGGACGTGATCGAGCCCTACCTGATCCAGCACGGCTATCTGCAGCGCACGCCGCGCGGCCGCACCGCCACGCTGACCACCTGGCGTCATCTCGGGCTGACGCCGCCCGCCGGCGCGGCCAGCGGTAGCGGGGATCTGTTCGGCAAGTAGCCGTGGCGGGCCGGCCGCGCGGCGGGACGGTCCGGGCAGGTATATGATCCCAGGGTTTCGACCCCCGCGATCTGAGGACCCGTCCCATGCAGCCTGATTTGCCCACGAATCTCCCCAGCTACGACGATATCGTCCGCGCCAGCGAGCGCCTGGCCGGCCACGCGCACCGCACGCCCGTGCTGACCTCGGCCACCGCCGACGCGATCGCCGGGGCCTCGCTGTTCTTCAAGTGCGAGAATTTCCAGCGCATGGGCGCGTTCAAGTTTCGCGGCGGCTACAACGCCATCGCGCGCCTGACCCCGGTGCAGCGCGCCGCCGGCGTGGTGACGTTCTCGTCCGGCAACCATGCCCAGGCCATCGCGCTGGCTTCGCGCATGCAGGGCGTGCAGGCCACCATCATCATGCCGCTGGACGCTCCCGCGGCCAAGCGCGCCGCTACCGAGGGCTACGGCGGCAAGATCGTGACCTACGACCGCTACACCGAGGACCGCGAGGAAATCGCCCGCCGCATCCAGGCCGAGACCGGCGCCACGCTGATCCCGCCTTATGACCACGAGGACGTGATCGCGGGGCAGGGCACGGCGGCCAAGGAACTGTTCGAGGAAGTGGGCGAGCTGGATTACCTGTTCGTCTGCCTGGGCGGCGGCGGGTTGCTGAGCGGATCGGCGCTGGCCGCCTATGCGCTGAGCCCGCGCTGCCTGGTCTACGGCGTGGAGCCCGAGGCCGGCAACGACGGCCAGCAATCGCTGCGCAAGGGTGAAGTGGTCCGAATTCCCGCGCCCAAGACCCTGGCCGACGGCGCCGCCACGACCCACCTGGGCAACCTGACCTTCCCGCTCATCCAGAAGTACGTGCGCGACATCGTCACCGTGACCGACGATCAGCTGGTGGCGACCATGAAGTTCTTCGCCGAAAGGATGAAGATGGTGGTGGAGCCGACCGGCTGCCTGTCCACCGCGGCCGTGCTGCAGAACGTGGTGCCGGTGCGCGGCGCGCGCGTGGGGATCGTCATCAGCGGCGGCAACGTCGACCTGCCGGCCTACGCCAAACTGCTCTCCATTTGATTTTTCAACGCCGGCGCGCCCTTGCGGATGCGTTGACCGCAAGGCAGAATCGGGCTGAATCCTGACGAACAGGGGCTGCTCATGCGTATCCTTGTCATCGGCGGCACCGGCTTCATCGGCCGTCGCCTGGTCGCCCGGCTTTCCGGCGGCGGACAGCACCAGATCCTGGTGCCCACCCGTAGCTATGGCCGCGGGCGGGATCTGCAGATCCTGCCCGGCGTCACGCTCACGGCCGACGACGTCCACGACGACGCCACGCTGGACCGCCTGCTGCGCGGCTGCGACGCCGCTGTCAACCTGGTCGGCATCCTGCACGGCAAGGCCGGCAAGCCTTATGGCTCCGATTTCGCCCGTGCGCACGTGACGTTGCCGCAGCGGGTGGCGCAGGCCTGCCGGCGGCAGGGCGTGCGACGCCTGCTGCACATGAGCGCGCTGGGCGCCGATTCCGCCGGCGCCAGCATGTACCAGCGCTCCAAGGGCGACGGCGAGGCCGCCGTGCGCAAGGAACTCGAAGGCTGGCGCGACGGCGGCTGGACCATCTTCCGTCCGTCCGTGGTGTTCGGCCCGGATGACAATTTCACCAACCTTTTCGCCCGCCTGGCGCGCTGGCTGCCCGTGCTGCCGCTGGCGGGCGCGCACGCGCGCATGCAGCCGGTCTATGTGGGCGACGTGGTGGCCGCGATGACGGCGGCGCTGGACGACACGCACGCCTGCGGCAAGACCTATGAGCTGGGCGGACCGCAGGTCTATACGCTGGGCGAGATCGTGCGCCTGTGCGCCGCCTGGAGCGGGCATCCGCGTCAGGTCTGGCCCATGCCGATGGGCCTGGGCCGCCTGCAGGCGCTGTTTTTCGAATGCCTGCCCGGTGAGCCGCTGATGTCGCGCGACAACCTGGATTCGTTGCGCAGCGATAACGTCTGTTCCGGACCGATGGCGCCCGAGCTGCGAGTGGTGCCGACCGGGCTGGAAACGGTGGCGCCCAGCTATCTGTAGCGCCCGCTGCCGGCGCGGGCCGCGATGTCAGCGCACCAGCGCCTTGAGCGCCAGCTTGATGCCGTCGGACACGCCCACGCCTTCGGGCAGCGTCTTCAGCGCCGACAGCGACTCCTTCTCCGAGTAGCCCAGCGCCAGCAGCGCGTTCAGGATGTCCGATTGATTGTCGGGCGTGGCATGCGCCTGGGCGCCGATGTCGGCGCCGAGCTTGCCGCGCATTTCCAGCAGCAGGCGTTCCGCCGTTTTCTTGCCGATGCCCGGCACGCGGGTCAGGCGGCCGGATTCCTGCAGCGTGATGGCCTGGGCCAGGTCGGCCACCGACAGGCCGGACAGCACCGACAGCGCGGTGCGCGCGCCGATGCCGCTGACCTTGATCAGCTCGCGGAAGGCGCTGCGCTCGCCGGCCGTGGCGAAGCCATACAGGATGTGGGCGTCCTCGCGCACCGTCAGGTGCGTGTAGAGCGTGACGCGCGCGCCGTTCTCGGGCAGCGCGTACAGCGTGCTCATGGGCACGTCGATGTCGTAGCCCAGTCCGTTGACGTCCACGCAGACGGTGGGCGGCAGTTTCTCGATCAGGGTTCCGGTGATGCGTCCGATCATGGCGGGAAGATGGCGTGAAAAGTGGAGCCGCGCGGATGCGCGGCGGGATGCGGGGATTCTATACGCGCGGCGCGGACCGCGGGAGGGCGGGGCGGCTCAGCCGACCAGGCGGCCGTTGCGCAGCCGGGTCTGGCCGCCGCCCAGCGCCGCGCCCAGGCGGCCGAGCTTGTCCTGCAGCGGCCCGGCGTGCGCGTGGCAGATGGCGCAGGCCAGCGCGTCGGCCGAGTCGGGGGCCGGCGTGCCGTCCAGGGACAGCAGGTGCTGGACCATCATCTGCACCTGCTCCTTGGCGGCGCGGCCGGTGCCGACCACGGCTTTCTTGATCTGCAGCGCGGTGTATTCATGCACGGCCAGCGCGCTGTCGGCCAGCGCGCACAGCGCCGCGCCCCGCGCCTGGCCCAGCAGCAGGGTCGAGGCGGGGTTGGTGTTCAGGAAGACGATTTCCAGCGCGGCCACGTCCGGCCGGGTTTCCTGCGCCACCTGGCGCAGGTTGTCCAGGATGACCTTCAGGCGTTCGGACAGCGCCAGCGACGGCGGGACCACGATGGTCCCGCTGGCGACGTAGCGCAGGCGCATGCCGTCGGCATCGACCACGCCGAAGCCGGTGCGGCGCAGGCCGGGATCGATGCCGAGGATGCGCATCAGTGGCGGAAGTGGCGGGTGCCGGTCAGCACCATGGCGATGCCGTGCTCGTCGGCCGCCGCGATGACTTCATCGTCACGCACGCTGCCGCCGGGCTGGATCACGCAGGTCGCGCCCGCCGCCACCACCACGTCCAGGCCATCGCGGAA
>MCND01000570.1_pt1 | contig 9546 bp, 7 predicted proteins | sample 778211 | NCBI WGS metagenome assembly MCND01 (sample SAMN04296812, study PRJNA304217) | bioreactor metagenome | isolation source: activated sludge enriched with benzalkonium chloride | place: Turkey: Istanbul urban wastewater treatment plant
GGTCATTTCTACACGACCACCAAGAACAAGCGCAACATGCCCGAGAAGATGCTGATCAAGAAGTTTGATCCCGTCGCTCGCAAGCACGTTGACTACAAGGAAACCAAGCTGAAGTAATTCAGCCGGATTTCCCGAAAATAGCCCCGCCCGCGCGGGGCTATTTTTTTGCCGTGAATTTTTGCCGTGAATGATGGCGCATCGCGCCCGGCGCGCGCCCGCGCAGGCCACGGGACGGCATTTGCTTTGCCTGGACGCCGGCCCCATGTTTCAATTGGGCCGCCAGCGACGGGCGACAGGCGCCCGCCGTCCGCTTGAATCCCACACGATCCCGATTCCCGCCATGCTACGTCCCTGCCTTTCCCTGCTGCGCCGCGCGCTCGCGCCCACGCTCCTGGCCCTGGCGCTGACCCCGGCCGCCCAGGCCAAGGACAAGGAACCGCCGATCCGCATCGGCGAGATCAACAGCTACAAGGCCATCCCCGCCTTCCTGGGACCGTACAAGAAAGGCTGGCAGCTGGCGCTGGAGCAGGTCAACGCCGAAGGCGGCGTGCTCGGCCGCAAGCTGGAAGTGATCTCGCGCGACGACAACGGCAACCCCGGCGATTCGGTGCGCGCCGCGCAGGAGCTGCTGGCGCGCGAAAAGGTCGAGCTGCTGTTCGGCGGCTTCCTGTCCAACACCGGGCTGGCGCTGACCGACTTCGCCAAGCAGCAGCAGGTGTTCTTCCTGGCCGCCGAGCCGTTGACGGACAAGATCACCTGGCAGGAAGGCAACCGCTACACCTACCGGCTGCGTCCGTCCACCTGGATGCACGTGGCCGCGCTGGCGCCCAAGGCGCTGGCCCTGCGCAAGAAGCGCTGGGCCATCGTCTACCCCAACTATGAATACGGCCAATCGGCGGTGGCGACCTTCAAGGCCATGATGAAGTCGTTCCAGTCGGACGTGGAGTTCGTCGCCGAGCAGGCCGTGCCGCTGGGCAAGGTCGACGCCGGCGCCGTGGTCCAGGCCCTGGCCGACGCCAAGCCTGACGCCATCTTCAACGTGCTGTTCGCCGCCGACCTGACGCGCTTCGTGCGCGAAGGCAACACGCGCGGCCTGTTCGAGAACATGCCGGTGGTGTCGGTGCTGTCCGGCGAGCCCGAATACCTGGAACCGCTGGGCGCCGACGCGCCCACGGGATGGATCGTCACCGGCTACCCCTGGTATGCCATCGACACGCCCGCGAACAAGAACTTCGTCGAGGCCTACCGCAAGCGCTACAACGAGACGCCCAAGGTCGGCTCGGTGGTGGGCTACGCCTCGCTAATGTCCATCGCCCAGGGCCTGAAGGCCGCCGGCGCGGTCGACACCGAGAAACTCGTCGACGCCTTCGCCGGGCTGAAGGTCGATACGCCCTACGGCCAGATCCAGTACCGCAAGATCGACCATCAATCCACCATGGGCGTGTACGTGGGCGTGACCGCGGTCGAGGACGGCAAGGGCATCATGAAGGACTTCGCCTACATGGACGGCGCCCGCCTGCAGCCGCCGGACGAGCAAGTGCGCAAGATGCGTCCGGCCCAGTGATGAGCGGTTCCGGGCTGCTGTTGCAGCTGCTCAACGGCCTGGCGGACGCCAGCGCGCTGTTCCTGGTGGCCGCGGGCCTGTCGCTGATCTTCGGCGTCACGCGCGTGGTCAACTTCGCGCACGGCTCGTTCTACATGCTGGGCATCTACCTGGCCTGGACCTTCACCAGTTATTTTGGCGGCGGCGCCGGCTACTGGGCCGGCCTGCTGCTGGCGGCGCTGGCCACCGGCCTCATCGGCGCGGCCGCCGAGCGCCTGGTGCTCAGCCGCCTGTACGGCGCGCCCGAGCTGTTCCAGCTGCTGGCCACCTTCGCGCTGCTGCTCATCATCGGCGACGCCACGCTGGCCCTGTGGGGCCCGGAGGACCTGTTCTCCGCCCGCGCCCCCGGCCTCTCCGGCGCCGTCGAGATCCTGGGCCGCCGCTACCCGCAATACGACCTGCTGCTCATCGCCGCCGGCCCGATCGTGCTGGGCCTGCTGTGGTTGCTGCTGATGCGCACGCGCTGGGGCCGGCTGCTGCGCGCCGCCTCGGAGAACCGCAGCATGCTGGCCGCGCTGGGCGTGAACCAGGCCTGGCTGTTCACGTCGGCCTTCACGCTGGGCGCCTTCCTGGCGGGCCTGGGCGGCGCGCTGGCCGCGCCGCGCACGCCGGCCACGCTGGGGCTGGACCTGGAAGTCATCGCCAGCGCCTTCGTGGTGGTGGTGGTGGGCGGCCTGGGTTCGATCCCCGGCGCCTTCCTGGCCGCGCTGCTGATCAGCCTGGCCAAGTCCCTGTTCGTGTTCCTGGGCCAGGTGCAGATCGGCCCCTGGGTCTTCAATCTGTCCAAGCTGACGCTGCTGGCCGAATTCGCGGTCATGGCCGTGGTGCTGGTGGCGCGGCCCTGGGGCCTGATGGGCAAGCCGCCCGCGCCGGCCGGCCACGCGGCCAAGCCGGAACGCCCGATAGCCCCCGCCGGCAAGCGCCTGCGGCTGGCATATGGCGCGCTGCTGGCGCTGTTGATCGCGGCGCCGCTATTGGGCCAGCAATGGCCGTACCTGGCCATCCTGCTGACCGAGATCCTGATTGCCGCGCTGTTCGCGGCCAGCCTGCATTTCCTGACCGGGCTGGCCGGCATGACCAGTTTCGGCCACGCCGCCTGGTTCGGCCTGGGCGCCTACGGCGCGGCGCTGCTGCTCAAGCTCGGCGCGCTGCCGATGGAGGCCGCGCTGCTGCTGGGGCCGCTGGCCGCGGCGCTGGGCGCGCTGGTGTTCGGCTGGTTCTGCGTGCGCCTGTCCGGCGTCTACCTGGCCATGCTGACGCTGGCCGTGGCGCAGATCCTGTGGGCTACCGCCTTCCAGTGGGACGACGTCACCGGCGGCAGCAACGGACTCACCGGCCTGTGGCCCGCCGCCTGGCTGAGCAGCGGTCCCGGCTACTACTACCTGACGCTGGCGCTGTGCGCGCTGGGCGTCTGGTGGCTGCGACGGCTCGCGTTCGCGCCGCTGGGCTACGCGCTGCGCGGCGTGCGCGACTCGGCCCTGCGCGCCGAAGCGCTGGGCATGGACACGCGCCGCGTGCAATGGGCGGGCTTCGTGGCCGCCTCGCTGGCCGCCGGCATGGCCGGTTCGCTGTACGCCTTTTCCAAGGGCAGCATCGCGCCCGACGCGATGGCCGTCGGCCGCTCGGTCGACGGGCTGGTCATGGTGCTGCTCGGCGGGCTGCAATCGCTGGCCGGTCCGCTGGCCGGCGCGGCGGCCTATACCTGGCTGCAGGACGCGGCCGCGCGCAGCACCGAATACTGGCACGCGCTGCTGGGGCTGGCCATCCTGGCCCTGGTCATGGCGTTTCCCGACGGGCTCGCCGGCGCGGCGGCGCGCTGGACCCGCCGGCTGTCGCTTCGGAGCGCCGCGAAATGAGCGCCCCCGCCCTGCTCCAGGTCCGCGACCTGCGCAAGTCCTTCGGCGGCATCGACGCGCTGGCCGGCGTGTCGTTCACGCTCCAGGCCGGACAGATGCTGGCCCTGATCGGACCTAACGGCGCCGGCAAATCCACCTGCTTCAACGCGCTGGGCGGGCAGGTCCGGCCTGACACGGGTTCGGTGCGCCTGGACGGCCGCGAACTGGTCGGCCTGTCCGCCGCGCGCATCTGCCGCCTCGGCGTGGGCCGCACGTTCCAGACCGCCGCCGTGTTCCGCTCCATGACCGTACTGGAGAACGTGCAGACCGCGCTGCTGTCGCGCGACCGCCTGGTCTTCCATCCCTGGCGCCGGGCTGGCCGCCACGCGGTGGACGAAGCGATGGCGCTGCTGGAACAGACACAGATGGCCGGCAAGGCCAGGCAGGCCTGCGGCGAGCTGGCCTATGGCGACGTCAAGCGCGTGGAGCTGGCCATGGCGCTGGCGCACCGCCCGCGCCTCTTGCTGATGGACGAACCCACGGCGGGCATGGCCACCAATGAACGCCACGCGCTGATGCAGCTGACGCGGCAATTGGCCGACACGCGCGGCATCGCGGTGCTGTTCACCGAGCACAGCCTGGACGTGGTCTTCAAGCACGCCGACCGCATCGCCGTGCTGGTGCGCGGCAGTCTGCTGGCGGAAGGCGAACCGGCCGCGATCGCCGCCGATCCGCGAGTCCAGGCGGCCTATCTGGGCACGGAAGCGCCCGCCGCGTGATCGACCCGGCACAGTCCTCGGTCGGGGCCCGGCTGGGCGGGCAGCGCTCTTGCTGAGCCCTGTTCCTCAGCCCTGTTCCAACCTCACTCTCCAACGCCCTTTTGCTGCTCCCGCTTCCGCCCGCCCCATCCGGCACGCGCGTCATCTTCAGCCGCCCGCTTGCGGGCTGTCCGGCTGACACTCCCAGAAGATCCGGGCCTGACAGCCCGCGCACACCGCGCGGTCCAACCTGGCGTAGATCGCGTGCAGCGCTGTCGCCTTGTCGGGAAAGATGTGGTCTTCGCCCAGCCGTTGCAGGAATCCGGTGCGCCGCCACATCGCCATGACCTCGGGGCGGGGCCGGTGGAAATACAGATCGCCGCCCATCGCGCGCCGCGCGGCCAGCTCATCTTCCCAGACCTCGGCGCCGGCCAGGTCAATGAAGTTCATGCTCTTGGCCATGACCAGCAGATGACGCGGCGCGTCCGGCGCGGCGCGCAGTTCGTGCAGCCGCTGCGCCACGTGCGCGGCCGCGCCGAAATACACCGAGCCCTCCATGCGCAGCAGCTTGAGCTGCGGGCATTCGGGCAGGGCCTCGGGCTGCGGCGGCTGCGCCATCACGACGAAGCGGCGGTCCAGCCCGCGCCCATCGAAGCCCATGATGCGCATGGCGGGCCGCGACGTGCGGTGCAGATAGGCCATCAGCGACAGCACCGTGCCCAGCAGGATCGCCACTTCCATCCGTATCGTCACGGTGGCCGCCAGGGTCGCCGCCGCGATCGCCGCCTCGCCGCGCTGCGTGGCCAGCAGGCGTCGCCAGCGGGGCGCATCCAGCAGCGTCCAGGCTACCAGCAGCAGCAGGCCCGCGATGGCGGCATGCGGAATCAACGCCAGCAGCGGCGCCGACAGAGCCACCAGCGCCACCAGCAGCAAGGCCGAGAACACCGCCGCCAGCGGCGTCCTGGCGCCGGCCTCGAAGTTGGGCACGGAGCGGTTCAGCGAACCGCAGGACAGGTAGCACGAGAAGAAGCCGCCGACGATGTTGGACAGGCCCTGCCCCATGAATTCGCGGTTCGCGTCGATGCGCTGGCCCGAGCGCGCCGCCACGGCCTTGGCGATGGAGATGGACTGCGCCAGCGCCACGATGGTCAGCGCGAAGGCCAGGCTGAGCAGGTCGGGCAGCGCGCGCCAGTCCACGCTGGGCACGTGGAACGGCGGCCAGGGCTGGGCGATGGCGCCCAGCACCGGCACGCCGGCGCCGCCCCACGCATTCCAGGCCGCCGCCGCCATCGTGCCGGCGGCCAGGCCGGCCAGCATATAGGGCTTGCGCTTGTCCAGCCGGCGCACCAGCAGCGCCGCGCCCAGCGTCGCCAGCGTCACGATGATGGAACCGGCCTGCGCCTGGCCGGCATGCGAGGCCAGGTTGAGCAGCAACGAGCCCGCGCCATGCGAATCCGGGGCGGGCAGGCCCAGCGCATCCTTCAGCGCATGCACGGCGATCAGCACCGCCGCGCCGCTGGTGAAGCCGAACAGCGCCGACGGCGAAATGAAATGCGCCAGCGAACCCAACCGCAGCGCGCCCACCAGCCACTGCATCAGGCCGACCAGCACGGTCACGGCCAGCGCCAGCTGGATATAGGCGGGACTGCCGGCCGCGGCCAGCGGCGCCAGCACGGCGAACAGCGCCAGCGAATTGGCGTTGGTCGGCCCCGACATCACATGGCGGCTGGACCCGGCCAGGGCCGCCACCGCACAGGGAATGATGGCCGAGTACAGGCCGTACTCCGGCGGCAGGCCCGCCAGCGTGGCGAAAGCCACGCCCTGCGGCAGCACCAGCAGCGCCCCCAGCAGCCCGGCCGCCAGATCGGCGCGCAGCGTGGCCGGACCGACATCCGCCACCCAATCGCCAAACAGCCGGCCCAGCCAGGCCCGCCCTTGAAACGCCATGCTTCCCCCGGTCTTTCTTGTCTTGCGGCCTGCCGACAGGCGCCGGCGGCCCGCGCCCCAAAGGCGCTAGCGCAGGAACCTGCGCTCCAGTTCTCGCATGGCGGCATCGCCCTGCAGCGCCATGATATCGCCTACGGTCGGCAACATCGCATTCACTTCGTGAACGCCGCCGTCGCGCCGGATGCGGGCAAACACGTCGCGCATGGCGCCCACGGCCGCGCGGATGGCATGGTTGCCATAGATCACCAGCCCGACCTTGCCCAGCGCCTGGATATCGCGCTCGCGCAGCTGCGGATAGGCGGTGGGCACCAGCACCAGCGGCGCGCGGCCCTGCCAGGCGGCGACGAAAGCCAGTACCTCGTCCGGCGCGGTCTGCTTGGAATGAATCAGGATGGCGTCGGCGCCCGCTTCTTCATACGCCGCCGCGCGCGCCAGCGCCTCGGCCTGCCCCAGCCCGGCGATCAGCGCCTCGCAGCGGGCGATGACACAGAAGTCCGGATCGCGCCGCGCGGCCAGCGCGGCCTCGATCTTGCCCTGGAATTCAGGCACGCGCGCCAGTTCCTGGCGGCCGCCGGCGCGCAGGCTGGTGTCCTTGGGGAAGGTCTTGTCCTCCATCACCACCGCCGACACGCCCGCGGCCTCGTACTGCGGCAGCAGGTAGGCGACGTTGATGGCGTTGCCGAAACCCGTATCGATGTCGGCGATCACCGGCGCCGGCGAGGCGGCGGCCATGGCCCGCATCATGTCCAGGTGCTGCACCGGCGACAGGATGCTCGCGTCCGGCACCGCATGGCTGGCCGACAGTTCGAAACCGCTGCCCCAGACCGCGTCGAAGCCGGCCTCGGCGGCCAACAGGGCCGACAGCGGGTTGTGCGCCGACATGGCATGAGCCAGCACGGGGTCGGTCAGCAGACGACGGAAACGGGCGTTGCGGCTGGGAACGGGATCGATCATGGCGCGGATAGCCTCCGTGATCCGGCGCGGTGCGCGCCGGCTGTCCCGCATCGTAGCGCCTGGCGACTGGCGGCGCAGCGGCTCAGGCGGCGCCGCCGCCTCGGCGCGCGCGCATGGCCCGGCCGATATCGGCCAGCACATCATCGGCGATGAGCCGCGCCGCCAGCGGCAGCAGCTCGTCTTCCTCGCGGCGGATATGGCCGGCATAGGCCTCGGCGAATTCCCGCGCCTGCGCGGGCGTCAGGCTGGCGGGCTTGCCCGCCGCGATCTCGGCCAGCGCGCCGCGCAGCGGCTCCCACAGCGCGGCCAGCCGGCGGTGGTCGGCCTTCAGTCCCTGCACCAACGCGTGCAGGCAGACCGCATCGGAACCGGCCATGGCCTCGATCAGCGCCGGGAACAGGTCTTCTTCCTCGTCCTCGTGGTGATGGACTGCGGCCGTCTCGAAATAGCGCAGCAGGCTGGCCGCCGCGCTCTGCGCGCTGGCGTCGCTGCCATGCTCGGGCAGATGCCCGGCCAGCCGGCTGAGCGTGGCGCACTGACGGGCGATGCGGCCATGACAGGCCGACAGCAGGGCCAGGGGCTGGTCGGGTCCGGGCGCGGGCGCCGGCCCGCCGGGAAAACTCACGGCCATGGCGATCTCACAATCATGCGGGCCTCCTTTGCTCAGCCCGTGGTTTCACGCCACCACAGGCGGATCGAATCCCAGGCGCGGCCGGCGAATCCGGCCTGTTCGACGGGTTCCAGCGCCAGCACCGGAAACTGCCGCGCCGGCTTGCCGTCCACCATGACGCGCAACTCGCCGACTTCGGCCTGCGCCGCGATCGGCGCGACCAGCGGCTCGCGCGGCGCCCACACCGGTTCGACCTTGGCGCCGGCCGGCACGGTCACATACAGATCGCGCGCGAAGCCGGCCTTCAGGCTGTCGGCCTGGCCTTTCCAGACTTCGGGCATGGCCACGGGCTGGCCCTTGGCGTAGAGCTTGACGGTATTGAACCCCTGGAAGCCCCATTCCAGCAACTCGCGGCTTTCCTTGGTGCGCTGTTTTTCCGATTCCACGCCCACCACCACCGTGATCAGGCGACGCTGGTCGGCGCCATTGGGCCGGCGCGCGGTGGCCACCAGGCAGTAGCCGGCGGCATCGGTATGGCCGGTCTTCAGGCCGTCCACGCTCGGATCCAGCCACAGCAGGCGATTGCGGTTGGACTGGGTGATGTTGTTGTAGGTGAACTGCTTGGCCGAATCGTAGGTCCGGTACAGCTCGGGGTAATCGCGGATGAAGCGCGTGGCCAGCACCGACAGATCGCTGACGGTGGAGTACGTGGCCGGATCGGACAGGCCGTGCGGACTGGCGAAATGCGTGCCGTGCAGCCCCAGCGCCACGGCGGTCTGATTCATGCGCTCGACGAAGGCCTCCACGCTGCCGGACACGGCTTCGGCCAGCGCCACGGCGGCGTCATTGCCCGACTGCACCATCAGCCCGCGCAACAGATTGTCCACCGTGACCAGCGAGCCGGGCTCCAGGAACATCTTCGAGCTGCCCGCCGGCACCTTCCAGGCCCGCGTGGACACGCGCACCTTCTGCTCCGGTTTCAGCGTACCGTCCTGCAGCGCGCCGAACACGATATAGGCCGTCATGATCTTGGTCAGCGAAGCCGGCTCGATGCGCGCGGTGGCGGCGTGCGAGGCGATCACCTGGCCGCTGGTTTCGTCCAGCAGCAGCCACGCCTTGGCCGACAGCTCCGGCGCCGGCAACGCCTGCGCCCATGCGCCGGACGCGAAGGCCGAGGCGGCCAGCATGGCGACCGCAAACTTTTGCACGACCCGGCCGCCTCGCTGGAAAAGGCTTGAAAGACGCCCCCGCCGGGCCCGCGGGTTCACGTCCCGATCATGCCGCGGGGGAACATACTTATTCATCGACAACATAGACTGCTCTGCTTCCTTGCATGCTTGCGTGAGTGCCGGCGCAACGCGCGGCGCAGGCATTTGAACATGCTCGCGGCGCTTGGTTCAGCGCGCCGCATCCCGTCATTCACGCTGCTTGCGACGCCGGGCAAATGTCACGACATCTTGCAAGACCCCTTGTTTTAAGAGGTTTGCTGCGTGGAAAACAACAAAGATTGATCGAAACCCCTTCGGAAAGCCGCATAAACAGCGACTCTTCCGCTATCATCGGGCGCGTGGCGTTCGTTGCCGATACCCGGCTCGCGCTGCTCTAGTCCTCAACATACGGATTTTGACCATGGCCACGAAAGCTAAAGCTCCTGCCAAGAAAGTCACCAAGCCCGCCGCCAAGGCGCCCGCGAAGAAGGCTACCGCCGCCAAGCCCGCTGTGAAGCCCGCAGCGAAGAAGGTCGTCGCCGCCAAGAAGGTCGCTGCCGCCCCCAAGGCCATCAAGGCCGCCCTGAACAAGACCCAGCTCATCGCCTATCTGGTCGAGCAATCGGGCGTT